>Ga0075012_10004787_pt1 | contig 12538 bp, 3 predicted proteins | sample All_14_2_FD_71474 | JGI IMG/M metagenome (GOLD analysis project Ga0075012, IMG submission 71474) | Freshwater microbial communities in response to fracking from Pennsylvania, USA - Allegheny Zone_MetaG_DW_15 | ecosystem: Environmental > Aquatic > Deep subsurface > Groundwater > Drilled...
ACCTTAAGCAATAGTTGACCGTAAGGCGATTTTATTGTGTTGAAAAAGTGCACAAAGCATTGAATAGCAATGTTATGTGCACAAAATGACTGGTTTGTTCCGAAAAATTCGTTTCGTCGTTTGACGGTATTCGCCGTATTCTTGCACTTATTTTATTTAATCCATAATCCTCACCGCCTTTATGGTTGGTTTCCTGTGTTTCCCAAAGTTTATTGAAAAGTTGAGAGAGGTATGTTGGAATGTTTGCCTGCCAATGGTTTTCCAAAAGCAGGTCGTTTGTTGAAGAGCGTAGTAAGCTCATACAATTTCATCATTCGCGTACCGATTAATTGCCCAAATTCTCAATATATCATTCGCTCACTGAAATACTCGAAACTTGAACTGTAAACCACAACTGTCAATTCCAAACCGACTAACCTTGATGAAGAGTCCCTTACACTCCTTCTCAAAGACGCCCTGCGTCTCACCTTTTTCCTCATCCACTAATTTTTTGACCATGAACATCTCAACAACTCCGCGCCGCGTGGCGCAAGGGCTGCTCGTGCTGTGCTTTACGCTGGCCTCGATGGTCGGAGCAAATGCGCAGTGTTCGGATTTTATATCATTCCCTCCCGGCCCTGTCGTGATCAACCTGACTTTGAGTGCCGGTGGTTCTGTAAATCTGACCAACGCAGTACTCAACGCCAATGGGTTTACGAAAGATGCCGCCTGCGACTTCTGGCTTAGCCAGACTCCGGGTGTTTTGGCATCCTTCAACAATACACCCATTAACTTTACTTGCGCTGACATCGCGACCTCCCCTCAATCCTGGTTCGTGCGCGTAGGCGGGTTGCCCCTTATTTCAAACTCTGGAGGGCCTGGTGCTACTGTTGAAGAGATTATTGTCAATGTCATTGATAATATCCCGCCAACCATTACTTGTATTGGTAATCAGGTACGTAATGCAGGTGCAGCCTGTACGTACACTGCCGTTGGCGCTGAATTTGACTATGCTACAGTGAATGACAACTGTGCAACCAACATTACCTATTCACTTTCCGGCGCGACCACTGGTACTGGTGGAAATACCCTCGCCGGAGTGGTCTTTGGTAATGGAGTGACGAATGTAACCTGGACGGTAAAAGACAATGCACTGCCTACACCCCTTCAGGCTTCTTGCACATTTACCGTAACTGTAAATGATATTACCCCACCAACGCTTACCTGCCCGGCCAATGTGGTTGCGCCCAATGCACCGGCTAATGGGGTCTGCCAGTGGATCGGTACAGGACTTGGTGTTTCAAATGCCATGGTTGCTGACAACTGTGCTTCTGATGCAGCATTGCTGGCTACCTTAGTGAATAGTGTTACCATGTCTGGCATCGGTGATGCAAACGGCTTTGCTTTCCCGCTGGGACTGACCAATGTGACGTATTCGATCAATGATGGGGTGAATCCACCGGTGTTCTGCATGTTCTCTGTGAACGTGACAGACCAAACCAATCCGACGATCACCTGCCCGGCAAATATTACTGTAAATGCGGCGGGTTCTCCAGCCTGTAATTATACTGTACTGAATAACTCCTTCAATGCATCGGCTTCAGATAACTGCAGCCTAATTCCTGGCCAACCGGTTGTAGTGAGCACCCCAGGCTATAATGGTCTGACCACGCTGAACGGAGCTTCCTTCAATGTTGGAATCACCCCGGTAACCTGGAGTGCAACAGATGGAACTGGTAATGTGTCAACCTGTGCCTTTAATGTGACCGTAAATGATGTAACAGCACCAACTGTGGTGGCACTGCCTCCCGGGGTGGTGACCTTCCAGAGTGTCTTTAATGTAAATACGGCTCCCGGATCCTGCTCACAAAGCGTTTCCTGGTATCGCCCAAGCGTCCTGACCCACGCGGCTAATGACTGCAGTGGTGTTGTGACCTTAACGGAAAATTCAACCGTTGACATCAACTGTCCCGGACTTAGCTGTGTAAATGACCCCAGCTTCTTTACAGATAATGGAGTAACTCCTTATCCTTATGATGAAACCAATCCTTTGCATTGGGTAACACCGGTGTCCGCCGAATTTCCAGTGGGTACTACAGTGATCTCTTATGATTACGAAGATGCCTTCGGAAATACCACGACCATCACGGTAACGGTTAATGTGGCTGAGACCGAGGACCCAATCGCTAATTGTGTAACCGGACCGGTTGCTATTGCGCTTGACCCACTTTTGGGTGTGGCCAATGTTGCTGCTGGTGTGATCAACAACGGTTCGACAGACAATTGCGGTATTCAGGGTCTTGCAGTTTCCCCTTCCTTGTTCAACTGCACCCAACTCGGAACTCAAAACGTTACCCTGACCGTAACTGATAACGCAGGCAATACCGATGACTGTGCTACCACGGTCTTCGTATCTGACAATACCCTGCCCGTAATTGGTTGCCCATCCTCTTTTGTGGTGGCTGCGAATGCCAATTGCCAGGCGACTGTGCCAGGCCTGATCTTCAACGTGGGCTCTTCCAGTCCTGCTGTCATGGAGTACTTTGACAACGCCCTGGATCCATGCGGTCTGAATTTTGCCTATCAGGTGAACGGCCTGCCACTTGGCTTTACGCCGCTTGGTCTTTATGTGAGCAATCCGGTTAATTTGAGCGGGGTTGTATTTAACGCTGGGAATAACTCTGTGACCCTTCGGGCAACCGATGGTTCCGGAAATATTACGGTATGCAATTTCACCGTGAGCGTTCAGGACCAAACAGCTCCGATCTATAAGCCTAATACAGTAATGCCGGCTTATACCAACCCTGGTCCTGCAGCGGGTTCTACCGTCATGGCCAATGTGCCAAACCTGGCTTCCTGCTCCGCAAAAGCAATCTGGAGTGATCCTGAATTTGTGGACAACTGCGGTGGCCCGGTAACCATCGTTTCACAATCTGCATTCTCCAATGTAACCATTTTTAGCGCGGATAACGGCGGTATCACCCCGGTTACGTATGTCGTTAAAGATGCAGCCGGTAATCTCTACTCACACGTATTCAACGTATTGGTAGTGGATAACCAGCTTCCTGTAGCTAAATGTAAAGACATCACCGTGAACCTGTCCTCCACCATTGGCGCTGGTTCTGTTGTGGTGACTCCTGCGAATATCGATAATGTCAGCACAGACAACTGCGGGTACTTCTATGTGAGTACCAATGCAACCTATACTTGTGCTAATCTTGGCGCCAACAACTACACCCTCCAAATTCAGGACGCTGCTGGAAATGCCGCTTCCTGTGTGGGGGTGGTTACAGTACAAGATGTTACGGCCCCTACCTTCACTTGCCCGGCAAATGTGACCCTAAACGCAAACTCAGTTTGTCAGGCCTCTTTGGCAGGTACAACTACTGCTACGGACAACTGTTCGATCTCAAAGTATGAGTACGACCTTAACCCACCTGCTCCGCTTGCTTATGTGCTCCTGAACAATGGTGTTACTGGTAATTTCTCCAACCTTCCGGCCTTCCCATTGGGTGTGACTACCGTCACGCTTCGCGCTTCTGATGCTTCTAATAACAGCAGCACCTGCGCATTCAATGTGACTGTACGCGACGTGACCCCTCCGGTGTTTGCCAATGTTCCGGCCAACGTAACTGTAGCCTGCAATGCCATCCCTCCGGTTGTAAACCCAACAGCAACGGACAACTGCAGCACGCCTACCGTAACTTATCTGGGTCAGGCCTTCGGCCCTGGAGTTTGTACTTTCACCATTACCCGTACCTGGTTGGCATCTGACAATGCGGTCCCTGCCAATACGGTTACCGTAAGTCAGGTCATCACGGTACAAGACGTGGTAGGTCCGGTCTTCAATGCAGCCTTTATCCCAAGCGGCACTGTAAATATTAATGTTACAGGTCCATTGGTTTGTTCCGGCAATTATACCCTCAATGTGATCAACAACACGGATATCCTGGATGCTTGTAATGGTGTTTCTGGAATTGCCTACACCCTTGCTCCTGCAAGCGGGATGCCTTCTGCCGGTGTGTTGACGCTCGCAGGTGGTGTGTTCACCTTGCCAGTTTCTACTTTCCCGATCGGTACCAACGTTGTGACACTTACCGCGACAGACGGCTGTGGCAACCCAACAACGAAAGTGGTTAATATTGTGGTGACCGACAATCAGGCTCCGGTATTCCAAAATAACTATGCAGCGGCTCCGGCTGGTAATTGTGGCAAAATTTACACTTTGCCAAACACGACCAACAACTGCGACCAACTCTTTACCTGGGTTCGACCTTCGGTATCGGATATTTTTGATTGTGGTGCTTACACTGTAACAGAGAGCATCAACAACCAATCGGTGCAGTCCTTCGTAAACCTGCTCAATCCGTTTGTTTCCTTCCCGCATGCAACAGTAATTGCACAGTTCCCGGTGGGTGAAACTACCGTAACTTATACGGCAACCCAGGGTACGAACGTAAGCACTTGTTCCTTCATCGTTAAGATCCTGGATACTCAGGCGCCAAGCATCACCTGCCCACCAAATACCAACCTTTCGATTTCGGCTGGTTGCACGGCAGCTGCTACGGTTCCGACCTATCCACCGGCTTCCATTTCTGACAATTGCCCGGCTAACCTGACGGTGAGCCAGTCTCCTGCTCCTGGAACCCTGGTTTCAAACGTAGTACCTGTAGTGCCAGGCAATACGTTCACCGTAACGTTAAAAGCTACGGACAATTTCCCGAATAATTTGATGTCTGCTCCTTGCACCTTTACGGTGACCCTTGTGGACGGACAATCGCCAGTTCCATTGATCACTTCACTGGGGGACATTGTTAGCAATTGTACCAAAGATACTGTGGTAGCCCCTGGTGCTACCGATTGTAATGGCGTCAGCATCGATACGATCTGGGGTACTCCTTCAGTAGCAGTCATGATGGTGCTTCCTCCTGCATACCCAGGCGGACCAGCAAGTTATGTGTTAAACCCAGGCAACTATGTGATTACCTGGTCTTACACCGACCCGCAAAACAACACGACCACCCAGCCTCAGTCTGTATTCATTACAGTGGACGTTACGCCTCCGGTAGCCATTGCACAACCGCTCAATGTCAACCTGGATGCAACCGGTAACGCCTTTATTACGGCTGCACAACTCAATAATGGAAGTTATGACCAGGACAACTGTGGTCCGATTGATCTTTCGATCCGTACCGGTGTTGCTCCGAACTTCGTTTATGTAGACACCCTTGACTTAGACTGTGCCAATTTGGCCAATATGGGTGTAAATACCGTGGTATTTGCGGCAACGGATATTAATGGAAACATTTCAACCTTCCAGACTACCGTAACGGTATTTGACGTAACCCCACCAAGTTTCGTCAACGCCTGGTCTGTTGGTCAGATGGATACTGTGATTCAGGCATGTCAACCAATTCCGGAGGCTGCCGCTTTCCCACAAACATCTACGGATCAATGTGATTTGGTACCAGTCATCACCTTTGAGCAGAACTCGACTCAAACGGTATCTGGTTGCTCCAAATACGCTTATGTCATCAATCGCAAATGGACGGCTACGGATGACTCTGGCAATACAACGACGCGCACGCAGAAGATCATTGTAACAGATACACAGGCTCCGGTGTATGCAGCCAATACTCCTGCTACGATCACCTTCAATACCGCACCAAACGCCCAAGTGTGCAATGCTGCGGTGAATTTCAATATGGCTGATTTTGTGTCGGATTGTCAGGATTCTGTGGATCTGACCATTACCAATACCCTGATCTCAGCTCCGATGGGTAATACCTTTGTAATTCCTTCGGGCGCAAACATCAGTGCTGCCAATTATCCGATCGGCAACTACGTGATTCGCTTTACTGCAACGGATAAGTGTGGCAACAGTGCTACTAAAGATATCCGGGTAGAAGTTGTAGATGCTACTCCTCCAACGGCGGTGTGTATCAATGGTGTAAGTGCTGCCTTACAGCCTTCCGGTACTGTGACTGTGACCGTCAACCAGTTCAACAACAACAGCTATGATAATTGCTCTAGCACCTTGGATCTGTTGATTCAGCGCCTTGATCAAACACCGCTGTTAGCGCCAACACCAACGCTAGAGTACAACTGTGCAGATGCGGACGGTGTAACGCAACACCCGATCAAACTTGTTGTGACGGACTCTGTAGGCAATATGTCTATGTGTCTGACGTACATTGTGATTCAGGATAATGTAGCGCCAACCATCACTTGCCCACCGAACAAAGTGGTTCAGTGCACGGATATCCTCACGCCTGCTGTTCAAGGGTTTGCAACTGCGATTGACAACTGCCCGATACTCCCCAATTCTATCACATTTACAGATGCAGTGGGTGGTGGCGTCGGCAATATTTGCCAGGTGCTCACCCGTACCTGGTCTGCCATCGATTTGGCAAATAATGTTTCAACTTGCAATCAGTTGATCAGTATTCAGGATACGGTGAAGCCAGTCTTCACAACCCTTCCTCCAAATGTGACGGTTAGCTGCAGCGATGGCTCAGTAGCAGTGATCCCGGTAGATGCTACCGACAACTGTGACCCGCTTGTAACGGTTCAACTGACCGTAGATACCATTTCAATCGCGCAGGGTGACTGTGGTATGTTCGATTATACGATCGTACGCACCTGGACGGCAACCGATGACTGTGGAAATACAAATGTGCACACCCGACTGATTAAAGTAGTGGATGTAACAGAACCAGTGTTTGCAGGAATGCCTGACACGCTGCTGGTAAGTACCTCACAGTTCCCGCCGAACCTGACTTGTACCGTTCCACTTGTACTGAATGTGGCTCAATTCCTCGAGGATTGCACGCCGGACAGCTTGCTTTTGGTAACGAATGACGCACCATTTGGAGATAACTCATTCAATATCAGTGGAGATTATCCAATGGGTGATTACCTGGTATTTTTTGTAGCGATCGACGTTTGTGGTAACCTGGGTGTGGATTCCTTGTTGATCCGGGTAACGGATAACAGTGTTCCAACCCTGGTGTGCAACAATAATGTAGTGATTGCTCTGGGTACCAATGGTGAAGCGACCATCAGTGCCCAAGACATTGACCTCGGCAGCACCGACAACTGTGCAATTGATACCCTGGTACTTTCACAGTCCACCTTTGATTGCGGTGACCTGGGTATTCAAACCATTTCCCTGACAGCTACTGATATTTACGGCAATACCAATTCTTGCCAGGTTGATGTGGAGGTTACGCTTGGTGTAAACACCGGCTTTGACCTTACCGCAACGGGTACACCAGAATTGTATCTGGGCGCCGGCAACGGTACTGCAGTCGCTGTAGCTACAGGCGGTACCGGTTCATTCACTTATAACTGGAGTACTTCTGACACTACCGCAACCTTGGATAGTCTTGCAGCTGGTATTTATACGATATCGGTTACGGATGCCAATAGCGGTTGTATCGCAGTGGATACCGTGGTTATCCAGGAAGGACCAAAAGTTGCTATTACAGTAGGTGTAGGCGATGGCTGCCAAGGCCAGACGATTTCTATCCCGGTAACGGCAGATAACTTTATCAATGTATCAGGTTTCTCCTTTGGACTGGCGCTCGGCAACGGCGCTGCCGGTACGATCACAGGCTTGAGCAATGTGAATCCTTTGTTGATTGGTCTGGTACCTGGAGTAAACTCCGTGTTCTGGACGCACCCAACACTTGCTCCAACCACCTTGCCAAATGGAACCGTATTGTTCAATGTGGATATTCAATTGAGCCTTGCTGCGCAGGGTACTGCTACGACCATTGTAGAATCCGCCATTCCAGCTCTGTTGTTCCTCCAGGATGGAACGAACCAGGCGCCTATGGTTGACTTCATCAATGGTTCAGCGACCATTACCTGTGTGGCCAATGATATTGAGATCGCAGGGGATGTATTCACCTGGAAGGCTCCGGTTAAAGCAGTTCCTGGCGTAGATGTAACCCTGGGCGGTACGATCAACGGCGTGGATGTGACCGCGCTTCCGGATGCTGATTACGGTTTCTTCGTTCCTGGTGGCTCCAATACTCAAGTGAACGCCAGCAAGATTGCAACCGTTAAAAACCAACAGATCAACGTTGGGGACATGCTTGGGATTCAGGCGCACGCGGCTCAACAGGTTTCGTTTACCAGTGGCTACCAGTGGATCGCGGCTGACATTAACCTTGACTTCCGCGTCAATTTGATTGATTACGCCTTGGTTCAGAAATACGTACTTGGCAACAACCCACACTTCACAAACAACCAGGGTCAGCAGGTAGGACCAGACTGGAAATTCATTCCGGAGTCCTTCGCCTTTGCGCCATTGCCATTGGGTAACCCACAGGCTCCGGCGGCCAACCCATTGAACAACCCGATCCCGCCATCCTCTATCCAGCACGCTAACGTGATGATGGATTTCCTGGATGACAACTTCGTTGGTATCCTGATGGGTGATGTGAATGGTTCTGTAGTTCCATCCCTCACCAATGGTGGCAGTGGTGCTGAATCTCAGGACGTGCTTAAATTCCGTCTGGACGACCGCGCGGTACAGGCAGGTGAAACGGTCACCATTCCGTTCAAATCAGTGGACTTCAACAATACACAGGCTTATCAGATGACCATCGGGTTCGATCCTGAGGTATTTGAGTTGCAGGACATTCAGCCAGGCATTTTGCCAGGTATTTCGGAAGGTAACTTTGGAACCAGCTATCTCGCAGATGGTATGCTGAGCACCCTGTGGGTCGGTGGTAAACCAACAACCATCAACGACAACGAGACCTTGTTCTCACTGACCTTCAAGGCATTGGAAAATGTTCCAACTTTGTCCAGTGTTATGCATAGCAGTTCTGCGGTCACAGAGGCCTTGGCCATCAATGAGACCGGTAATTCTATTGCTGTTGATTTTGAATTCGTTACCTCGGTGGCAACCGGTGAGGTAGAAAGTAAGGTGTTCGCACTTTATCAAAACCAACCAAACCCATTCAGCTCGGAGACCACTATTTCGTTCCGTCTGCCTGAGTCTGGTCGTGCTACCTTGCGTGTGTTTAGTGCTGAAGGCCGTCTGGTGAAAACCGTAATTGGTGACTTCGCTGAAGGCAACAATGCCATCACGTTCCGCAGAGACGATATCGGTTCAACCGGTGTATTCTACTACGAACTGGAGACCTCTGAACACAGCGATCGCAAGAAGATGATTTTGATTGATTGAATTTGATAAACGGGCAGTCTTATAAGGTTGATAAGGGTTGATAAAGGTCTTTTGTGCTGGTTTTGAACTTAAAAGAGCATTCAAATGCATTTTTTAAATTCAATAGTTAGCCCTTGATACTTTTAAAAACTTTTATCAACCTTATGAGACAGCCCTCTTTTTAAATTCACGAGGCTTTATCCTCCATCTTAAATAGTTTGACATTGAACACCATGAGAAATATTTTATTAATCCTGTTCCTGCTCACAGCAGGGGTCTTTACCAATAAAGCCTCAGCCCAAGCGGTCATCCTGAAAGCCGATACGGTGGAAGTATCGTGTATTTCAACCGATACGTTTCTCGTTCCGGTACGGCTCGAAAATTTTACGAATATATCGGGCTTGCAGTTCACGTTACAGTGGGATACCGCTAAACTTGATTATGCATTTATTACAGATTTACACCCTCAATTTCAGGGAGTTGGTTTCGATACACTGCCTGCGACCATCGCTCAGGGTATCCTGACCTTTGCCTGGACGGACCTTGCAGGAATAAGCCTGCCGGCAAATACCGTGTTGTTCAATGTAGCCTTTTCGCGCATTGGAGGCACCCTGGCGCCAATTTCTTTCATCAATGACCCGACGGCTGTGATCGTTTTTGACGACCAGTTCAACGAACTACTTCATGAAACCTATAATGGCGCAGTAAAACCCTTGGATACTGATCCCCCAACGATCCTTTGCCCTGCCAATGTGATTACAGGCTTTGACAGTCCCATTCCGATTCAGAATATTGCACCGGTCTTATCCGACAACTGTGGCACACCCGCTACTGGTTGGACCTCCACCGGCGCCACCGTTTATAATTTCCCGAACGATCCGGATGCCAGTGGCGCATTTTTTAACATTGGCAGCAGCATCGTAACCTACACCACCACCGATGCCGGTGGAAATACGGCAACCTGTTCCTTTGAGATACTGATCGAGTTTTCGGTATCCACCACAGATCTTACCCTGATTGCCAATCCAAATAACCTGGCTTCCTGCGGAGAAACAGTCACCATTGACGTTTTAGCGTTTAATTTTGACAGCATTGCCGGACTCCAATTCTCCATGGAATGGCTGCCGGCAGCGCTTGAATTTGTATCAATTACAAATCCAAACGCCGGACTAGATATTACACTCGGTAACTTTAATACAGACTCCTCGGGAGTAGGCCTGCTTTCTTTTGCCTGGACCAGTGGGGGCATTACAGGATCATCAGCACCTCCAGCAGAAGTCCTTTTTACCCTGACTTTCAATGTGTTGGGTTCAGGGAATGTTAATTTTGGCAACAACCCTACTGCTGCACTCGCATTTACAGGAACCATTTTCCCTCCTGAAGAAACCACCCTGGTAACCATTGGCGCTGTCATTCCGGTGACGGACTCCCTGCCTCCAACGATTACCTGCCCGGCGGATATTACCGTACAAGGGCTTGGCGCAACCGCAGTTTCCGGGATCTCTCCGGTGGTAGCGGACAATTGTGGATCTCCTCTGGTGGGCTGGTCCGTTTCCGGTGCAACCATCGGTAGCTTCCCGAACGATCCGGATGCAAGTGGTGCTTTGTTTAATATTGGTACCAGCACCGTAACCTATTCCACAACCGATGCCGGGGGCAATACTGCCTCCTGTTCCTTCAATGTAACCGTAGAATTTGGTATTAACACCACAGATCTGGTGATTTTGGCCAATAGTACTACGGCAGCTTGTGGTGGAAGTTTCAGCATGGACTTCTCTACCTTGAATTTTGAAACAGTGGCTGGAGTACAGTTTACGATCAACTGGGATCCGGCCTTATACCAATATACCTCCATCTCCAATTTCAACCTTCCCCTCGGGATTGACGTAACCAATTTTGGGGTGGATAGTACCGGCGTTGGATTTATCACATTTGCATGGACAAGCGGCGACCTCAATGGTCTGTCTGCCGCAAACGGCGATGTACTGTTCAGCCTGAATTTTGACCTGTTGGCAAATACGCCTTCCATCATCACTTTTGGAGATGATCCAACTGTGCGCGTCGCATTTGATGGAGGTGTTTTTGATGAAATTCCAATGCTGACGATTGATGGAACTGTGAATGTTTTAGATACCATTCCACCCACCATCACCTGTCCGTCTCCTGCCCCGGTAGATGCCCCTCAAGGGTCTTTATCGGCCTCCGTAAATGGTCTCCAGCCTTTGGCTTTGACAGACAACTGCAGTGGCATCCCGACGCTGATGTACACTCAGACAGGTCCTACCAACGGATCTGGAAACGGTATTGCCGACGGCGTTTACAATGCAGGTACCACTACCGTGATCTATACGGCTACAGATCTTAACGGAAATACAGCAACCTGTTCTTTTCAGGTGGTCGTGAATGCAGAAACTCCGGTGATCCTGCAATTGGACACGGTGGATCTGGGCTGTTCCGCCATTCCTGCTCAGGTAACAGTAAACCTGACCGTTCAAAACTTTATTGATATTATTGGTCTGCAGTTTGGCCTTAATTGGGATCCGGCAGTATTGGAGCTCGTTCTTCCAGTTACGATCCATTACATTACGCAAGGGCCATCCCCTGTATTTGTAAACCAGACAAACGGTACGCTGACCTTTTTTGGCGGACACCCTGACTGGCCGGATGTTCCGAATGGAGATTCCATCATGACGATGGTCTTCAATGTGTTGGATGCAAATGCACTGGCCAATACTACCTTGAATTTTGTGGCGCCTTTTGATGCCTTGAATGGCAGTTTCCTTTCTCTTCCGGTACAGACCTTTAATGGCGCCTTTGTTTTCAACCTGGACAATGTTCCGCCAGTAGTCACTTGTCCTTCAGATACCGTGTTGATTGCTCCAGGGACCGGATGTGAGGCAACGTATATCCCGGTAACCCCCATGGCAACTGATGACTGCAGCAATATTGCGACGATCACGGTTGCTCCGGATACCACCCTTTTTTACGTTGGCACACCAACCACCCTGGTTTATACCGTAACAGACGAAGCGGGGAATGCGTCCACCTGTTCCATTCTGGTAACTGTAATTGATACGACTGCACCACAGGTCATCGGTTGTCCGATCGGACCTATCCTGGTCGATGCAGACAGCCTTTGCCAGGCGCTGGTCACCTGGACTCCACCTACTTTCCAGGATGCTTGTGATACTTTATTGACCATTAGTTGTGACTATTCACCAGGCACCCTGTTTACGCTGGGCACCACCCTGGTAAATTGTACCGGTACAGACGTTTCCGGCAATTCAACCACTTGTTCCTTTGAGGTCGTGGTCCGGGACGTTACCTCTCCAACGATCGCTTGTCCCCAGGATACTTTATTGTCTCCTACCTCAGGCT
>Ga0075012_10004788_pt1 | contig 12536 bp, 10 predicted proteins | sample All_14_2_FD_71474 | JGI IMG/M metagenome (GOLD analysis project Ga0075012, IMG submission 71474) | Freshwater microbial communities in response to fracking from Pennsylvania, USA - Allegheny Zone_MetaG_DW_15 | ecosystem: Environmental > Aquatic > Deep subsurface > Groundwater > Drilled...
CGCCTTCATCCATAATGCCGTCTTTTTTTGCTTGTTCGGCAGCACCACGCAACTGGACTGGCTTTTGTTTTTTGCGGATTCGCATGTTTAGCGCTTCCACGAACAGCGAAAATGCTATCGCAAAATAGAGGTAGCCTTTCGGCACTGTTCCTACCTCCGCTCCAAGTATCGTAATATGGCCCAAATGCGCCCCTTCCACGATGAGCATGAACCCAATCATTATCAAAAACGCCAAGCCAAGCATTTGAATCGTGGGGTGTTTGTCCACGAACCTCCCAACTGGGACTGCGAAAAGCATCATAATCAGCACTGATAAAATGACCGCAATTATCATGATGATGAGCGCCCCATGAACGCCATTGGTCATGCCAACAGCTGTGAGGATGGAGTCGAAAGAAAAAACGATGTTGATGACCGTGATTTGCAGGATAACGCTCTGCATGGTGGCCATTCCTTTTGATTTTGGGTCGTCTTTGTGCGCTCCCTCGCCTTCCAGTTTGTGGTGGATTTCCGAGGTGCTTTTGTAGAGTAGGAACAAACCGCCCAAAATCAGGATGACACTCTGACCAGACAGCCCGCCGTGGATGAATTTGTTGTTGAATTCAATCCAGTTTTTGCTCATGGCCGTCAGCACGGAGATGCCAAAAAGCAGCACAATCCTGAGAATCATGGCCAGCATGAGGCCGATGTTGGCAGCTTTTTTCTGATTCTCACGAGGCAGTTTGTTGGCGGCAATGGAGATGAAAATGATGTTGTCAATACCGAGCACAATCTCCAGGAAAGTGAGCGTGAGCAAGCTCATCCAAGTATCAAAGCTCAAAAAATCGGGAAAGGTCAAGTCCATAAAGTTGGGTTTTGAGCGGCAATTTTACGAAGAAAATCCATCCTCAGAACCATTGATGAAATTTAAGATGCGGCGGATGACCTCCGGCTGCTTCATCAACAAAAAATGGCCATGTCCCTGCGTCACTAGTAAATTGGCGTGGTCGTATTTTTCAAAAATATCCTCAGCGGACTCGAAAGGTACGGATGGGTCAAACTTGTCGTGAACCACCAGCACCTCCCCTACCCTCGCCTTGCCCAGCGAAACGATGAGGTCGGTTTCGTGGAAATGCAGGCCCTTCAAGCGTTCGTGAATCATGGCCTTCAGCGCTTGCAGCGCACGGTTTGGCAAATTGATTAGCTTCGCAAAATCGGCGACCACCTTGCGAGTACTTGCAGGCACGGCAATCAGCACTAGTTTTTCCACAGAAATGGAATTGTCGAGGTGGGCCAGTGCAAAACTGGTAGTGCTGCCCCCAAAGGAGTGGGTGATGATGCCATGCACAGCCCCAATATGCTGCAAAACGGTTTTGACCGCTCCCGCAAACTCAGGCAAGTTGGTTCTTTGGCCACCTGAATCGCCATGCGCAGGGCCATCAAATGTAACGACCCTAAAACCCTGTGCCAGCAAGCCTGGCACAAAGCCCCGAAGCGCCGTCCCCCTGGATTCCCAGCCATGCACCAGCAAAACGATGTGTTCACCGATGCCCCATTCGTAGCATTGGAGCTTGGTTTTGCCGTAGTCCAGTTCAAATTTGTGGACAGATTCAATAATCTTGTCAGTTTGGCGATGGACAGCACGGCTGCGGGGGGTGGTAAAAATCCTGAATGCGGCCTTGGCAGCAGCTTTCGGGAAAATCCGACCGAAAGCACCGAATGCCCATTTGATAAACACGAGGTAAAATGGATATTCGTTTTTATGCCGTTGTGGCAGCGTAGCAATTTGGAAATTGGGGATTTCGTAGCGGGATTTGGTCATCAACATAGTGATATTTTTTTAGTAAAAACCGATTGGTTTATTTATTGGGGGACAAGTTTTCTATCATCCAAAGCAATTGCTTCGACATTACTTCAAAAGGTTTGATGCTGTTCTGCGCCCTGGCCAATAGGATGCCGCCCTCCAGCGTACCTATGAAAAGTGTGGCAAATTCTTGTTTGTCAACATCTGCTTTCACTTCCCCTTTTTCGATGCCTTTTTCCAAGGTGCGGGTGATTCGGCGCTCCCATTCTGCCAATGCAGACTGCACTTTTTCCCGCAGCACAGGCAGCATATCATCCGACTCGATGGCGCTGTTCTGTATCGGGCAACCTCCCTCCACTGGTGGGTTCAGCACTCTTTCTCGGTAGAAATACACGACCGCTTTCAGCTTGTCCAAGGTGTGTTCAATAACGGAAGTGCGCTCCCGGATGGCTTCGTACACCTGCTCGACCGCATGTTGAAAAGCAGCGATTGCTATTTCATCCTTCACCCCGTTTTTGTCCAAGCCGTCCCTTTTGAAATTGCCGTAAATGCCGCCTTTTGACAGGCCAGTTGCCTCCATGATGTCGGACATGGAGGTGCCATTGTAGCCTTTTCGGTTGAAAAGCGCTGCCGCTTTTTCGATGATGAACAGCTTTGTTTTTTCGGATTTTGTCATACTCAATTTGAAACTGAATGCAAAAATAGACCGATTGGTTTATTTTTCCAAATAATAAATAAAAAAGCCCCAAAAGGGGCTTAGTTTCCTTTGCATTGAGGCATCTTTCAAATCTCGCTCGGCGTCAGCCCAAAATAATCCTTGAAGCATTTCGCAAAATAAGCAGGCGAATTAAAGCCCGTCAGGTACGCCACTTCGGAAGCATTGCCAGCTTTTTTCTCCAATAGCTGCTTGGCCCTTTCGAGGCGCATGTTGCGGATGACCTCATTGGGCGAGAAGCCGGTGAGCGCCGACAGTTTGCGGTGCAATTGGCTACGGCTCATGCCCACTTGGCCGCTGAGTTCCACCACGCTGAAGTTTTCGTCCTCCAAATTTGCTTCCACGGCTTCCCGAACTTTTTTCAAGAAAACAGCGTCCACGCTCTCTGCCTTCACCTCGGCGATGGGGGCGAAGCTGTTCAAAGAGCGGCGGTAATGCTCTTGTAGTTTTTGACGCCCGGCAATGAGGTTGGCCACCCGCACGGTCAGCTCTTTGGCATCGAAAGGCTTTACGAGGTAGTCGTCGGCACCGAGTTCGAGGCCCTTGAGGCGGTCGCCCTGCTCGGCGAGGGCGGTAAGCATCACCACGGGGATATGGCTGGTTTTCTCGCTGGTTTTCAGCAATTTACAAAATTCCGTGCCGTCCATTTCCGGCATCATGATATCGCTGATGACGAGGTCGGGAGTAGTTTCCATCGCCCGTTCGAGGCCGAGCCTGCCGTTCTCTGCCTCGATGATTTGGTATTGGCCCCGGAACTGGTCAACGATATAATTTCGGACATCAAAATTGTCTTCTACAATTAGTAAAACGGGCTTGTCGAGGTTTTCAAGAGCAGTTTTTATATTGACTTCTTGAGGCGCTTTTGCGGCTGTTTCAATGCTACGGATTGGCAGGGGTTCCAGCACTGACGTGGTCTCCGTTGTTTCATCCGTTGCGTAAGCGGCTTGCGTAATTGGAAGCATCACTGTAAAAATCGTCCCTTCCCCTTCCCTACTCTCCACCTCAATTTTTCCTTTGTGCAGTTCGACCAATTCCTTCGTCAAGGCCAGTCCGATGCCGCTGCCAGGCTGCAGCTCCGAAGTCACGGTTTTTGCGAAGCGCTCAAAAATATGCGGCAACTGGTCAGCCGGGATGCCCATGCCTTGGTCCATTACCTTAAATTGAGCCATGCCTTCGGCAATGGACGATGAAACCACAATCTGCTTTCCGTCATTGGTGAACTTGAAAGCATTGGAAATCAGGTTGTTTAATATCTTCTCCACTTTGTCCTTGTCGAAATAGTAAGTTGCGGTAGAATCTTCCACAATCACCTGATAATCAATCTGTTTCCTTACTGCCAAACTCTCAAAAGAATAAGCCACCGCTTTTATATAGCCTGACAAATCGCCTTCGGCAACCTGTAATTTCAGCTTTCCGCTTTCTAAGCGACTGAGGTCGAGCAACTGATTCACCAAATCGAGCAACCGCTTGCCGTTGCGGTGCATGATGCGGTAATATTTTTGGAAATCGCCTTGGAAACCACCGTTTATCATCTGCTCCAAGGGGCTGACGATGAGCGTGAGCGGGGTGCGGAACTCATGGCTGATATTGGCGAAGAATGTGGATTTCATAGTGTCCATTTCCCGCAGTTTTTCGGCTTCGGCGTGCTCGATTTGGGCGGCGAGTTCGGTTTCTTTTTGACGGATGCGCTGCTTGTTTCGCAAATAATTAAAACCAGCCCCAAAAGCAAGCAACAAGGCAATAGCGCCGATGAGGATGGTCTTTTTTTGGTTGGATTGGCGCTCAAGTTCCAATTGTTGGCGGGTAAGCTGTGCTTCTTTTTTTTGAGATTCAAACTGGGCTTCCATCTTTGCCACTATCTTGGTATTGTCTTGCTTAAAGATGGAATCAGCAATGGCGACGTATTTTTTAAAATAATCATAGGCAAGTGCCTTGTTCCCCATTGTTTCGTAAGCTTCGGCGAAAGCTTTGTAATAAAGCTCATTTTGGCTGTCCAATTTCAGCCGTTGCACGATTTCAAATCCCTTTTTGGCGAATTGAATTGCTTTGTTGCCGTCGCCAAGACCAGCGTATGCCTTTGAATAATTGTAATAGGCATAGGTTAAGTATCGCTCATTTCCAATTTCCAGCCAGTTTGACTCGGCCTTTTTAAGCCATGTTATTGCAGGTTCAAACTTCTTTTGGTCGTTGTAATTAGAGGCCATATTATTGGCAACAATCCCAGCATAAGCTTTATTATCGTATTTAATGGCATATTCCATCGCCTTGAGGCCAGCTTCTTCCGATTTATCATTGAATCCCATTCGGCTGTAAACAGTGGCCAGATTGCTGTAAACTGCCATATACTTTCTTTCCACGCCAAGTTCTTGACGGAGTTTCAGCGCTTTTTGAAAATGTTCAACTGCTTTGTCATAGGCTCCTTCATCGCTGTAAATTTGTCCGATATTGTTATGGTTGACCGACGCTCCCATTTTGTTCCCTGATTTTTCATCAATGTCCAACGATTTGAGGTAATAGGTCATGGAAGAGTCGGAGTTGCCCAAGCTGCTCCAAATACCTGCAATATTGGTGTAGGCCGTACTTTGCTCTTTCAAATCCTTAATTTCAACGAAAACGGCAAGTTCTTCCCGGAATATTTCAAGCGCTTTTTCATATTCACCTTTGTCATCGTAGCCAAATCCACGATGGTGCAGCGCCATGCCCAAGCCTTTTTTATACCCAGCTTTTTTGGACATGGATTCAAGGCTGTCGGCATACGTAAACTCCATGGCAGGGTTGTCAAATGCAACCACATTGGCTATTTCATAAAAAATATCAATCTTTTTAAATGGGTCCTTTTCTGCTTGGAAGGCTCCACGCAGGCTGTCCATTACTTGTTGCTGCGCAACAATATGACATAATGAGAATAAAGCAAACAAAGGGACGATGAAGTATCGCATGGCAAATTGTTTTCTCAAAAATTGCCCACAAGTTAAAAAACAAATACGGCATCCAAGCAATTAAGCCGAGATGCCGTTTATCAACTGTAAATTTATCAGCTCACTTTGCGGGAGGCAACGACTGGATATAATTGTAAACACCTGCTATCTCTACCTCCGACAATGCCCCTAAGCCTTCCCAGGGCATGAACTGTGGGTTGGGCAGCTTTCCGTCCGGCGTTTTTCCGGTTTTGAAAAAGCTGACGAACTGCTCCCTTGTCCAATGGCCAGCATTGCCGCTTTTACTAATATTTGGCACGGGCGGCGATACTGGATCGGGCGATTTACCACCACCGAAATCATTGCCGTGACAGCCCTTGCAGCCATGTGACCGCACGAGGTACTCGCCATATTCCGGGGTGCTGGCGATAGGTGGGGCCAACATGGTTTTCCGCTTGTCGTGGTCAATGATGTCATAAGGAAAGAGGTTTCCAAACAAGCCCGCCCCGGCCATCACCTGCGACATAAATGTGAATTGCCGCTTCTCGAACTTGCGGTCAATGGGTGGGAGCGATTTTAAGTAAGCAATGACGCATCCCAAATCTTGGTCGCTCAATTCGCCGATTGACTCACTGGGCATGACCATGAGCGGGTTGCCCTTTTTGTTCAGCCCGTGGCGCATGGCCCGCACGAAGTCCTCGTCGGTGTAGCCCTCGGTCTCGCTGCCCGCCGCACGGGTGAGGTTGGAAGAGGGCAAAACACCGATGTTTGGGTCGTCGAAAAAGACCTTGCCGCCGAGGTCAGTCCCGTGGCATCCTGTGCAGCCAATCGAAAGCACTTTCCCTCGGGCAATGGAGGCCGAGTCGGTTGGAATGGCGACTGTTGCTGGTGTCAGGCTGTAAACCTTTTCAAATTTGCCGTTGAATTTGTTCGAAAAAAACCAGGCCAAGCAAGTAGCGACTAGCATGAGCCCAAGAAGGACGATGCCTGCCCATTTCAAAAATTTTTTCATTGTAAATTGCCTTTAGATGGTGAAAGAAATAAGCCGATTTGGCTTAAAATGAATTACGAAGCAAAGGTGAATTGGGATGAAGCGAGGTGTTCTCAAGGGTGTTGCATTGTGTGGGAGCTACTAAATGCCCGGTTCAATTTTTGAAAAACCGCAGTGTTATTGTGGGCTTGGCCCCATACAGTTGCAAATAGTAAATGCCCGGTTCCCAATGCCCAATCTCCAAGCTGGAAGCCAAGTCATGGGTCATCAATACCCGCCTGCCATGATGGTCAGTAACTTGTAAATAATCGAAGTCAGAGAGTTCCAAATTCATTAGTTGAATCTGCGTGGTTGCGGGATTGGGGGCCAGCCTTAGATTTCCGAAATCTCCGAGATTTAGGAAATCAATGCTGACAACTCCCGAATATTCCTCCTTACCCTCGAAGTCCTTTTGCCGAAGTCGGTAATAATTCAAGCCTAGAAGCGGATTTTCATCCAAAAAATGATAGCCATGCATTTCTGAAGTTGTTCCATATCCTTGAACGAAGCCTATTTTTTCCCATATCTGGCCATTGGTTGTCCGTTCAACTAAGAAGCCATCATTGTCCAGTTCAGCAGCCGTTTGCCATGTAAGCTTTATTTTATTGTCTTCGGCAATTGCTTGAAAATCAACCATTTCCACGGGTAATGGAGCCAGGGGTTCAAGGCTGAGGTCATCGTGATAAGCATCATTGTTGGTTCCATTATTTCGCTTTGCCAATATTCGCACCTTGATACTTCTAGTCCCAACTGGCGCAATCCGTGTATCAGTTAAAAGAAGCCAAGCGGTTGTGCTCGAATGATAGTCGGAATCATAAGTTGAAAGTATGTCTCCACCGCTATCCCTATATTCCACTACTGCCCTAGCGACATCTGCCGGGCTTTGTGGAAAAGAGCGGACATGGTCGGAAAATGCAAACTTTTGCGTGCCGTTGTCAATAGTGATTGAATAGGCACTAACATCAACAATTTGGTAGCATTCGGAATTGGCAAATTGATTGGCAAAAAACAAGTGGCTTCCCTCTTGGCATGGAGGATTGACCCCACAACCTACCGAGGTAATGTTACCAGAAACCAAAGTCCATCCATTACCAATAACTGGTGAGGTTTCCGCCCCAGGGTTTTCCAGTAAATTTTGCGCCCAGACAGATAGAGGCAGAAATAGCAACCAAAGCAGATATTTATTTTTCGATTTCATAGTATTTGCCTTTTCGAAATGAGCGTACAGTACCTGCCCAACCCAATGTGCTGGGCAGGTACTTGGCGTTTTATTGGAGGAAATTAGTTGCCAGCCATTGAAGGCATGGGCTGCACTGGCGTCAAGCTCATGGCAGCCACCAGCCACTTGCCGTTCACCCGCTGGCAAGCATTCACGCAAGTGGTTTCCTGCACGACGGATTTGCCGTCCATCTCGCCCGTTTCCTTGTGCGACCATTTACAGATGGCCACGTCATGCGTAATGAAACGGATGTCCATGTCGGCCACTTCGACCTTGCTCGGCGGCATATTGGCTAAAGCCTTGAACAGTTCGGCATGCACCTCCTCAACAGCTTTACGGCCTTTGACGGCTGTTCCAAATGGGCCAATCAAGTCAGTATCCTCCTTATAGCAAGCGGCGAAGCGGGCGGCATCATGGGCGGCGAAGGCGGCGTAGGCTTCTTGTCCTAGCGCTTTTATGGCCAATTCGTCCGCTTTTGGGTCTGGGTAAGGCACTTTCGGCGTCAGGTGGTCGTACTCGATGAGCCACTGGCCTTTCTCTTTGCGGAGCAATGCAGCGCCTGTATTGTCGCTCTCCATCGTTTGGCCGAACAAGAAAAACTTGTCGTGGGAATCCCAAGTGATAAGCGCCACATCGGGTTTGATGAGTCTCCAGGAAGTCAGTTGAAACGTGAACTGGGGTTTTGCGTCCATCATCCCTTCCAATTGACCATAATATTCTCCAATCGCCTTTTGGCCATTGATTAACCCGCCATCAGGCCCTATTTCTATGGCGTTTTCGGTGTAATAGGGTTTCATCGCCTGGAACCCGTCCGTGGAAAATGTGGTGTACACCTTTTTTAGAAAGGATTCAAAGCTGGCTTGGTTGTCGTTTTGCGCAGCGGCGTTTGAGGCAAAGAAGCTGGCGATGATGAAAAGGATGATGCTGAAAAATGAAGTTTTCATTAATTTGAAATTTTGATATGGTGAAAGAAATTTTGATGAAAAAACATTGAAAGAAAAGTGATGTCAGGCCATAAGGATGAGTATTCAAATGCAATACAGTTGCATTTGAAAATACCGAAAGCCCTGTATTTACAAGCATTTTGGTGGAGCCGCCGGCTTTCACCGGCGACCCTCGCAGGTAATTAATACCCTTTCACCATTGGTGCTTATAATCGGATGACCCGTGTCCCACTGGTTTGATATGGCGTTGTTATTTGAATGAAATATATGCCTGGGTTTAAGTGATTTAAGTCCACTTCTATATTCTGGGTACCTCCTGAAAGTAGCCCTAAATCCTTGGCCCAGACCAAGCTTCCAGTTGCATTAAAAAGTTGTGCAGTTGCCTGCGCTGGCTTTTCTTGTGAAAACCGAATTGTCGTAAAATCAGTGGCAGGATTAGGGAACAAAGCCATCTGAAAATCAGTGGTATGTGTTTCGGAGGTCACCGAAGGGAAACTGATATGCATTACCGTGCCTAGTCCCAGGTCATTGACATAAACCCCGCCGCCACCGTCCAGTGCCATGCCGGATGAGAAAACAGGCGTGAAGCCCTCTGCAAACACGCTTTTTACTCCAGACGGTGTGATTTTCGTGATTTTTGCAGCAAAAAGTACGGGCATAAAAGTCGTGTCGAACTCGCCAAGTTGCAGCACGTAGAGATTGCCTTGCGCATCTACATCCATTTCCACGGAAAGGTCGAGGCTATCGGCAAAAGGGGTAACATTTCCCGATTCGTCCATTTTCACTACTGTTGAAAGCCCCTTCGGGAACGGGAAACCCGTGAGGTTGCAGACATAAAACCCACCTGCTGGATTGCGCACGATGCTGGTCGGAACATAGTCCACGATGGGCGGGAATGGCGACCAAATATTCGGGTACGGTGGAAATTCATGGATTACGGAAAGCGCACCAGTGCTGGCATCATGTTTCACGATTGCATTTGCACCAGCATCCACTACGTAAGCATTTCCCGCATCGTCCCAAGCCACCCGGTAAGGGTCACTGTCAAGATAGCCTTCCGAGTAGAGGTAGTCGTTCACATCAGCAGTGACAACGGCATTGGAAAGTGTCAGCGGAGCATCGCCGGGAGCCCATCCGCTGATGTCAAAACGTAAGAGTGCACCCGCCTCTGGATGTATCCCACCGCCAACAATCACATGGAGGAAATTCCCGTCACGGTAAGCCCTCCAAGCGCCCGGCGTATCGCCAGACAAGGTGTCAAAAAAAGATGGCAGGCCCACAATGGCATCATATACAGCCTTGTCGGGCGTGATGACCTTGATTTTTCCGTCGTCATTGCCAGTGCCAGTTTCGGCTACCCATAGATTGCCTTCCGTGTCAAGTGAAAGGCCGTTCACGCCAGTGAAGCCTCCGGCAATGTTTTCCACGGTTTGAGCAGTAGTTTTTGCCCAACATAAGGCCAGCATTGCGCAGCAAAAAACTGCTTTGAAAAGAGTGTTGAAAGTTTTCATGGTGAAAGGAATTGGTGAATAATTGAATTGAATTTGCCCTTTTTGTTTTGAAAAAAAGGATGACGCAAAGGTGTGGGCAGGCTGAAAGGAATGGTTATCAAAAGCGTCGCAAAGGCTTTCAATTTTGTCGCAGGGTGTGGAAACACTTGTATTTACTGGGGGTTCAAAAGATTAAAAACTATCAAATGGAAACAGCCAACTATTTCTACATTTGCCGAATGGCAATACATAAAACCCACTTACTCCTTGGCGGCAACCTCGGTGACCGATTGACAAATCTTGCGGCAGCTAGAAAAATGATTGGAGAAAAAATTGGCACATTGGTCAAGGCATCCAGCCTTTACGAGACACAGCCTTGGGGCAAATCCGACCAGCCGGAATTTCTGAACCAGGCGCTCGAAGTGGCGACCGAACTGAAACCAGAGGAGGTTTTGGCAGCAATTTTTTCCATTGAAAAAACACTTGGCCGCCAACGTGAAGACAAATGGAGCGCCCGTACCATTGATATTGACATCCTTTTTTACGATGCCAAAGTATTGAAAACCAAGGATTTAACCATCCCGCATCCGCATTTGCAAGAGCGCAATTTTGTATTGGTTCCGATGCTCGAAATCGCTCCGAACAAGCAGCACCCTGTTTTCAAAAAAAGCATCGAAGAGCTGTACGAAACTTGCAAGGATGATTTGGAGGTGGTACAACTGGAGCAGGAAAATGACTGATTTTCGATTATTTTTTCAACTTAACCTATATCCTTTTTCTCACAACTCACTGAATAGCAGTTGTTTGCGCTTTCTAAAATCGCAAATCCAAAATCGTAATTCTACTTATCTTGTGGCCATGAAGAACGAAACGATTTCGGCATTTTACCGGCAGCCTTCCGACACAAACCCATTCCCACACGGATTCATCGCCATCGAAGGAAACATCGGCGCTGGCAAAACCACGCTTTGCAAGATGCTGGAAGATGATTACGACTGCCGCCTGATTTTGGAGCAGTTCACCGACAATCCTTTTTTGCCGGAATTTTACAAAAACCCGGAGCGCTACGCCTTCCCCGTTGAGCTGTTTTTCATGACGGAACGGCACAAGCAATTGCAAGAAACGCTGTCGCAACGGGAGCTTTTCCCCCAAATGGTCATCTCGGACTATTTTTTCATAAAAACCTTGCTCTTCGCAAAAAACAACCTCAACGACGAGGAATACCGCCTGTTCCAACGGCTTTTTCACACACTGAATGCCACTTTTCGCAAGCCTGACCTGCTCGTTTACCTGCACCGCAGCGTGCCCGATTTGCTGGAAAACATCTCAAAACGGGGCCGTCAATTCGAACAGAGCATCCAATCCGACTATTTACAGGCTTTGCAGGAGGCTTATTTTTCCTTTTTCAAATCGGAGTTGGATTTCCCTGTCCTCATCATTGACGTGACGGGCGTGGATTTTTGGAACCAAGCATCTGATTATGAAAAAATTGTTGGATTGATGCGGCGATCCTACTCAAAAGGGGTTCACCGGGCAGCGCTTCACCATGTTTGATTTTAAGCCCCGTGTACGGCCGCAGCTATTTCCTTCACCAAGTTTGGGTCTTTTTCAATGGCATTGCCCACCACAATCACGTCGGCACCTGCCTGCACGTTTTCAGCAGCTTTTTCGGGCGTGCGGATGCCACCTCCGACTATTAATGGAACGCTGATGGCCCCGCTCACCGACTCGATGATTTCCGTTGGAATGGGTTTCTGCGCACCGCTCCCTGCATCCATGTAAATCAAACGGAGGCCGAGCATTTCCCCAGCCATTGCCGTGCAAACAGCAATATCGTCCTTGTGCGTGGGGATGGGCCGTGTGTTGCTCATGTATAGCACCGACGTCGGGGCGCCACCGTCCAGCAGCATGTAGCCTGTCGGCATGATTTCCAGCGGACTGAGCTTGAGGTAAGGCGCGGCGATGACGTGGTTGCCGATGAGCAGGTCAGGGTTCCGGCCTGAAATCAGCGAGAGGAAAAGGATGGCGTCGGCCTTCCAACTGAGCTGGAGCGAGCTGCCGGGGAAGAGAATCATGGGGATGTGGCAGCGCTCCTTGATGGCCAGCAGGCACTGGTCGAGGGCATTGTTGACGATGAGGCTGCCGCCAATGAAAAAATAGTCCACTTTGGCCTCCACAGCTAGGTCGAGGACTCGGTCCATGTTGCCCAGGCGAACCTTGTCCGGGTCAATGAGCACGACGAATTTCTTTTGGCCGTCGGCCTTGGCTTGTTGCAGTGAAGTGAGGATATTGGCCATGTGGTTAGTGTTGGTGAGCAAAGATATGCCAAGCATCCGTTTTTGGGTCAACGCATGGGCGTTTGTTTTGAAGCGTCCCGCCACATTTCTTCCAAAATCTGGTAACGGCGCCGCACCATCGCCGCTTCACGGGTACAAAT
>Ga0075012_10004789_pt1 | contig 12534 bp, 7 predicted proteins | sample All_14_2_FD_71474 | JGI IMG/M metagenome (GOLD analysis project Ga0075012, IMG submission 71474) | Freshwater microbial communities in response to fracking from Pennsylvania, USA - Allegheny Zone_MetaG_DW_15 | ecosystem: Environmental > Aquatic > Deep subsurface > Groundwater > Drilled...
ACATCCACCTATTGGGAATTTCTGCAAGCAAGCGGAACAGCCGCCCCAAACACTTCTTTTCAAAGCGGCAATCTCCGCATTGACATCACCACACCAGATACCTGGTTTGTTGGCGTATACAATGGAAATTCCTATTCAAACGTTTTCGTGCGTGCAAAAACATCTGCGGCACCCACTGGCTCCGTTGGTTTGATCTGCCGTTACTCAGAAGATGGCTGGTTCGAATTTAACGTCGCCAACGATGGAACATATTCCGTCTTGCTGGGACAGTGGCTTTCGCAGGGAGTTGTCAAATACGCTCCTGTCATTAGCGACCTCAGCAACAAAATAACCGGCGAAACAACCAACGAGATCGGTCTCTTCTGCGAAGATAACTTCCTGCAGTTGTATGCCAACGGCACCATGATCCGTCGCGTCGAAGTGACCAACTACGAACTGACCGAGGGAAAGGTCGGCATCTCAGCCTCTTCCTTTGCAGATATACCCATGTCGGCCACATTTGAATGGGTGCAAGTTAGCAAAGAATAATTTTTTTCAACTTACCTTACACAATTTGATGTAGGTCGCCCCTCCCTGAAAGCTGTACACTTACAGGGAGGGGCGACCCTACTTGTTTATCCAAAACCTACGCATCGTTAACAGAATTCTTGCACACATCGCTTAATATGGAGACATCGAAAAAGAGTCTTAAGGAGATTTCTCATGGGCAAAATCATAGGAATTGACCTCGGCACGACCAACAGCGTCGTCTCCGTTATGGAAGGCGGCTCTCCCACAGTCATCACCACAGCGGAAGGCGGACGTTTATGCCCGTCTGTTGTGGCGTTCAACAAGAACGGCGAACGCATGGTCGGGCAGACTGCCAAGCGTCAGGCTGTGGTCAATGCAGATAACACAATTTATTCCATCAAACGCTTTATCGGACGTCACTACGAAGAGACTGAATCCGAACGTGCAATGGTTCCTTATCAAGTCATTCAAGGTCCCACAGGCGATGTGCGTGTGAAGATCCCCGTCAATGGTAGGGAATACTCACCGCAAGAAATAAGCGCGATGGTGTTGGGCAAGCTCAAGGCAGATGCTGAGGCGTACCTCGGTGAACCGGTCACTCAGGCGGTCATCACCGTCCCCGCATATTTCAACGATAGCCAACGTCAAGCCACAAAAGATGCTGGCAAGATCGCAGGCTTGGAAGTGCTGCGCATCATCAACGAACCAACGGCTTCCGCGTTGGCGTATGGCTTGGATAAAAAGAAGAATGAAACCATCCTCGTCTTCGACCTCGGTGGTGGTACGTTCGACGTATCCATCCTCGAAGTGGGCGAAGGCGTGATCGAAGTGAAAGCCACCAACGGTGACACTCACCTCGGCGGCGATGACTGGGATCAAAGCATCACCAACTGGGCAGCCGATGAATTCAAGAAAGATCAAGGCATTGACCTGCGACAGGATCGCCAGGCTTTACAGCGCTTGCGCGAAGCCGCAGAAAAAGCCAAGATCGAACTCTCGACCGTAATGGAAACCGAGATCAACCTGCCGTACATCACTGCCGATGCCTCTGGACCCAAGCACTTGCAGTTGAAACTCAGCCGCGCCAAGTTCGAGCAGATGACCGAAGACCTGCTGCAGCGCTGCCGCAAACCGTTCGAAGCCGCGCTCAAAGACGCTGGCATGGACGCAAGCAAACTCGACGAAGTTGTCTTGGTCGGTGGTTCTTCCCGCATGCCAATGGTTCAAGATTTGGTGCGCAAGCTCACCAACGGCAAGGACCCGAACAAAGGCGTGAACCCCGATGAAGTAGTTGCCATTGGCGCAGCCATTCAAGGCGGCGTGCTCGGCGGCGATGTCAAAGATATTCTGTTGCTCGACGTAACCCCACTCTCCCTTGGCGTTGAAACCATGGGCAGCGTGATGACCGTCATGATCGAACGCAACACCACCATCCCCGTCCGCAAGACCGAGGTGTACTCCACCGCCGCGGACAATCAGACCGCTGTGGACATCCACGTGCTGCAAGGTGAACGCCCCATGGCGCAGGACAACATGAGCCTCGGACGCTTCCGCCTCGACGGAATCCCACCGGCACCGCGCGGCATTCCGCAAGTGGAAGTGACCTTCGACATCGACGCGAACGGCATCTTGCATGTGACCGCGAAAGACAAAGCCACAGGCAAGGAACAAAAGGTGACCATCACCGCTTCGACCAACTTGAACAAGAGCGACATCGAACGCATGGTGCAGGAATCCAAGCAGAACGAAGCAGCCGATAAGAAGCGCCGCGAAGTGATCCAGGTCAAGAACGATGCGGACAATCTCACGTATCAGATCGAGAAGGCATTGCGCGAACTCGGCGACAAAGTCCCATCCGCTGAGAAGTCTTCCATCGAGACCAAGGTCAATGAATTGAAGCAAGCCGCACAAGGTGACGACGTGGACAAGATCAAGAAGTTGACAGAAGAATTGCAGAACACCTTCCACGCGCTCAGCCAGCAGTTGTACGCTCAAGGTCAGGGCGGGCAGCCTCAACCCGAAGGCGGACCATCAACTCCACATGACGGTAATGTTGTAGATGGCGAAGTGAAAGAATAAAAAGTGATCAGACCTCCGAAGTCTCTAAGATTTCGGAGGTCTTTTTGTATGTATAATCTTTGCATGAAAAAAAGTTTTAACCGTATCTGGTTCATCCCCATTTTCATCCTCCTCAGCATCGGCATCTACTATCTACCACCCGTTCACAGCCGCCTTGCATGGCGGGTCGAATCGGTGCGCACCCAAATCAAATATTGGCTCAACCCGCCCGATGAAGCCGTCTTTCAACCGAGCGGACAAACCAGTCCATTGACCGTGGAAACGGCTATTGCCACAACTCGCGCCGAATTTTTATTGACGCTGACGCCCGCCTCCACCCCGACCTCAGAACTGGGTCCCACCATTGAACCGACGATTACATCCACACCTTTACCTGCTACCGTCATGCTCGACGGCGTGAAGTATGAACACCAACACGGTCGGACGAATTACTGCGGACCCGCCAACTTCTCAATGGCTCTCACCTACTGGGGCTGGGACGGTAACCGTGATGTGATCGGCAAAGCCGTAATGCCTGTCAATGAAAAAGACAAGAACGTGATGCCATATGAGTTACAAGAGTTCATCACAGACAACGTCCCCGGCATGACGTCCATCATCCGCAACGGCGGCGACTTTGAAACCATCAAACGGCTCGTCTCAGCAGGCTATCCGGTCATTGCAGAAAAAGGCATTTACGAAACCGACCTCAACGGCAAATTTAGCTGGATGGGACATTACGCCTTTATCACCGGCTACGACGATGCCAATCAAGTCATCATTTATCAAGACAGTTATCAACCCGAGCCCGAATTGAATCCCGGTCCGAACCGCAGGATGGGATATGAAGCCTTCGTAGAAGGTTGGCGTGCGTTCAATTATGTCTTTGTCGTGGTCTTCCCAGTGGAAAAGCAAGATGAAGTGTTGGCTCTGCTTGGTCCACTGGCAGATGAAACCCAAGCCAACCGCCGCGCTCTTGAGATCGCCAAAACCGAATCTCAAACCCTCTACGGCATCGACCAATTCTTTGCCTGGTTCAACATCGGCACCAGCCACGTGGACTTGCTCGAATACGCCGATGCAGCGACTGCCTACGATTATGCCTTCAGCCTCTATGCGGAACTGAATGCCGATAATTCCGTCCGTCCCTATCGCATGATGTGGTATCAGACCGGTCCGTATAAAGCCTACTATTACACCAACCGCTTCTCAGATGTTATCAACTTGGCAGACACAACCCTGAACGACACTATCTCTGAACCCGTGCTGGAAGAGTCCCTTTACTGGCGCGGACGGGCATATGTTATGGCTGGTGATACCAACCGCGCTGTGAAAGATTTCATGGCAGCGCTCAAAGTCCACCCCAAATGGGAGCCTGCCGTTCAAGCGATGCAAGAGCTGGGTCTGCAGCCATAAACTCTTGATTCTCCTTTGAAACACATCTCAGTAATGTGGGACGCTTATGAACGCTGAGAACGCGGATTTTTAAATCTTTTCCGCGTCCATCTGTGCCTGTCAGCGTCCTATTTGCACTTAAGAATCTTGTTTTTTGGCGTGCTATGTTTCTTTTATAATGCCTGTCATGCAAAACTTAATCGTTGGAGATGTACTACCTGTCCATGTCTGCAAAACGGATGGGACTGTTTATCGGAGTTTCAAAGCAACCATTGAAGAGGTCACACAGGATGCAGTCATAACCGTTTCCCCGGCTGGGTCATCCGTCTTCAATATCAAAGGGGAAGATTACCCACTTGTGCATCATTACCGAGCCTATTACTGGTTCGAAAAATTCTACAACCTGCTCGAAGTCTTTGAAACGGATGGCAGACTGTTTCATATCTATATCAACATCGCTTCGCCGCCTGAGTTTAAGAATGGCGTCATGAGTTTCAAAGACCACGAATTGGACATTTCCAAAGTCTTGCCCAACTCTGCAAAACTTGTAGATGAAGATGAATTTTCAGAAGCAGTGATACAGTATAACTACTCAAAGGAATTTCAAGAAAAAATGTACGCCACAGCAGAGGAAGCACTCAACTTGGCAGAAAATTGGCAGGCAAGACCCTGCCCTATCTTTGGAGAGAATCATGCTTAAGAAAAAAATCGCATTCATCGGTCCCGGCGTGATGGCAGAAGCCATGATCGCAGGCTTGCTCAACAAAAAACTTGCAGATGCCAAAAACATCATCGCCTCCGGTCCGCGCGAGGCACGCGGCGAAGAGTTGACCAAGAAATACGGCATCAAATTCACCACCGATAACTCTGCCGCCAGCCACGGCGCGGACGTGGTGGTACTCTCCGTCAAACCGCAGCGACTGACCGAAGTGATGAAGGGACTCAAAGGCGTCCGCTCGGATGCATTGGTCTTGTCCATTATTGCTGGCGCGACTATCAAGAAGATCGGCACAGGTCTAAAGCACAAAGCCATCGTGCGTTCGATGCCGAATACGCCCGGTCAGATCGGCGAAGGCATCACCGTATGGACCGCATCCAAAGAAGTGAATGAAGAACAGCAGGAAATGACTCGCGCCATCCTTGGCGCGTTGGGCGAAGAAGTATTTGTGGAAGACGAAAGTTATCTCGACATGGCAACCGCGCTCTCCGGTTCGGGTCCCGCCTATGTGTTCCTCTTCACCGAAGCGCTGATAGATGCCGGAGTCCATATGGGCTTTCCACGCCGCATTGCAGAACAACTTGTCTTGCAGACCATCAAAGGCGCGGCTTCGTATTACCAAGGCGCGGCGCGACATCCCGCCACGTTGCGAAATCAGGTCACCTCACCGGGTGGAACGTCTGCTGAGGCGCTGTATTATTTGGAGAAGGCGGGCTTCCGCACGGCAATCTCCCGCGCGGTTTGGGCGGCGTATCAACGGTCACTGGAGTTGGGCAAGGAAAAGCCGGGTCATGTTGAGGTAGATGAGGAGAAGTAAGGTTTTGTAATTCGTCCCGTGGGGAGGCTTCGCTCTGATGCATGAAACGTAATTGAGGTGCTTCAAACAAACATAATTAACTCTGAAATTACTATGGGACGCTGACAAGCGCAGATGGACGCGGAAAAAACTCTTAAAATCCGCGTATTCAGCGTTTATCTGCGTCCCATAAGTTCTTAAAAGCAAACTCACCCACAAAACCTTAATTTTGGGGTGAGGCATGTTTTATTTTATAAATCACACGGTATAAATAGTTATTGCGGCGGTTGAACGAGCCCGGAAGAATATCCATCCTGAGTGAAGAAATCCACCACAAAGACATGGAAGGTTCCATTTCCGCAATCCACTTTCCATTCTTCCTGCCATGAGCCTTCTGCATTGGGCTGGGTGACCACTGTAATTTCAGTGGTTTCCGCTTTAGGTTCGGGGCAATTCGCTTCCTGATAGTAGATGGGAATCTGCGTCCATACAAATTGGCGTGCTCTTTCATCTCCCAAACCGCCTTCCGGCGCTTCGCTAAACGGCGTGAACGGAATTGGAACATTGGGGCTGTTGGGGTCATTTGGATCAACTGGGATCTCATATATTTCCTTGGCTTGATCAACGACCTCTTTCGCTGCTACATAGGCTTGATAGCCATAATAGCCGCCCACTGCCGTCACAAGACAGCAGCAACCAAATAGAATAACTCCAATAATAGAAATTATTAATTTTCTGTTCGAACTTTTATCTTCACTAATAGCAGAACTTTGTGGGTCAATATACATAAGCGCTCATCTCCTGAAATAATAATGTTATTATGCTCAAAAAGGTCAGAAAAGCAATCAGATTTAATCCCCCTTTAGTTTCATATAGAGTATTTGGTCTTGCAGGCTTGCCAATAAGAATCTCTGTGGACTCTGTATCTCCGCGGTAAGAGGTATTTTCAACCAACAAAACGTAGATGGAGTAAAATCCATCCGCATTTTTACTGGACACTATCCACTGAACACTGGCAACTGAAATGGCACTCATCACCACATCCAACCTCACCAAATCGTACGGCGCGACCGACATCTTCACCGGGCTGACCATCTCCATTGAGAAGGGCGAACGGCTTGGCATTGTCGGTCCGAACGGCGTTGGCAAGACCAGCCTGCTGCGCATCCTCGCCGGGGAGGATGAATCCAGCTCGGGCGCGGTCATCCGCACACGGGGAGTCCGAACCGGGTACTTGTCGCAAGAAGCAGATTTCAAAATGGAGGGCACGCTGTGGGATGCGTGTCATTCCGTCTTCGAAGATCTCATCCGCCAGCAAAAAGAACTGCACCGCCTCGAAGAGTTGATGGCGACAAATCCAGACGTCATCGAACAATACGGCAAGATGCAAGAGGATTTTGAACGACGCGGCGGCTATACCTATGAGACGCGCATCAAGCAGGTGCTCACTGGTTTGGGATTCGACGCCTCAGACTACGCCATGTCTTTGGATCACCTCTCAGGCGGACAGCGCACTCGAGCCTTTCTCGCCCGCCTCTTGCTCTCAAACCCCGATGTGCTCCTGCTCGACGAACCCACCAACCACCTCGACATCCGCGCCGTGGAATGGCTCGAAGGTTATTTGAATCAATGGGAAGGCGCGGCGGTGATCGTTTCGCATGACCGTTATTTTTTGGATAAGGTCAGTACGGTCATTTTGGAAATGCTGCCCGGCGCATATGAAATCTATAACGGCAACTACACCGCTTACTTGAAGCAGCGCGAAGAACGCATTACCCGCAGGCAGGAAGTGTTCGAAAGCGAAAAAGAAAAACTGCTCAAAGAAATGGAATACATCAAACGCAATATTGCCGGGCAAAATACCCTGCAAGCCAAAGGCAAGCTCAAGCGGCTTTCGCGTTTGGTGCAAGCCATTGAACAAATCGGGTTTGAAGCGGCATTGAATCAAAAATGGAGTGAGACCGCCGATGAAGTCAGCGTGACCACATCCTCTTTCAGTGTGGAAGAAGCCGAACGCCGCATACGCGCGTTGCGCTCTCCAGTGCGGACGTTGCCTAACCTGCATTTGCGCCTCGGCTCAGAAAAACGCTCTGGCGACTTGGTGATTCGCACCAAAGAGTTGAGCGTAGGCTTCCCCGATAAATTCTTGTTCAAGTCTCCTGATATTGAACTGCGCCGACAAGATTGCGCCGCATTGATCGGACCAAACGGTGCGGGCAAGTCCACATTCTTGAAGACCATCCTAGGTCAATTCGAGCCGTTGGCTGGTGAAGTGGTGTTGGGTTCCAGTTTGCACATCGGCTATTTCGCGCAAGCACACGAAGGACTTGATTCCGAAAAGACGCTTTTGCAGGAAATCGATTCGGTCATGCCCAATTGGCTGCCGGGGCAAATTCGTGACTATCTCGGCAAGTATCTCTTCAGCGGCGATGATGTGTATAAAAAAGTTGGCATGCTCTCCGGCGGTGAGCGTGGACGTTTGGCATTGGCAAAGCTCGCTTTACAAGATACGAACTTGCTGCTACTCGACGAACCGACCAACCACCTCGACATCCCTTCGCAGGAAGTGTTGGAGTCCGTGTTGGAAGATTACACCGGCACCATCCTGCTCATCTCGCATGACCGTTATCTCGTCGATGCGCTGGCAACCCAGATTTGGGAAGTGAATCCTGAGGCTGGCGAGTTGTTAGCATTCAAAGGCACGTATTCTGAATTGAGAGCCGAACGCGAGCAGAAAGAATATGAAGCGTTCATGGCGGCGCAAGCAAAAAGCGCAGGTCAAAGGTCGAAGGTCGAAGGTCCAAAGGCGAAGAACGCGAATTCAAAAGAAGAAAGAAGAAAGGTTGCGCAGTTGCAGGAGTTGGAGAACAAGATCGCTGAGTTGGAAAAGACATTGGCGAATTTGAGTTCTCAGCTTGAAAGCCCCATGGTCAAGCCAGATGAGGTGATCAAGATCGGCAACGAGTACAACCGCGTCCAAGCCGAGATGGATGAAAAACTGGCGGAGTGGGAACGGATGCAGGCTTGACCGTACCTGCCCATGGTATTGAATCTCAACCCCTAAAATCCACTTAATTAAGGTAAAATTAATCCAATTAAATATGCCGAAAACGCAAACCCATCGCGAGTTGGGGACGCAAAGTTATGGGTCTACTTTCTAGATCGCCAAACTGCCGAAGAGTATTCTTTGGCAGTTTTTTTTAGTTAGGAGGTGTCTCACCAATATTTGCCCGTGTTCATTCAATTCATTTTATTCGTCTTTATGTAATGAACAAAAACAGGAGAATGTTATGTTTGGCAAAGTATTAAGAGTACTGACTATTTTTGCTGTAATGATCGCGTCGTTCGGGACGGCTCCGGCTGTCTTTGCTGGGGGAACATCTTGTGATACCCGTGTCAACAATACAATTGAAAAACTTCTCGAATGTGTAACCTTGGAAGGCGTGCGCGGGCATCAGGCTGCACTCCAGGCGATTGCCGATGCGAATAACGGCATCCGTACATCAGGCACACCGGGATACGATGCGTCTAAGGATTATGTTGTAGCCAAGTTAACTGAGTATGGCTACAATGTTACTGTCCAGCCGTTTGAATTTCAGACATTCATTGTCCTTTCATCCACGATACTTTCCCAGGTTTCACCAGCCCCTGCCGGTCCTGTCGTAAACACCATCTTCTCCTATTCTGGAAGCGGAGACGTAACTGCACCAGTGACCGCCCTTGCGGCACCTCCCGTTGATGCAACCCCCGGTTGTGAAGCTGCAGATTTTGCAGGTTTCCCGGCAGGGAATATCGCTCTGATTCGCCGCGGCAGCTGCACATTTGCCATCAAGGCGACAAACGCATACAGTGCTGGTGCGTCTGGCGTTATTATTTACAACAATGCTCCTGGCGGCATTAATGGTACGCTTGGCAATGGGTTTACACTCAACATTGGGGTCACATCGGTATCGGATGTTGTCGGTGCGCAATTAGCAGCCACACCCGGACTTATCGTGCGCCTCAAAACAGATACATTCCGCGGTATTGCCACAACATATAACGTTTTCGCTGAAACCAAGGGTGGCAACCCAGACAATATCGTTATGGCTGGTGCGCATCTTGACTCTGTGAATGCAGGACCCGGCATCAACGATAATGGTTCAGGCTCTGCCGCGATCCTCGAAGTTGCCAAACAAATGGCCAAGGTCAAACCGGTGAACAAAGTTCGTTTTGCCTGGTGGGGTGCTGAAGAATCCGGGTTGGTTGGTTCCACATATTATGTCAATAATTTGAGTGACGAGGAAAAAGCAAAGATCACCCTGTATCTCAACTTTGACATGATCGGTTCGCCCAACCATGGTTTCTTCATTTACGATGGAGACGATTCAGACGTGGTGGGTGCCGGACCCGGACCTGCCGGGTCTGCTGAAATTGAAAAGACCTTCGAAGCCTACTTTACCATGCGTGGAATTCCATTCAAGGGCACCGATTTCAGCGGGCGCTCAGACTACGGTCCGTTCATTGCAAATGGCATTCCTTCTGGCGGTCTGTTTACGGGCGCTGAAGGCATTAAAACCGCAGCCGAAGCCGCACTTTGGGGCGGCACCGCCGGACAGCAATATGATCCGTGCTACCACCTTGCGTGCGACACCTATGCCAACAACAACGATACTGCGTTGGATGTCAACTCGGATGCAGTCGCATTTGCGATCCTCCAATACGCCATGAACACTTCGGATATCAATGCCGTCAAAGGCAAGGGAAACTTCCCTGTAGTCAGCGATGGAGACTATCAACCGAATGACAGTTCATCCAGCCAAGGCGGATTGCACGATGATCACGACCACGAACTCGAAACCGAGTAATCTTATATAGTGAAATTGCCTCACAACGAAAGTTGTGAGGCAATTTTCTTAATATCTTGCAAGAATAGTAAAAATAGTACAAGTTGTTCAACGAAACACCCAAAAATGGGGAAAGTAGTATGATTGCACAACCTGTCCCTAATACCCATGGAAAAACTTCGAAATTGGCTCATTGAGCCGTCTCAACATATCACAGAACAAGCAGCGCGCCGACAAGCTTCGTTGCTTTCTGCATTACTGCTGACGATCATAGTCACCGGTGTTATCGTTGAATTATTTACGATCGCAACCATTCAATGGGAGGAATACACAGGGTACTATCAAACCTTCACCGGAATGGCTGTTCTTTTTATCGTTTATTTGATCAGCCGAACACGGTATTTCATGCTGGCGGCAAGAATCGCTGTCGTTTTGATCTCGGTGATGAACTTTGTCACAGGGTGGTATCAACCGAAGGGAGTGTTGGGAGGGCTTTTTGACTTTCTGATCCTGCCTATTTGGTTGGCAAGCCTGTATCTACGGTTTTGGGAATTGGTTGTATTCCTACTATTCAATCTGATCGGGTTACTTCTGTTTCCCCTCATAACAGATGCCGTCAGTTTCAACGACATACTGGTTGGACCATTCAGCTTCATCTTTGTCACGTCGATTCTATTATTCCTGATGACCCGTCACCGCGACCTTTTAGAAAAGGATCGCCAACAAGACCTTGCAGACCGTGAAAAGCACAGTCGTGAAGAAGCCGAGCGGACCAAGATCCTTTTGCGTGTGGCGGCTCGATTAAACAAACAACTCGACCTTGATGCCCTGTTGAACATTCTGTCTGAAGAAGTTATAAAAGCCCTCAAACTCAGCCATTCGGTGGTCACACTTTACGACAAACAAAAACATGCCCTCCTTGCCGTGCAGGGATGGGGCATCGAACCAGACATTCTGCAAAGCATCCCGCCATTTCCTCGAAAACTGTACGAGCAATTGATACCGAATTTGGATACATCTTTTTCGGTATCGGACATACAACACACCACACCACAAAGCTATCTGGAACTCGCTCGCAAGCTGGATGTTCGCTCCATGGCAGTTGCCACCATGAAAAACGAGAATGAGTTGATCGGGAATCTGATCGGGCTTGGAACGAATGAAGATCGTCAATTCACAGAAGATGAACTCCTACTCTTGCAAGGATTGGCAGATCAGGCAGCCCTGGCAATCGTCAACTTACGATTGAACAAGGATGCACAACGCAGGCTTGAAAACCTACAAGCGTTGCGCGCCATTGACGTATCCATTCTAAAAAAACGTGACCTCTCTGAAACCATGGGTGTCCTGCTTGATAAGGTTACTCATCAACTTGGGGTAGATGCAGCCATTGTTCTCATCATCAACAAGGAAGAAAAAGAACTTGAATATGTTGCTGGGCGAGGTCTGGATGACGGCTCTCTTCGCGATGAAAAACTCCCCATCGGCGAAGGGCTTGCTGGACGATCTGCAAAAGAAAAGCGCATCATCTATATTCACGACCTGCGAAACGACCCACGGGCACTTTCATTAAAACAGTTAGCAGACAAAGAAGGCTTCCTCAGTTATTTTGCCGTTCCTCTCATCACACAAGATGAGGTCAATGGCGTTTTAGAGATCTTTCATCGCTCCCACATTCAATCGGATGATGAATGGCTTGGATTTTTAGAATCATTAGCCGGGCAGGCGTCCATTGCAATAGGCAATGTCATTCTGCTTTCAGAATTACAACGAAGTAATGATGAACTACTCAAAGCGTATGATTCAACAATCGAAGGTTGGTCGTTTGCCCTTGACCTGCGTGATAAAGAAACGGAAGGACATACCCGCCGCGTTACCGAACTGACGCTTGAGTTGGCAAAAGAATTCGGGTTCAACGCCGAGGCTTTGATCCACATCCGCCGCGGATGCTTGTTGCACGACATTGGCAAACTGGGTGTTCCAGACCGCATCCTCCTTAAAGAGACAGCACTTGAATCGGAAGAATGGGAGATGATGAAACGTCACCCCGCCTATGCATTGGAAATGCTGCAACCCATTAAACATTTGCAGCAATCGATCGATATTCCATACTGCCATCACGAAAAATGGGATGGAAGCGGATATCCACGCGGATTGAAAGGCGAGGAGATTCCCCTCACCGCCCGCATCTTTGCCGTGGTGGACGTTTGGGATGCTGTTACCAGTGACCG
>Ga0075012_10004790_pt1 | contig 12534 bp, 9 predicted proteins | sample All_14_2_FD_71474 | JGI IMG/M metagenome (GOLD analysis project Ga0075012, IMG submission 71474) | Freshwater microbial communities in response to fracking from Pennsylvania, USA - Allegheny Zone_MetaG_DW_15 | ecosystem: Environmental > Aquatic > Deep subsurface > Groundwater > Drilled...
TGGCAGACGCGCCTGGCGCAGGCTTCTGCGCCAGGACGCTCACCATCGGATTGAGCAGCCCCGCAGGATCCGTGACCACCACCACCATGGGGGCCTGGCTGCTCGTTGTCAGGTTGCAGGTGTAGCGACCTTGCAGATCGGTCGTCAGGCTGCTGTTGCTGCAGGCCGATGCGCCCGTGCGATCCAGCACCTGCACCACGCCACCCGACAACGCGGCGCCAATGGCCGCCGTGCCGGTAAGGGTGGCGACCGGATAGGGCGGGCTGTTGCCTGAATTGCCGTCACTTCCGCCACCGCAGGCGGCCACAAGCAGCGACAGCCCCAGAGCGGTGATCCATGCTTGAGGACGGCCTGAGGGCATGCCGCCGTATCGATAGGTCTTCATATCGGTCTCCAGAATGAAGTAGTTGGGAGGACTTCATTCCAGCGCCGAACCTCACACGGCGGACCTACTCACTCAGGTGGGATTGGTGTACTTTTTCATGACCGCCCGCCGGCCTCGGTCAAAGCTCTTCCCACCGCAGCCCGGTCGTGCACGCCCAGGCGAGCAAACACCTGCTTGACGTGGTAGCTGGCGGTGTTCAGCGTGATGTTGAGTTCACGGGCTATCTCGGGATTGCTCTTGCCCTTCGCAAGCAACAGGGCTACCTCGCGCTGTTTGGGTGACAGACCTAGGTCCGCTGCACCCTCGGTCAGTCTCAGTGGTTCGGACGAGAGCCGCGAAACGATCAGACCGCGTGCGCTTGTGCCTTCAGCCCCCAGCAAGTCGTGGCGTCTGAAGGCAAAACTGCCCCAGGTGGTGTCGGTCCGATGCACGGCCTGGGGTGATGCTTCTATCGCCTGCAAGACGGCTGCCACAAACTGGGGCAGAGACAAGGTTTCGTGCAAGGCGGTGGCGGGCGTGATGGGGTTGCCCTCAGCAAGCCGGATCAGACGATCCCAAGGCTGATCGGAAAAAATGATCCGCCCGGCGTCGTCAAACACCGCCAGCCCCTCTTCCACCGCCCGCTCCAGCACCCCGACGGCCAGTGGCGGGCTGGGCACTGCCAGCGCCTCTCCCAGATAGTGCAAGACCTCCTGCAACAAGTCTTCGTCCTGCACCGAAAACCCCGTGCTCTGCCCACCGCGGTAAAGGCTGAGCTGGCCCAAAACCTTCGCACCAGACCGAACGATGGCGTAGAGAAAGTGCTCGACCGCCAAAGGCTGCAGCACATCCCGGTAGTAGTCCTGATCCCGCTCCTCGGGAGACACGCTGCGGCGACTCACCGGGCGCCTGGCGGCCACCCTTTCGAGGTAGAGGGCGCGAAACTGGGCGTCGTTGTGGCGGTCGTGGTACCGCGCCTGCACGGCCGGGGGCAGCATGCGCTCGGCATACAAGTTGGTGATGCTGCCGCGCGGGTCGCAATAGAAGAATGCCGCGTGGTCGGCTTGGACGATCTGACGCAGCACCGGCAGCAAAGACGGCAGCACCAAGGGCCCAGGCAAACCCAGGTGACACAGCTGACGCAGCGTGACGCGGGCGGTGGAGGAAGTCACATTTCGACCCCGCCACCTGTCCCAGGGCCAGGAGGCTCGGGTCTTGATGGAAGCTGTCTCCCACTCACGATTTCGCGCACCGCCAACGGCACCGCCGAACTGGTGCCCACCAGCCGAACCACAGCGCCACTTCGGCTGCCCGCCGCCCGCAGGCCCCAGAGTGCCAGGCTGTCGTCGCTGTGCTGCATCGTGTCTGGCGCCTTTTTCCTGCCATTCAACCGGGCATCGTCGGCATCCTCCCAGCGAGGGCTGTAGGGTGAAGCGATGGCGACATCGGGTGTTCGGGTTTCACGCAGGATGCCACCCACGCTGAGCACGCGGACACGGTCGCTGTCGGTGGACAGCCGGTTGAAGTTTCCAGTGCGCCGTACCGGGCTGGCGTTTTGCTTGACATGCGTTCGGGTGGCGCGCTGCACACCCGGGTCGTCGATGGGTTCACCGCGGTTGTAGGCCTCATCCTCGAAGTACGACTGCTTGGCCCCGGTGAATAGGCCCATGGCCACGTCGTTGCGCTCGATGTAGGCGCACACCCGCAAGGGTGTGTCGGCCCAGTTTGTCACTATCACAGCCCAGGTGCCGCTGGGCGCGAGCATGGAGGCGTCGCCACCCGCAGTGGGCTCCAGCGCAACCAGCGCCATGCTGCCACTTAGGCTGAGATTGGGACGGTTCAGCAGCACCAGGGTGGCCGCTACACACCCGCTGGCGTTGGTCCATGTGGTCACGCCGGCAGCGGACCGTTTGAACCCAGCTCCGCCCGGAGGAGACACTTCAACCTCTACGTTGGCAAGGTCGCGGTCAAACCAGAGTTCGAGAAAACTGGGCGTATGGCCTTCGGGCAGCACGCGCCAGTTCAGCGCCAGACGCTCATCCTTTTCAAGTTTTTCGTTGGCGTGTCCGCGCGCCTGGTAGCTGTTGCCAGCGGGGACGACGATCCTCGTCTGTCCCGTTCGGAGTTCACACCATTCCAGCATGGCTTTTTCGAGGATGGATGACCCGTCATGAGCGCCGGCGTTGTTGCCCCAGCTGAGGTTGACCGTCACCGGGGCACCCTCGTCACAACGGGACCAGATGTACAAGAGGGCGTCCAGGATGTGCGCATCGCCACTGCGGCCCGAGGTGTCCAGCACATTGGCCCATGCCAGCTGAACGGCCACCAAGTCGCAGCCTTCGGGATGCGATGTGGTACCTCTGGACTGTGTGCCCCAATCGGGCGACCTATCGGGATCCATCTTCTTGGCTGCGTAGCGGTAAGGTCCAGCGGCCAGGCTCAGCACATGGGTGCCATGGTGTGCCAAACGATCCAAGTCCCACAAGCCCAGGCGCTGGTACACCGCGCCCTCGTCCACCGCGCCATGCAAGGTGCACGCCGCCATGGTCGCGTTGATGGCGGCGCGGTCGAGTTCCGCCCCATAGCCCATGCCGACGGCGGACTGCCATTGCCCGGCTGTGTTGGGCCATGGGGTCGCAGTACGCCTGCGGTCGCCGAGGTACCGGCTGCCCAGGTGGTCGTCCTGCCGCCAGAAGTGGGCGATACGGGACTCGCCTTGACCATCCAGGAACGCGGTGTGAGCCAGGGCCAGTCCACCGTCGATCAAAGCGATCACCGGTCCGCTTTGCCCAGCCATTTCGACGCTGGGCGGTGTTCCCAAGGCCAGTGGCTTCACCGGGTACTCCACCGGAAGACACAGCTGGTACCGCGTCACCACATCCGCCAAAGCGCCGCCCGGCAGCACCGCCTTGAAAAAGGGCTGCCGAATTCGTGCCGTGCAGAAACGAAAGCGTTTGCCTTTCGCGTCCAGCTGGCTGTAGACCGTTGGCACCTGCAGCCAGTCCCGCGGCGGCGCCAACAAGCGCGCCAGCGGGGTATCTGTCGCGCCCTGCGGATCGGACAACTCCACCAAGACGAGCCACCACATGTCCTCGTCGGCGGTCGCGGGCAGGCGGAAGCTGGCGCAGTCCGTCATGTCAGCCAAGGCCAAATAGGGGTCAGCTTTGGACAAGGTGTCGGGATCGGTCCAGTTCAAGCCGCTGTTCATTGCCATTCCTTGACAGCTTCTGTCAACAGATACTTCAAGACGGGCGCCGCGTTGGGGTGTACAACGGGCAAACTGCTCAACGAAGCACCATCGACCGCATGAGCGGTCAATTCGCACAGGGTGTAATCCGCGCTGGCCATCTGGTTGCCCACGCACGCCCCCACCCGGAGACTCATTGTGGGATCACAGCGGTGGATCAGGTACTCGGCCAGCGCGGTGCCCATCACCTGCCCGGCCAGGGTGTCGACCGGGAAGTGCAAGCCCGCCACCACCCGGTTCTGGGCGATGCGAGCAGCTAGGCGGTCCAGTTGCAGTTTCAGCAGAACGTCCGACGCGGCGCTCATCGAGGGCTGCGCTTTTTTGATCAGAGCGCTGAGCAAATGGGCCGCGATGAACCCTTCTGCGGCATGACCACCCGGCCACGCACCGTGAGGCGGCAGATCGACCATGGGATGGACTTGCGCCGAGAGCTGCGATGGCCGCGGTACGTCACACAGGTGTTTGACGCGGCGAATCAAATGAACCATCAGGTCTTGCGCCACCCGCATCAGCAGCACCGTGTATTGGTGCTGCCGCGGTCGCATGCCCAGCAAGGAGGTCCAGGCGCCCAGGGGCCATCCGGCCTGAGACGCGATCTCGGCGCTGCGTTCGCCCCTTAGGTCGGCGTACTCGATCACCTTGCCCAATTGATCGGTGAGCTTGGGTAGGGTCGGCGGAGTTAGGTGCAGCAAGTTGATGGCTGCGCCTCCATCGAGGATCAGCTGAACCATCACCGGCCCCGGCTGGTCGCCCGTGACCTGCAGGCGTTCCAGCGCTTCGCCCAGTCCGATGGACACCAGCTGTTCGACATCCCATTTCCTCAAGCGGTCTTTCGGATCAGCCGTCGGACCGGATAACGCCATCTGAACATCAGCGGTGTTCTGGTAGCCCTGCTTGAACACACCGACAATGCCTGCCCGCGCCAGGATGCGGGATTCCTGCGACACAAACGCGGCAGACGTTCCGCCGCTGGTCCCCCCACTCGTGCCACCACTGGTTCCACCGCTAGTGCCTCCACTTGTGCCCCCTGAGCTTCCGCTCCATGGCCCCAACGGAGTGATGTGCTGTACTGACATGCGATCTCCTTCAATGGTTAACCTCGCTCCACACCCAAAGCGATCAGGGCGCTGGCGACACGTTGACGAATGGGGCTATGAGCCCCGGTGGACAGAAATCGGCGCACCGTGAGATGAGGCGCCAGTGCGGTGACCTGTTGCAGGCTGGCCAAGGCCTCCTCATGGAGTCCGCACTCGAACTGTGCGGTCATCAAACCGCGCAACGCCGGCAGGTGGCAACGGTTGCGCGAAACGGACTGCCGGAAGGCTTCGATGGCGCCCGGCAGATCTCTGGCGACCAGGTGGGCAATGCCGAGCACCAAGTCGAACTGGGCACGTTGGGGATCCAGAGGTGACAGGCTGAGCGCCATTTGGGCGTCTTCCAGTGCAGCGGCAGGTTGCCCCCACATGTGGTGCCACACGCTCCGGTAGAGCCAGGCGCTGGCCTCACTCGGGTTGGAGAGCGTGGCAGCATCCAGGCAATGCAAGGCGCTGTCGATGTCCAGTCCCTGATGACACAACGCATGACCTTTGACGGCAAGCGCCAAGGCGCTGTTCGCATCGACGTCGAGGGCACGGTCCGCCGCTTCAATGGCGCGAGCAACAGCCTGCTGCGGATCGGCGGCTACGCCCTGAACCATGGTCAGCAGATACCACTTGGCCATCCAGGCGCGAGGGGCGGCGACTCTGCGATGACGTTCAATCACCGTCTGGAGCATGGCTTCGCTGCGTGGCAGTTCGGAGCCACTGGCGCGGTGCATCAGCGTTACGGCGCTGGACATCAAGTCATGGCTGTCCAGCTGGGGCAAGGCCCTGTCCTGCGTGTTCTGGACCTGGGCATCGCTCAACGCACGAACACAGTCAGCCAACACCTGATGCAAAGGCGGGGCATCTGGCTGTACCCAATCGTCCAGGTTCGCCATTGCCTGCTCTGCCCAAACAATTTCGTTGTGCTCTGCATCCACCAACTGGGGGTTAAACACCAGCCGGTTGCCCAGCAACTGCACAGATGCGGTGAGCACGTATCGGACAGACAGATGGCTGGCATTTCTTAGCGCATCTTCTAGCCCACCATGCAACCGGTTGGCAGACAGCGGCGAAGACACACGCAGAAAGGGCTGCTTGCTCAATAAAGCCACGCATGCCCCGTTGAGGAAGTCACCCAGCCCCTGCGGCAATGGACTGCTGGCCTCGAAGTTCAGAACGGCTAGGCGGATTCGACAGTCAAGCTCTCGCGGTACGGCTGGTGCTCCGGCGCTGGCGAGACCTGGCCACTCTGGGGGCCAGATACGCCACAGACGCACCGGAGCATCCCAGTGCTTGAGGAAACACAATCCGAGATCTTCGATCCGAAAATCGACGTCATCGACCAAGGCGTCCCGAACCGCAGTGGTAACCACTGTCTCTCCGGGTCCGGCAACCTGCAGTACCCGGGCCGCCAGATTGACGCCCAGTCCGTACAACCCTGATGCGTCGCACAACAAACGGTCGGCATGCACCCCCACCCTAAGCTGCAGCGGCACCTGCCCCTCTGTATTCAAGAAGCTGCCGCGCAGCACTTGGTGCATAGCGACCGCGCAGCGAACTGCATCGATGGAGCTCTTGAACCTGAGCAGCAGTCCGTCCCCCTGGCGTTCCACCACCTGCCCCGCCTGCGGGAAGACCGCTTCTTCCAGAAGCACCGAGATAACGGCTCTCAGCGCTTGAACCGCGCGACGTTCGTCATGCTGCAACAAACGCATGGATTCGACGACATCGGCGAAAACCAGCACAGCGTCCTGCTCAAGCAGTACCTGTTCGTCGTCTGCCCTCTGCATGGCCGCACCTCCATCTGTTCGCTGGATTGGCCAATACGATAAGAGAAAATGACTAAATGCAACAGTGGTACCTGAACTTGGTACCCGCTTACCTAGATGCTTCGAGTGTTGCGCCATGCAACACAGATTGCCCTGGCTGAATCCGTTGCACCCCACCCGAATGGGTAGGGTCTGTAGCGGTCAGCGCTGCCCGACGTAGGGATTGAACCGCCGCTCTTCCCCGAACGTGCTCTCCGGTCCGTGGCCGGGAATGAACACCGTGTCGTCGCCCATGGGCCACAGGCGTTCGCGGATGCTGCTGATGAGCTGGGCATGGTTGCCCTGCGGGAAGTCGGTGCGGCCGATGCTGCCGGCGAACAGCACGTCGCCCACGAAAGCACGTTTGACTTCGGGCGAATGGAACACCACGTGGCCCGGGGTGTGACCCGGGCAGTGGCGCACACCCAGCGTGCAGCGGCCGATCTGCACCGTGTCGCCGTCGGCCAGCCAGCGCGTGGGCGTGAAGTGCCCGGCCGGCGGGAAGCCGAACATCTGGCTTTGCTGGGGCAGGCCGTCGATCCAGAACTGGTCGCCCGGGTGCGGGCCAACGATGGGCAGGTTCAGCTTCGAGGCCAGTTCCGCCGTGCCGCCCGCGTGGTCGATGTGGGCGTGGGTCAGCCAGATCGCCTTGAGCGTCAGGCCCAGCGCCTGGGCCACCGCCTCGATGCGGGGCAGGTCACCACCGGGGTCGATCACCGCGGCTTCCCGGGTTTCGTCGCACCAGACGATGGAGCAGTTCTGGGCGAAGGCGGTGACGGGAATGGTCTGATAACGCAGCATGGGGCAACCGGAATGTGACTGTTTTGGCTGGGATTATTGATGAGTATCACTTTGCGACGGTGCAGGACTCAAGTCCGTGCGATGGGCGCCGACAAGCTTAAAAGCGCATAACGCACCGCGCCGGTGCACAACGTCAGGCTTCACCATGCTCAAAAATCTCAGTTTGAAAACCCAGCTCGGTCTGGGCTTTGCGTCGGTGGTGGCGGTGTTCCTGACCACGATGGTGTTCATCGCGCAGCTGGTGGCGCATCTGGAAGCGGGCATCCGCTACCTGAGCGACGATGACCTGCCCATGCTGCTGGCCGTGGACCGCATGGACCTCAAAAGGGCCGAGGTGCAGCAGTTTCTGACCGATGTGGCCGCCACCCACGACCCGGCAGCCTATGCCGAGGCCGACGCCGCCGCACAGGCTTACGCCGAGGCCAGCCAAACCGTGCGCACCATCCTCGGCCGAGAGCAGAACAGCTCCCATCTGCAGGCGCTGGACCGCATGGACGCCGATTTCAAGGCATTCCATGCCAGTGGCCGGACCATGGCAGAGGCCTACGTCCGCGACGGCATCGAAGCCGGCAACCGCCTCATGAAGGGCAGCGATGGCCAGCCTGGGTTCGACCAGGCCAGTGAGCGCATCGCCCGCCAGATCGAAACCTTCAGGGAAGAACAGCTGGCACGCACCCGGCGGGACGTGGCCGACGACCTGGCGCAGGTGCTCAACGTCGAGCGTGTGATGCTGGTGGGCGGCGCGCTGGCCACCCTGGTGGCCAGCGGCTTTGCGATCTGGATCGTGCTCACGGTGTACGCCCAGATCGGCGGCGAGCCCCGCTTCGCGGTCAAACTGATGCAGCGGATCGGCGCCGGCCAACTGGACACCCCCATCCGCCTGGGCAAGGGCGACACCACCAGCCTGATGGCCAGCGCCAGCAGCATGCAGGACGGCCTGCGCACGGTGGTGGCCGAGGTGCGCGAACGCGCCCATTCGGTGGAGCTGACCTGCGCCGAGATCGAGGCCGGCGGCAACGACCTGGCCACCCGCACGGCAGCGCAGTCCAACGCGCTGGCGGAAACCTCGGCCGCGGCCGAGGAACTGACCGCATCGGCCAACCACAACGTCAGCGGCGCCCACGGGGCCAGCGAGCAGGCCCGGCTGGCCACCGACACCGCGCGGCAAAGCGGGGACCTGGTCGGGCGATTCGTGGAAACCATGCACGACATCCAGCAGTCCTCGCGCCAGATCGCCGACATCATCGGCGTGATCGACGGCATCGCGTTCCAGACCAACATCCTGGCCCTGAACGCTGCGGTGGAGGCCGCTCGGGCGGGCGAGCAGGGCCGCGGTTTTGCGGTGGTGGCGGGCGAGGTGCGCGTGCTGGCGCAGCGCAGCGCCGAAGCCGCCAAAGACATCCGTCAGCTGATCTCGGGCAGCGTGGACCGCGTCGATCAGGGCTCCGCCCTGGTCGAGCAGGCGCGCAGCTCGATGGCGGCGGTGGTGACCGAGACGCAGCGCGTCATGGCGCTGATGGACGACGTGGCCAGCACCAGTCGCGAACAGGGCAGCGCCATCTCGGCGGTGGCGCAGTCGATCGAGGAGATGGACCAGGTCACGCAGCACAACGCGGCCCTGGTGGAAGAAAGCGCCGCCGCGTCGGCCAGCCTGCGCCAGCAGGCCCAGGCCCTGACAGCGACCGTCGCGCGGTTCGAGCTCGGGGGCGAGCCCGTCAGAGCGTGAAGTCGTACTCGATGGTGATGGGGGCGTGGTCGCTGAACTTTTCGCCCTTGTAGATGGCTTCGGTGCGCGCCGCTTCGGCCAGGGCAGGCGTGGCCAGGTGGTAGTCCAGCCGCCAACCCACGTTGTTGGCATAGGCCTGGCCGCGGTTGCTCCACCACGTGTAGCAGGTGTCCGTGGTGTCGGGCTGCAGGCGGCGGTACACGTCGACCAGGCCACCGTCGCTCAGCAGCTGGGTCATCCAGGCGCGCTCTTCGGGCAGGAAGCCGCTGTTCTTCTGGTTGCTGCGCCAGTTCTTCAGGTCGGCGTTCTGGTGCGCGATGTTGACGTCGCTGCAGATGATGAAGTCGCGCTGGTCCTTGAGCGCCATCAGGTGGGGGTAGAACACGTCCAGGAAGCGGTATTTGGCTTCCTGCCGCTCGGGGCCTGACGAACCGCTGGGGCAGTACACGCTGATGATGGAGCGCTTGGCTTTGGGCGTGTCAAAGCGCAGTTCCACGTAGCGCCCCTCGGCGTCGAACTCGCCGCCGTCAAAGCCCACCACCACGTCGCTGGGCTCGTGGCGCGTGTAGACCGCCACGCCCGAATAACCCTTCTTTTCAGCAAAGTGGAAATGCCCTTTCAGACCGGCCAGCTGCTCGAAGCGGCCGCTCACATCGGGAGCCTGGGCCTTGACTTCCTGCACACAAATACAATCGGGCGCATGCGAAGCCAGCCACGCTTCCAGCCCTTTGCTGGTGGCCGATCGGATGCCGTTGAGGTTGAGGCTGGTCAGTTTGAACAAGGAATTCCCCATGTCGTTGGATGCAGGCCCGGCCGTTGCCGGGGCGGATGCTGGTGGTGCGCTGGCGCAGGACTTTGTGCAGTTCTGCGTGGATTCGGGCGTGCTGCGCTTTGGCGAGTTCAAGACCAAGGCCGGGCGCCTCTCGCCCTACTTTTTCAACGCCGGTCTGTTCGACGACGGCGCCAAGCTCGGGCGGCTCGCGCAATTCTATGCACAGGCCCTGATGGCCTCCGGGATCGAATTCGACATGATTTTTGGTCCCGCCTACAAGGGCATCCCGCTGGGCGCGGCGGTGGCCATTGAACTGGCCCGTCTGGGCCGCAACGTGCCGTTTGCCTACAACCGCAAGGAAGCCAAGGACCACGGCGAAGGCGGCACGCTGGTCGGCGCGCCGCTCAAGGGCCGCGTGCTGATCGTGGACGACGTGATGAGCGCCGGCACCGCCGCACGCGAATCCATTGCGCTGATCCAGGCCGCGGGTGCAACGCCGCACGCGGTGGCGATCGCGCTGGACCGCCAGGAAAAAGCCACCGAAGTGGGCCCGGATGGCGCCGTGCGCGACGTGGACCACAGCGCCGTGCAGTATGTGCAGCACCAGCTGGGCCTTCAGGTCTGCGCGATTGCGCGCCTGGCCGACTTGCTGCACTATCTGAATGTCCACACGGGAGCCGACCTCAACCAGCACCGCGAGCGCGTGCTGGCCTACCGCGAACGCTACGGCGTTGCCTGATGAATCCCCTGCCGCTTCTTCTTCGATCGCCTGCGCGCGCTGCGCTGCGCCCCCTGACCGTTGCCCTGTGCCTGCTGGCCGGCACGGTCTTGGCCCAGAACAGCGGGAGCGGCATCTACAGCTGCACCGACAGCAAGGGCCGGCGCCTGACGTCGGACCGCCCCATCCCCGAGTGCCTGGACCGCGAACAGCGGGAGCTGGGCAAGACCGGTATCGTCAAACGCGTGGTGCCGCCCAGCTACACAGCCGAAGAACGCGCCAAGATCGAAGAACAGCGCAAGGCCGAGGAGCTGCAGCGCGCGCGGGTGGCCGAGGAAAAACGCCGCGACCGCGCCCTGCTGGTGCGCTACCCCAACCAGGCCTTGCACGACAAGGAGCGGGCCGACGCGCTGCTGCAGATCGACGAAGTGGTCGGTGCGGTGAACAAGCGCCAGGAAGCGCTGGCGCGCCAGCGCAAGGAGATCGACGTCGAGCTGGAGTTCTACCAGGGCGACGTCAACAAGGCCCCGTCTTGGCTCAAACGCAAGCTGGAAGACAACGAGCAGCAGGTGCAGATCCAGAAACGCTTCCTGGCCGATCAGGCGCAGGAGAAGCAGCGCATCAATGGCCGCTTTGACGAGGAGCTGGCCAAGCTCAAGCAGCTCTGGGCCAACGGTATCCGGCCCTGAACCCCGCCTCGCAAACAAAAGGCCCGCGACAGCGGGCCTTTTGCATGGGGGGTGAGACCGCTCAGCCCTGCAGCTTCTGGCGCAGCAGGTCGTTGGCCTGCTGCGGGTTGGCCTTGCCCTTGCTGGCCTTCATGACCAGGCCGACCAGGGCGTTGAAGGCCTTGTCCTTGCCGGCGCGGAACTGCTCGACCATGGGCGCGTTGGCTGCCATCACCTCGTCGATGATCTTCTCCAGCGCGCCGCTGTCGTTCATCTGCTTGAGGCCCTTGGCTTCGATGACGGCGTCCACGTCTGCAAGGTATTGCGCCAGGTCCTCCAGACTCTTGCGTTGATTGGCAACCAGTTCCTGGAACGCCGACTTTGCTCCCGAGTTGGAAATCGTTCCATCTGACACCCGACGAATGAGAGCCGCCAGCTGCATCGGGCCAGGGACTTCGACGTCATTGATCGAAACCTGAAGCTTGTTCAGCAACGCGGCCACTTCACCCATGACCCAGTTCGCTGCCAACTTCGGCTTGCCGGAAGCTTGTGCAGCAGCCTCGAAGTAACCAGCCATTTCCTTGGTTTGCGTCAGCGTGGTGGCGTCGTACTCAGAGAGCTCAAAGTCCCGCACAAAGCGCTCGGCCATCTGGCGCGGCAGCTCGGGCATGCCGGCCTTGACCTCGTCCACCCACGAGCGCGCGATCACCAGCGGCGGCAGGTCCGGATCGGGGAAGTAGCGGTAGTCGGCCGCGTCCTCCTTGGTGCGCATGGCGCGGGTCTCACCCGTGTCGGGGTCGAACAGCACCGTGGCCTGCTGGATCTCGAAACCGTCTTCGATCTGCTCGATCTGCCAGCGGATCTCGTAGTCGATGGCCTGCTGCATGAACTTGAACGAGTTCAGGTTTTTGATCTCGCGGCGCGTGCCCAGCGGCGCGCCGGGCTTGCGCACCGAGACGTTGGCGTCGCAGCGGAACGAACCTTCCTGCATGTTGCCGTCGCACACGCCGATCCAGGTCACGATCTTGTGCAGCTCTTTCGCGTAGGCCACCGCCTCAGCGCTGGAGCGCATGTCGGGCTCGGTCACGATCTCCAGCAGCGGCGTGCCGGCGCGGTTGAGGTCGATGCCACTCTGGCCGATGAAGTCCTCGTGCAGGCTCTTGCCCGCGTCCTCTTCGAGGTGGGCGCGCACCAGGCGCACGGTCTTCTTCTCGTCGCCCAGGAAGAAGCTCACCTCGCCGCCCTGAACCACCGGGATCTCGAACTGGCTGATCTGGTAGCCCTTGGGCAGGTCGGGGTAGAAGTAGTTCTTGCGCGCGAACACGCTCTGCTCGGCGATGTGCGAGCC
>Ga0075012_10004791_pt1 | contig 12534 bp, 12 predicted proteins | sample All_14_2_FD_71474 | JGI IMG/M metagenome (GOLD analysis project Ga0075012, IMG submission 71474) | Freshwater microbial communities in response to fracking from Pennsylvania, USA - Allegheny Zone_MetaG_DW_15 | ecosystem: Environmental > Aquatic > Deep subsurface > Groundwater > Drilled...
ATCAATGTGAACGGCGCGAAGCGCGACCGGCTTGGCACCTTTGCCGAATGGGAGGCGAAGTGGACGCCGCAGCTCACCACGCTGGTCGGCGTGCGCAACGATCAGGTCTGGATGAACACCGGCGAGGTCCAGCCCTATTCCACCTCGATGATGAATATGGCCGACGCGATGGCGGCCACCGCGTTCAACGCCGCGGATCGCAAACGGCATGACAGCAACTGGAGCGCCACGGCCCTTGTCCGCTATGCGCCGAGCGATCAGGCGACGCTCGAACTGGGCTATGCGCGCAAGAGCCGTTCACCGGGCGTCTATGAGCGCTACAGCTGGGGACGCGGTTCGATGTCGAGCCGGATGATCGGCTGGTTCGGCGATGGCAACGGCTATGTCGGCGATCCCGCCCTGAAGCCCGAAAGGACTGATACGATAAGTGCCGCGGTCAGTCTGAAAGGCGCCGGCGCCAATGGCTGGACGCTCAGGATCGCACCCTATTACACACGCGTCCATGATTATATCGATGTCGTGAAACTGGCCGATTTCACCAATATGATGGGCATGCCGACGGGGTTCGTGCAGCTTCGGTTCGCCAATCGCGAAGCCGAGCTATATGGCGTCGATGTCTCGGGTTCGCTTGCGCTGTGGCAGTCGTCATCGGCCGGCACGGCGAAACTGACCGCAACGGCAAGCTGGTTGCGCGGGCGCAATCTGGACGACGGCGGGTCGCTCTATCATCAGATGCCGTTCAACGCGACGTTTGCGCTGGAGCATCGGCTCGGGGGCTGGGAGAGCGCGGTCGAACTGGCGGTCGTGGCGGACAAGAACCGGGTCGACGCCACGCGCAACGAACCCCGAACGGACGACTATGCGCTCGTCAATCTTCGGACCGGCTATGCCTGGGGCAATTACCGGCTGGGCCTGGATGTCCAGAACCTGTTCGACAAGGGCTATGATCTGCCGCTGGGCGGCATGTCGCTCGGCGATTACAAGGCGACTGGCGACTTGCGGCCGGTGCCTGGTCGTGGCCGCTCCTTCAACATCGGCCTGACTGCGAAATTCTGAGGCATGGCCGCCAGTCCAGCATACCGGCTGGCCCAGGCGAGCGATACGAGGGCTTTCGGGTTCCTCGTGTCGCTTGCCCTGCATGCGGGTGTTCTTGCGGCCTATGGCCTGTGGAGCCACAGTCCGCGCCTAATCCCCGAAAGGCGGGAGGAGCCCCGCACAGTCACGATCATGACGCTGCCTTCGCTCGAAACCGAACAGCCGTCTGCCCGCCGGCCGAAAGCCGCCCCCAGGCCGGCAAATCAGTTGACGCCCCCCAGTACAACGCCAGCGACACGCGCGCGGCAAGGGCCGCAGGCGTCGCCCGACCGGTCTGCCTCCGATCAGGCTGCCTTGACGCTACCTGTCGCACCGTCGCCCTTGCCTGCCCGCATGAACGTCGACATGCCGCATCCCCAACCTGCTTCGCCGCAGGCTGCGTCATCAACGCTCAGCACTGCGCGTGCGGCCTATCTTCGGCGGTTGTGGGAATGGATTGCCGCCAGACGCCCGGCGGGCCTTCATCTTGAGGGTGAGGCGCTGATTAATTTTTCCATCGGTGCTGACGGCGCCTTGCGCGAGATCTCGCTCGCGCAATCCAGCGGCAATGCGCAGCTTGACCGGCTCGCCCTTCGCACGGTTCGCCTGGCGGCGCCCTTTCCGCGCCCGCCTGAAAGTCTCGGCGTGGGAACGCTCGATTGCGTCCTGCCTTTCCATTTCAATTAGCGCCGGAAATCACATTGCGTCAGGGGCTGGTCAGCAAATGCGGTCATGGTCTTGTGCCGACCCTTGGCTGGAGGACCCATGACCCGCTTGCACGCTCACCCCGAACGACATGCGGTATCACGTATCGGCTGGCTCCGCGCGGCGGTCCTTGGCGCCAATGACGGTATCGTTTCCACAGGAAGCCTCATTGTCGGCGTCGCCGCTTCGGGAACGGACCGATCAGGCATCCTCGTTGCCGGCATCGCGGCGCTTGTCGCCGGCGCCATGTCGATGGCGGCTGGCGAATATGTCTCGGTCAGCTCGCAGGCCGATACCGAGAAGGCGGACCTCGCCCGCGAAACGGCGGAACTGACCACGCAGCCCGGGCTCGAGCGGCAGGAACTGGCGGACATCTATATGGCGCGCGGCCTGGACCCCGATCTTGCGTTCAAGGTTGCCGACCAGCTCATGGCGGACGATGCGCTTGGGGCGCATGCCCGCGATGAGCTGGGAATTTCCGACATATCCACGGCGCGGCCGTTGCAGGCGGCATTCACATCCGCCGCGACGTTCAGCGCCGGGGCGATCATGCCGCTGGCGGTGGTTGCCGCCGCGCCGGGACAGCAATTGATACCGCTCGTCGTCGCCGTTTCGCTTCTGTGCCTCGTGCTGCTCGGGGCGCTTGGCGCGAAGGCGGGCGGGGCCCCTGTCATGCGGTCGATCGTCCGCGTCACGTTCTGGGGCGCCCTGGCGATGGCGCTGACGGCAGGCGTGGGCGGCCTGTTCGGAGCGGCTGTCTGACGTGATCGCTGCCCCGCGTTCGTCAGCGCGCCGTCAGCAATCGCTCTTATGGCAAAGGTCAAGGAGACAAATGATGCTCATGGCAAAAACGAGCTACAGTGATAGTTTCAGGGTCTGGGATGTGCCGCTCAGGCTTTTCCACTGGCTGCTGGTCGCAGCCATCACGATTGCCTTTCTGTCCTCGGAAGGAGACAGCCCCATCGCGGACTGGCACATGGCGGCAGGCTGGACCGCCGCTGTCCTGCTCGTCTTTCGTCTTGCCTGGGGGTTTATCGGCGGCGAGCATGCGCGCTTTGCCAATTTCGTGCGACCGTCACGCCTTCTGTCCCACGTCCGGGAACTTGTGACGGGTCATCCACAACGCACGATCGGGCATAATCCGCTGGGCGCGCTCGCTGTTCTGGCCATGCTCATTGCAACCGGCGCGGTGCTGTGGACCGGCATCCAGGTCGACGCGGGGCAGGCCGACGAGGATCTTCACGAGGCGATTGCCTATGGCCTGCTCGCGCTCATCGGCGTTCATGTCGCAGCAGTGGTCCTGATGTCCGTCTTCACCCGCGAAAATCTCGCGCGCGCCATGGTCACCGGTCGCAAGAGCATCGCTCTGCACCCTGGCGCCCACGATGCCCATCGGCCGGCCGTCGTCGCGGTGCTGCTGGCCGTCCTGGTGGTCGGGATGACGGTGTTTGGCATCCTGCGCTACGATTCCGCGGCGTTCAGTGCGCAGTCGCACGGTGAGACAAAGGAAGGGCATGAAATCGAAGGTGGAACAGCTGTTCAAGACGAGGATAATGACCGGGATTGAGACGGCCTCTTTCGATCCCCGCGCGGGGCTGGTCAGATCGCAGGGCGGGAGTTGAGCAGGGATCGTGCTAGGAAAGCCGGCATAGATGCGCGTTCTTGTCATAGAGGATAATGACCGGCTGGCGAAGCTGGTTGCGGACGGCCTTCAGCGCCGGGGCTTTTCGTGCGACATCGCCACTTCCCTCTCCGATGCCGACAGCGCACTGGGCGGGGCGGTCTATGATGCGATCGTGCTCGATCTCGGCCTGCCGGACGGCGATGGCGTCGCCTGGCTGGCGAACCGCCGCCAGTATCGGCAAATGCCGCCCGCGATCATCCAGACCGCGCGCGGCGCGCTGGAGGACCGGGTCACGGGGCTTGACGCCGGCGCCGACGATTATGTCGTCAAGCCTGTCGAGATCGATGAACTGGCCGCGCGCATTCGCGCGTTGCTCCGCCGCCCCGGCCCGCGCGCGCAACCTGTGCTGGAAGCGGGCTGCCTGCGGTTCGACACGGCGGCGCGCACGGCGCACTGCGGGGACCGCGCCATCGATCTGTCCCGCAGGGAGGCCGACCTCTTGGAACTGCTGCTGCGGCGGGCGGGAACCGTCGTCCGCCGCGAGACGATCGAGGACGCGCTCTACAATTTCAACGAGCCGGTGACGCCCAATGCCGTGGAAGCGGCGGTCTCCCGCTTGCGCCGGAAGCTGGACGAGGCCGGCGCCACTGGCGCGCTCCACACCATCCGCGGCGTCGGCTATATGCTGAAGGATGTCGCGGCGTGACCTATCGGCGCTCCGTGTCGCGCAAACTTGCGCGAGGGCTTGCTCTCGTCGGCCTTGTCGGCACCATCTTGTTGCTTGCAGCGGTCGTCTTTTTCTACAGCCTGACATTCGACGATCTGACGGCGCAGGACGCGCTGATCAAGGCCGTGCGCGAGATGCTGGAGCATGTCGCGCTTCCACTGGTCGTGCTGATGGTGCCCGTCGCCTTCGTCGTGCGGCGCGTGATCCGACAGGCTTTTGGCTCCCTTGAGGAAGCCGCAACCGCGATCGAGGCCGCGCGTGGGCACGAACGCGGCTTTCGCATAGACACGTCCCATCTGCCGGCCGAAGCCCTGCCGTTCACGGATGCCGTCAATGATCTGCTCGGCCGGCTTGACGATGCCGCCATGCGCCAGGAAGCCTTTGCCGCCGATGTCGCGCATGAACTGCGCACGCCCCTCGCGGTGCTGTCGCTCGAATTCGACCGGCTCGATCATGACGACGCCGCGCGCCTCAAGCATGACGTTGCCGCGATGCGCCGCCTGGTCGACCAGCTCATGCTGCTCGCCCAGGTCGATGCCGCCGCCGCCGCGCAATTTCCGCTGGAATCCGTGTCCCTTGTCGAGATCGCGCGCGATGTCGTCAGCTTCCTGGCCCCGGGCATCATCGCGGAAGGGAAAGCCATCATGCTCGATGCAGGCAGCGCGCATCCAGTGGCGCGGGGCCGGCGCGAAGCGATCGCCGCCGCCTTGCGGAACCTCATCGAGAATGCTGTCCGGGTGACGCCATCGGGAGGCACGGTGACCATACGAGTTGGCCCGGATCCGGTGATCGCGGTGGGCGATGGCGGAGAGGGCCTCTCACCCGATCGGCTTTGCGAACTCGTGCGGCGGCACAGCCGGGCGGACCATGCCAGCACCAACGGCGCCGGGCTTGGCCTGGCGATCGTCGACCGGATCATGGCGGCGCACGGCGGACGGCTGACCACCGATCCCGCCGCGCGGGAATTGTCCCTGCATTTCCCAGGTGCCTGATCTCGCACGCGCTCCCTGCCTATAAAGAGATGCGTTTCAACGACATATATATATATATATGCCTCTCCCCATCGCCGTCAGGGTACATTTAGCGCGAAGTCGCACCATCGACCCAACCGCTTTCCTGTCCGGTCCCTCGCAGTTCGATGCGCGCACATCCGCGCCTGGCGTGTTTCGGGACTTTCGCGAACGGCTATATCGCTGCGAGTTGCGCAAGATGGCTGTTCAGATCGACGCCGGGGCCAACCGCGTTGATCGTTTCGAAATAGTCATGCCACCCGGAAGCAGCGATGCCTGACGCAAGGGCGGCTATTGCCGCCGCGTCGGGCGCGCGCCAGATTGCGAAGAATTTTTGCGATGGAGCATGGAGGGTCGCCGCATCTGTTTCACCCAAGGCGATTGCTTCCACGCCAAGGGCCGACAGCGCGGCCATGCCGGAGCCGATGGCCTCGAAAAACTGGCGGCGGCCGTTCTGGTCGAGCGTCAGCCAAGCGGGTTTCGGGGAATAGAGTTCGGCCAGATAGTGCGCCATGTGAGCGGTCCTTTCGTATGTCAGCTCTTGCGGTCGATGGTGCGCAGGGCACGCTTGCAGATTCGGGTGGTTGCAGGCGTGGCGTTTTCGTCCGACCATCGGCCGCAGAGCGACCGCACCCAATCGGGCCGGTCCTTGCTGGCGTCGTTCAGCCAGTTGCCAACGGAGTCCTGCACATAAGGGGCGGGATCGGCCCGGAGTGGTTCGAGGATCGGCAACGCCCTTTCCGGCTGTTGCCGCAGCGTTCCGAGATGGGCGCACCACACGCCGCGCGGCCGGGTTGCTTCGCTGGCGAAGCGCCGCAGGCGTTCGGACGGTTCGGCTGTCCAAGTGGCGAGCAGCGCAATGGCACTGTCGAGATCGGCGGCGATATGCGGCCGAACGGCCATCCATGACCATTCCCGCACCCCGAAATGATGATCGTCGGCAAAAGGCCGGATTGCGTCGAGCCGGGCGGCAAGAGGCATGCTGTCGGTCGCACCGATCATGAAACAGGCCCAACCGCGCGCCGTATCGGATACATGGTTGCGCAACTCGTCCACGGTGGCGAGGCCGTGCCATTCATGGATCAGGCGTGCAGCCAACGCCATGCGCCGCGAAATGCCCTCGCCCGCCGCTTGCTGCATCGTCGCTATAGCATCTTCCCCGATTTCGGGGAGAACGGCGCGCATAAGGGCGGCGAAGTCCACGGCCAGGCACTCGGTCAGCGTGGTGGCCTCGACAGCGCCAGCGTTGAGCAGGACGAGCCGGGCTGGCTCAATATCCGCGACACGTTTTCCCGACCGGCCAGCACTCACCGGGGATCGCCAGCAGCAACGGCCGTGCTGTCCTTCGCCGGAATCTCCACATTACGCCAGACCCGCAGCAGCAGGCTGCTAAGAGCTTCGCGCTGGCGCTGGTCGAAGCCCGCGAATAGCGAGCCAATCCATTGGCTATGCTCATTGAACAGATCGAACGCCACGGCCTGTCCCTTGGTCGTCAGACGCACCGACACCTTGCGGCGATCTTCCTTGTCACGATGTCGGGCAAGGAAGCCGTCCCGCTCCAATCCATCGAGAAGGCCGGTAATCGTGGCGCGCGTGACCCCGGCCCGTTCGGCCAGCTCATGCGGTGCAAGTCCTTCCGGCAGATCGCGCAGCAGGAACAGCAGAACGAATTTCCCTTCCGAGAGGCGATGCGGCGCAAGGCGTGCAGCGCAAGCCCGGTCGATGGCCGAGGCCAGCGCCAGGACCTCGAAACAGAGCCGCATATTCTCCGTGTCCGGTTGTCCACGGCGTTGCATTTCATCGAGCAAGGCAAGGTGCTTCTGTTCCAGTAACGGCATATGGCAGCATATAATATGCCGCCTAATTATAAGTCAATGTCGCGAAATTCTGAAATATCCCTACAAAATCGGCAGCTTTGAATGGTCAGGTGAACCTCGTCAGCCCTCTGTCGACCGAGCAAGGATCAATCCGCCGACCAGCGTCAAGAGCCGCCGCAGGGCCGACACCGCGCAGTCTTCGACCATGCGGGCATCGACGATCGCGCCAAGCCGCGCCATCTTAAGGAAACACCAATGGTGGCAAGGTCGATCAGTTCGGCGCGACGGATGGCCCCGTCAGGGTTTCGTCAGTTTCGCACATTAGGCGAAGCCCATGTCGAAGCGGAACTATATCGTTGCCGGCCTTGCCGTCATCGCGCTGGCGCTGGGTGTCTGGTGGCTTGCCGGGTCCGGCACGGCGCCTGAACCCGCCCCTTCATCCCCCGAAGCCGGGAAAGCGGCACCGGGCGTTCTGCCCGTTGACCGCACGCAGGCCGCGCAGCTTGGTATCCGCCTGGCGCCCGCCGTCACCGCGAGCGAAGCCCCCATCGCCGTCATTCCGGCGGTGATCCAGCCGCCCGCCAATGCGCGCGTGGCCGTGGCCGCGACCTTTCCCGGCGTGGTCATGCGGACGCTGGTGGTTGAAGGCGATACCGTCCGGCAGGGCCAGCCGCTCGCGGTTATTTCCAGCCGCGACGTGCTGACGATGGGGGCCGACCTGACGCGGGCCAATGCGCGGGCAGGGGTCGCGCGGTCGAACGCTGCCCGGCTCTCGCAGCTTGCCCGCGAAGGCATCATCGCCGGCGCGCGCGCCGATGAAGCCCATGCACTGGCGGCCGAAGCAGGCGCCGATGTCGCCGAAAAGGCGCGCATCCTCAAAATGGTCAATGGCGAGGGGAGGGGCGGCACCTATACGCTGACCGCGCCGATCGCCGGGCGCGTCACGACCGCCAGCATCCAGACGGGCAATCCCGTGGACGGAACCACCGCGCCTTATGTGATCGACGCCGCCAACCGCTATGAGGTTGTCGGCCAGTTGCCTGAACGGCTCGTCGGTACGGTCCGGCCGGGCATGAGCATATTGATCGAACCCGACATCGCCGGGCGCGTCACCGCCGTTGGCTCGACGATAGACCCCGCCACCCGTTCCGCCATGCTCAAGGCCGAGATTCCCGCCGGGCCGGGCATCATCGCGGGGCGCGCGACCAGCCTGTCGCTGTCCGGGCCGGCTCCGGCCGGCGCCGTCAGCGTGCCCGGCGAGGCGATAGCCATGATCGGGGACAAGACTATCGTCTTCATTTCGACTGGTGACGGATACGCGATCCGCGACGTGAAGAAGGGCGGTTCCGTTGGGGGACAGACCGTGCTGCTTTCGGGCGTCAGGCCGGGTGAGCAGGTGGTCATTTCCGGCACGAGCGCGCTCAAGGCGCTCGCTTTGTCGCGATAGGTCCGGGCCATGTTGCGTTCGCTGGTCGCCGCCTCCCTCTCCTGGCGCCTGCTCGTCATCGCGCTGGCGCTGGCCGTTGCCGGGCTGGGCACCTGGGCCTTCATGACGCTTCCCGTCGATGCCTATCCGAACATCGCCCAGACGCAGGTGAAGATCATCCTCAAGGCTCCGGGCATGACGCCCGAGGAGGTGGAAAGCCGCGTCATCACACCGATCGAGATGGAAATGCTCGGCATTCCCGATCAGGCGATCCTGCGCTCCACCGCCAAATACGCCATCGCCGACATCACCATCGATTTTGTCGACGGCACCGACATCTATTGGGCGCGCCAGCAGGTGGCGGAGCGGCTGTCGAACGTGATGCCCGATCTGCCCGCGTCGGTCAGCGGCGGCCTTGCGCCGATCTCCACACCGCTTTCGGACATCTACATGTTCACGATCGAGGGGCCGCTCTCGCTGCAGGAGAAGCGCGAACTGCTCGACTGGACCATCCGTCCGGCGCTGCGCACCGTTCCCGGCGTCGCTGACGTGAACGCGCTGGGCGGCTTTGTGCGGACCTTCGAGGTCAGGCCCGATCCCGTTGCGCTTGCGGCGGCAGGGCTCTCCATCGCCGATATCCAGGCGGCGATCGAAAGCGGCAATCGCAACGATGGCGCCGGGCGCCTGAAAAGCGGGGAGGAAGCCCTGATCGTGCGTGCGGTGGGGGCGATCCGGTCGGTCGAGGATATCCAGCAACTGGTCATTGTGAGCCGCGGTGACCGCATCGTTCGGCTGGGCGAGCTGGCGACGGTCGGCATCGGCAGCCTCACACGTTATGGCGCGGTCAGCAAGAATGGCCAGGCGGAGGCTGTTCAAGGACTGGTGATCGCCTTGCGCGGTGCCGATGCGCGGCAGGTGGTCGATGGTGTCCGCGCCCGCCTCGCGGAAATCGAAAGCACATTGCCCGCCGGCACCCATGTCGATGTTTTCTACGATCGGTCCGACCTGATCGCGCGCGCCGTCGGCACGGTCGAGAAAGCCCTGCTCGAAGCCGCCGTGCTTGTCGTCGTGCTGCTCATCCTGTTCCTGGGTGACTGGCGGGCGGCGGCGATTGTCGCTGCTACCCTCCCGATGGCGGCGCTCATCACTTTCCTTTTCATGCAGGGCATGGGCCTGTCCGCCAATCTCATGAGCCTTGGGGGCCTGGCTATCGCCATCGGCCTGCTGGTCGACGGGTCGATCGTGGTGGTGGAAAATATCGTCGAACGGCTCGGCCGGGCGCATGAGGAGGGAACCCCGCGCCTCAACCTCGTCTATCAGGCGGCAAGCGAAGTCATCGTGCCGGTCTCGGCCGGGATCGCGATCATTGCGCTGGTCTTCCTGCCGCTGCTGTCATTGCAGGGGCTTGAAGGCAAATTGTTCGCGCCGGTTGCGCTCACCATCGTCTTCGCGCTCGCCGGTTCGCTGCTGCTCGCGCTCACTCTGGTCCCCGTGCTTGCATCCTTTGGCCTTAAAAGCGGCCATCATGGCGAGCCGTGGCTGATGCGCCAGCTCGGCCCTCGCTACCGGGGGCTTCTCGACGGCGCCTTCGCGCGCAAGCGGCTGGTCTACGGGCTGTCGGCGGCGGGGCTCGTCCTCGCCGGCATCGCCTATGGCGCGGTCGGCAAGACCTTCATGCCGACGATGGATGAAGGGTCGATCATCGTCCAGCTCACCAAGCTGCCCTCCATCGATCTCGACCAGTCGATCAAGGGCGACATGGCCGCGCAACGCGCATTGATGCGCGTGCCGGAAGTGCAGGACGTGATTGCGCGCGTCGGATCGGACGAAATCGGCCTCGATCCGATGAGCCCCAATGAAACCGACAGCTTCGTTCGTCTGAAGCCGCGCTCCGAATGGCGCGGCGACAAGGATCTCATCGTCGAGGACATGCGCAAGGCGATGGCGGGCCTGCCCGGCATCGAGCCGAGCTTCACTCAGCCGATCGAGATGCGCGTTTCCGAAATGCTGACCGGCGCGCGCGGCGATCTTGCCGTCAAGATCTTCGGGCCGGATCTGGCGACGCTGGGCGAACTGGCGGATCAGGTGCAGCAGATATTATCGAACGTCGATGGCGCCTCCGAAGTGCTGACCGTCGCCAATGATCGCGTCGATTATCTCCAGCTCGACATCGACCGCGCCGCCGCCGGGCGCTTCGGCATGCCGGTCGACCGCATACAGGATGCGCTGCGCGCGCAGGTCGAAGGTGCCCATGTCGGCATCGTCGCCGATGGCCAGAAGCGCGTGCCGATCGTCATTCGCGGCGACGAGGCGCTGCGCGCCGATCCCGCCCGTTTTGCCGATCTGCAATTGCATACGCCGACCGGCATAGTCGCGCGGGTCAGCGACATGGCGCGGATCGAGCGGACAGCAGGGCCGGTCAAGCTCGACCATGAGAACGGGTCGCGCTTCGCGCTGGTGCAGGCGTTCGTTTCCGGGCGCGATCTGGTCGGCTATGTCGACGAAGCGCGCGCCGAGGTCGGCGCGAAGGTCAAACTGCCCGCCGGCTACAGCATCGTCTGGGGCGGGCAGTTCGAGAACCAGCAGCGCGCCTCGGCCCGGCTGGCGGTCGTGATCCCGATCGCGCTGCTGCTGATCTTCTTCGTTCTGCTGGCGACGCTGCGCTCGATGCGCGCCTCGGTGCTCATCCTTGTCAACATCCCCTTCGCCATGGTCGGCGGGATCGTCTCGCTCTGGGCTTCGGGAGAATATCTGTCGGTTCCCGCCTCGGTGGGCTTTATCGCCCTGCTCGGCATCGCGGTGCTCAACGGACTGGTCATGGTCACCTATTTCCGCCAGCTCCGCGCCGATGGGCGGAGCATGACCGAGACGGTGCGCCTCGGCGCCGAACGGCGCCTGCGTCCCGTCCTGATGACCGCCAGCATCACGGCCTTCGGCCTTGTGCCGCTGCTGTTCGCGACCGGCCCGGGATCGGAGATCCAGCGCCCCCTCGCCATCGTCGTGATCGGCGGCCTCATCACCTCCACCCTGCTGACGCTCATTCTGCTGCCGATCCTGTTCGAGCGTTTCGGCGAAAGCGCGGGAGAAACCGACAATGGCTGACATCCTGCTGACCTTCCATTGCGCCTCGCATGACGCCGATAGCGTGACTGACGCACTCCGCGCCGCCTGCGACGCGCCGATCCATATCGCCGAGCAGGCGGTGCGCGGCTGGGACTTCGGCGACGCCAGCACGGCGGAACGGGTGTCGGGCCTTCTGCGCCGCAACGCGCTGGAACTGATTGTCGATGAGGACGCTCTGGGGACACTGGTTGACGCGGTCACCCAATCGAAGCGGTCGCTGCCAGTGCGCTGGCACGTAGTCCCGGTGTCAGCCCGGGGGAGGATCGCATGAGATCGCCGATCATCCTCGGGGCGCTTGTCGCATTGCTCACACCCGCTGGGGCGCTTGCCCAGCGCGCCGATTTGCCGCCGAGCGAAAAGGTTGCCGAAGCGCTGGACAATCATCCGGCCGTGGCGGCCGCGCGGGCACGGGTGGACGCCGCCCGTGCCGACCGCGACATGCTGGCGAAGGGGACCCATGAGATTGCCGTTACCGGCAGCTATGTTCGCCGCAGCGTGGACAGGGAAGGCGGCTATGACGAGTTCGACGCCACGATCGCCCGACCGTTCCGCCTGCCGGGCAAGGCGGCGCTCGATCGCGAGGCGGGCGCCCTGGGCATAGAGGTCGCGGAAAACCGGATGGAGGATGCCCGGCATCAGACGGCTTTGCTGCTCTCCGGCTATTGGAACGACTGGCTGGTCGCCGGCGCGCTGTATCGCAACGACCTCGATACGGTGCGCTGGCTGGAAAAGGAGCTGTCCGCGCTGCGCCGGCGCGTGGCGCTGCGCGATGCGGCGGCGCTCGATGTTGATCAGGCCATGGCGGCAATGGCTCAGGCCCAGGCCCAGGCCGCGAACTCGCTCGCGGCGCGCGAACAGGCGCGTGTGGCGCTTGCCGCGAATTTTCCAGAAATACCGCTGCCCATCGAGCCGCCGGAAACGTCCGTCGCGATGGTTCCGGCCCAGAGACTTGCGGCGATGCGGGATCTGGTGATCGAACGCAGCCATGAAATCCGCGCCGCCGAGCGCGAGGCGCAGCGGCTGGCGGT
>Ga0075012_10004792_pt1 | contig 12534 bp, 6 predicted proteins | sample All_14_2_FD_71474 | JGI IMG/M metagenome (GOLD analysis project Ga0075012, IMG submission 71474) | Freshwater microbial communities in response to fracking from Pennsylvania, USA - Allegheny Zone_MetaG_DW_15 | ecosystem: Environmental > Aquatic > Deep subsurface > Groundwater > Drilled...
CCCCCGGACGGCACGCTCGCAGTCGTCGACGCGGCGCTGCCGTTCGCGCCGCTGCCCCTCTTCGCGGGCACCAACGGTCTGACCTTCGTGCTTCCCGGCGCGCTGCTCCCCGACCGGCCCCGCACCGTCATCGCCTACCAGGGGGGCGCGGCCGCGTCGCCCCGGCTGCCCGAGCAGCCGCCCCTGCTGTGCGACTACGCGACCAACGAAATCGGCTACCCGTGGGACTTCGAGAACGGCACCCCGTGCGGCATCACGGGCTGGGGCGACCGTCCCAGCCACCTCGGCCCGGTCAGCGTGGAGCGCGGCTGGCTCCGGATACCCGTCAAAGACATTGACCCCTACTTCATCTGGGGCAACATGTTCGGCAGCGCACCCTCGCCCAAAGACCTGCACATCAACTCGGCCCATTACCGGACCCTCGAGCTGCGCGTGCGCCAATCCTGCGCCCAGGCCGAGTGGTCGATCTTCTTGACCGACCGCGACGGCCAGCACAAGTCCATGTCCTTCACCGTCCAAGGCACCGAGGCGCAGACCCGCCGTTTCGATCTGGCCAGCGCCTTTCCCGACTTCTGGGACGGGCGCGAGTTCCGCGCGCTGCGCATCGACACGACGAACGACAAACGCGACATCCTCGCCGAAGTCGACTACGTCCGGATTCTCCCCGCACCGCCCGCCGTGATCTCTGGCCCCTGTTTCACGCGCGAGGCCCTCGCCGCCCGCGAGGCGGTCCTCTCGCACAAGCCCGCCTTCCCTGACACCCTCGCGGCGGGCGCGCCGGGCACGCTCTCCGTCAAGACGTACGACCGCAACGGCGACCGCCTCGCCCCCGGCCGCGCCGTCTGGACGCTCCTCACGGAGGAGCACGGCACGCGCTTCATCGAAGGCGCCCCAGAAGGCAAGTCCGCCAAGCTGGCGCTGCCCGCCTTCACGCGCGCCGGGCCCTGCGCCTGGAAGCTGGGACTCGCCGGCGACCTCGGCCAACCGCTGCACACCGTTTCGGGCACGGTCAAAGTGGTCCCCGGCTCGCTCGCGTCGCTGCGCCTCGTCCCCCTCAAAACGCACGTCGCGCTGAGCGCTCCCGAAGCGCACGTGTCGGTGCAGGGCCTGGACGCCTGTGGCAACCCCGTGCCCGTCAACATCCGAAAACCGCGCTGGACGCTGCCCGAAGGCGTCCGGCCGCCTGCTGCGCGCGTCCGCGGCAACCCGGCCCGCGTCACGCTCACGCTGCCGGGCGGCGCGGCCTCCCGCCACGCCATCGCCTTGGCCGACGGCCAAGGCCACGCCTGCGAAACCGCCGTCACCACCGTCGCCTACCGCAAGGAGCGCATCGCGCTGAACCCCAACGGATACCTCGTCACCCCCGCCGGCGCGCTCTACTTCCCCAACGGCGGGCTCTATGCGAACTGGCCGCACAGGCTCCTGCCCGACGGCAGTATCGGCCAGGCGGTGGACCTTTTCCCCTGCGGCCCCTCGCCGTACAAAGAGGGCTTCCCCTGGAGCGCCCGCACCGAAGAGGCGGTCGCCGCCTACCTCAAACATTGCGCCGAGCGCGGCGTCAACTGCCTGCGCCTGATGCTGCGCAACATGGACCTCGTCGGCCGCGTCGACCCCGTCCAGCTCCAGGCCACGCTTCACCTGTTCGACCTCGCGAGACCTTACGGCATCCGCTTCAACGTCGCCCTGTTCGAGGACTACGACAAGCCTCCCTACGTCTCGCAGACCATTCTGGAGAAGATCGTGCTGCCGCATTACACGGCTGACCAGCTCGCGGACCTGCCGCCGCACCGCGCGCGCTTCCTCGTGCGCAAAGAGGTCTTGTCCTCAGCCGCGCTGCGGTACAGCGATCCGGACGCCCTCGCCTGCCAGCGCGACTACCTGCGCGAACTGCTGCCGGTGTTGGCCGCGCGGGAAGAGGTGCTCTGCTACGAGTTCGAGAACGAAATGGTGTATCCGCCCATGAGCTGGTGCGCCTCAACCGCCGCCTTCATCCGCACCATCGACCCGTACACGCTGATCCTCGGCAACCCCGGCCCCCACGAGTGGCCGGAGCCCCTGCGCTGGCGCGAGTCCGGCTGCGACCTCTACAGCTACCACCCGTACAACGACGGCCAGCCCCAAGCCGACCACGGCGCCATCATCTATCTGCGCAGCAAGTGGAGCGCGCAGAGCGGGCTGCCGATGTACACCGGCGAGGGCGGCCTGAACCAGAACCGCTGGCAGCGGGAGGTGAAGAAAGTCGCACCCGAGGCTGCCGCGCGCGGCACCCGCGACCAGATCTGGATGTCGGTCTGCTGCGGCGCGAACGGCTGCCTCTACTGGACCTTCATGCACGATCTGGAGGCGCAGGAGTATGCGACCGTCCTGCCTGCGCTCCAGGCGGTCGGCGTCGACCTCGCCGCACTGAAGCGGCAGCGCCCGGCGGTCGCCCTGCTGCAGCCGCCGAAGCGGCGCGCCCCGCAGGACGCCGCGGCCGCCATGCGCCTGCTTGACCTCGGCGTGGACTTCGACACCGTCGCTACCGACGAGGCCGGCGCCTACGCCGTGCGCCTCGACCCCGCGGCACAGCCCCCCGAGAGTCTGACGCTGCCGGCCACGGTGGCCACGCCCGCGAAGGGGTGGCAGGCCGCGGCGCTGCTCGACGAAGCCGGCCGCCAGGCGCTGCTCTACCTGCGCAACGTGGCGGGCGGGGTCCAGGACAAGGGCGCCCCGCCGCGCCCCTGTTTCCTGCGCGACGTCCAGCCCGCCGAAGCCGCGTTCACGCTGCGGGCGGCGTGGGGCCGCATCGTCGTCTACGACCTCGTCACGCGGCAGGCGCGAACGGTCACGGCGGACGCCGCCGGCCGCGTCACGCTCGGCGTCACCGACCACGACTACCTGATCGGCCTGAGGCGCTGAAAACAGAGCGCCCGCCCCCGGCCTGAGCCGGAGACGGGCTCCCGCTTCAGCCAGCGTCCGCGCTACTTGGCCTTGCCCGCATAGCGCGTGTGCAGCAGATGGTGCGACTTTTCGCCGAGCGGCGCGCCCAAGAACTCCTTGTAGAGCTTCTGGACATCCGGATTCTCGTGCGACTTGCGCATCTTCTTGCTCTCGTCCTCGTCGTAGATGGCCGAGATGCGCAGCAGGCGAACCGCGTCGTCGGTGAAGCGCGGCTGGCCGCCGCCGCCGATGCAGCCGCCCGGGCAGGTCATCACCTCGATGAAGTGGTAGGGCGAGCCGTTGGCCTTGATGTGCTCCAGCAGTCGCCGCGTGTTGCCCAACCCGTGCGACACCGCGACCTTCAGCTCGACGCCTTCGAGGAACGACCACTCGGGCTTCGTTCCCGTGATCGTAAGCGCGGCCTCTTTGACGCCGCCCAGACCCGCGATCGCGCTGACGTGCAGATTCGCGGCGGGCAATTCGCGGCCGGTCACGATCTCGTACGCCGTGCGCAGCGCGGCCTCCATCACGCCGCCGGTGTTGGCGAAGATGTCCGCCGCGCCCGAGGAGATCCCGAGCGGGGCGTCCATCTGCTCGTCCGGCAGCGACCGGAAGTCGATGCCGGCCTCCTTGATCATCCGGGCCAGCTCGCGCGTGGTCAGCACGTAGTCCACGTCCCTCACCCCGCTGGCATTCATCTCGGGCCGCTGCGCCTCGAACTTTTTGGCCGTGCACGGCATCACCGAGACGACCACGATCTCCTCGGGCTTTCGTCCGATTTTCTGCGCGTAATAGGTTTTCGCCACCGCGCCGAACATCTGCTGGGGCGACTTGCAGGTCGAGATGTTGGGCAGGAACTGCGGGAAGTAGTACTCCGCGAAGTTGATCCACCCCGGCGAGCAGCTCGTGAACATCGGCAGCGCCACCGGCTGCTTGTCGACGAGCGCCTTTTTCAGCCGCGTGAGCAGCTCGGTGCCCTCCTCGAGGATCGTCAGGTCCGCGGTGAAGTTGGTGTCGAACACGCCGTCGAAACCGAGGCGACGCAAGGCCGCCGCCATCTTGCCGGTCACGCGGGTTCCGGGCGCATAGCCGAAGCACTCGCCCAGCGCGGCGCGGATGGCCGGAGCCGTCTGAACCACCACGTGCAGGTGCGGGTTTTCGATCGCCTTCCACACCTCCGGGATGCAGCTCTTCTCGACGATCGCCCCCACCGGGCAGATCGCCGCACACTGGCCGCACTGCACGCACGCCACGCCTTCGAGGTCGCGCGTGAAAGCCGGCCCGATGACGGTCTGGAAGCCGCGGCCCTGCGGGAACAGCGCTCCGACCCCCTGCACCTCGCCGCAGACGCTGACGCAGCGCCGGCACTTGATGCACTTGGCGTTGTCGCGCACCAAGGCGGGCGTGGAGTCGTCGGTGTGGCGCTTCGCGCGCAGCCCCGAAAAGGGCACGCGCGCGACGCCCATCTCCTCCGCCAGCGCCCGCAGCTCGCAGTCGCCGCTGCGGTCACAGGTCGGGCAGTCGCCGTCGTGCTCGGAGAGCAGCATCTCGACCACCTGACGCCGCGCGGCGCGGGCCTTCGCGCTGTGGGTCAGCACCACCATGCCTTCGTGCACGGGCGTGGAGCACGCCGCCTGCAGCGTGCGCGCGCCCTCGACCTCCACGAGGCAGACGCGGCACGCGCCGATGGCTTCGCGCTTCTCCAGGTTGCACAGCGTGGGGACCGTGACCCCGATCTGGCGGGCAGCCTGCAGAACGGTGGAGCCTTCCTGAACCTGAATCTTCTGTGAATTGATGGTGATGTTCAGCATGGCTCAATCCTCCGTTCCCGCGTGCGCACAGGGTTGTTTGCCGTAGTCGCAGCGCAGGCAACGCTTGGCCTGCCGCACGGCGGTTCCTTCGTTCCAGGGCTGCTCCACTTCGGTGAAGTTCTGACGGCGCTTCTCCAGCGAGATCGTCTGCAGCCGCTCCCGCGCATACGCCACGGGGTCGGCGTTCGGATCGAAGCTCGCCCCGGCGTCGTGGTAGCCGCGCCAGAAGGCGTGCCCGGAGCCCGTCAGCTTCGCGTCGATCGCCACGGCGGTCCGCTCGCCCGCGGCGATGGCCTCCGCGACCGACGAGGGGCCGGAGACCGCGTCGCCGCCGGCGTAGAGCCATGGCAGCGAGGTCGCGCCGGTCCGGGGATCGGCCTTGACCCACCCCTTCGCGGTGCGCTCGAGCTCCACGTCGCCGCCCAGCGCCTTCGCGTCCAGCGCCTGGCCGATCGCCACGATCACCTGGTCGACCGGCAGCACCTCGCCGGCCGACTCCGCCACGTCTTCCGGACGCCGCCGGCCCGAGCGGTCGAACTCGCCCAGCTTCATGGCGCGGCAGCGGATGCCCGTGACGCGCCCGTTCTTCACGTCGAACGCTTCGGGGTGGACCAGCGTGCGCAGCGCGACGCCCTCCTGCAGCGCCTCCTCGATCTCTTCGGCGTACGCGGGCATCTCTTCGCGCGTGCGTCGGTAGAGCACCGTCACGCTCTCGGCCCCCAGGCGGATCGCCGTCCGCGCGGCATCGATGGCGGCGTTGCCGCCGCCGATGACCGCCACGCGCTTGCCCACCGGCACCGAGCCGCGGATGTTGTACTGCCGCAGGAAGTGCATCGCCTCGGTCACGCCCTGCGCGCCAGCTCCCGGCACATCGAGCGGCACGCCGAGCGGCGCGCCCACCGCCAGGAAGACCGCCTCATAGCCCTTGTCGTGCAGCCCGGTGAGCGTGAAGTCGCGCCCCAGCGCGCGGTCGGTCTCGAGGTTCACGCCCAGGTGTTCGATCATGCGGACCTCGCGCGCCAGCTCTTCGCGCGGCAGTCGGTAGGCCGGGATGGCCTGCACCAGCATGCCGCCGGGACGCGCCTCCGCCTCGAAGACGTCCGGCTTATACCCCATGCGCGCAAGGAAGTAGGCGCAGGAGAGCCCCGCCGGACCGGCGCCGATCACGGCGATCTTGCGGGCCGCGTTGGCCGCGTTCTCGCGCACCTCCGGCACCTGGATGGTGACCTCCTGGTCCACCATGAAACGCTTGACGCCGCGGATCGAGACCGGCTCGTCCAGCGAGGCGCGGCGGCACTTGTCCTCGCAGGTGTGGAAGCAGACGCGCGCGCACACCGAGGCGAAGGGATTCTTTTCGCGGTGCAGCCGCAGCGCCTCCGCGTACCGCTTCTCGCCGACCAGCGACACGAAGCCGGGCACGTCCACGCCCACGGGACAGGCGCTCAGGCACGGCGCCCGCACCAGTTCGGCGCACACGCCTGCGGCGCAGTGCCGGTCGCGGATGTGCTCCTCGTATTCGTTCCTGAAGTGGCGGATGGTCGACAGCACCGGGTTCGGCGCGGTCTGCCCCAGCCCGCACAGCGACGCGCTCTTGATGAACTGCCCCAGCTCCACCAGCCGGTCGATGTCCGCCATCTCGCCCTTGCCGGCGCAGATGCGCTCGAGGATCTCCAGCATGCGGCGTGTCCCCACGCGGCACGGCACGCACTTGCCGCACGACTCCTCCTGGACGAACTCGATGAAGAACCGGGCCACGTCCACCATGCAGGTGTCCTCGTCCATCACGATCAGGCCGCCCGACCCCATGATGGCGCCGAGCTCCGCCAGGGGCTCGTAGTCCAGCGGCACGTTCAGGTGCTCGCGGGGGATGCAGCCGCCGGAGGGCCCGCCGATCTGCGCGGCCTTGAAGTGCCGGTTGTTGCGGATGCCGCCGCCGATGTCGTACACCACTTCGCCGAGGGGCGTCCCCACGGGCACCTCGACGAGGCCCGTGTTGCGGACGGCGCCGGCCAGGGCAAACACCTTGGTGCCCTTGCTCTTGGCGGTGCCCATCGACTCGTACCACGCGCCCCCGTTCAGCAGGATCGCCGGCACGTTGGCGTAGGTCTCGACGTTGTTGAGCACCGTCGGCTTGCCCCACAGCCCTTTCTGCGCGGGGAACGGGGGCCGCGGGCGGGGCTCGCCGCGCTTGCCCTCGATCGAAGCGATCAGGGCGGTCTCCTCGCCGCACACGAAGGCGCCTGAGCCCATGCGGATCTCGAGGTCGAAAGAGTACGGCGTGCCGAAGATGTTCGCGCCCAGCAGCCCGCAGGCGCGGGCCTGCGCGATGGCGACCGAGAGGCGCTCCACGGCCAAGGGGTACTCGGCCCGCACATACACGTAGCCCTGCTGCGCGCCGACCGCATACGCCGCGATGGCCATGCCTTCGATCACGCTGTGCGGGTCGCCCTCCAGCACACTGCGGTCCATGTAGGCCCCGGGGTCGCCCTCGTCGGCGTTGCACAGCACATAGCGCACGTCGGCGTGCGACTCGCTGGCGAGCTGCCACTTGAGCCACGTCGGGAAACCGGCGCCGCCGCGGCCGCGCAGCCCGGAGGTCTTCATCTCGTCGATCACCGCGGCGGGCGTCATCTCCGTCAGCACCTTGGCGAGCGCGGCATAGCCGTCCCTCGCGATCGTGTCGCCGATGCGCTCGGGGTCGATCCAGCCGCAGTTGCGCAGCACGACCTGCGTCTGCCGCTTGAAGAAGTCGAGGTCCTGCCGGCACGGCGCCGGGGTCTTGCCCGAGGCGTCCTTCAGCATCAGGCGCTCCACCTTGCGGCCGCCGCGGATGTGCGACGCCACGATCTCGGCGGCGTCCTCGGGCTTCACGCCCTGGTAGAAGGTCCGGTCCTCGCCCACGAGCACCACGGGGCCCACGACGCAGGGGCCCATGCAGCCGGTCTCGACGAGCGCGACCCGCTCGCCCAGCCCCTCCCGGTCGAGCGCCTGCCGCAGCGCGTCGCGCACCTCTTTGGCTCCCGACGAGAGACAGCTGCCGCCGAAGCACACGAGGATCTGGCTGACCTGTCCCTCTTTCGCGACGGGCTGTTCCTGACGCAGCCGCTCGCGCAGCGCGGCGAGCTCGGCGACGCAGCTCAGTTTCGGCCATGCGGGGGCGTTCATGCGTGCTCCTTTTCTCCGGCGGCGGCGCCGGCCAGAATCTGGTTGACCATCTCGCCCACGCGGGCGGGCTTGACGCGCTGGTAGACGGTGTCGTTGACCATCACCACGGGCGCCATGCCGCACGCGCCGAAGCACCGCCCCACTTCCAGCGAGAACTGCCGGTCCGGCGTGGTCTCGCCGACGTCGATCGCCAGCTTTTTCTTGAAGGCCTCCAGCACCTCTTTGCCGCCGCGCACATAGCAGGCCGTGCCGAGGCAGACGCGCACCAGGAATTTGCCGCGCGGGTGCAGCGTGAAGAACGAATAGAAGGTCACCACGCCGGCGACCTCGCTCACGGTCTTGCCGAACCCGTCGGCGATCTTGCGGATCACGGGCTCGGGCAGATAGCCGAAGATCGACTGGGCGGTCTGCAGCGCAGGGATCAAGCCTCCGGGCTTGCCGCGGTACTCGCCGATCACCTCGTCGAGACGGGCGAACAGCTCTTCGTCGGAAGACGTGCAGGAACAGGTGCAGCCGCAGGATGCGGCCGTATCACACAATGCGGTCATGGGACCTCCGTGCATACCCCGGTCAGGGGAGAGTTACACCGAGGCCGCCCGCGCCTGAGCCGCGTCAGCAGGATGTCAGGCCGAACGGCCGTCTGGGTTCAGGACGTTTACAGCGATCCCTCGATGTACTTTTCGAGGTTCCGGATCATCGCGTCCTGTTCGGAGGTCACGAACTTGACCAGGTCGCCGATCGAGATGATGCCGATGACCCGCTCCTGGCTGTCGATCACGGGCAAATGCCGGATGCGCTTCTGCGTCATCAGCGACATGCACTCGTCCACCGTGTTGTCGGGCGAGGCGTAGATGACCTTTTTGGTCATCACGGCGCGGACCTGCACGTCGGCCGGCATCTTGCCGAGCAGCACCACTTTGCGGAAGCAGTCGCGCTCCGACAAGATCCCCGCGATCTTGCCGTGCGCGTTGAGCACAAGGAGGGAGCCGATGTTCTTGGAGTCCATCAACTGGATGGCTTCGATAACCGAAGCCGTGGGCGAAATGGAAACGATTTCGCGCCCCTTCTGCATGAGAAGCTGGTTGACCGGTGTGTTCACGTCGCGTCCCTCCCTGATGCGCATCATACGGGGACCTCGAAAGACCCCCGGAGGCCCTCCTGCGGCACGTCCGGATCAGCGGTAAGATGGACACAGAAACGCCCCGAAATCAGCCCGTAACCGTCCAGACGTGACAACCATCATTACCGATGGTCTGAGCGTAGGGAAAAAAACAGAACGAAGCAAGTCAAAAGAAAGGCGCCCGCTCATTTTTTCGCGAAACGTCGGCGAAGCCAACTCTTCCATTGAATCCGGCACGTCCGGGCTGTAAAATGAGCGCATCTTTCAAGAGAAACGGACACTGTTATGCCCCTACGCTATTTGACGGCCGGAGAATCCCACGGACCTGCGCTCACAGCCATCCTCGAAGGCCTGCCCGCAGGCCTTCCGCTGAGCGAGGAGGTGGTGGCGGCCGACCTGGCCCGCCGCCAGACCGGCGCCGGCTCGGGCGACCGCATGGCCATCGAGAAAGACCGCGCCCAGATCTTGGCGGGGGTCATGGAGGGCGTCACCACCGGCGCCCCGCTCACGCTCCAGATCGTCAACCGGGACCACGCCAACTGGAAGGGCAAGGCGGTCCCCGCCTACACCACGCCCCGCCCCGGCCACGCCGACCTCGCCGCGGCCGTGAAGTACGGCTACGACGACGTGCGTCCCTCGCTCGAGCGCGCCTCGGCCCGCGAGACCGCCGCGCGCGTCGCGGTCGGCGCGGTCTGCCGCGCTTTTCTCAACACCTTCGGCATCACGGTCGGAGGCTACGTCTCCTCGATCGGCGAGACCGCCGCGCGCCTCGAAGGGCTCGCTTTCACCGACCGCCTCGCCCGGGCCCGCGCCTCCGAGGTCCAGTGCCCGGACCCCGAGGCCGCCGCCCTGATGGCGCATGCGATTGAGAAGGCCAAAACGGCCGGCGAGACCTTGGGCGGCATCCTGGAAGTAGCGATCATGGGCGTGCCCGTCGGGCTCGGCTCGCACGTGAACTGGGACCGCCGCCTCGACGCCCGCCTGGCCAGCGCCGTGCTCGGCATGAACGCGGTCAAAGGCGTCGAGATCGGCGACGCCTTCGCCAACGCCCGCCGGCCCGGCACCCAAGCGAACGACGCCATCCTCGCCGGCGCCGAGGGCCTCGTGCGCCGCAGCAACGCCTGCGGCGGCATCGAGGGCGGCATCTCGAACGGCCAGACCCTCTGGCTGCGGGCAGCCATGAAGCCCATCCCCACCACGCGCAAAGGCCAGGAGACCGTCGACCTCGCGACGGGCAAAGCCTCGCTGACCTACTACGAGCGCTCCGACGTCTGCCCCGTGCCGCGCGCGGTGATCGTCCTCGAAGCCATCGTCGCCCACGTGATAGCGGACGCCCTGATCGAGAAGCTCGGCGGCGACAGCCTCCGCGAGATGCGCCCCCGCTTCGACGCGCTGCGCCGCGCCACGCTCGACGACCTGCACATGACCGGCCAGCCCCACGTGTTCTGGCCCTGAGCCGACGAGACCCCTCCACCCTTAACGCCCATCACACCCACCCCATGCACCTCTTTCTCTACGGTCCCCCCGGCAGCGGCAAATCCACGGTCGGCAAGATCTTGGCCCGGCGGCTCAACCTGCCGTTCATCGACCTCGACGCCGTCATCGCCGACTCCGCCGGGCAAAAGATCCCCGCGATCTTCGCCTGCGAAGGCGAGGCCGGCTTCCGGCTCCGCGAAACCGCCGCGCTCAAAACCGTGACCGGCGGAGCCCCCGCCGTGGTCGGCCTCGGCGGCGGCGCGCTCCTCAAGCCCGAGAACCGCGCCCTGGCCGAAGCCGCCGGCGAGGTCCTCTGCTTCGAGGCGGACCTCGCCACGCTTCAGGCGCGCGTGAACCGGTCGCCCGGCACCCGGCCGCTGCTCAGCTCGCCGCAGAGCGACTGCCGGCAGCCGCCGCAGGCGGGACAGGGCAAGCCGATCGCGCAGCTGCTGGCCGAGCGGGCCGACCACTACGCCTCGTTCCCGCGCCGCGTGACCGTCTCGGACCGCCCGCCCGAGGAGACCGCCGACGCCGCCCAGGTCGCGCTCGGCCGCTTCCGCGTCTCCGGCATGGGCGCCGCCTATGACGTCTGCGTCGGCGACGGCGTGATCGACTCGCTGGGCGCGCACTTCCGCGCGCTCGGCGGCGGCGACCGCACCGTGATCGTGGGCGACACCCATACGCTGCCGCTCTACGGCGAACGCGTGGCCGCCGCGCTGCGCGCGCAGGGCGTCGCCGTCTCGCAGTTCGCCATCCCCGCCGGCGAAGAAACCAAGACCATCGCCACCGTCGCCTCGATCTGGGGCGCTTTCCTCAAGGCCGGCATCGAGCGCGGCCACGCGGTCATCGCCCTCGGCGGCGGCGTCACCGGCGACCTGACCGGCTTTGCCGCCGCCACCTGGCTGCGCGGCGTCCGCTGGATCGGCCTGCCCACCACCCTGCTCGCGATGGTTGACTCCGGGCTCGGCGGAAAAACCGGCGCGGATCTCCCCGAAGGCAAAAACCTGATCGGGGCTTTCCATCCGCCCGCGCTCGTGCTGGCAGACACCTCGACCCTCGCCTCGCTGCCCGTCCGCGAGCTGCGCTGCGGGCTGGCCGAAGCCGTCAAGCACGCGGTCATCGGCGACCCCGGGCTGCTCGACGAACGGGAGCTCTTCGCGTTCTGCCGGACGGCCGACGCCACCGCCACCTGCGCGTCCCTGAAAGGGCGCGCAGAGCTCGCGACCTTTGTCGCGCGCGCCATGGCCGTAAAGGTCCGCGTCATCCAGCAGGACCCTTTTGAAAAAGGGATCCGCGCCGCGCTCAACCTCGGGCACACGATCGGCCACGGCATCGAGAAAGCCACGCACTTCGCGGTGCAGCACGGCGAGGCCGTCGCGATCGGCACCGTGCTGGAGGCGCGGCTCGCCGAGGCGCTGGGCCTGGCCAAGCCCGGGCTGGCCGCGCAGCTCGCCGCCGTTTTCTCGGGCCTGGGCCTGCCCGTCGGAATGCCGCCGGGCATCGACCTCGCAGAGGTGCAGGCCGCCATGACGCTGGACAAAAAGAAAGCGGGCGGCAAAGTCCGCTTCGCGCTGCCCGCCGCCATCGGCGACGTCCGCACCGGCGTGACCGTCGACGACGCGCTGCTCGCCCAGACTCTTCAATCACCGGCCTAACAACGTCGAGGTGACCATGAAGCCTTCAGATGCGGGTGCGGCGGTCGCGCTGATCGCCGCAGGACTGTGGCTGGGCGGCTGCAGTTCGCGCGAGATGAAAGGGACCCCCTTTTACACCGGCGAGTACGAGCTCAACACGCCGGGCGCCGAGCTCAACCGCGTCAACCTCTGGCCCCTCGCCTATTACCGCGAGCCCGCGCTCTCCGTCCTGTGGCCGGTTTTCGAGCACACCGAAGAGCATGTCGCCCTGCGCCCTCTCTTCTCGGCCTATGGAGACAGCAAGGATACCTGGGAGTACAACCTGCTTTGGCCGCTCTGCCAGGCGGACACCCGCGGACACGACTACCGCATCTTCCCGCTCTTCTGGGGCGAGGGCCGGCGCGCCGGC
>Ga0075012_10004795_pt1 | contig 12526 bp, 12 predicted proteins | sample All_14_2_FD_71474 | JGI IMG/M metagenome (GOLD analysis project Ga0075012, IMG submission 71474) | Freshwater microbial communities in response to fracking from Pennsylvania, USA - Allegheny Zone_MetaG_DW_15 | ecosystem: Environmental > Aquatic > Deep subsurface > Groundwater > Drilled...
TCCTTCACCAGCTCGATCAGCTTCTCGGCGTGCCGCAGCCCGTGCCTGACCACCAGGCCGAACTCCGCCATGTGGCCTCGCAGCGCGTTGGTGAGCTGGGTCCGCTGACGAACCAGCAGATCACGGGGGCGGAACACGATCGCCGCACCCTGAGCCTCGACGCTCTTGGGCGCGACGAACCGCATGGTCGGCCGCTGCGCCGCCTCGCAGATGGCCTCGGCATCGGCCATGTCATTCTTCTGGCGCTTCACGAACGGCTTCACGTAGGCCGGCGGAATGAGCCGGGCCTCGTGCCCCAGCGCGCCGATCTCCCGGGCCCAGTAGTGCGAGCCGCCGCACGCCTCCATCGCCACCACGCAGCGTGGCTGGCTCGCGAAGAAGGGCAGGACCTGGTCCCGCCTCAGCTTCTTGCGGAACACCACAGACCCGGCCGCATCCGCGCCGTGCGCCTGAAAGACCGACTTGGCCAGATCGAGACCGATTGTGATAACTTCTGCCACGGACGCCTCCTCTGAAGTGGCTGCAAACACCCCACTCTGGCACACGATGCCGTCGGGGGGCGTCCACTCCATCGCTTAGGCGGACAAGGACGATGCCAGGGTCGAGGCACATCCAAGCGCATGCCTGTTTTTTAGAGCATAGGCGGACTGATTAGGTTGTCAGGTGATTGGCTCGCAGTGAGCCGCCATTAGCCGAAGCCAGCCCAGTCGGGAGTAGCCAGCGCACATTGAACCAATGCCTTCACGCCGAGGATGCGATCGTCGGCGTCTTCGTGGCGCGACAGGCTGTCGATCAGCACGAGCAGATCCAAGAACGGCAGCTGCTCGTCTGGATCGATGACTACAGGGCCGTCAGCGGTGGTGATGGAGACGGCCGCGATCGACTGTTCCGCCATTTGGGCCGAGGCCAATCCTGGTGAAGACATGACTTCAACGCCAACATCGTCGTCGGTACGCGGAAGACAGGCCATCAGGCCGACCGTCATCAGGAAACGCGCCTGCGGCCACGGTGCCAGCGCCGTGTCCATGATTGCGCTGTCGAGCTCTTCAGGAAGGTTGTTCATCAGCCTGCTCCTAAATTGCGCGGACGACAATGGCGTGGGCGGCAAACATCAACTGCGCGGCCGTCGGTCCCGTGCGGATGGAAACCGGGACGCCATAGGCTTCGACTTCGTTGGCCTCGTTGAAGGCGGCCAAGCACTTGATGGCGGGCAGGGCGAGCAGGGCGAACGCCACTTTATGCGCCACAGCGAAGGTTTTGCTGTCCTTGCTGATCAGCTGCACCGTCTGGCGTTGGTAGTCGTCAGCAACCAGTTCGACGCCGCCTTCACCATCGGTGTCGGGCGTGTTGGAAAGCAAGCCGAGCGACAGGTAGGCGGAATAGGCCTTACGGCTGATGACGCGCTTGGTTGGCGCCATGACGCAGCTGAACGGCGCGATCATGAACGCGCCGCGAGCTCCGGGCGGGGGCGTGAAGGCGTCATACATCGCGCCTCCGCGGGGGCGGGGGTTTTTCATCAGATTCCATTTCATAAGGCCGCGCAGGGCGGCTAGTGACGGCGGCTTAGCCGACTAGGCGATCACGCTGGTGATCCAGCGGATGGAGTTGGCGGGGATCAGCACGGAAGCCGTGGCATGGGCATCGTCTATGACGATGCCCATCAGATGACGGGTACGGACAAGTTCTTCCCGCACATCCGCCAGATCATCTGACTCGTGTTCGATCAGCACTTGCTGACCGATGACCTGAACCACGTAGCGCGCCATCTGCCGACTAGAAGTGGGCGGCGTAGATGTGGTTGGGCAGCAGCATCGGCACGGGCTTGTAGACGACGCAGTCGTTCAGCAGGCGCTCGAGTTCCTCCAGATCGCGTTGCAGGCCGCGACGCATGGCTTCGACCTCCTCCATGTCGTCGATGGAGAACTCGACGACAACGTCATGCAGCAGCAGTTTCTTGGTCATGCTATTATCCTTCCGAAGGGCGTTCGGGCCCAACACGGTCAGATTATCGAAAAATTAACGGCTATCAAGCGTAAAAGTGATAGACAGGCACACTTATGGCCTCTAAAAGGGATTTATCGATATGATGCGTAGGGAGGAAGCCGAGTTCATTCTCACGGAGGTCGAAGCACTATCGGGCCTTACGGCCGAGACAGTGCGATCCTGGCGCCGGAAGGGATACCTCCCTCCGATAAAGGCTTATGCGAAGATCACCGTGACCGAACTTGCAGCGCTTGTGATCAGAAAGCGTCTCACCAACTACGGCTTCGGGCCAGCGGAATCCCAACACGTGGCGGACCGCCACGCGCCCCTTCTGCTGTACTACGCCGTTCTGGATACCGTCGGCTCGTGCGAAGTTCGCGGCACGCTCCAGGCGTTGCTGCAGTTCGAAGCCGAATTCGACCGCGGCGAAGACCTCGCCAAGGAAGTCGCCGGCGTCGAGGGTTCCCCCGCAACTGTTCTTGTCTCGATCGACGGAAGTGAACTGGTAGCGGAGGCCGTGCAAGCGCTGGACATCGGCGAGGACAGCGGCGACGGCTATTTCATCAACCTGCGTGGCTTGGGCCGCCAACTCGGCGCTGCGGCTGGCAAGCCTTTGGTGAAGATTCAGCTCCCCGTTCCTGACGGCGACCGGAGCCGTCAACTCACACGCCGCTTCCCACGTTAGATATGGCAAACACCGGCGCCATCATCGCGGCTAGAGGCGTTGGGCCTGATAATGGCGTCACCGCCATCGATGCGTCGGCCGAGATCGTCGCGTTCAGCGACGGAAGTCCGGTCAGGCTGCGTCAGAATGGCCGGTTGGCGAAGCCTATGGGGCTGGAGTTTTCGGTGAAGACCGGAGACCACGTGCCCTGGGAGTCCAGGAATGAGCAGCACGCATTGTGGCATGCCGAGATGAATTCCGGGGTGGTGTCCTATCGCGCCCAGCCGCACACGCTGCGTCTGGTGATGGAGGGACGTCGGGCGTCCTACACGCCCGACCTGCTCCTCGAAGGCGTCGATGGCGCCATCGACATCGTCGAGGTCAAGGACACGTTCGAAGAGAAGAAGGACCCCGAATATACCGACAAGCTCAACCGCGCCGACATCATCTACCACTCCTTGGGATGGTCGTTCACGATCGTGACCAAGGCTGAGCTGGAAGCCGAGCCGGCGTTTTCCGAAGTGGAACTGCTGCACCGCTATCGTAAGGCCGCGCTTCAGATCGACCATATGCATGCCGCCCAAGCAGTCCTCGCCACCGGTCCTACGACGCTGAAGGCGCTCCGAAGGATCCTGCCGCCGGATCCTGTGGGCCTGGCGCAGCTGTCGGCGATGATTGTCCATCGGATCGTCGGTGTCGATCTGACCAACGGCCTCGCTGACGATGCTGTCGTCGCGCTGCCCGATGCCTGGGCCTGGCCGAAGCCCTTCACCCGTGTCGTGCACTGACATGTGCCGCTATGTCCCGTTCTCGATTGGCGAGCGCGTCGTCATCGACGACATCGACTACGTGTTCGACGGCTGCGTAAAGGCGCTTGCTGGTCCCGCCGCCGATGACGATCTCGTCTTCATCGAGCGCCGCACAGGCAGCCGGCATACGTTCACCCGACAAGAATTCGACGATGCCTATGGGGCGGGCCGGTTCCGGTTTCTCAAGCCCTACGAGCGCATCGCCGACGTCGCGCCTGAGCCTGACCGCGGCGATTACGAAAAGGCCCGCCGGCGTCGGATGTGGTGTGAAGCTGCGGACGCCGCCGGCGTGGCGCGCTCGACGAAGGCGCTGACGGCGTTCATCGCCGCCACCGCACCTGCGATCCCTGATCCGAATCCACCGTCAGCGGGTTCCGTCCGCCGCTGGATGAGCGAACGCGGCTTCGTCGAAGATCGCCGCCCTCGGTTCATGGGCGACCGCACGCCGCGAGGGCCCCGCGAGATGCGGGTCCACCCCGCCGTTCAGCGCATTCTGGCCGAAGGTCTCGCCGAGTATGCAGACAAGGGCGTTCGCGTGAACCAGCGGTCCGTCTATCACAAATGCCGCACGGCGGTGATCGCACTGAATGCGGAGCGCGAACGCCAGGGGCTCCTGCTTCTGGATGCGCCGTGCAAGGCCACCGTCCATCGCTATATCCGTAGACGCGAAGATCGCGAGGTCATGGTGAAGCGCTGGGGCGCCAAGGTCGGCGGCAAGCCCTTTGATCCCATCCGCGGCGCGATGGACGCCAAGCACATCCTCGACGTGATGATCATCGATCACACACCGGTCGATTGCGACGTGATCGACGACGAGAAGCGCGTCAACGTCGGCCGACCCTATCTGACGATAGGGATCGACGCCGCCTCGCGTTACCCCCTGGGGTTCTACCTGGGCTGGGAACCACCGAGCGTGTTTACGGCCATGGCCTGCTTGCGTCACTGCGTGAAGCCAAAGTTGGCCGAGGCTGCAGCCTATCCGGACGTGAAGCACCCCTGGGCGGCGTTCGGCTTGCCCAACACCATCGTCTGCGACAACGCTTGGGAGTTCACCAAGAGCTCGTTTCCGGAGGCCTGCCGCGAGGCCAACATCTCGCTGGTCTACGCTGGCGTTGGCGACCCAGGCTACAAAGGAGTCGGCGAAAGGTTCTTTCACACGCTGAACGACCTCGTTATTCTGCGGATGCAGGGGAGCAAGCCCTTCACGCCTCAGATGCGTAAGGAGATGGGCATCGACCCGGACCGTGAAGCGGTCATGTTCCTCTCCGACATCCGCGAGCTCATCTACCAGGCCATCGTCGAAATTTATGGTCGGCGACCCCACAGCACGATCGGCGCGGCGCCCGAGAAGGTGTGGCGAGAGCAGGCAGCGAAATGGGGAACGTTCTACGCGCCCGATCTGGCTGCGCTCGAAGCCTCGCTGACGCAGGTCGAGGAACGTACGCTGACGCGCGACGGCATCCAGCTCTGCGGCCTGACCTATCGTTCCGAAACAGAACTGGGTGGACTGCTGGCGGATCTGATGCCTGGTGGGCGCAGCAAGGGCTCACGCACCGGGCCCCGCGTGAAGATCAAATTCGATCCTGCGGATATTGGCCACATCTGGGTCTTCAACTCCAAGCGTAACAGCTACGTCCAGTTGCCCTGTACGAAGCCGGCCTACGCGAAGGGCAAGTCTGTCCACTATCATCGTGAGCTGGAGGCTTGGGTCAGGAAGGTCAATCTTGCCTTCGAGAGCGAAGACGAGATGTCGCTGGCCCACGTGCGCCTTCAGGACAAGATCGATGATCGAATCCTGACCAACAAAATCCGGAGCCGCCGCCAGGATCAGCGACTGAAGGAGCGGACCGAAGAGCCGCAGGCTATCCGGATGACAGAGGTGGACCCCGACAACCACTGTCAGATCCCCATCGGCGGTCTGAACAACATCACCGGCAATGCGATTCCCAGTCGCCGTCAGCGCGGCCCCAAAAAGGCCGCTTGCAAGGCGAAGCCGGCGCCCTCGCGCGTGGTCGAGGCGAAGGTGCGTAATCCCTATGACGATGAGGATTTCGCCGACGTCGGCTCGGCGCCGCATGACGCCTTCGATTACTCCGTTGCCGCCACGCAGAACCCTTACGGCGATATGGACTTCGGCGGAGGCGTCCAATGATCAATGCCTACGAGCAAGTCGGCCGGGTTCGCGCTGAAATGGATCGGGTGGTCGTGGATCATCCGCGGATGTCGCTCGCCCATGACCGCTTTCGTTACCTGATGGCCCATGGAGCGGCGGCGGGGCAGGAAGCGAAACGTGGGCAACTGATCGTGGGACCGTCCCAGTCGGGTAAATCGAAGATCATCGACAGCTTCGCCGACCAGATGAACAAGCCCGAACTTCTCCGAGAGGGTCACATCCCGGTGCTGACCGTGACGCTGAACGCAAACATCACCACCAAGATGCTTGCCCAGGGCATCCTGCGCAGACTGCAGGGCTACGGCTTCTTCACCGGCCCCTACAGCGGTAACGAGGACGAACTGACCGCGCGGGTCTACGCATCCATTAGCGCGGCAAAGGTCGGGCTTCTGGTTCTCGACGAGGTCCACCACCTGAACCACATCGACAAGGCGAAGAAGGCCTACCTCGTCGGGGAGATGCTCAAGGTCTTCCTGATCAACGGCATCTGCCCGCTTGTCCTGTCCGGCGTCGCGGGCGCCGAGGAACCGTTTATCCAAAACTCGCAGTTGTCGCAGCGCTCGGAGGCTACGATCCGTCTTGACCGGCTCGATCCGAACACGCCGGACGACCGCAAACTGCTGAAAGAGTTTCTGGAGGCATATCTGCCGAAGATCGCGGAGGTTTCTGGCGTAACCAACATGTTGGCGCTTCTGAACAAAACGGACGTCTTCCGAATTCACGATGTCACCGACGGCGTGCTCGGCGCGGCCTGCAATCTGATCAAGGGTATTGCGTCGAATGCCCTGCTGGACGGACGGACGGAGATGAACGACACCGACATTGTTCGTGCTGTCGACGAGGGTTTCATCCTCACGCAGCTCTACAAGAAGGCCAATCCGTACCGCGCACAGGGCGTCGACCGAAACGCCAAGGCTGCCTGATGTCATCCGCCCATTCAGAAACGGGCGCGACGGTGGCGACGTCTGTCGCCCCACTGCTTGGACGATGCGATCCGATACCGGGCGAAAGCCTCATGTCGTTGATCGCGCGCACGTGCGTCGCCAGCGGTTTCCGAAATCTGTCGACGGTCCTGTCGTCTATAGGCGTCAATTCCCGCCCGCCGTTCGTGCCGTTCACCAGGTTGGGAGCCGCGGACGAGATCTCCACTCTGCTGCGGGTGGCTCCGGTCGAGGTGACCGCGCGGATGCATAGCGGGACCCGCGATACGGTCGATTGGTTCGGCACGCCGTTGAGGCGTTCCTTTATCGAAGCCACCGAGCGCCGCTACTCGCCTGAAAGCCTGCGCCAGTCTGCCCATCATCGGGCGTCCTGGATGCTTCGGCCGTTGGCCTACTGCCCATCCTCCTTTGAACTGCTCAGCTCAAGCTGCCCCCAGTGCCGTCGATCCATGGGGTGGGATCATACGCGGGGGACCGACCGGTGCGAATTCTGCCTGGCCTGGTTGACCGACTGGGCGCCAGAGAAAGTCCCCTTCGTCGACCGTATCGACGCCGCACGCGTCGCAGGCATCATCGCCGTCGATTCTGTCGAGCGGGATCGTGCAAAGTCGTCCCTGCCGGCGCCCTTCAACACCTGGGCTTCGGGTTCGCTGTTCGAGGCGATTGTTGAGCTGGGGGTTGCGGTCGATCGGCTGGTGCAAGGTGGTGAAGATGGGGGAGCCATCATCCTGAGCGATGGTCGGTACCAGGCGATCAGCGCCCAGACGGTGGTGTCAGGCATCAGGTTCATAGACGGTTGGCCGCAAACACTGACGACCTTTCTCGATGATGTCGGCAAGTCGGCGAATGTGGCCGGTTCGGCTGCCTTGCGGTCATGCCTGGGCCCGCTCGGCAAGTTCGCGGCTGCGCATCAGGCGAAGTCCCCACTGGCCATGGTAATCGCCGAAGAGGCGGCGACCGCGTTCCGGGCCGCCCGGGTCCCGGTGAAATCGACAGCGCTGTCGCGAATCTCGCGCGCAGCCGACGACGGCCTGATCTCGGAGAAGGAGATCTTGGCCGAATTCCCAATCTACCAAAAGCATCTCCGTCGTCTCGACGACAGCAGCGAGGCCTTGGTGTTGCGCCGCGCCAGTGTGACCAAGCTGTATGATCGACAGCGTCTTGAACGGTCCGTTACGGCCTTCCGTGCGGCCGTGCCCGCCAGCCAGGTATCACGCTCGCTGGGCGTGCCAGCTTACTGCCTGAAAGCCTTGGCCAACGCCGGCCTTCTGGAGCTCGAAATCCAGGAAGACGCGATCAGGCTGTCAGGGGAGGTTCTCATGGTCACCCGCCGTTCGCAGGATGCGTTGCTGTCGCGGGTTTGCAACTTCAAAGTGATCGACGCAGACCAGCAGATGGCCTTGTCTAAGGCGATGCGGCACATCCTCGCCCCTGACGCGTGGGCCGCCTCGATCACCTTCGCGCTGTCTTCTGGCAGAGTTCTCGACCACGGCGCAGAGGCGGCTCTGGTTGATCGTCTCGCGGTCGATCCTGGGTCGCTGTCGGTCTACTTGATGTCGCGTAGGTGGCCTCTGCCCGGCCATGTCGGCGTCTCTTGCATCACCGCAGGCAAGCTGGTCGGGCAGAGCGACGTTCTGGTTGGCAAGGCGATGGCGGCCGGGGTCATCGGTGGCGAAGCGGGCAACCAGCGCCATAGCATTCGCCTGAGCGATCTGCGCGACTTCAGCCAATGCTACACGTTCTCGAACGAAATCGCAGAGCGGCTTGGGTGTAGCTCACGGGCTGCTGGCAAACAGCTAGAAGCAGCCGGTCTACAGCCAGCGCACATGGTTCATCGGATGGCACTTTGGGACCGGTCGGAAGCTGAACAGGCGGTGGGTTTGGAAGCCTCGTGGCAACACCAACTCATCCAAGTTGACGTGTGTCCCTAACCGCGACTATGCGTCGACTGACCGAATCTGACTCGTCTGGGACGCTCGAAAGGTCCGCCTTCGGGACGCCACTCTGGGACTGGCTCGACGATGGGAACCCGCGGTTGGCTGCGGTGTCGAGCATTGAACGCTTGTCGATGTGTGCGTCAGGACTGCGTCGGGATTAGCAGTAGATCAAGCCCGCATGCCGGAAACCATCATGTTGGCGTACGTTTCGCCGATCTCGCGCGCGCTCTGGGGCGAGGTCTCGGGGCGGAACCAGCGATGGGTCCAGCCTACGACGCCCAGCATGCCGTAGGCCACCACGCGCGACGGCCCGACGTCGCGCAATGTGCCGTCGGCATAGCCTTCCTCGATGATCGAGATGAAGGCGTTCTCGATGATGCGGTTGACCTGCCGCATGTCCGATGACCACCCCGAACGGGTGCCCGAGACGCGACCCAGGTTCTCGCGAATGTAGATGAAGAGCAGCGGATAGTGCTCGCCGTAGGATTCCATGATCGAGACGATCAGGTTCCACAGCTTCTCGGGCGCGGGCAGGGCGCTGGCGGCGATGTCGGTGGCGATCTGGGAGTTGCGTTCGGCCACGGCGCGCAGCACCTCATCGAACAGTTCTTCCTTGGACGAGATGTAGTAGTAGACCGAGGCGCGGTCGATGCCGAGTTCGGCCGCCACCGCGCTGATGCTGGCGCCCTGCAGGCCCAGTCGGTCGAATACACGGACGGCCGCTTCGGCGATCTCGCGCCGACGTCGTTTGTAGGCGTCGGAACTCTCTTCCTTCGCCGCCTTGCGGCGTTTGCCGATACCGCTGGTCTTGTCGCTGGTGGGACTCATCCTGCGACCTGATTAGCGAGCGAGCGGCGAAAGACCAAGCCGGCCCATTCAGCCGCGGGGCCCGCCCGCCACGAACAGGACCTGACCCGACACAAAGCCTGATCGGGCATCGGCGAAGAAGGCGACGGCGTTGGCGATGTCCTCGGGCTGGCCCGGGCGGCCCGCGGGGATATCGCGCACGACATCCGCGATCATAGCCTCAAAGGTCACGCCCAGCCGATCGGCGACGGCGGCGGTCATCGGCGTGACGACAAAGCCCGGCGCGACGACATTGGCAGTGATGCCGGATTTGCCCATCTCCAGAGCCAGAGTCTTGGTCAGGCCGATCAGCCCGGCCTTGGCCGCGGCGTAGTTGGCCTGCCCATAGGCCCCGAGCGCGGCGATGCTGGCCAGGTTGATGATCCGGCCATGTCCGAGGCGGCGCATCGCCGGCTGAACGGCCCGGCACATCAGAAAGGCACCGCGCAGGTTCACGTCCTGAACGACCTGCCAGTCGTCGAGCGTCATCTTGGCCAGGGTCTTCTCGCGCAGCACGCCGGCGTTGTTGACCAGAACGGCGGGCGGTCCCAGCGCGGCCTCGGCCGCCGCGACGGCTGTCTGGACCGAAGCCTCGTCGGCGACATCGACGGCCACGGCGATGGCCCGACGCCCCAGCGCCTGGATCCGCACGACGGTGTCTCCGCACGCCGCCGGGTCCAGATCCATCACCGCGATGTCGCAGCCGTCCGCGGCCAGGCGTTCGGCGATGGCGGCGCCAATGCCGCGCGCGGCTCCGGTCACGAGCGCGACGCGCGAGGTTTGGGTCATGACAGGTCCAGACGTTCGATGGCCATGCGCGACAGCAGGAATTTGCGGGGTCTCCCCGATGGCGTGAGCGGCACGTCCTCGGCCCCGATCGGCAGGATGTGACGCGGCACCTTGAAGCGCGCTAGCCGCCCCGCGCACCAGTCGATCAGCGCCTGTGGATCCAGCGCCTGTCCGGCACGGACGACGACGAAGGCGACACCGACTTCGCCCATGCGGTCATCCGGCACCGGCGCGACGTAGGCCTGAAGCACCGACGGATGGACCATCAGCACGTCCTCGATTTCCGAGGGCGTGACCTGCTCACCACCGCAGCGATAGCTTTCCTTCACGCGCCCGACCAGGCTTAGATAGCCGTCGGCATCGATCCGGCCCAGATCGCCGGTGTGCAGCCAGCCCTCGGCATCGAACGCCTCGGCCGTGGCTTCTGGCTTGTCGTAATAGCCAGCGGTCACGCCGGGTCCCCTGGCCATTAGTTCCCCTACCTCGCCGGGTGGCAGAACCGTTCCGGACTGCGGGTCGACGACACGGTAATCGACGATGCGGTGTCCGATGGCCGGATCGCCCGCCGGCCCGACGTCGCGCAGCCGGCCGTTGGTTGTCTGAAGCCGGTCGGTCGGGTCGTCTGGCCGGGTCACGGTCGTGGAGGCCGTGCATTCGCTCATGCCGTAGCCGGTCGTGATCTCGATGCCGTCGAAGGTTGCCAGAATGCGATCCCACAGTCCGGGTGGCGTGCGGCCCCCAGACGACAGCATCCCCCTCAGCGATGTCGTATCGATCGGCGTGTCGACGAGTGCGTCGAGCACGGCCAGGGTCATAGTCGGGATCAGCAGGAGGTCGGTGACCTTGTGCCGCTCCACCGCCCGCAGCGACGCCCGCGGATCGAACTTCAGGTGCGGTACGATCGCACCACCCACGAACAGGGCGGCCAGAAGCCCTTCCACATAGCCGTAAACATGGTTCATCGGCAGGCTGAAGTGGATGCGCCGGCCGTCCTCGAAGGCCCGGGCATAGGCGCTGCCGAAGGCTGCGCGCAGCAGCATGTCGTGGGTCAGGACGACGCCCTTGGGCGAGCCGGTCGTGCCCGAGGTGTAGATGATGTCTGCGGGGGCGGCCGGGTCGACCTGGGGCAGCGCGCCCGCACCGCCCTCGAGGTCTTGGAACGTGGTCGCGCCGGGCCGCCCGTCGCCCTCGGCCTGGAAGACCGCGACCGTGCGCAGGTCGGGCAGGGCCGTGCCGCCACCGCTCGCCCAGTCCGGCGCGATCGCATCCAGCATGCCGAGGTAGTCGAGGTCCCGGAACCGGTCCATCGTGACCAGCATGACGGCCCGGGACTGGCGCAGCACATAGGCCAGTTCGTCCCTGCGGTTCAGGATATTGACCGGAACGGCAACGGCACCGACCGCCGCGATCGCGAACTTCAGGGCGGCGAAGGCGGGATAGTTGGCCATGACCAGGGCCACGTGCTCGCCGGGCCGGACTCCGGCCGTGACCAGGCCGCCGGCGACGGACGCCGCCCAGTCGGCCATCTGGCGATAGGTCCAGGTCCGGGCATCGGTGATCAGATAGGGACGATCGGGATGCTGCTTCGCGGCATGGACGAGCATGTCGTAGAGGGTGCGCGGCCGCCAGGGATCGAAGCCGCGCGCCGTGGCAGCCTGACGCTTGGCGACGGAAGGAGGGGACGCGCTGGCAGGCATGATCGGTTCGCGGGCGCTCTTGAAAGCCATCGTCAGGGGTTCAGGATCTCATGGTGCTTGCGATAGTCGCGCCGTCCCCAGCCAAAGGCCAGCGCGGCCAGGAGCGTGGAGATCGACAGGGTGATGCCGAGAGACAGGCCGAGCGCGGTTTCGGAATGGAACACGTAGTCGTTGAGCAGTCCGGGCAGTAGGGGCCCCATGGTCAGTCCGCCCAGGTTGGCGACGAAGAGGATCAGCGCCAGGGCCTGGCCCCGGACCTGGTTGGGCAGGACCATCTGCGAGGCTGCGTAGCAGCTGCCCGCCGGCATCGCGAGAAGGACGACCCCGACCGCGAAAACCGTGACCGTGGCGATGGCTGAAGACCCCTGGGCCCAGATCAGCGCGCCGAAGGCGAGGGTGCCGAGGATGGAGCTGAAGGTTGCGATGCGCAGCGCGGCGTCCCGACGACCGGCCACGAGGCCGCTGTCGCTGAGACGCCCGCCCATGAGCATCCCGAAGCTGCCGCCGAAGAGCACGACCAGACCCATGACCAGCCCGGTCTGTTGCGGCGTCCAGTCGAAGGAGCGCTGCAGGACGCCCGGCGACCACAGCATGAAGGCGTAGAGGGCGACGGCCTGGAACATCAGGCCGAGCGCGATCGAGGCCACGGCGACCCGTCGCTTGGCGATCTCCGCGACGGTCTCGCGA
>Ga0075012_10004798_pt1 | contig 12522 bp, 14 predicted proteins | sample All_14_2_FD_71474 | JGI IMG/M metagenome (GOLD analysis project Ga0075012, IMG submission 71474) | Freshwater microbial communities in response to fracking from Pennsylvania, USA - Allegheny Zone_MetaG_DW_15 | ecosystem: Environmental > Aquatic > Deep subsurface > Groundwater > Drilled...
CCCAAATCATAAATCATAAATCGTAAATCATAAATCCCTCCCCTCCTCCGCCATGCTCTCCATCCTCCAAACCAGCGCCCGTGCCGCCGGAGTCATGGACACCGACCTCCAGGCCGCGCTCGACACCGCCGCAGCCGGCGGCATCTCCCCCGTCCTCGCCCTCATTGAAAGCGGCGCAGCCGACGAACGCCTCTTCTCCCGCCACCTCGCCGACACCCTCGGCTGGCCCTGGCTCGAAACCCCACGGCCCGAAGCCGCCGACGCCGCCGAGCTCAAGCGCCTCATCCCCGCACGCTTCGCCGTCCGCCACCAGGTCTTCCCCGTCGGCTTCGGCCACGGTCGTGTGACAACCACGTCACACCACAGCGTAGCAGATTCTCCCACACCTCAAAAACGCACCCTCAAGCTCGCCTGCCACGACCCCTGCGACCTCCTCGCACGCCAGGCCGTCGCCCGACAGTCCGAACTCCCCGTCGAGTGGTGCCTCACACCCCGCACCGAACTCCTCAGCGCCGTCCAGCAGCTCTACGGCGTCGGCGCCGAAACCTTCGACGCCCTCATCGCCGCCGGCGGCGGCAGCAGCGACGACCAGCACCTGCGCGACGAAGCCAACGTCATCGACAGCGACGAAGACGAAGACGCCTCCGTCGTCAAATTCGTCAACCAGATCATCCGCGAAGCCCTCGCTCAAAAAGCCACCGACATCCACGTCGAGCCCCAGCCCGACTCCCTGCGCATCCGCTACCGCATCGACGGCTTCCTTCACGAAATCCCCGTCCCCGAAAACATCAAGTCACTCCAGGCCTCCGTCATCGCCCGCATCAAGGTGATGAGCAAACTCGACATCGCCGAGAAGCGCCTCCCCCAGGACGGCCGCATCAATCTCAAAGCCGACGGCCAGTCCATCGACGTCCGCGTCGCCTGCATCCCCAGCGTCGAAGGCGAATCCATCAGCCTCCGCCTCCTCGGCCAGGAACGCTTCACCCTCGACCGCCTCGGCTTGAGCGAAGAACACCGCCAGCGCATCGAGCTGCTGCTGGGAAAGCCCAACGGCATCGTCCTCGTCACCGGCCCCACCGGCTCCGGCAAATCCACCACCCTCTACACCTTCCTCACCCAGCTCAACAGCGTCCACCGCCGCATCGTCACCATCGAAGACCCGGTCGAAAACAAACTCCCCGGCATCGTTCAAATACCCGTCAAAAACGAAATCGGCCTCACCTTCGCCTCGGGCCTCCGCAGTATTTTGCGGGGTGACCCCAATGTCGTCATGGTCGGAGAAATCCGCGACCTCGAAACCGCCGAGATCGCCGTCCGCGCCTCCCTCACCGGCCACCTCGTCTTCTCCACCCTCCACACCAACGACGCCGTCGCTGGCATCACCCGCCTCATCGAAATGGGCGTCAAGCCCTTCCTCGTCGGCACCGCCGTCCGCGCCTTCATCGCCCAGCGCCTCGTCCGCTGCCTCTGCCCCGCCTGCAAAGCGCCCGCCAACTACACCCGCGCAGAACTCACCAAGCTCGGCTTCCCCGAAGTCAAAAAAAGCAATGCTCTCTACCGCGCCACCCCCGGCGGCTGCCAGCAATGCCGCAGCACCGGCTACTCCGGCCGAGTCGCCCTCTACGAGATCGCCCTCATGACCCCCGCCATGCAGGCCCTCGTCTCCCAGCGCGCCCCCGAGTCCGATCTCCAAACCCAGGCCCGCAAAGACGGATTCGTCCCCATGCGCGACTACGGCCTGCAAAAAGCCCTCGACGGCATCACCACCCTCGAAGAGGTCGCCCGCGTCACCAGCGAAGAACTCGAATGATGCTGTTCGCCTTCCAAGCCCTCTCCGCCGACGGCACCCCCAAATCCGGCACCCTCGAAGCCGCCGATCGCGGCGACGCTTTGCGCCAGCTCGCCCGGCGCGGCCTCCAACCCCGCTCCATCCAGTCCCAAACCGCCGAAATTGCGAAATCCGACACACACAAAAGCAACGATGCGTTGTCGCTTTCCAAGACCGACGTCATCCGCTTCACCGAAGACATGGGCGACCTCCTCGCCTCCGGCCTGCAAGTGGAACAAGCCCTGCAGGCCATGGAGAACCGCAGCGCCTCCAAGCTCGGCACCCTCGCCACACGCGTCCGTGCGCTTGTCCGCGACGGCGTGCCACTTTCTGCAGCACTACGCCAAGCCTCGCCCGCCTTCGACGAACTCTACTGCAACATGATCGCCGCCGGCGAAAACAGCGGCGCCCTGGATGACATCATGGACCGCCAGGCCCGCCACCTCCGCCTCATGGAGTCTGTCCACGCCAAGGTCGTCGGTGCGCTCATTTACCCCGCCTTTCTCATCAGTGCCGGAGGAGCGCTCGCTTTGGTCATGATTACCTATCTCCTGCCAAAACTTGCCTCATTGCTCACCGGCTCCGGCAAAGAACCGCCCTTCATGATCAAGGTCAGCCTCGCGCTCTCCGACGTTCTCAAAAACTACTGGTGGGCGCTGGGCATTGCGCTGGGCTGCATCATCATGCTTCTCTTTGCCCTGCGCAAAACACCCGGCTTTCAGTCCCGGTGGCACCGCTTCATGATCAAGATGCCCGGCATCCGCGACATCACGCGTGCACGCTTTGAGCTGCAGTTCTTTGAAACCCTCGGCAGCTTATTGCGCGGCGGTGTTCCCCTGCTGCATGCCTTGGAACTCGTGCGCCGTGCCGTCACCAATCTGCACCTGAAACATTCCCTTGCCCAGGCCGAGTCCCTTGTGCAGGAAGGCGCATCTTTGAGCAGCGCGATGAAAAAGACCCGCGCCCTCGACTCCCAGGCCATCGACGTCATCCGCATCGGCGAAGACACCGGCCACCTCGCCGAGGTGCTGGGCAAAGCAGCCACGCGCATGGACACGCAGCTCACGCGCACCATCGAGCGCGTCACCGCCCTCATCCAACCCTGCCTGCTCCTCGTCATGGCCGCCCTCGTCGGCACCCTTGTCTACACCATGGTCAACATCGTCTTCTCAACCCTCAGCCAGCTCAGACATTAATGAAACACCTCCGCACCTCTTCCAAAAACGGCTTCACCCTGCTAGAAATGATGGTCGTCCTGCTCATTATTGCGCTCATTCTCGGAACGGTCGCCTTCATGGTCCAGGGCATCCAGGGCGATGCCGAGCACGTCACCGCCGGAGCCAAGGTCAAGTCTCTGGAAACCGCCCTGACCTCCTACAAGATCAGCAATCTGACTTATCCCACGCAGGAGCAGGGCCTCGATGCCCTGGTGACACGCCCCACAGCCGACCCGAAGCCCAAGCGCTGGACCCAGCTCCTCAAGCCCGACGCCATCACCGACCCCTGGGGCCGCAAGATGGTGTATCGCAACCCCGGCAAGCACAACGCCGGCGGCTACGATGTGTTCTCCCTCGGCCAGGACGGCCAGGAGAACACCGAGGATGACATTGGCAACTGGTAGCATCTGGCATCCCCCATGAAGCACCGCACTGCAGCCGCCTTCACCCTGCTGGAGATGATCGTGGTGCTCGCCATCGCGGCTCTGCTGCTCGGCCTGGGCGCAGGCGCGGTGCAGAGGCTCACGCAGGAGCATGAGCTGTTGAAGGTGGCGCATGACGCCGAACGCACCCTGATGCAGGCCATGACACGCACGCTCACCACCTTGCAGCCGCAGGTGGTTGATCTGAGCAGCTTGAGCCAGAAGACAAAGCTGACGGTGCGGCATGCGGGCAGCGCGTCATTTGTTTCCGCCAATCACCAGCACCTGCGCCTGCGGCCCGGTGGTTTGTGCGAACCGCTCACGCTGCGCTGGCAGCAGGGAGCTGCATGGGTCAGCGCCACGCTGGACCCGCTGACCGCCGGGTTCCAGGAACTGGAGGAAAGCCTGTGAAGAAACGAAAAGGGTTCACCCTTTTGGAAACGCTGCTGGCGCTGATGGTGTTCAGCATGGCGGTGGTGGCTCTGGTGGAGGCGGTGCATCAGCTTGGCGAGCACACCCTGCTGCGCCGGCATGAGGCGGCGGTGCAGGAGCGCATGCGGTCGCTGCTGGTGGAACATACGCGCATGCCAGATCTCATTGAAGCAGTGAAACTGCAGGAGGGTGATGTGAGCTACACCGTGACGCACACGCCGCTGGAGCTGAAGAATCGCGACGACCAGCCGGTGACGGGATTGTTTGAAGTGCGCGTGACCGCTGCATGGATGGAAGGCCGCGAGCCGCAGCAGGCCAGCGCTGAAACCTGGGTGTACCCGCCGCTGTTCCGCTGATGAAAGTTCTGCGCCAGTCATCCCGAGCAAAGGCGTTCACCCTGCTGGAAGTGATCATCGTACTGGCGATCACGGCGCTGGTGCTGGGCGCGGTGTATGCGTTGGCCCAAGGCACGCTGACGCTGGCGGATGATGTTCGCCGGGCGGAGCGGCGTGACGCACGGATGCAGGCTTTTACCACGTTTTGCGAGCATCTGCTGGCCGATCTTCCCGCCACGGCGCTGCTGACTCTCACGACCACCGAGGAGCATGGGCAATATCTGACACGGCTGGAACTGGAGCACGTGCGCTCCCCCTTTGATGAAACACCGGACTGCCGCGTGGCTTTGTTTACGCAGGGGAATCCCGGTGGCGGGGTCCGGCTGATGCTGAGCTGTCAGTCTGCGGAACGTGAGAGCAGCGTGGTGCTGTTTGAGGATCTGGCGCAGTGTGAATGGAGCGTGCTGCAGCCTGCGACCCAGCAGTGGGCGCCGTTTTGGTCCGATGGTAGAAACCACCCGAAGCTGGTGAAGCTCATGATGGCACCATCCGGAAGTGAAGCGACGGAGCGGGTGTTCTGGGTCGTGCCGGTGGAGCCGGTCATGCAGACCATGCGGTGAACCCGCTGGCGTCGTGCTCGCGTGGCACGGCTTCAAAGGGCCGCAGGCGGGCTAGGTGCTGGGCCTAAACCCGGCAAGGCCGATAGCAGTTGACTTCGACTTGGCATTTCGCCTAAGATTTTATCAATCCACGTCCTGCCTTCGAAGATGAATCCACGCCCGCCTTTCTGCATGAAGCCGTACCTTGCCCCCATTTTCTGCCTGCTGCTGCTGCTGGTGTCGCCACGCGGAACCGTGCGGGGCGCAGACACGGCCAAGGTCGGAGAGCTGGGCAGCGGGAATCGCCTTGTGTTTGAGGGAAACCGGACCTTCACCGCCGAGGATCTCTACCACGGCCTGCGCACTCATGGGGACTGGCTGCTGGCGGCGCATCCGGAGGCACCGCTGGCGGATTATGTGCAGACCACGCGCGCGGCGCTGCTGCGCGGGTACCAGCGCGCGGGATTTCCGCAGGTGCAGATCACCGAGACGCGCTGGCTGGCGGATCCGCAGCGGCTGCTGTGTGTGATCGCGGAAGGTCCGCGCTACATGGCGGGGCCGGTGGTGGTGAAGGGCGCGCAGGCCGTGCCCGCGGCGCAGATCATCGCCAGACTGACGACGAAGCAGAAGAAGTCGGAGGATGTATCTTTCACGAAGGAGAAGCCCGAAGAGACGGTCTCTCCACCTGCCCTGGCGATTGTCACAGAGACGAAGGCTCCGAACCTCACCATCAAGACGAAAGGAAGCGAGGTAGAGGACGCGGACTCGAAGGACATCGCGTGGAAGGTGGGCAAGCCTGCTGCGCTGGACGCCCGCCGCCCTGCGGAACTGCGGGAGATGGTGGTGAAACAGTTTGCCAGGGCGGGATGGACGCAGGCGAAGGTGGAGGTGAAACCCGTGCTGGATGAGGCCGTGCACACCGCCACTTTGGAGGTGAACGTTCTTTCTGAAGGACCGGCGGCAGTGCTGGCGGGGATCGCCTGCACGGGCCTGAAGCGCGACACGGAGGCGGCGCTGCTGAAATATCTGGAGCTGGAGAAAGGGCGGCCATTCAAGTCCGGACAGGTGCAGGAGATCGAGGACCGGCTGCTGCGCAGCGCCCGCTACACCTCGTACAAGGTGACGGCCACGCCGCGCAAGACGGACCAGCCGGAGATGGACCTGAAGCTGGAACTGGTGGAGATGCCGGAGGCCCCCAGGCTGGGCGAGCCGCTGAACGCCACGTGCGAAACCCTGCTGAAGGCGCGGGACTGGCTGAATGAGCTGGTGCGCAGCGGCAGCGAGGACTTGGTTTACACGCTGGAACTGCAGCCGAGCCAAGGCCACCGGGGGGAGCTGCGCCTGATCTACAACGCCAGGCACGGACTGCTGCTGACGCTGACGGTTTTTGACGAAGATGACCAAGGGCGGAAAAATCCGCGCCGCGTGACGCTGCGCTACGCGCCGGGTGAGATGAGCGCTTTCTTCTCTGCGCACGATGGTGCCGCCAGGCTGTGGCTGCGGCAGCCTCTGGACAGCGCCTTGATGGTGAGCCTGTTTGTGAGGATCGACACGAATGAACCGAAGGACAATCGCACGACAGGGAACGTCAACTTTGGCGGATCATGGAAGGTGCAGAAGGGAAACGGGCTGCTGGACCTTGAACTGACGATGAAGCCGGCGGCGGCGCTGCTGAACAGCCTGAAGTTTGCCGCAGAGTGGGAGCACAAGGACGGCCTGATGGTGATGAAACAGGAGACGGCGGACGGACAGGGCAAGTATGGCGCGGTCATCGAGGAGGCGACGGGACGACTGCGGGAAATGGGGAATGGCAAGGGAAGCTGGAACAAGGCGCACACGGAGTTTGCCCGGTTCAGCATCACCACGGCGCAGGGGGCGTGGGCCAAGGCCGAGCAGGAGCTGGAGACGCAGACCGCAGGACTGCCCAACAGCTATGAGGCCGGGGAGGGCTTTGCCTCATGGGCGGGCTGGCTGACGGCGGGATTTCTGAACGCAGGCTTTGGCAAAACGGCCTCGCTGACAGCGGAGGAGGTGGCGCGGCGCACGGCTGCAGCGCGGGATTTTGGGCGGAGCCTGGACATTTCGGGAGGGCAGTTTTTCAGCGTCTTCACGGCCTCGGAGGATGACGTTTTTTACATCCCTAACAAGGAGGGCACGGTGTCCCTCCCGGCCAGCACCACGATGGTGGCACTGGCCGGCCTGGCGATCGTGGACAGCCTGGTGAGCGAGGGAAGCTGGCCCTGGCTGCTGGCGCGAGAGGTGTACTACAGCACGACGGGGCGAAACGAGTACACAGGGCGCATTTTGAAGCAGGTGAAGCAGGACCCGCAACTGGGGCCGCTGGGCTGCTACTTTGCGGCCTCGCTGCTGGACTGGACGCTGCCGGCCTATGCGGGTGAGTTCCGCAGTCTGGCGCTGAGCAAGATGACGGCGGCCGATTTCCGCAAGGACTGGGGACTGCTGGTGCAGAACTGCTCTGCACGCAAGCGCACGGCCATGGCGGACCTGCTGGAGAAGGTGCGCGCGGGCGGGCAGAGCCCGGAGACGGATCTGCTGCGCGAGGTGTTTGGCGGTGCGGAGGCCGGGACGCAGATACGCTTCACCTCCCTCATCGATTCGTTTTTGAAGGAACTGCGCCGCGAACCGGGCCGCACGCTGGCGGTCGCGACGACGGCGGCGATGGACAAGATGTGGGATGAAACGCTCTCCGGCATGCTGCGTGAGAAGCTGACGCCGAAGGGCGATGATGGCAAGGCGGTGGATGCGGCGCGGGTGGCGGCGATGGTGGGTGGCACGGAGGTGACGCGGATGGAGGTGGAAGTCGCGCTGAAGCTGTTTCGCGACAAGGCCTCCGCAGCCAAATCTGGGGCCACGGAGGCGGAACTGGAGCTGGAGGCGATGAAGAGCCAGATCGAGGTGGCGCTGCTGCATGCAGCCTTCAAGGCGATGGGCAACACCTTTACGCCCGAGCAACTGGAGAAGGACATCATCAACACGGTCGAGCAAAAATACCGGGGCCGCATGGGGAGCTTTTTGGTACAACTGAGCAAAGAAGGCTACTCGTTTGAAGAGTATCGCACGTTACGCGAAAAGAACCTCGTGGCCTCCTTCATGCGCCAGAAAATCCGAGGGATGGCTCCCGCGCCGACGGAGGAGGAGATCGCCCGGCAGATGGAGAAGGACAACGCCCCACCGGAGCGGCAGGTGAGGCTGCACACGCTTTCCATCCTGAAAAAGTCCGGGGACGCGGATGAGGCGCAGCAGCGCAGGCTGGCCGATGAGCTGCATGCCAAACTCAAGGAGGGGCAGGACTTTGAGACGCTGGCGAAGAAGCATTCCGCAGACAGCCGTGCTGCTGACGGTGGTGCCATGGACTGGATGAAGCCAGACGCGCTGAGCCCGGAGATCGGCGGGGCGCTGGGAAGGATGAAGCCGGGGGACGTGAGCGGGGTGGTGGACCTCGGCAGCGTGTGGATCCTGGTGAAGCTGGATGAGGAGCGGCTGCTGAGCAAGTCGGCCCAGGAAAAGCGGAAGGAGGCCGAGGCGGTGCTGAAGCAGAAGAAGGCGGCGGAGTTTTACGATGCGTGGCTGAACAATGTGCGGGAGAAGATCAAGGTGCAGATCCTGCCGCTGCCGGCGGGTGGGAGTGCGAAGTGATGCCGTGAGATGGTGGGCGGTAAATTTTTTGAGAGTGCGCTGTCCGCAGGAGGAAGAGACGGGGCGGATTCCAGATGCTGAGCAGGCGTGGGGTGAATCCGGCATGAAAGAACTGTGCAGGCGCTGTTCTGGCGGAGGGGGCATTTTGGTCTTGTGGTATGGGGGTGCTGGGTGAGGTCGGGTGGGTGATGTGTTTCACGGTGCGGCTGCCGCACATGGAATGTGCGGACCACTCCACGCGGGGTGACTCGGGGATGGGGGTGATGTGCGGAGCTTTGGGGAGTGGGAGCGTTGAGCGAGGGCGGAGATTTGAGGGATCTGGATGATCCCTCTCCTGTGGGAGGCGCTGGGTGGGAGTGGGAGAGATTGCTTCGAAGAGATAAAGATCTGTTTTCAGCAGATCATGGCATGAGGTGATCATTCCTGTGAGAGTTCCAGGCCTGTGAACTTTTTCATGTTCAAGAGCCGGACGCGGCATGCTTTGGCAGAAAGAGGTTGCGGGCGGATACTATTTGGTTATTTTGCCAAATACCCAACTTAAACATGCCTGCAAGCAAGACAGTCTCCAGCAAACGAGCGGCCGTGATCAAGGCGCTGGCGCACCCTTCCCGGCTGCTGATCGCGGAGGCGCTGATGGATGGGGAGATGTGCGTGTGTGACCTGAAGGAGCTGGTGGGCGCGGACATGTCCACGGTTTCCAAGCACCTGAGCATGATGCGCCAGGCGGGGGTGCTGGTGTCCGACAAGCGCGGACTGAACATTTATTATCGGCTGGCCTGCGACTGCCTGGGGGATTTCCTGCGCTGCCTGGACCAACTGGCGCCGAAGAAGGCCGCAACCAAACCCTGCTGCTAACTGCTTTTTCCTACCATGAATATTTCCGAATTTCTCACCTTCCTGAACTCGCATGCGGAGAAGCCGCTGCTGTTTGTGCTGCCGGATGGCGGCATGATCCCGGCGCACTACCACGTCACGGAAGTGGGGCACGTGGCGAAGAACTTCATCGACTGCGGCGGAATGCGGCGTGAACTGGAGACCTGCCTGCTGCAGACGTGGGTGCATGATGATGTGGAGCACCGGCTGCTCTGCGGCAAGCTGGCGGCGATCTTTGACCGTGCGGGCGATGTGCTGCCGCACCACAACCTGCCGGTGGAGATTGAATACGAGGACGGTGTGGTGGCGCAGTTTCCGGTAGTGAGCGCGAAGATCATTGATGGTGCGCTGGCGTTTCATCTGGGGCTGAAGCACACGGACTGCCTGGCGCGTGGAATCTGCCTGCCGGGTGAGTGTGCGCCTGCGCCGAAAGTCGAGGCGGCTGCGGCAGCTTCCTGCTGCACGCCGGGGTCCAAATGCTGCTGACACTTTCCATGAAGAGACAACGCCTGGCTGAATTCCTGGGGACTTTCACGCTCGTGTTTGCGGGTACGGGGGCAGTCGTCATCAATGCCGCAAGCCACGGGGCCATCGGCCATGCGGGGATCGCGCTAACGTTCGGCCTGGTGGTGATGGCGATGATTCATACTTTTGGCGATGTGAGCGGGGCGCATCTGAACCCGGCGGTGACGCTGGCGTTTGCTCTGGCACGGCGCTTTGCGTGGCGGGAGGTGCCGGGGTATGTCGGGGCGCAGATCGGCGGGGCGCTGGCAGCGAGCATTCTGCTGAACGGCCTGTATCCGCACGATGCCACGCTGGGGGCGACGCTGCCTGCGGGGTCGGAGACGCAGAGCTTTGTGCTGGAGGTGGTGCTCACGGCGATTCTGATGCTGACGATTTTGAGCGTGTCCACGGGTGCGAAGGAAAAGGGCATCACTGCGGGCATCACGATCGGCGGTGTCGTGGGTTTGGAGGCGATGTTTGCGGGGCCGGCGTGCGGTGCCTCGATGAATCCTGCGCGCTCGCTTGCGCCCGCGCTGATCTCCGGACATACGGAGCATCTGTGGCTTTACCTCATCGCGCCGGTGCTTGGCGCACTGCTTGTCGTGCCGCTGTGCAAGCACCTCCAGGCCGATGGCTGCTGCGATGGCAGGTGCGGGCCTGAGGCCCCATGACTTTTTCCCCTTCCCCACTCATTACTCCCATGACACAACCTACCATTCTCATTCTCTGCACGGGCAACTCCTGCCGCTCTCACCTTGCTGAAGGCATCCTGCGCCGCGCGCTGGGCGAAGGCTACACGGTGGCCAGCGCGGGCTCCAAGCCTGCGGGCTATGTGCATCCTCTTGGCATCAAGGCGATGGAGGAGATCGGCATCGACATTTCCGGGCATCATTCGAAGCATCTCAATGAGTTTTTGAATCAAGACATCGAAACGGTGATCACGGTGTGCGGCAATGCGGACCAGGCCTGCCCGATGTTTCCGGGCCAGGTGAACCGGCACCACTGGGGCTTTGATGATCCGGCGCATGCCACGGGCACGGAGGAGGAGCAGATGGAGGTCTTCCGCCGTGTGCGCGATGAGATCCGTGCGGTGTTTGAGTCCTACGCCTCGGGCCGGCAGAATCAGGCGGCGCTGGCGAAGACGGTGCCTGCGCTGGCCGCCCAGGCGTACAGCGACGGGCATCAGGATGAGAACAAGAAGAAGTGAACAGAGGCTGCAGCCATGAATGCTTTGAGACTTTGCGAAACTGAAGGGTGGAGGGGGCACGAGGCACGTGCCGCCTCGTTTCGTGCCCATGGATACCATCTTGTGGTATTCATAATGCTTGCCGCTGGAACGGTCTTTGGAACGCCGACGGGGTTGAACAACATTCCGACGGCGGACACGGTGCCGCACCGGACGGTGGCGGTGCAGTACTTCAGCAGCTTTGGCGGGGCGAACCAGTTCGCGACGAGCGGGCCGGGCAAGACCTCGGACTGGGCGGGCATTAAGACGGGCTGGGATTTCAAGCCGCTGCATGTGGAGTGGGGCCTGGACAGCGTGCTGGGCACAGGCTACTCGGGGCCGCTGCTGTTTCAGACGAAGGCGCGGATTCAGCCGTGGGAGGACGGGATGTTTGCGCTGGGTGTGGCGGGCGTGGCGCTGACTGACACGAGGCGCGCGGGCGATCCCTTCGCGTATGCCATGTTGTGGCATGATTTTCATCTGGTGCGCGTGCATGCGGGCTACGGCTTGCAGACGAAGGGCGACAGCGTCCTCCTTGGCGTGGACCGCACGTGGAGGCTGTTTGAGCGGAATTTGAATCTGAACGCGGACCTGGTGCAGTCGCGCAATCAGCACGGGGCCATCGCAGCAGTGGGAGCAAAGTATGACCTGGGCCGGCACGTGGTGCTGGAGACGTGGGCGAATTTTCCGGACCGGGACCGAGTGAGCGTGATCGCGAAGATCAACTTTGTGTTCACGTTTTGAGGATGGACTTCGTTTGATTTTGAAACGACCCGAGACAGGGGGGCTGATCTCAGCATGTGGGTAAGAGAAGCCTGATGAATGGAGGTGACGAGGCGAGGCATTTCCTCTGCTCTTTCGAGCGCTTTCTTCGGCCACGGCACGGCGGCTGATGGCACGCCGGGGCCTGGCGCTGCGTGACCGCAGTCCAGAGGAGTGGCGCATGCGTCGTGCGGAGGGCTGGGGCAAGGACTTTTTGTGCGCCTTGCGATGGAACCTGGATGGAACGGCAATGCCTGAAAGCGGGGAATCTTTTTTTGTTTATTTGCACACTGACCCCATTTTGGGGTGCTGCGGAGGCCCGGGTTTGAACTGGAACATGGGGGACACTGCTCGCCGCATTTTGCGGGTGCTCCCATGAACGGCTGAAATCAAGGGGCGTTATTTTGCCAGGTATTTGCACACTGCCCCTTTTATGACCTCATTTGCGCTGGTGTGGTGTTCCATGGCTAGGTCACCCGCAAAGTGTAACCCATGTCTCCGGTCAATCTGTTACCCATGTTCCCGGTTCTTATCTGGTCACGCCTGAAACAAGGAGCGGTTTTGTCAATTATTTGCACACTGACCCCATTTTGGGGTGCTGCGGGGGCTGGTTTGACGCAGGAGTGAGGTCACGGAGCTTTTGGGGGCGGCGCAGGTTGGTTTTGAAT
>Ga0075012_10004801_pt1 | contig 12520 bp, 10 predicted proteins | sample All_14_2_FD_71474 | JGI IMG/M metagenome (GOLD analysis project Ga0075012, IMG submission 71474) | Freshwater microbial communities in response to fracking from Pennsylvania, USA - Allegheny Zone_MetaG_DW_15 | ecosystem: Environmental > Aquatic > Deep subsurface > Groundwater > Drilled...
CGACCGAATGGCCCAGACCGATCCCGTAGAAACTTTATGCACGCCTGCTTCGCTGTTCTACGATCTGACCGAGATTCAACCAGGAATCGGTCACCTGGCCTGGATGCGCTACTATTCGACCCGCTGGCAAACCGTGACCCCCCGGGGCTGGGGAGACCTGGCTCTGGCCATCAGCATGACCTGGCAGGCCGTCGACCTGCTGAACTCTACGGGGAATGTGCAAAACCCCACCTGGGAGCAAGGCCTGGCCATCTCTCGGGAGGCCCTGAAAGTAGCCGAACGCGGCAGCCAGAAAGAAATGGGCCGAGGCTTCATGGAATATCAGCGCAATGTAAACCACGGAAATCCCGAGATACTAGAGTGCATTCATCGGTATCCGCAAGAAATCGCCCTCTATCGCTGCCTGAAGAGAATATTCCACTCGGGAGACCGCGCCGCCAAATTGAAGCAGCTGGCGGCCCTGGGTAAGGATTCGCCCGCCAGCTATGCACTTTTCTTCACCATCCAGCTCCCCGGTTCGGTCAAAAAGATCCCCGCGGACGGCTGGGAATGGCCCACCCTGCAAGCAGGATTTGAAAAGCTCCTTGCTGACCATCCGGGCGCCTTGGGTGTGCGCAATGCATACGCCATCGCCGCCCACGCCTTTGGCGATGACAAATTGGCCGGAGAGCAGGCGGCCAAACTGGGCTACCTCTGGGACCCCTACTATTGGGGGAGTTTGAGCGAATATCAAAAGGCTCTGGAACCGGTCGGCGATTATCACGTCAGCCCCAGTGACCTGCAACCGCTGCGGCTCGACCCGGAGTTAAAGTTGGATCCCAGCCATCGGTTCGTCCAGTTGGAAGGACAGGATTTGCTGGAGAAAGGGCAGTGGGAAGCCTTGGAAACCTTCCTTCTCAGTCTGCCCACAACAGATCTGCGATATTGGGCCAGGGTCGGGCTGGAGTCACCTTACGAAGAGGACGAAGCAAGCTACGTGAAGCAAGAAAAGTTGCTTCGTAACTGGCAAACCGCCCGCCCCGAATCCTTGCTACTGGCAACTTGTCTGGGAGGATTCTATATCTCTTACGCCTGGCTGGCCCGGGGAGATGGCATGGCCGACACCGTCAGCTCGTCAGGATGGCAAAAATTCCATCAGCGGCTGCAGACCGCCGATAAGTTCCTCAACGGGGCTCCGGCCGAAACGGACGCGGACATACCAACTTTGGTCCACAAAATGACTCTTTACAAAGCCCTCTCTTTCCATCGCGAGGGAGCCGACCAGTTGGCACTGGCGGCGCTGCGGAAAGGCGCGGAGGGCACGCAGGTCCTTTTGGAATACTTTCAAACCTTACTGCCCCGCTGGCAGGGCAAGCCACAAGATCTCGTTTCAGCGGCCAATCAACTGCGCCAAAAGAACGGCAACGATGACGCCTACGCGCTGATGGCCCTGGTCGCCTATCGATTTGAAGGCGACAAAGCGATGAAAGTGGGGAGCCCGTGTTACATCGATTGGGCCCGAGCCACCGATGCCCTCGTGGCGGCCGGGGAGGGCAAACGTCTGGACCCGGAGGTGGTTTACCGCTTCCTCTGGTACTGTCACTACAGCAACCTGCGCAAGGAAGCGGCCCGAGTTTTGCCCTATGCACCTACGATGATCGATTCGGTAGACTCCTATTCAATGGACACCCCGATCACCCTCACCTCGGCCCGGGCCTGGGCGGCGGGTGAAACCGAGGCGCGTCCTGAGGGGACAAAATATAGCTTCAAGTCGATTGCTCCCCTGCGACAGAAGGCCACCCGCGAGACCAAGATGGGCTTCACCATGAAGCTCTCTCCCCCCCATTCCGACGGGTTCCACTATGCGGCCTTCGTCTATACTCCCGAGTTGCGAGCCAAAGACGGAAAAAACTATCACGAGTTCGCTCTGGTCCAGGACGCCATGCCCATGTCCAGCGCCCCCCTGACTTTCGTTTTTCAACCAGGCCGGCTGGAAGAGTTGAGGCCCGGAAAGTACCGCTTCGTTCTCGAGGTGGGCGAGAAAGTAATCCACGAGCAAACTTTCGTAATCGTCCCCTGATCCATGAAATCAGTCCTTTTTCATGCCACCAGGTTAGGTTATCAAGGTGGAAATTTCCGCTCGCTATCCCTTGACCCAGCGCCCTACCCGGAGAAGCGTGAAAACGCCTCCGCCGCAGAGTCCCCAGGCCGATCCGCTGCAGGGCGCCTATCAACGCGCCCTGGCGCGCTTCGGGAACATTCCCGGGGTGGAGATCCAGGTTTGCCAGAGCGCGGGCAACGGACGGGCTCCGGTGGTGGTGCTACGCCATCGGGAAGGCCAGAACGGCACCGTTCACGTCCACTTCCATGGAGACCAGCTCTACGATCAAGAGGTCAACTACGAAGGCCAGATTGGGCCCTGCGTGGAGCGTGCCTGGAATGCCCACCGCGATACCATCTTCGTGCTGCCCGAGGCAGCCAATGAAGACAAGGCCCCCCGCAGCGACTGGAACAATGTGTCCGACGCCCCGCGCATCGTGCAGGATGCCCTGGCCAAGTTCAACCTGGACCCCGCCGCGGTCAAGAATTGGACGCTCAGCGGTCATTCGGCCGGCGGTTCGGTGCTGGCCAAGTGCATCGCCCGCAAGAGTGTGGGGAAATTTCAGCGCATCGAACTCTACGACGCGGCCGTAAGCAGCACCCACAACCCGGTTTCCGACAGCGAACGCGAGAAGATCAAGGGCTGGTGCAAGAAATACCCCGAGCAATTCCTGATCGTCCCCGGCGTGATGAAGAGCTCCTGGCTGGAATATGTCGATCGCTCACGCTGGACCGAAAAGGCCCGAGACCATTGGAGCCCACTCTGGGATTCCTTGGGCCAGGTTCGCTCTCCGAAGTGAAGGAATCCGTTCTCGAGGCCATTGGCAACACTCCGCTGGTGCCCTTGCGTCGTTTGCTCGAGCCCGGTATGGCACGCATCTTTCTCAAACTGGAGTCCTGCAACCCGACCGGCTCACACAAAGACCGCATGGCTCTGGCCTTGATCGAGCAGGCCGAGGTCCGCGGAGACTTACGTCCGGGGATGACGGTATTGGAGTGCACGGGCGGCAGCACAGGATCTTCATTAGCCTTTGTCTGCGCCGCCAAAGGCTACCCTTTCCAGGTGATTTCCTCCGACGCCTACGCACGCGAAAAGCTGGACACCATGCGGGCCTTCGGCGCCGAATTACTGATCGAACCCAGCCTGGGCGGCCAGATTACTCCGGATCTGTGGCCTCGCATGTTGGCGCGCGCCGAGGAGTTGCGCAAGGACCCGAAGTTTTATTACACCGATCAGTTCCGCAATCGGGATGCTCTGGTGGGTTATCAAGCCCTGGGGCGCGAACTGCTGGAGGCTAACCCGGACGCGTTTTGCGCCGCGGTGGGCACGGCCGGTGTGCTGATGGGCGTGGGCAGTGTGCTGCGCCAGCACAACCCTCAGGTCCATCTATGCGCTCTGGAACCCAGCAGTTCAGCCGTTCTCTCCGGTCAGCCCGCCGGTCCCCACACCATCGATGGAACGGCCGCCGGTTTCATCCCGCCCCTTTATTCGGCAGCTCTGGTGGACCAGGTCATGGCACTGGACGAAGAGCTGGCCCGCGCCACCGTGCGCTCCCTGGCCCGCCAGGAAGGCCTCTTCGTGGGAACCTCCACCGGCCTTAACGTGGCCGCCGCCCTGCAACTCGCCCGCCAGCTCGGCCCGCACAAGACGGTGGTAACCCTGGCCTGCGACACAGGCCTCAAATATCTCAGCGGCGACTTGTTCGGGAGCGAGTAGATGAAATTTCTTGTGCTAGCCATGGGGCTTTTCTTAATTGGCTGTGAGTCGCCACCCATTGCCGTTCCGCCGAGAGTATCCCCAGCGGCTTCGTTGCCGACGTCGGTCGGGGTTCGCCTGGATACGGTGAAATTCACCTATTTGATTGCCTATCCTGACCAAAGGCGTCCCACCGAGCAGTCGATTCTCGCGCTCATTCGCAAGACCGCACCCCGACTGTTGGCGGCCAGTGGTCCCCTGCACGTTGCCGTGAACCCTACGCAGATTACCGAGATTGGTAAGAATTCTGACGATGAAATTCTCCGTTTCGTGGAGTCCGCTGAGCGGAAAATCCTCCAATCGAAAGCTATCGGGTTGGATTTGCAGTTTTCGAGCCCGACGCCTGAATCGGCGCAGCTTCTACTGCTAGCCAATCATATTTCCTTGGCATTGGCCCGCTCAGGAGGAGGGATAATCCTCGACGACACGACTGGTATGCCGTTCTCGGCTAAATTTTGGCGTGACTCATATTTGCAAAGCTATGCTGGCAAGACTCCGCTAGTGTCCGCCCAGACCGTGCGCACTTACACCAAATCTCAGGTGGAGACAGCAGGCATGGAAAAGTTCGCTCTCCCGAATCTTCGTTGGAAGGGAATTACCGGGGCATTCCAGACTCGAGCCCTGGCGCTGCTTTGCGAGATTCAGCAACTACTGGTAGAAACCACCGGCTCCGAAATCCCGCAAAGTCTTGTCCTGAGTCCAGAAAGCCTCCGCCACCCGGAGTGTCGAAGGCGCTTCGCGGGCGCGCGCGCAGCTGATGCCAAGCCCACCAAAATCAGTTTTCGGCGAGCCGAGGATGGTTTTCTTGAAATTGATCTCTCCGAGGTTCAAGGTGAAACAGAGGAAGAGCGCAGTCTGGCCCTTCTACTCTCAGCCTTTGGTGGCAGAGAGTCGGCCGTGGTGACTAAGCACGACGAAGAGTTGTTAGCCGCCAGCAGCCGCGGAAAGAAACTGTATCGTGAGCAAATTCGTCCACGCCTAAAAGCCAAACTGCGCGAGCGAGAACGTGTCATGGTGGAAGCCCCATTTCCTATCCGGAACGGCCGGGAGTGGCTTTGGGTCGAAGTCGACTCCCTGCAGGGCAAAACCCTGAGCGGCACGACCATTGACGATGCTGAAGCCGTTCCGAACCTGCCAGCTGGCAGCCGTGTAGTCGTCAAAGAAGACGAAATCTTCGATGCGCTCTATATCGTAAAAGGCCGCACATTCGGCGGGGAGACAAAGGAAATCATCAATCGGCGGGCGAGCCACCCACTATAACATCAGGAATAAGTGCGGACTTTTTCCACCTGGCGGGCGAAATCCGCGAAGCGGTAGCGCATGAAGCGGTTGTAGATGCGGTCGATGTTGAGCGAACCGGAATGAGGTGGGAGGCGGTGATCGCGCTCGGGGGGGCAGAGGCGGTAGGGTTCCCAGAGACGCCGGCCGGTGACCCAGTTGGCCACCCACATGTAGGGCCACTGGCTGGCGTACAACTGCATGGTCAGACGCTTGCGTTCGAGCGCCTCGGCACTGAGGGTCTGGCGCAGGTGCGGCCCAAAAAAGCGGTTGACGTGGAAGCCGCCCCCCTGGCCGGTGTAGAGGGGAAACTCAAAGAGGGGCGCCTTCAGACCGGCCCGGAAGCGCGCCTCATAGGTGAGAAAGTTGAGACAGTCGTGATCGATGTGGCCCGCCTCAAAAGCCACCGTCATCAAGTGAGAAGGCTGCAAGGCCGAAAGAAACCGGGTCATTTGCTCGGCTCCCGCTGCCAACTGGGGCACCATTTCCAGCGAAGGCAAATCCAGAAAGTGTAAGTTCTCTTGAGGCACACCCAACACGTGACCCACCCCTCGACATTCGGCCTGGCGGCGCAGACGCCCGCCCAGGGAAGAGGAATCGGTCACCCAGGCCAATTGCACCGGTTGCCCGCGCCGCACCAGCTCACGAATGCTACCGGCAATGAGGGCGTCATCATCGGGATGAGCCAGCAAAAACAGCCAGTTCCCGTCGGCTAAATCGGTCATAGGGCCTCCCTGGTTTTTTCCAAATAAAGCACGGGCAGCAGCCCCAACAAAGACCATCCCAGTTGGCGAAAACGCCGAATCAGCCCCAGTTGAAAGCCGATCTCCGGGCTCAAGCCGAGATGCTGGCAAGCGCCCAACAAGGCCGTTTCGTGCACGCCCAAACCGCCGGGGATGAAGGAAAACAGGCTGGAGGCGGCCATCAACGCCGAGTAGATAAGCAATAAACCCGAGGGGGTCAGGGGCACTCCCAGGGCCAGCAGCACGCAGGCCAACTCCGAGATTTGCAGGGTGCGGCTCACCAACTTGGCGCCAAAAGCCGAGAGCAGTCGCCCGGCCGGCAGTTCTACCCAATAGCGCTGGTGCGCCCGGGCAAAGGCCAAAAGTCCACCCGTCCATACTACTGCCCCGATCAGCGCCAAGGTTCCCCAAGGCAAACCCGGTTGAGCGGTGAGCCAGCACAGCGCCGCGCCCACGATGGCAGTGAAAAAGCCGGCCCAAGCATGCAGGCTGCGATAGGCCACCACTACCTGCACGGACTTCTCCGTGTACGGGTCCCGCTTCGCGGGCCCCGAGTCGTCGCTGATACGACTTTCGCAGAATTTGCTGAGACAAACTCTGCTGTACGGCTTCAGATGGCGGTAACGGAACGGCTCCCCTCCCCATCCCGCCAGCGGAACCAGCGTACACAGGCTGTCGCAACTCCACTCCAGCCAGACCAGCCGAAGTCCGAATGCCCCCGGACGCAGCAACCGTGCCAAAGTCAGGGTATCCCAGGGTAGCCACACCAGCGAAAGCAAGATCAGCGGCAGCATTCCCCAACCGACCTGATGAAAGGCCAGACGAACTTGCTCCAGCGAAAATCGACTCCACAGACTGGCCAGCAAGGCGACCCCGAGGGCAAAGGGCAACAATTTGCTCAGCATATTCTTCATCCAGCGGCTACTGGGTTCGCGCTCGGACAACGAACCCTTGCCAGATCGGGGCTTGCGCAACCCGTCAATTGCCAAAGGATTTAACCGGCCACTGGCCAACCGCTGTAGATGAAACCTCAGCGCGCGCTTCTATCGGCTCAAATCACACTACTGGCACTCTCCTTGCTCGGCTGCGGCGGCAGCGGTAGCGTGAGTAGCGGTGGCAACTTCGTGGCTCCGCCGCCACCCGTGGCCGACAATTCGCAGCCTCCGGCGCCCACCGCCACCGTGCTCACGGCTCGCCAGAACGTCAGTGTGCAGGTGCAGATGACCTTCACGGAACCCGATGAAGCCACCAATTTCAGTTTGGAAGTCTTCGACGTGGCCACCGGCAAGCGCCTGGCCGGACCCGTGCTCTTTCAGCGGCTGCCTGGTGCGGGCATACCCGACCAGGTCATCTCCGGACTGGACGGCAGCGCTTTCCGGGTGGTGGTTGAAGCCACCACGTCCGATGGCCGGGCGGTAGGAACACTGGACCGGACTCTCCCGGCTGATTCGCAACTATTAACGTTCACTTTCGCGACGCTGCCCCTGCTGCCGGCCACGGCCGAAATCGGACGCATCAGTGTTAGTAGTCTCAGCGGCGACAGCAACGAGCCCGCCATCAGTCGCGACGGTCGCTTCGTGGCCTTCTCCTCGGTCAATCCGGGGCTGCTTTCGGGGATTCTCCCGTTTATCGAATCGGGGACGACGGGAACAGGGACGATAGGAACTTCCCTCACCGCCAAGCGCGCCATCTTCCTGCGCGACCGTCAGACCTCCACAACTCAGCGCATTGACTTGACCTCCCGCGGCAGCAACCAGTTGTTCGTTGCCGCCGACGGTACCAGCAATACGATTCTGGTGGGAGAGAATCAGGCTGCAGGGGGCTCTCGCGATCCCGACCTTTCCGCCGACGGACGCTTCCTCACCTTTGAAAGGGATATCTTCGGTAGCCAAATCGCTTTTATTGATCGCAATGGCTTTGCCGCCCAACGGGATATCACTCCCGTGCAAACGGCAGCTGGAACCAGCTTCTTCCAGGTCAAAAACGGTGTCGACCCCTCCATCTCTGAGAACGGGCGATTTGTGACCTACACGGCCAGCATCACCGATCAGCCGGATCAGATCGCCCTCTGGGATCGCGACTCCCTTAGCACCAGCCTGATCAGCAAAACCGCAGGAGGAGTGCTGGCCGATCGCAGCTGCGCCAATCCCATCTTCTCCCCTGACGGCAAGCTGATTTTCTTTTCTTCTACCGCCAGTAATCTGAGTGGCGGTCAAGGCGGACTCTTCGTCTACGACATCAACAGCGATACTTTCGCGCGCCTCAGCTCACCCAGTCCATTTCCTTGCAGCGTCTCCGATGATGGTCGTTTTGTGACCGCCAACATTGACAACCGTCTGCGCTTGATCGACCGGCAGCTCAACACCAACATCGAGGTTCCTGGTCTGGCCAATTTTGCCGCGATGGGCGCTCCCTCCATCTCCGGGAACGGACGCTTCATCACCTTTTACTCCAGTCGCACCGACCTGGTCGGCAACGACGCCAACGGTCGCGCCGACGTCTTTGTGATCGATCTAACCAACCTGGCAGTCAGCCGGGTCAACGTGTCCAATGATGGGGTAGCTGTCAGCGGCGGAGTTGACTCCTTGGTGAGTCAGGGCCCTGTCATCAGCAAGGATGCCAGCCGTATCGCCTTCGCCAGTCCAGACGACCTGCTCTTCACGGGCGATCTGAACGGCTCAGTGGACGTCTTCAGTTCGGCCAATCCCACCGCCGGCAAACTGTATGCGGTCATCAACAACAGAATCTTCCGCTACGACAATTTCGCCAGTGCCAATGGAGTACTCACCCCCGCTGCCCAGATGTCCAACGTTTTGTTCCCAGGCTCCACCAAGCCGGAGCTCTTCCTGGACACTCAAAACGATCGACTTTACGTTTCGACCGGCACAGCCGCCAACGGCCGAGTGCTTTACTTTGATAAGATCAGTAAACTAGACGGCGATGTGGTATTTACTCGATTCCGATCACTGGGCGCCAACTCCCCCGGCCTCTTCGTGGACGTGGGCAGGGACTTGCTTTATCGAGGCAATGTGGTGCTGACCGCCAGCACCTTGTCGGCCCCATTGCGTACCATTACCGGCGAGAAGCCCACGCAAGTTCTGGTCGATACCCGCTTTCAAGAATGGATCCTGGGGGGGTTCGGTTCGCTGCGCGTCTTCTCCGCCGGCACCGCCACCGCCAACACTCCGTTGCGGGTGCTGCCGACCAATCTGGGCAATCTGCGGGGAATGCAGTTTGACAGTAGTCCGGTCGGCACTAGCACCCGCAACGATTCAAACTACTTTCTGGTCAGCGAAGGAGCATCGGTCGGAAGCACCCCCGATGCTGGCTTCAACAAGCTGGGGCAGTTCTCGCCAGGAGGGTCGCTAGCTCACCTGATTTTTGGCAACCTGACCGGTCTTGGCAATTTTTCGCCCACTACCACTCCGAGCAATTTGGCGGTCGACGCTTTTACCGGCCACACCTATTGCATCAATGGAGCCGACTCCCGAGTGCTGGTCTTTCACAAACCCACCCAGGATGCGGGCAACAAAACTCCCGACCGCGTTCTGACCCTAACGGGTATCCCGCAGGCCATCGCCATCGACCGCACCCGCTAAAGGGCAAGCCTCGCGAGAAACCGAACGGGCGGGAATGTCAAATCAAAAATTAGCCAATCGGGTAGCCCTGGTCACGGGTGCATCCAAGGGAATCGGCGCCTGCATCGCCGAGCATCTGGCGCGGGAAGGCGCCTCCGTGGTGGTCAATTATGCCTCCAGTCAGGCCGGTGCCGACAAGGTGGTCGCCAAGATTGTGGCCGCCGGCGGCAAGGCGGTGGCGGTCCAGGCCGATGTATCCAAGCCCGAGCAGATCAGTGCTCTTTTGCACGCCACCATCCAACACTTCGGACGCCTGGACGTGCTCGTCAACAACGCCGGCATCTACGAAGTGGCCCCTTTAAAGCAAATTACCCCGGAGCACTTTCACCGTCATTTCAATCTGAATGTGCTGGGTCCACTGCTGCTCAGCCAGCAGGCAGCCGAGCTCTTCCCCGAAGAGGGAGGCACGATTGTCAACGTGAGTTCCGTAGTCAGCACCCTTTCGCCGGCCGGGACCACCGTCTACAACGCCAGCAAATCCGCCCTGGACGGCATCACCCGCAGTCTGGCCAAAGAACTCGGCCCGCGCAAGATCCGCGTCAACTCGGTCAACCCCGGGCTGATCGAAACCGAGGGCTTACACGCCAGTCCGTTGCTCGATGCCAAGGGATCCCTGGAGCAAGTCAGCCCGCTGGGTCGCATCGGCCAACCTGAGGACATCGCCCCCGCCGTACTTTACCTGGCTTGCAGCGACTCCGCCTTCATGACCGGCGAAACGCTCTACGTGGCCGGCGGACTGCACTGAAATCTACTTTGTAGCGTAGCGAGAGGTTCCGGGGACATAGATGGCCACACTGAGGCAGTGGCCTTTGCCGTAAATGGCGGGCTGGCGGCTGCTCGGGAAGAAAAAACACAGCCCGTGCTTGTTGTAGTCCCAATAACCACCGAAGCGATCGAGAGTATTGGTGGTGGGCTTGCCAAAGCGGCGTTGAATGGCTTCCTGACTGGCTCCCGGTCCCATGTTGGGATCGCCCTGCATCTTGAATTTGTTGCTGCTCAGCGTAATTTCCTTGAGAATGTGGCTGGTGGTGAAGGCGCAGTTGAATTGTTCTGTAGCGCCTTTGGGAAAATGATAGACGTCCCCGATCACATAGGGCTCCACCTCATAGGTCCAGTCGCTCAGCGCCTGCTTAACCTGCTCGGGTGACTGACCCAGGGTGACGGGTCCGAAGCTCTTGCCCGGCGCGAAGGTATAGGCGGGCTTGGCCAGAGCCGGGAGGGTGAGTAGGAGCAGCCACAGCAAACGTTTCATGTGAGAAGAGTTGCCCAAGGGGGGCGTGGATCCTGTCGTGAGGGGGAACATACCACAATGGGGATTTTCTACAGAATCACTCTGGCGGGAATACTGATGTGCGCGCAGCCGCTGTCGGCAGGTCAGGCGGAAGCAGTCCTGGTGGTCTGGGACTCGACCCAGGCGCGCGGCGCGGGGGCCTTTAAAGGTCTGGTGGAGATGCTCAAGCAGCAACGAGCCCAGGGGCATTTTGTAGGAGTAGCGGTAGATCCCAGCTTCCTGGTCTACGACCTGGCCGTGCCGGAACACGCTCGTTCTCTGCAACGATTGGGGTTGAAGCACCCTCCCGAACCGCTGGTTTGTCTCACCCGCCTGGATCCCAAGCGAATTCCCCTGAAGTTGACCTGGACTAGCCCGGTGCGTTCGCCGGAGCAAGCCATGAAGGCGCTGGACCAGCGTCTGGGTATCGGCGTGGCGGTGGCCTCGCCCTCTCCCGCTCCCACCGCCTCGGAAACGCCCAGGGTCACGCAAAGTCCCGTGGCCGTAGTCACGCCCACGCCTTTCAAGAACCAGTTGACCGGCGGCAACAGCCTGTTGCCGGGAATGAGCTTGGAGTCGAGCAATCAGGCCTATCGGCTGGTCGTCGAAAAGGATGGAAACTGCGTCGTCTATCGGGCCAATGGAGATTCCAGCTGGGAGACCGGCACGGGCGGGAAAGACTGTCGCCTGGTGCTGGAGCGAACCGGATTATTGCAAGTGGAGAATGCCGAACAACGCAGCCTCTGGCACTCGAGCTACGAGGGAATGATCGGTTCCTACCGACTGTCTTTACAGGACGATGGCGATCTCATCGTGGAACAACAACGCGGAGGCGACTGGATCTTTTGCTGGAGTTCGATTCGAGGGTCGGAAGGCAACTGGAAAGTGCCCCCCGGGATGCGTCTGGACCGCGGCCGCGGGCGCTAGCAGGGCGTTGAGCGCGCCAGGAGGTTTTCTAGCGGTTGAGTTCCATGCGCAGTTGGCAGACGGTGATGTGAAAGTTCTTCTTGAGCACGTCGTCGGAGGAGAACTCGCGGTCACCGCTGATTTCGCTGGTGTTGTCTTTGGGGCCGGGATTCAGACTGGGCCACACTCCCTTAAGGCTGGTTTCCAACTTGCCTCCCTGCCAGCCCTGGATCAAGCCGCCGTAATCCCAGTCGAAACCACTGAATTTAAATGGCTTGCCGTTGAGGCGCTGCAACTCGGCCAGGGTGGTTCCCAGAGTGATTCCCTCGGCGGTGTGCCAGAGGCTGCTGGAACCCACGATCTTTACGTCTCCGACCAACTTTTTCTTGGTCCAGGTGATCTCCAGGCGGCGCTTGGGATCCTTGTCGAAGACCACGGTGCCGGGCACCGTCTCTCCTTCGGAAAGATAGATCGTGGCGTTCTTGACGTTGGCCGCCCCGAAGGCTTTTACCAGGTCGGCGCGAGTGCTGCGCGGAGTGATCGGGCCGACTGATTTGCCAGGCATGATCAGTGTATTCTCCTTGGCGAGAGCGGGGCCGCAAAGGAAGAGGAGGCAGAGCAGAGTGCGTTTCATGCCGCCCCCTTCTGGAAGGTCAGGCCGAACTCCCGCGAGGTGACGCCCCGTCTGCCCGAATGGGCAGACGGGTCGCAGCTCTAGACCTTTTTGGGAACCTGCTTGAGCAGGTCGGCGTCTTTCTTCTTCTTGTCGCTGGCATCTTGCTTGCCTTGCTTTTGTCCGGCGTTCTTCTTGGTGGCCTTCGGTGACTTGTCGCCCATAGGGTGTTCCTTT
>Ga0075012_10004803_pt1 | contig 12516 bp, 11 predicted proteins | sample All_14_2_FD_71474 | JGI IMG/M metagenome (GOLD analysis project Ga0075012, IMG submission 71474) | Freshwater microbial communities in response to fracking from Pennsylvania, USA - Allegheny Zone_MetaG_DW_15 | ecosystem: Environmental > Aquatic > Deep subsurface > Groundwater > Drilled...
ATTGAATCTTTGGGTCTCGTGGTGCCGATTTGAAGAGAGCTTCGGCAAGCCAGGGAGGCACAGGGATCAACGGGGGCGGGGATTGCGAGAACATGGACGCGAGTTCATCCAGGGTAGGAAACTCGTCGAGATCCGGGAGCAGCGAATCTATCACGGAGGAGGTAACGTCTCTAGGCGCGCCCTGTTGCAGCGAGTCCATCGCGGGGATTCTAAGCGCGGTACCGCTCTTTGCACAGTAATCTAACAAAGCGTACCTCAAGGTCTTTGCTGAAACCTCGTCCCCCACCTCAATCACCATGGCTTTCTCGTCCTTCTCCAGAAGATCCAGAAGAGTTCCCCATGTTTTCCTTCTATACGAATGAAGCCTTTGCAGCGCAGCTGGGGCCTCCGTGCGCCTGACTCCCAGTTTAATCAAAAGCTCCTCGTTGACCTCCACGTCCAACGGCAGCGATTCCCCGCGTTCCAGTTTTGATTGCCACGACGAGGAAGCGCCGGGGCCCCACCACGCGTTGCCCATTGGAATACTCGTAAATCATATACTTTCACCCATAGAACGTGAGAGGGGATTGATTGATCAGATCGAAGGAAGCGAACATAAGATCATATCGAATGCCAGATCATGACTGACGAGTGGCTGATGAAGTCATTGGAAGAATGAAGACCGAGCATCGATGAGTAAGAAGGGTGAATTTGGGGGGTCTTTGATGCGCTTGGTTAGCGCGCCTAAACAGATACCAGTGGTATCCCTTGCCCAGGTTGGAGTGAGTGAATGATGAAGCAAGAGTGGCGCGACGTGACGTCGTGAAAGGACATAGGAGGGAAATAACAATTCTGCTTATTGTTCGTATCGCAAGAAAAAAGAACAGGAACCTCTTGGACGGACCACCTAAAGTCTTACCAGCGACAGATAACTCTTTCAGAACATAGGTTTGTGTGAGACCATCACCAAGGAACAGAATGGAGGCGTATCAGCAGTACGTGAGGGAGAATGCCCAAAAGGTGAAGAAGTACGAGGAACTTGCGAGGTATGGGACGATTGTTCTCCCGAAGGGACCCCTGGGTGAGGTCGCTACGGAAGGCTCTTATGCCGTCCTCGGGCTAATCGGCGTCATCAACGACGCGATCATTCACGGAAAGACTAAGCGTGCGGGAGAAGCGTGGTCGTTCGCGGGTGGAGACAGAAAGTACCAGATCCGCGTCACGTTCATCCGGGCGTTGCTCACCTTCTTCGCACACTGCGAGGCTTTGCTGGAGGTCGCGGCAGCAAAATGGGCAACACCAGAGTTCCGAGAGCGCCTCGTGGTCTCGATTGAGCTCCTAAAGGCGTGCGCTCGATTGATCTTGCTTCGTTGGTTCCCCAAAGAATGCATCTATGCTGGAGGCAAGTTCGAGTCGCACGTACCGGCTCCGAATGAGCAACCTGGTACCGAGGTAGCTCCTGCTCCCGCACAGGCAGCACCAGCGACCACAGCGTGGACGGGAAGGCGGTCGGGGCTGTCGCTCCGTGTGCCGCAGAGTATGCAGAAATACCTCGACCCTGCTGGTCAGCAGGACGCTCAGAAGCGCGAGCTGCAAATGCGTGTCATGGCTGAGCTCCTACACATTTTCAGGCCTGTCATTTTTGTCATACTGTCCAGGCGGTTCAAGGACCAGTGGTGGCCGTTCCTCTTGTCGTTGGCGGTTGATTTGACTTCACTGAAGATGTTCCAGACAGCTGCGAAAATACCCTCGTTGATGCCTTCTATCATCCCCTCCGCGACCACTTCACACGATGTCACTGAGATTAGGAGACGCACCTTCTTGTTGTTCTTTTACCTGTTCAGGACTCCTCTCTATGAGCGAACTCTCGGCGCCTTTGCAGGCTCGCTCACTGAGTCGTTCAAGAATGTTCCCGGACTGGCGACCATCGCAGAGCTTATTGCATTCCAGTTCGAGTTCTACCACACGACTCACTTTTACTCCGCTGCGTCGTAATGGGGAGAATTGTAGAATACTAGTTGGTCAAGGTCTGTTCTATTTATTGCGTGAATCAGTAACAATAAGTGAACTTCAGCACATGGTTGTTCTTGGTTTCAACGAAGTAGACTTTCGACTTGATATTTACATGATGTATCCAGGGGTTAAACTTGACTAGGAACCCACCTGGGCTACCCAATACTTCTGCGATCCGCCGTGTATCTACCGCAAATCGGAGTCCGAGTCGTCGTCTTCGTCGTCGCCGTATGCCTTTTTCCTTGCAATGACAATTTTTTGCTCGTTTGCTGTGCTCCCGACTTTTGATAAGAGATCCACGATATCGCTCTCTTGTATCTGGCTTCTAAGTTTACCGCTCATGGCTTGTTGCTCGATGAACCGCTCCACCTTTTCAACTAGTTCGCGTTTGACCAACTTGACCCGATGCACTGTTTCAGGTTGCGGTTAGTGCTGCTGATAAGAGCGATCGTTTGACCAGGGCAGTGTTACACATACGTCTTTCCAATGCTGCCGGGGCACATATCCTTCGGAGGAGCTCTTCACGGGCCTGCTGCTGCTCCTGTCTGAGCTGTTCTTGTTGCATGGCCTGCTCAGCCATGGCCGAAGCAGCGGGGTCATCCATTTTCGACTTCTTTAACGTTGTAAGTTACCACCAGCCGAAGAAATGGGTGTTTACGAGTCTGAACCACAGGCGCTGATCTAAGGATGATCAGCAAAAACACGATGTCGCTAAGGAAATTCTGTTTTTTAAAAAAATTCAGTGGAGTCTGTGAGCTCAGAATCAGAACGGCAATGCAAATTGGGAGGTACCCGGGTTGCTGCAAGCTAAGCGATAGCAAGCGATACGATTCAAATTTTTTCAAAAATTTGAACGTTAAGTCGGCGCAAGAAGTGGTACCCAACAGTGGTTTGCATGCTGTGCACTAGCAGCATGATACTCCTCAGGTTGATTATAATTGTAGGAAAGAGACTAAACAACTGTGTCTCGTTGTACTTGTATTGAAAGCAAGCATTTAAGCCCTTGGTCGTTTCCTTATTCAAAGCAAAGGACTGCTCCAACTAGTCCCACACATTAGTGGTGGTTTGGTCACATTGCTCTTTTCGGCCGTCGTCGCGGTGCGTCTGGCGCGGACCGAGCGCAAGCGATGAGCTCGGGAGGATCCCGTAAGGCTAGTAGGTAGAGTAAAGCTTGTTTATCGGCAACTGGTGTTGGAAAAATGGACTTTTCACGGTACTTTGAAAATGCGGAAAACTATCGGCCGATGAAGGAAGGCCGGTTACCCCAGGCGATGGTCCAGAACCAGCTCGAGCCTGCGAAGGTGAGGAATAAGGACGAGGCTGCCAAGAAGCGTCTAGAGTACGATCTGACCGGCGACGACCCTCTGGGGGGCTGGGTCAACTACATACGGACGCTCAAGGAGCTACATCCCTCTGGGGGCACAATCATCACTAAGGCGCTTGAGGAGGCCGCGGTGTGCTTCCGGGACGTCGATAGGTTCAAGAACGATCCGAGGCTGCTGAACATCTTCATCGAGCTCGCGGACAAGCAGAGCGATCCGCGGGATACGTTCAACTATATGAAGCTCAACCACATCGGGGAGGAGCTAACGAACTTCCACCTGGCGATGGCGGCCGTTTTTGAGCGGGCCAAGGACTATGATATTGCCGAGAAGTGCTACTCGGAAGCCGTCAACGTGGCCAAACGGCGGAACGTCGCGACTGAGTTTGACCTCGCCATGAAGCACTTGACGCACTACAAGCGTCGCTCGGCTCGGCGACTGCAAGAGGCTCGCGCAGTCCACGGTCCGTCCTCGCCCCAGACGAATCGCGCCCTAAGGGTCGCCGTGTCCGCCGCAGAGCAGCACGCCAGGCATCAGCAGCAGCTCCCCCCGCCCTCCGCCCGAGCAGGGCTAGGAGGAGCCGCCCCGGGAGGCTCCCTGGCTAGCACCAAGCGTCCTGTGGTGGGGATGACGGCACCTCGCGCCCCGCAGTTCAACATTTACGAGGACCGCCGCATGGGTTCAGCCCGTCAAACGCGCCCGGCGGACGCAGTCTGGCATAATCTGGAGACGGAAAACACGGCGGTGGAGAACCAGGGTCCCGCCATCGCCTGGTCCGAGGCGGGAACTGTGAGGAGCCAGCGGCCCGTCCCGGCGATTCGGCCGCCGTCCTTCACGATCTGGACCGAGCCCAGTGACCAAGGGCCTGTCGCGGCGGTGGAGGAAGTCGCGAACCAGATGGAACAAATGCAAATATCAAGCGAGGCGTCGCGGACTCCCATGGTGGTGTCGAATGTACCGGCAACAGCACCTGCGCCCTCAGTGGCTCCCTCGACACCCCCGTCGAATCACCAGGATGACCGCACGATCAACACGCGGATGGCCCTGAATGACATGTTCGAGATGTTCGCCTCTCCCAGCATGAGTGTGGCCCGGCCGGCGGCGCCCGCCCCGCTGCCCATCTACACCCCAGCAATTGGTCTTGCGACTCGTCTCGCGGAGGATGCAGAGGCTGAGGATGATGAGAAGCAGAACGTGTCTCCGAACGTGGTTCTGCCGCCCGGAGAGACAGGCGCGACGATGCTTCGATCGACGATGCGGCGGCCGCTTTCTGCTAGGCCTCCGCTGGCCGTGATTGAGCATCACGAGGATTCGATGTCCCCGGACTTTAGGAGGGAGCTGACGAATCCGCCACCGTACCAGCAGGAGGGCTTCCGAGTCTTCCAGGACACCCCCGCGGCCGCGCCCCGGGGACTGGCCCCTCGCACTGTCGACCCCAGGACTGTCCAGCCGATGAGGATGCAGCATCAGCAACAGCAGGTACACGGTCAGTCGGCGAGGGATCCGATGGACGAGACTGCGGACGGGGGAACACTGGGGATTTCCCGGGTGTTGGCGTTTGATCAGGTGCAGACACACACGGTGGCCCGTCCGCGGACGACGAGGATGATGGCCTCGACCACCAAGCCTGCTGGGGTCGGGGGACTGGGATTCCAAATCTTCCAGGACTGAGAGAGGTCGCTTCGTTAGGGGGAAACACGGGGAATCCTTGTACTTATATGGAGGTGTCTAGGGAGTTTGGATGCCTACACGACGCATCGTTTATCATACACATATTTTACATACATACATATGATCATCACCATCTGTAAATGATTCATGACATATTTTCTCCCCGGGCCTTCCGATCAGAGAGCTGAAGCACATTGACCATGACAAAGCTCGGTTAGCTCAAGATTGGAGCTCGAAAAGGAGTCTGGCGACGTCTTCATCAATCTCGCCACCGGCTCCCTGGTCGTCCTTGCTTTCCCGTAGCTGGGTGAGAATGGATTGGGCCAAGGGCACCAAATCAATGCAATCCTTTGTCAGCACCTCACTCTGCTCACGAGTAAAGTCGAGCGATGCGCGCAAGCGAGCTTCATCCACCGCAAAGAGTTTCATTCTCCTAACCTCGGTACTGTCATTGCTCTTTCCTTTGGAAATCATCGCGGCCGATCGCCGCTGGAAAAGCCTCCTTGGAGGATCGACATCTAATTGTCCATCGCTGAGTCTGATCCACCCAGGGGCCAAGAGCGACTGGAGTGATACAGACAAGGTTCCCACATGGCGAGTCGCCCGTACCTGCGTATCAATACTAACGATGGAAACCACATGGACAGAGAGTCGACTGTCATTGCCGCTCAGTTGCCGCGGTGTTACCTGAGCCCAGACCATGCACTCGGTCGGGTTGATCGCCCCAAATCCACCGTGCATCGTGTCGCCCTCAGGTGAACAAAGATGAAAGCCAACGGTGAAACTCTCATCATCATCGTCATCGACCCAGTTTGACCTCAGTAGAACAGCCACGTATGAAGTTGCCCCGTGGAACCAGGCGTCGATGATTGAAGTCGAGAATCGATCTTCGTGAATATGAGGAGTACTGTTTTGCAGACTCCGTACATTGACACGCTCCTCGGTCCTCAGATTGGTAACAAACACGTCCTCGGGCCAGTCTGGGGACGTAGCGACCTTCGATGCCATCGCCGTCTCCAATGCAACGATCATGCGCGAATGAGACTGCATCGCTTGTCTTCTCCTCGCGATTGACTCTTCAGCCTGTTCCGCTCGCTTCAACAAGGCATTTCTCATCGAAAGCAGACCAGGCGCGGTTTCAGACATTAGCTGCGAAGGAAGCAAAGCATCTTCGGCAGATATCCTAATGTGTTTGGACACCTGATCCTCCATCATAATGACGAGCGAGGAGTCGTCCAAAAACAGACAAAACTGCGGCCGTCCAAGCAAGTACAGATCACAGCAAACCACAGCTTCAATCCTCCCTAGAGATACATCCAAAAGACTGCACAGAGCACTCGATCCACCCTTGCTGATCAGTAACCGCGACTTCGACTGGTCAGTGGCTACTACCTGGTACCCATTGTTGCCCCATATCACTTCCAAGACCCTCAGACCGATCTCCTGCTCGATGGAAAACACGCGCGACCGCACAGGCCGATCGCCTTCGATCCACGTCCATAGCTCCAGCACGCCACCGCTCTTGACGACTACCAGCGCGTCGTGATCGGATGAAAACTGCACGGATTGAACCTTTCCTGGAGATGAATCACCTTCGAGGCTCCACCAACATCGACATCCAGTCCTCGAACCATTGCTCAACCATAGCCATCGGCTTCCTTCAGAGTGGATGCTCCATAGACGGTCGCCCAAGGTAGAAAATCCCAAGAATTTTGTCCCAGAGTTAACGGTGTACTCTTTGGAGACCTCGAGTGAGAAGTTGCCCGGAGACGAACTCAGGAAGCGAACAAAACCTTCGGTTGACACCTGGCATAACACGAGCTCCTTAGTCGCCTCCGACCAGAATAACTTGCTACAGATACTCCCTGGGGCCGAGCCGGCGTCGACTCTCTGAATGTGGTCTTGCTTGGTGTTGAGGACGATTGAGTGCGAGGCGCTCTGTAACAAGACATAGCCGTGTCCGGTGGCGTCATCGGAAACGACAAAGTCCACAAGGACGAGTCGATCATTTGGATCGTCACCATGCACCAAGAGGGATTTGGTTACTGGGGGAGTTTGCGTAGACGGCGATCCTTGTTCTTGTCGAAACAGGACGTGAGCCACTGAACGTCCCGTTTTGGTTGAGGTCGAGATTCCTACTAAAGATCGACCACTCTGAGCCAAGCGAAGCATCTTTCACGCGCTCGTCTATTCATTCTGATGATGCTCAGTACGTAGCCCAGACATGACTCGTTCCGTGTCTCTTCCAACGACCTTGTTGCGATGCGATGCACTGACTGAGGTCCCACAAGAACTTCTTGTCCCCTGCGAGGTTCCTTGTCATCGACAGAGTGTATTGAACAAGCGATCAACGATGAGAAGAACCTTTTTGGATTTCGAGTTCATAATCATCCAAGATACGCTGGCCTGGCTGCGCCCCAAACGCCAAACACTAGACACCTCGAATGCGATTGTGATCGTGAATGTGATGAGAAGATGAAGGCTTTTTGAAACTCACAATTAGCGGTACCAAGGTATCCCCCATCTACGACTACGCGGTAATGCCCCAGTCACAGAGGTGATCTCCTGGGATGGTTTGATTGTTCTCCAGAAGGTTCTAGGGATTGGCAGCTTCTTACAAGCTTTGCTGGGATAGGTTTGACCTGTGAGAAGAAAATGTTCCGGGGTGTCACCACTAGAGGGGTCACCGCGGCGAATCTAGCGTTTCGGGGGTCGCATACTCCTGCAAATGGACTCGTTGCGAGGGTTAGAGCGCTTCAGCCTCCTTCATCGCATCATGAGCTTTCGCTTTTGAGCGGTCGTCCATACCAGTCGATCCTCAGTCGCCAGAGACACTACTTTCGTCGCTTCCAATACGAGTCGTACAGGATGAGCAACTACGGAGGAGATCGAGACAAACTGGCATTCTCAGGATTGATCGGAATGAACTTCCTAGTGTTCTTTAGCTGGCAGTACGGCTTTCCATTTTCGAGGTCCACGTTGAACGATTATTTCGTCGCGACCACCTGGCAAGTATTCGGTCCCGCAAAGAACATTGTCTCACTTCTCGGCGCTGCTTTCTCTCACGTGGAGACATATCATCTTCTAGCGAACATGATGACGTTCTACTTCTTTGGTAGGGATGTGTTCTACACTGTCGGTCGCAGATTCGCTGTTCCTCTTTACCTGATCGCAGGGATTGCTTCGAGCTATGCACAGGTCTACCAGGGGCGCCGCCACGGGTACAATGCTCAAGTCATTGGAGCGTCTGGTGCGGTGAGCAGCTTTGTGATCTTCTCGATACTTGCCAACCCTGGGGCAATGGTTCTGCTGTGGTTTTTCATTCCAGTCCCGGCAGCCTTGTTCGGTATCGCGTACATTATGCAAGACATGTACGGTATATCTCACAGGCAGACTTACAAAGGGGGTTTTGTGGGTCACGAAGCTCACCTGGCTGGTTCGGCGATCGGCGGCATTGCCTATCTCATTGCAAAGCGAAGGCGACTCATTTGATGACTGTCAACGATCACCCTTTCTCCTACACTGTACAAACGCATAACTTTGATCATGAAGAAAGCTGGACTCCAATTTATCGTCTTGCACCTGTTCAGACCTATGAAAAGCTTTATTACAATGATTCTATGTTCATGTTCAAAATCAATCGAGTCCCGCTACGCGAAGGACATAACCTAAGAACTTCTAGAAGAAGAGGAGTCCCTTCGAGCCGCCTTGCCTGGGAGGCATGAAGGTCTTGGTCAGCACGGCAGCAGCGGCCACGGTCGCGCCGAGTCCGCCAGCAACAGCAATCGTCTTAGGTCCCTGTGTGCTTTTGTAGATCATTCCAGTGAGAGTTGCGCACGCTACCGGCGTAACGTACTCCGACGCAGAACCTATGTAACGATCGATGTGGGCGTACTCTGACACTCCCTCAATTAGTGAGTAGAGGAAAGCCACGCTTCCCAGGGCGTTACCCAGACGTGATCCTCTCCTTCCGCACTTGTTCAGGACGGAGTTGAGTCGAATATTGAACTTAGTCGAGGGCGCTGTCCGGAACCCCTCCACGAACCCAAAGCTACCTCCCGCGACGATTCCCATTAGGTAAAGCGTGCCGGTGCTGTAGAACATCCGTTCCGTCCATGACCGGCCCGCGATGTTGTACTCGAGGTACTCGGGTCCCTGGACCTGCGTGGGAACCCCAAACAGGGGGCTTACCAGCGCCGGGTTCACTCCGCCTCCGGTGATTTGGCTAAAGTCGTACGGCTGAGAGGTGTACCCCTCAAACTCCTCCTGCTGTTTCTTCTTTCCCGCAGCGTCCGCCATTTTCCTTCTTAAGTTTCTTACTAGGGGATTACGATGCACGACCAAGTATGGTTCGTAATGTTGTTGACTCTTGTGAGTGAGTGAGTGACGAGGGTGGTTGGAGTGACTTATCGCGTCTTAAATACTTATCTTATCGGTAACCGGGTACCTCCTGTGCGATTTCAAACTTTCAAAATCAAAACTCTCAGACCAAGTTATGCAGGAAAAGGCGTAGGAACCCTGGTTCTTATTGTGTAGTATTCCATCAAGTGAAGGGAGTTTCGAATCATTCATTGAGGCTTCCTATCTCGACGTATTGTCCTGCAGTTGTTCTTGTTGCTTTGAGGTTCATCATTCATAGTTTCCCGCCCGCCGAGCTGGTCACTTCAACTGCCTCTCTGTTCGTTCGAGGAAGGGAGCGCAGGGAAGGAAGATGAGTTCCGTCGAGAAGCTGGAGATCCGCGGGATCCGCAGCTTCAGTCCGGACGATCCGCAGATTATTGCCTTCCGCAAGCCCATCACGCTCATTTGCGGACCGAACGGAACTGGAAAGGTGAGTTAGTCTCTGTGCCAAGAGTGGAATCGATGGTAGGGACGGTCCCAGTACTAACTCATCGAACAGAGCACCATCATCGAATGTCTCAAGTACGCCACGACCGGGATCCTCCCTCCCGGATGCGGGAACAAGGGCGGGCAGGCTTTTATCTTCGACAACGAACTGGCTGGGTCTTCAGAGGTAAAGGCCGGGATCAAGTTGTTGTTTAGGGACCGGCAGAGGAAGACCACATTGGTGCAGAGGAACTTTACGCTTGCGAAGAAGAAGACAAAGAAGGAGTTTAAGACTTTGGATGGTGTCTTGAAGACTTCGGAGTCTTCCAACACCCAGAAGAACTCAGAGCTCGACAAACAGGTCCCGGAGCTGCTGGGAGTGTCGGCTGCAATTCTCGACAACGTCATCTTCTGCCACCAAGAGGAGAATAATTGGCCTCTCCGGGAGTCGACTGAGCTCAAGAAGAAGTTTGATGACATCTTCGAGTCCACGAGGTACACCAGGGCCCTGGCTGAGCTGAGAAAAGCCAAAAAAGATGTTATGGATAAGGCAAAAGACGCAAAGGGGGAGGTGACAATCTTGAAGAGTCGGTTGGAAGAGGCAAACATGCGGCGCCAGGAGCTGGAAGAAGCTCGGCTTCTGGTTGCTGACGCGCAGGAGAGGATCCAGAATCTAACGACGAGCTTTGAGGCACATCGAAACAAGATGATTGCCGTCCAGGAACAGCTTACTAAAGTCGATAGTCTAGCTACGGGCCTGAAAGAGATGAGCGGCAGAATCGAGGAGAGACGGCGTCGACTCGGCATCGAGCGCGCAGAGAGTCAGATATCCGAGGACTTTGAGCGGAAAACCGTCGCGGAGTTGGAGGCCTTGAGAGAAGAATCTAGGGAGCGCCATCGTCAGCACGTCTCAATATCGGACGGACTAGCGAGGGACATTCAGGCTAGGGAGCAAGACAAATCGAGCTTGACCCGCGTCGTGGACGAGTACAAGGAGGAGCGGGCAAAGGCCTCAGCTCGTCTGGAGGAAGCTGATCGTCAAAAGCAGCGTCACAACGAGCTCGCGGCCGAGTTCAGCACGAAGTATCCTAGGTATGTTCGCAGCGACAAGATCACCATGAGCGATACGCGCGAGGCGATGAACGCTTTGGTGAGGGACCGCAAGGAGGAACTTCAGAAACACGAGCTGCTGCAGCGGAGTAAGCAGGAGGAATATTCCAAGCAGCTGGACGATGTTCAGGGTCAGATTTCTGGGCTGAGGTACCAGCGGGAGTCCCTCGAGAAGGACCACAAGGAGAAGAGTGACCTCCTGGAGCGACTACACCAGAAGTTGACGGGGTTGGGGGAGGATACGTCGGATTCCGAGACCAGGCTAAGATTAGCGAAGGCGAGGGAGAAAGAACAGGCGAAGCGGGTGGAAGAGCTGCAGGGAAACAAGAGCGTTTCTGAGAAGCAGAATCAGATCGAGGCGGCCAACAAGGAGATGGAGACGTTGAAGGTTCGAGGCGCCCAGCTGGAGCATACGATTCGAAAGCTTGAGTCGCAACAGGAGGCGGTGATTCGTTTGAAGCAAAAGCGGATGGATGTATCGAACAAAGTGAAGAACGTGAGGGACCGTTTGCTAGGCCTGGAGAGCTCAATCCTCAGGCTTTTGGATGCCTCCGAGAGTAAACCCGCAGTGGGTCAGGCTCTTGGCGATGCCATGGCCAAGTGCGACGGTCTGAGGGCGTTCTGGTCCAAGACCTCTGGTGGATCGGTGCAAGAGTCCTCCCCCGTGAAGCGAACTCGCCTGTCTTCGGAAACGGGGACGACGTCAGGTTCTACGATTGAGAGCGATTTGCCCCGTATACGAATTGCTGAGATTTCGGCGGCAATGCAAAAGGTTCTTGACACGGTGCGGGAGGTGGTGGAGCGCCGTCGAAGCGACAAGGAGCGGCTGGATCGCGAACGATTCGAGGCGAATGAGAAAATCACGATGATGGTGGGACAGCTCGCGTCGATGAAGGGCGAGCTGGACGACCTCCACAAGCAAAAAGATCGACTTGCCGCGTCGCTTCCAAAAGTGGAGTTTCTATCCATTGTCGACAGCGCGCAGCCAAAGGAAGGGGAATCGAAGCGCGATGCGGCGTTAAGACGACTGGAAGAGGAGCTTGAGTCGGCCAAGGAGGACCTCAGTTTCCGGGCGAACTTGGGCGCGATGATGAGGCTGTACGTGGACAGCATTGGGGAAACGAACAAGTGCGCAATGTGCAACCAGTCATGCGGGGACCTCAAGTTCAAACTCGACCACCGAGTCTCGTTTCAGGTGAACTCCAAACGCGTCATCGAATTTGAGCCTGCAGAGTATTTCGGACCCAAGGCCCTTCAGTTGGTCCTGATCCACAAAGCCGAGTCAGCAAAGTCAAAGGACGCGGAAACCAAGCTGCGACAATGCGAGGAGCAGTTGAGCGCTTTCCGGAAGCATCTCCACACTGCAGCCAAGCTGGACGACCTGGAAGTGACCCTGGTGAGCAAGGCCGATCATTATCGACAGCTAGACCTCGAGCGGGACAAGCTGTCCAAGGCGGTGCAGAGCAAGGTGAGCGCGATGGAGAGCTCGGACGTTCCCCTCCGGGAGGCCAAGCGAATCGAGGGCGAGATGGTTGAAGCGTTGCGGGTCTGCAAAGACGCGGGGAGGGTGGAGGACGATGCGGACGAGGAGGAG
>Ga0075012_10004807_pt1 | contig 12509 bp, 5 predicted proteins | sample All_14_2_FD_71474 | JGI IMG/M metagenome (GOLD analysis project Ga0075012, IMG submission 71474) | Freshwater microbial communities in response to fracking from Pennsylvania, USA - Allegheny Zone_MetaG_DW_15 | ecosystem: Environmental > Aquatic > Deep subsurface > Groundwater > Drilled...
GCCGCGGTCAAGTTCGATGATGCGGGTGGTGAGTTTCTGCAAAAAGACGCGATCATGCGTGACGAAGACCAGCGTGCCACCCCAGCGTTTGAGGAAGTCTTCGAGCCAGTCAATGGCTTGGATGTCGAGATGGTTGGTCGGTTCGTCGAGTAGTAAAAGGTCTGGGTTGCAGACCAAGCCACGGGCAAGAATGACGCGGCGCTTCATCCCAGCTGAGAGGGTTTCAAAGCGAGCGTCGCCGTCGAGTTCCATCAAGGAGATAGTTTTCTGCACTTGATTGTCGCGCTTCCAGTGATGTTCGTCGTCGGCAAAGTCGGTGTCTATGAGACCCGAAGCGATGATGTCGGCAATGTGTCCGTGCAGGTCTTGCGGCACCTCCTGCGGAAGATATGCAGTGCGGACGTTCTGCTGACGGGCGATGATACCATCGTGCGGTTCGACGTCGCCATTGAGCATTTTCAACAGCGTGGACTTGCCCATGCCGTTGCGTCCCAACAAGCCGACGCGCTCGCCGCGCTCGATCTGAAAACTAACGTCATCTAATAAAGGATGCCCGCCAAAACCAATGCGGACTTCCTGCAAGCTGATCAATGCCATGCAATAAACCTCTGGGATATTTTCATGAGCGCGAATTGTAGCCGATTAATTAACCAAAGAGCGGACCACATCTTTGCGATCCGCTCTTTATCAAACGAAATAAAATTCCTAGATACTTCACAAAGCATCCTGCGAACTATCTCCGCGCCATTTCACCTGCACCCGTGTTCCTTTTTCAGGTTGCGAGTCAATGTCTACATTGCCACCAATGAATGTGGCGCGCTCTATCATACCTGCCAGCCCAAAGTGGCGGTTCTCAAGCAAGGTTTCCAGATTTAGGTTTTCTCTAGCATCGAAGCCGGTTCCATTGTCTTCAACCATCATCCATATGTTTTGAGGTTCCAATTTTGCGCGGATATGGATTGATGTTGCCTTCCCATGCTGTATGGCATTTTCACAGGCTTGTTGTGCGATCCTGAAAACGTGTCGTTCCACATTTTCAGGGTAACGGACACCATCTTCATTTTGTATATCCAATGTAATCTTCGTAGTGCCCTGCGTACGCAATGTCACTGCATCTTCGAGAGATTTGATCGCCATGTGCAGACCATAAATCAGCATCGGTGGGCGCAGGTCTGAGACGATCTCTCGCAGGCGGTTGCTTACTTGTTTATAGGCATCCTCAAACTTGGGAGAAAGAGTCGTCTCATCAGTATTGAGGCGCAAAACTGCCAGTTGTGTAAGTACGCTGTCATGTAATTCCAAAGCTAGTTGCATTCGGCTTTGTTCATTTCGTTCAATGTCATTGGCGTATAAATTGAGCAAGCGGTCTGAATGGAGAATGTTACTCAATGCAATCGTCGTTTGATTTGCAAGGGATTGCAAAATGGGCAGTTCTGCCTGTGGATATAAATCATCCGGATCACGACGACCCAATAACCAGGCTCCCATCATTTCATTATCCAACTTAAGGGGAAGGATCATGCGCACCCACCCAAGGGGGCGATCTTCTCCCGAATATGGATGCGGGTGATCAATACGCAATGAGGTGAACAACTTGTCCAAATCTTCTTTTTGGAATTGATTGTCGTTCAAGTTTTTCGAGAGGATGATCTCTGCCGAGCCGTTTGTTAATCGCACAAAGGCATATTGTGTGATCAACAAGCTGGGAAAAATGTCTTCTTCCAACAGCTTGAGTAAGTTTTTGAGAGAGGTACTGGTAGTGATGCGGGCAGAGTAAATATGGGGCAGGTCCTGTCCAGACATGGTGATACCCAGTAAACGACGCTCCACAAACTTTTGGAAAGGTGGGAATCCCCAGATCGAAATAAGAGATGCCAGAAGTGTGGTGACAACACCAACAAGGAGGAAGTTATCCGTAGTGACAAACAAGTTGTATAAGACCGCCAATAACGGGAGCCCCACGGTAAAGATAACGATGACAAAGAAATAGATCGAGATCAGACGGTTGATCCGCATCTCCGAATCGCCCAATTGACGGCGATAAGCGGCATACAAATAAGCAAATGGCAGCAATGGGAAAGGAAGAAGCGCCAACGATCCCAAGCGCGAAATCGTACCCGGATAGGATTGAACGATGCCTAAAATGATCAACGGCACCAGAATGAAGAACATGGTGATCAAAAGTAGACGCAGTTCGCGGCGCACATCCGGTTGTTTGATCGCATGAATGATCAACAAGATGATGCTTCCAACGATGGCGAGCAGGAACCCAAGCAAATAAAAACTTGACGGAAGCATCTGGAACCATTGAGCGACTGCAAGCCCCAGAAAAACGAAATAGGTACCCCAGACAAGGATCTTGGGTAATTTTCCTAATGGTCGCGGAAAGACCCAATGTAAATGCAAATATACAGGCACACTCAGCCAGATCGTAACACGCAGCACGAGTGCACTGTAGAAAAGATGATATCCCGAGGCTCCACCGCCAACTCCCAACCAGATGGCGGTTAAGAAGTTAAAAGCCGAAAGCAACAACCAACGGTCATCTTTTGGACGTAGGAACAGCAGGGTAAGCGTACCCGCCAACCAAAAGAAGTACGCAATGGGCCATTCACTTGCCAGTTGCTCCCAAACTTCCCCGCTGTTTGTGCCTGGCAATTCCCACTGAACTGTAATAAGTTCACCGTCACGCTCTACAATGACAGGGACGACCTCACCTACTTTTACGCCATCAAATAATGTGACACGCAAATCATTTTCAAAATCCTCCCATTTCAATGCCCCCACTTGAACCAATTGATCACCAGACATTATGGATTGTGGCTGCTCCACAAACACAGCATAGACTTTTCCGTCTGCCCCCCAACTAAATCCATAAGGATGCTGGAAAAACTTGACATATGTGTAAAACAAAAGAACACTTAGGACAACCCAGGGGAGTAAAAGCTCAAGGGTTTTTCTGATCGGATTGTTATGAGCTGTCATTGATAAAATCCCTTTTCAGAAGTAGTAATATTTTATAGATCTATAGCTATACAATAATTGCTAAGTATAGCATGTGAAAAGGGTTGGGATAATAATCAGTCGCTACTTAACAGCAATCAATGCATTAGTAATGCAAAACTAGAGTAGCTACAAAGTTTCCAAGTGAAATCCCCTTAAATAGGGGACTATTATTTGATCTATCTTAAACTTAAGTTAGACAGCGGGAGTATTAGGAGTGATTATTCCTAGTTTACGAGCCTTCGCAATTGCCGCAGTTCTGGTACGAACACCAAGTTTTATATAGGCACCTGAAAGCAGATTGCGGACCGTCGAATTCGCCACAGACATCTTTTTGGCAAGATCCGCAGTCGTATCATCAGGGAATGCCAAGCTAAGGGATAGAACTTCCAGTTGACGTTGTGACAGTGCAGTGTCGTCGGCGGTTGATTGAAAAAGAATATCACTTATTTCCCTGCTCATAGATATCCCCCCGGCAGCAATCGAAAATATGACATTCTCAAGGTCTACCAACATAGACTGATCATCCTTGAGAATGTATCCGCTTGCCCCTGCTTCCATCACAGCACGAACCAGGCTGCGGTCATTATGCATACTGATCACTAAGATCGCAAGATTGGGATATTTTTGTAGCAGTTTAGGAATTACATGCAAGATCGGATAAGGATTCGGGTTTTCCTGCGAAGTAGGAACATTAATATCCAAAATCAACACATCGATAGAATGTTTCTCAAAAGCAGAGTTTATTTCGCTCCCAAATCGTAAGGTCGCAACTATCTCCACTTTTGAACTATTTGCTAATCGAAATTGATATCCGTCCAAAATCGTTTGATGGTCATCAAGAATGCTTACATGAACAAGTTTTGTCATGGGAGTTCCCTCATATCTTACTATAAGGGTAACAGAAAAAAAGTGTTTTTTTGACTTTAACCTAACAAAGTACATCTGTCTATGAGGTATGGGTTCCTGCCTATTGGGTTTATCGAGCAAAGACAATAGAATACCTTTTATAAGATTTTTGAAATAATTCCGGTTCCCATCGGCATGGCAAGGGGATTAATGGGAAAGGGGGACTTTGCAAGGGGGTAGCTGAAAGGGGGCTTCAATTCACAGGATGCCAATCTAAAAAATTGGCATCCTGTCAGCAACAAGGGGAATAAACAAACTTGATTAGTCTCTCAAAATAATACAACTACATCGATTTACAGCACACAGTCAAAATATTCTTATTTTGACATGTATTGACTTAATTATTTGCGAGTACTACAATCTTTTAGCATAATGAGACACATCATTATTGGTGACGGTGCAACCGGGACCACGGCGGCTTATTACATTCGAGCTGCAGATAAATCCGCGTCCATCACTATTGTGTCTGATGACCCGAACCCAGCATATTACCGCGCTGCGTTGACAAATTATCTTCTTGGCGAATTACAAGAATCTCAACTTTTCGCCGTCCCCCCAGATTTCTACATCGAAAATTCAATAGACCGCATCCTTGCGAGAGTGTCCTCGATTGACACAAAAAATAATTGCATCACCCTCGCAGATGACCGGCAGATCGAGTATGACCAATTGCTGATCGCAAGTGGTTCACGCCCAAATACTCCCACCTTCACCGGTGCGGACCTCTCCGGTGTAATGACCATGCGCACACTTCAAGATGTCCGCACAGTGGTGGATGGAATCCGTGCGGGGCGCGTCAAACACGCAGTGGTGGTCGGCGGCGGACCATTGGGAATTGAATGGGTACAGGGGTTGATGCACTACAAGGTGCATGTCACCTATCTTTTGCGCGGTGACGTGTTCTTTGAGCGCGCATTGGATAAAACCGCATCAGACTTGGTTATCGGACGATTGCGGGCAGAGGGCGTGGATGTTCGCACGAACGAAGAGATCGAAAAAGCCGTTGCGGGACTTAATGGTCGTCTACGCGCTGTTCGGTTGAAGCATTCGCATCAAACCCTCGACTGTCAACTGGCAGGTACCGCCATTGGCATTCGCCCAAACATTGAGTTTCTTCAAGACTCCGGCATCGAAATCGCGAAAGACGAAAAACGCGGGACTCTGCTCGGCGTAACCGTTGATGAACACATGCGTACCAATATTCCTAATGTATATGCAGGTGGAGATGTCATTCATCGAACACTGGGACTATGGGAACCCGCCCGCTTGCAGGGACGAATAGCTGGGCGCAATATGGTTGGTGGAGATGAAACCTACAATGTTGGCGAATATTATTTTGCCACCCGTCTATATGACCTGGACTTTGCCAGTGTAGGCAGCATCATCGAGAAACCCGGCGATAAAGTATTGGTTGATTTTCCACGCGGCAGCGGACGTATTGCCTACCGAAAACTGGTCATACGAGAAAATAGGCTGGTTGGCGCGTTGATGCTTGGTCAGCGCAAGGAAAATGTGCGCAAGTATGGCTTGTTCTACAAACAACTCATCGAACGCAAACTTGATATTGCCGCCGTTGCAGATCGACTGTTGGACTCAAGTTTTGACCTACCAAATTGGATCGAGTCACTTAACATCGGTCAACAGATCAAAACCGTGCAGGGAATTCTCAGCACCTCATCTTTGCCTTCCGCTGCAAAGGTGCGAAAAACCGATCTACTCGAAGTGAGTAACACTTTCGCATCCAAACCGCCGAAACCGCCAAAAGCGATCCTGCAATTGAATGGAGCTGTCTTCCAACTTGAAGGCACCATGAGCATTGGCAGGAAGCCGGATAACCAGATCGTGATTGATGAACCGCTTGTTTCAAGCAAACATGCCTGGGTCGAATTGGATGGTATTGCCTACGTCATCGTTGACAACAATAGCACCAATGGAACCTTTATCAACGATTTGCCGATCTCAGGTCGAAAAATGCTTCAGAATGGCGATGTGATTCAGATCGGGAACACAAAATTGAATTTCATCATCCAATTCGAAGGGCAAAAAACTTCGAGCTTGCCGGAGGAGATCTCGCTCAACCAACCGCCGCCCGAACCGGCGCCGCTTGGTTATATCAAATACAACGGCAAGCGCAGCGAGATCAAGCAAGATACCATCACGTTAGGACGCGACCCCGAAGCCACGATCTTGATCGACCATCCCACTGTTTCTTTCATGCATGCACAAATTTCATTGCATGGAAACCGACATTACCTACGCGACCTTGGCAGTCGTAATGGGACCTTCGTCAATGAAGAACTTGTTGTCACGCCGGTTATCTTGAAGAATAACGACACGATCCGCATTGGTGGTGCTGCACTCAAATTCACCACGAATGCAAACACAGAACTCGTTCCACCTATTGCGCCCAAACAAGTCAAAACCGAATTTATCAAAAAAGAATCTGAAAGCGAAGACCTGGCTCGGCTCATTACCTACTCTGGTGCAACCATTGGTTTGAATTTTGCGTTGAAACCACCAACTGTTACTTTAGGGCGCAACCCTGAGTCAAATGACATCGCATTGCATAACCAGACGGTGAGTCGCAACCATGTCCGTTTTGATTGGCGCAATGATAAGTGGCACATCACTGACCTTGGTAGCGGGAATGGCACGCGCATCAATGGGAAAGCCATAAAGCCAAACATTGAAACTTCTCTCGAACCAAAAGATGAAGTGCAATTTGGCGATGTGAAGTTGATGTATATTCCGCCATCGAATGCAGCGCAGCCAACACCTAAATTGCCGATGACCTTCATCATCGAACCGGAACAGGAAGCAGAGCCCGAACCTCCTCCGGCACCTGTTGAGGCACCAAAGATCGAACCTTTGAAACCGCCAGTGGTGGATAAAACACCGTCCATTCAGGCGAAGACGGAATATCTTCAGGATGAGATCGCGCGGATCTTGGAGAAGCAACCGCCTCCAGTGGAAGTTAAGCCGCCTAGCAGCAACCAAGCCGCGGACGGAGTCGGAGGCGAAGCGACGCAATTCATGTCGTCCTCTTTCCCCACCCGTCTCATGGTTCTTGCCGGACCCGCACTTGGGCGCGTCATCCTGTTAGTTAATCTTCCGCTGACGGTGGGTCGCGCCACCAAGGATGACGTTCAAGGGTTGGATGATCCGTTGGTATCGCGACAACATTTGCGAATTGTATTGAAACCAGATGGAAATATTGGCATCACCGATCTTGGAAGTGTGAATGGTACGATCCTAAACGGTATTTTATTGGTACCCAATCAAATGTCCATTTTGAAAAAAGGGGATGAACTGCGAATGGGCAGCACGGTTTTAAAGGCAGAGTGACCATGACCCAGGATTACATCGAGCAATTGCGTGGTGAAGTAGAACGGGAGGTGATGGCTTGCATTGGCTGCAATGATTGCATGTTGGCATGCCCTTTGCCTGAGAAACAACGCGTTACGATTGCCGAGCTGAACGCCGGGGTTTTAGCAGACCGCATCACATCGTTGAACGTCATCAATTTTGTTACGGCTTGCACACAATGTCAGCAATGTATTCCCGTATGTCCCGCCAATCTGCACCGTGCCGACATGGTGTTATGGAACAAGATGAAGGTGGAACATGTGGCGCCAAATCGTACTGTGCCATTGCAGATCGGTTCACAGGTTGTTCAATCGAATTGGACGTTGGACTCACTTGCCAGCCAGATCAGTTCCTTCCAATTGCTTCAAGGTATTCCCATTGAACATTTGCGGCGCATGTTGTTGAGCTGCACCCTTCGTCAACTTGCGGCTGGCGAAACGCTGTGTCGTGAAGGTGAGTTCCATGAAAGATTATATGTGTTCCTCGAAGGAGAGATCGAGCAATCGGTTTCAACTGCATCAGGCGGACACATGCGCATCCTCATTTTGGGTCCGGGAACTTTCCATGGCGAGATGGGTGTATTGGCAAATCAAGAAGAAGGATATAACCTGATTGCCTTGCATCAATCGACGGTGCTTGAATTCCCGAAGGCAACCGTCCATCGCATGATGAAGGAAATTCCGGTCTTCAAAGCGACCATGGACGAGTTATATCGGCGCCGTGCGCTTTGGACGTATGTGATCCGCTCGCCATTGTTCAGCGCGATTCCTGAAGCGGCATTGGAAACCATGTTGAAAGATGCCACTTTGCGCGTCTTTGGCGCGGGCGAGATCATCTACCGTGAAGGTGAGACGGGTGGAGATCTTTGTCTCGTTCAATCGGGTTATTTGCGGGTAGCGCGCAAACACTACGATTCGGAACTGGTTGTGCAATACTATCGCGAGGGCGATATTTTTGGTGCTTCATCGGTGTTGTTCCATCAACCTCAGCCGACAACTATTTCTGCCAACACCCGTGCAGACGTAGTTTTCATTCCAGCCGCAAGTGTGCTCTCCATGCTGGATAAATATCAGGAACTACGCGAAGGGCTGGTGGAAGAAGCCTATCGAAACGATCAATTGCTCCGGCTCGCCATGCCGCAAGCGAATAAAGAGAAAGAACGTCAAACCATAATTGGCTTACAAACCATCCAAACCCACATCTCACTCTCCAGCCTAATGGACCAGGGTGTGATGCAAGGACATGAGATCCTGGTCATCGATACTGCCAAATGCACGAATTGCAACAACTGTGTGGATGCGTGCGGACGGCGACATGGTTATTCGCGTCTTGAACGGCGCGGATTGCAAATGGGCAACCTGCTCTTTCCTACTGCCTGCCGTCATTGCGAAGACCCGGTCTGCTTGTTGTGCTCAGTCAATGGGATCGTGCGCAAGCCCGATGGCGAGATCAGCATCGTGACCGACAACTGTATCGGCTGCGGTGCCTGTGCAGAACGCTGCCCTTATGGAAATATCCAAATGCATGAGCGCAATCGCAAATCTGATAATCTTTTAGTATCGCTTGCTAAATCCATCGGCTTGAAGATGGCAAGCCCGCATGTGCAGGATAAAGTAGCGGTCAAATGCAATCTATGTGAGGGGTACGCAGATTACGCCTGTGTGCGAGGATGTCCTGTAGGCGCCGCCATGCGCGTTGATCCGGTCGAGCAGTTCAAACGAGACGACTTGAATGTTGGCTTGGAAATGAAGAAAAAGGGCGGCAGTGGTTAATATGACAAATCGCATCCGCATCAAACGTCAATTCAAACTATCAGAACGTTCCATCTTTTGGATCGTTTTCAGCACAGTTTTGTGCTGCGTGTTCGGGTTTGGCTCTTTTGCGATGATCGATTTCGTCCGCAGACTTTTAGATACTTCACGTATGCCGATGTTACTTGTGATCTCTGGGTTGGGTGTAGTCGCGGTTCTACTTGCGGTAATTGTGACTTTCTACAGCATTCGCAAAAGAAGCCTTCAAGAAAAACTGCCCGGCACAATGATGGCGTGGTTCAAGTCGCATATTTACATTGGTGTGCTGGCGTTCATATTGGCTGTCATCCATGCCTTTCTCGCCATCTTGCGCTCAGACTTGTCAAAAGGCAGCATTGCACTTTTCACATTCCTGCTTCTCATCATCAGTGGAATTGCCTGGCGGATAATCTACTCGGCGTTTCCGCCGATTGTGGCAGGTTCAGTTGGAAACCTCGCTGTAAAAGATACGCAGTCCAAATCTCAGATCGTTCAGGTTGAGATCGATAAATTGTTGGCAGGAAAGTCTGCAGATTTTCGGCACGGTGCCGCAGAAGGCATGAGGCGCCGAAACTGGCAACGCATCGAACGCAAGATAAAACTACATCCCACCGAGATGGATGATTGGAACACCCTCAAAAAACTGGTGGACCGCATCAAGCGTTACAGCCGCCGTGAACGCCTGCAAAAAGGATACGCTGCTTTCATGCAGGGATGGAAATGGCTTCACATCCCCATTGCGATCGTCTTTGCTGGAGTTGTCACGCTTCACGTTCTAGATGTTTTCGGTTTTGGCACTCCGCCTGCTCATGCAGATCTGATCGGTCTTCCTCCATCATCAGAATGCGAGCGTTGCCATCAAGAGATCGTTCAAGAATGGAAACTGAGCATGCACTCGCAGGCGCAGACAGGACCCGTTGTCGTTGCGCAAACAGAATTGGCACTGGAGAAACATCCGCTATTTGAACGGGCTTGCAATAATTGCCACGCTCCTATTGGAACAGCTCTAACCAAAGATGAAATTCTGCCAGTTGATGCGGATAACTTTTATCGTTCACAGGTCAACGGAGAAGTCATCGATGAAGGTGTGACTTGTATCGTCTGCCACACCCTGCCAAATGCCCCCGACGAACGTCGCGGCATGTTCGATAATTTCCCAGTAACCCAAGGAGACTCGAGAGCATTCGCGGATATGTTCGGACCTCCGCTCGGAGACTCTGGTCCACTGCCGAACATTTGGCACGAATCACAAACCGGTTTCATGACAGATAACGCCTCATCCTCGCATTTGTGCGGATCCTGCCACAACGTCAAAGTGGACATCGACGGCAACGGCGAGATCACAGCCTTTCCCAACAGTGATGGGAGTCTCAGCGACCAAGACCGTGACAACCAACTGGATGAAAACGAACTTGACCTGGACGAGAACGGAAAATTAAAAGACCTCGTGCTGCAAACCACATTCGACGAGTGGGAAGATTACGTCGCAGTTCAAAAAGCACGTGGACAAGATGCTCTAGGCTGTGTAGATTGCCACATGCCCCGCACTGCCGACGCCCCCATTCTCACTCCTCAATTGAATATCCCTTACTTTTTAGCACAAGACCGCGAACGTCAATCACACAGTTTTGTCGGCGTGGATTATGATCTCGCGCCCGACCGATATACACCGGAAGAATTTGAACATGTACAAGAGGAGCGCAAAGCACTATTGCAATCCGCAGCGACATTGATCGTAGAAGCAAATCAAAATGAAGAAGGAAATATCGTCGCGACTGTCACAATACGAAATAATTTAGTGGGTCACAGTTTGCCAACTGGTTTTGCCTTTGCCCGTCAGATGTGGTTGGAAGTTTCTGCAAAAACAGATGAAGGCGACCCTGTCTGTCTCACTGATCTTGATATCGAAGGCAACATCATCGAAGCACAATGTGCATCCGGAGTGATCCGTTCTCCGCAAGTCGAGCTTCTGACTTGCGATCCGCTCCAGTTGGAAAAGATCGGAATCAAGCCCAGCAAGAATGGGGAAAGCATTGTCCTTGACCCTGCTTCTGTAGCGCCATTGGAAAATTGTGATCCGTGGCTTGCCAACTTTCAAAAAGTATTGACCATTCCCGTTGGAAATGTGTTCTTTGAAGTTCCCTTCCAAACCCCGGCGGCAGACATTGTAAAAATTCGTGTCCGCCCCAGCGACGGTCAAGCAATGGACCCGATCAATTCCACCATCCTAGTAGATGGACAAGTGCGCGACTCCGCCAGTTTCGATTACATCTTCAACGGCACAGACTTCGCCGGACAGGAAGTGATCATCAATGCGGTTTTACATTTCCGCCATTTACCGCCCTACTTCCTACGCGGACTCGACGGCTACTATCCCGATGGCATCACTTCAGATATCTTGCTTGATAACATGACGGTCATTGATATGGCTCGCGGCAGCGCGAATATTTCTTTACCATAATTTGTCCATTCATCTTCAGAAAAACTTACTGCCTTATCCTGCCACCAGAGTCGGTTGAAAGGTATAATTTTCGTTATGGCTGTCGCCCACCTCAACCGCATTTTGCAAGGCAACTGCATTGATGTCCTCAACTCCCTGCCAGAAAAATCGGTGGACTTGATCTTTGCCGATCCCCCATATAATCTTCAATTACAAAACGACCTCTACCGTCCCAACCTCAGCAAAGTGGATGCGGTGGACGATAACTGGGACAAGTTCTCCAGCTTTTCCAAGTATGACGAATTTACCTCTAACTGGCTACGCGCAGCAAAAAGGGTTTTGAAAGATACGGGCACGATCTGGGTCATCGGCTCGTATCACAACATTTACCGCGTCGGCGCAGTGATGCAGGACTTGGGCTATTGGATTCTCAACGATGTGGTTTGGCTCAAGACCAACCCCATGCCAAACTTCCGCGGAGTGCGCTTCACCAATGCGCATGAAACTCTGCTCTGGGCACAAAAGGAACAAGGCGCGAAATACACCTTCAATCACAAGGCGATGAAAGCCCTGAACGACGACCTGCAAATGCGCAGTGATTGGGTCATACCTTTGGCGACGGGAAAAGAACGCCTCAAAACCAACGGGACGAAGACTCATCCCACCCAGAAGCCTGAAGCACTCTTATACAGAGTCATCCTATCCACGACCAACCCCGGTGACGTGGTGCTCGATCCATTTTTCGGCAGTGGCACGACAGGCGCGGTCGCCAAAAAACTTGGACGCAATTTCATCGGCATCGAACGTGAGACGAAGTACATCAAAGCCGCTCAGAAGCGGATCGACGCGATCAAGTCCGCACCGGCTGAGGCGTTGGAACTGCCCGAGAAGCGCAATCAGGAACGGGTCCCATTCGGAGCGTTGGTGGAGAATGGCTATCTCAAGCCGGGGCAAAAACTCCAATACGCCAAAGGCAAACGCGAAGCGACCATCCTCGCCAA
>Ga0075012_10004812_pt1 | contig 12503 bp, 17 predicted proteins | sample All_14_2_FD_71474 | JGI IMG/M metagenome (GOLD analysis project Ga0075012, IMG submission 71474) | Freshwater microbial communities in response to fracking from Pennsylvania, USA - Allegheny Zone_MetaG_DW_15 | ecosystem: Environmental > Aquatic > Deep subsurface > Groundwater > Drilled...
GGGACGTCGCCCGTGCCGAGAGCGAGCTCGGCTTCCGCGAGTGCGAGGCGCATCGCGGCTTCGTCGGAGGGCAGGGCAGGAGGGGTCACTACGCTGAGCGTATGCGCTTGCACGTCGCCGACCACCCGTTGATCACGCACAAGCTCACGGTGCTGCGCGACGAGAAGACGCCGTCGCCGATCTTCCGCAACCTCGTCGAGGAGCTGGTGACGCTGCTCGCCTACGAGGCGACCCGCCACGTGCGCACCGAACCCGTCGAGGTGACGACCCCGGTGACGACGACGACGGGTCTCGCGATCAGCCAGCCCGGTCCGCTCGTCGTGCCGATCCTGCGCGCCGGACTCGGGATGCTCGAGGGCATGACGAAGCTTGTCCCGACGGCCGAGGTCGGCTTCCTCGGGATGATGCGCGACGAAGAGACCCTGCAGCCGACGACGTACGCGAACCGGCTGCCCGACGACCTCTCCGATCGGCAGTGCTTCGTGCTCGACCCGATGCTCGCGACGGGAGGATCGCTCGCGGCCGCCATCCACTATCTCTTCGACCGGGGAGCCGTCGACGTGACGGCGATCTGCCTGCTCGGGGCGCCCGAGGGCGTGGAGTTCGTGCGGAAGGAGTTCGAGGGCAAGGACGTCACCGTCGTGCTCGGCGCGCTCGACGAGAAGCTCAACGAGGTCGGCTACATCGTTCCGGGTCTCGGCGACGCCGGAGACCGGCTCTACGGCCTGGTCTGATCGTCAAACGGCGTAACCGAGCGTCGCAAGGTTGCGAATCGTGACGCCGGTGAGTCAGACTTCTCGGCATGACCGCATCTCAGCGCGCCCTGACCTCCGTCGAGGTGATGGATGTGCGCGCGGTCATGTGTTGTCGAATGTGTGCGTGACAGACGCCCTCCGCAAGCCCTTTCGTGGCTTCAGCTCTGACTCTCACCTCTTGAGGCGGTATCGCGATGGATGACCCCACGCCGCCTCCGTCCGACCAAGGATTCGACACCATGTCTCTCGCCACTCTCTCGCAGCTCCGTCCCTCCGTCCGTCCCGCCCCGGTCGCGCCGGCGCCGGCCCCGGCACCCGTGCAGCGCATCCGCGCCGTGCCCGAAGGCACCGAGGCCCGCGGCTTCGCCCTCTACGTCGGCATCGACGAGGCCAAGGCCGAGGCCGCCGGCACCGATCTGCCGCGCATCGTCGAGGCGGTGAAGCGGCTCCTCGCCGAGACCGTGCCGGGCGCCGAGACCTATGCGTCGGTCGCGCTCGCCCCGCTCGGCGCGGGAGGACGCGACGTGGATGTCGTCCGCCTCGCCCTGCAGGACCCGGCGGCGCTCGCGAAGCACCGCCAGACGACCGTCACCGAGCGCCCCGAGCCCAAGGGCGGGGTCGTCATCGACATCTCCCGCAAGCGCGTTCAGCTCGACGGCGAGACCGCACCGCTCACCTACAAGGAGTTCGAGCTGCTCCAGTTCCTCGTGCTGCGCGAAGGCCGCACGATCGACCGCAGCGAGATCATCTCGACGCTCTGGGGCGACACCGACGACGAGGAGACGCCGAACGAGCGCACGATCGACGTGCACGTGCGGCGCCTCCGATCGAAGCTCGGCGCCTACGAGGACATCGTGCGCACCGTGCGCGGGGCCGGGTACCGGTTCGACCGGCACGCCGACGTCACCATCCGCTACGCGTCCACCCCGTCGCCCGACGTCTTCTGAGCGCGGGCGGTGTTTCCCACCGCAGCGTGTAGCCTCAGCCTCCTAGGGTCACCGTGGCTCTCGAAGGAGCACGACCCATGGGCGACAAGTCCGCGCGCAAGGAATCCGGCAAGACCGAGGCGTCGAAGACGCTGAAGGAGAAGCGCCTCGCGAAGGCCGACAAGAAGGCCGCCTCCGACCGTTCCGCCGCCAACACCGATGCGGTCACCAAGGCGACCAAGCGCTGACCCACGACCGGGCGGGAGATCGTTCGGCTCGATCGCGCGAATCCCCCGCGTCATGCTCACGGGAGCGGCGGCGGCTCGTAGACGTCGAGGTACTTGTCGGGGATTCGGACCCGCACCCGACGATCGAGCTCCGCCGCGACGGCAGGCATCGCATCGATGCCGCCCGGGACGTCCCCGTCGCGGAGCACGGTGATCCCGCGCGTGCCGTAGTCGATCGCGAAGCCGTAGAAGCCTCGGTCGTACGCGAAGATCAGCGGGTAGAAATCGTAGATCTCGAAGGTGATCGAGAACGCGATCAGATTCGCGTTCTCCTGGATGTCGTGGATCGCGAAGTTGCGCGCGCGGCGGCCGAAGTGGTTTCGCAGGGCCGCGATGATCCCCGAAGCGAGCCGGAGGCCGGGGCTATCGGTCTGCATTCAACACCTCGGGGACCCTCAGCTTCGCTCGCGTCTCACGTTGGCGACGAGCTGCCGGTTCTCGAGGGACGCGGCCGGCACCGCGGGGTTGATGAACACGCCGGGGTCGATGAGATCGGCACCGATGCGCTGGGCATCCGCCGGGTCGTCGCCGACGAGCAGCACCTGCGCGGTGTCCCCGTTCGCCTCGAGAATGCGGACAGCGACACCGTTCACCGTCGCACCGAAGATCAGCTCAGAGATCTCGCACTCGGCGACCGGCACCGTGCGGCTCCAGGTCTGCGGGCGGTGCTGCGTCCACGCCGGATCCGTCTGCTCCTGGAACGCGGTGAGTTCGACCGCATCGCCGGTCACGTCAGCCGCGTACTCGATGTCGTTCCAGGTCGCGCGTGAGCCGACGAATCGGGATGCCGGACGCCAGCCGCGGGCGCCGACCCATCCGCGGGCGGCACCGGCGTACCAGAGCATCATCTCCTGGCGGCCGTCGCGATGGATGCGCCACAGCTCCGCGCCCGGGGAGAAGCGAGTCAGCGACAGGTTCCAAACAGGGACGATCGCGTCACCGACCGGAGCCAGGAAGCCCGTGGGGTACGACGGCCACGGACGCTCGACAGCGGCCGGCCGAGTCACGTGCGCGCACGCGGGAATCGCGAAACGCACGACATCCACCCACTCACCCCAGTCGCCGCCCAGCCGGTAGGCGGCGAGGAGCGCCTCGGGGGTCGGAAGCGCGTTCGCGTCGGCGACGTCGATCACGAATCCACCGACCCGGTCGTAGCCCGACTCGAACACCTGCGCCGACATCCCCGGATGCAGCAACTTCTGAAGACCCCGGCTCATGCACGTCTCACAGGCATCTCGATCATCTCGACCCTTACCTCGCTGAGCTCCGACGGCTCGACCGTCCTGTCCCAGCCACCGTAGTCGCTGCCCTGAAACCCGGCTGCTGACGCTTCCTTCGCACTGCCGGTCGCCCAGACCAGCATCCGCCCCTTGTCGGGGCCGCTCCTCAGCAGCTGGATGACCTCGACCGGCACGCCCCTCCACCGCGCGGTCACGCGACGCGTGAACGCGGACTCGAGCGCGCTTCGAGGCACCTTCACCCAGGGCCCGACGGCGGCGTTCTCGCCGAACTCGATCACGTCGGGAAAGCGCTCCGACAGCGGCCCCGCCCCGTGCGGCGACAGCCCCACCCAATCGTCACCCAGTATCGGAGCCTCGTACAGCTCGCCCCGGTATCCGAAGAAGATGGCGCCCGTGGGCACCTGGCTATCGCTCATTCTTGGGGAATCCACTCGCCATTCCGGAAGACGGCGAAGAGGCGCTGAGTCCCGTCTTCGAGGACTTCAGTGAGCCTTGAGGCCTGACACCACCTGGGACGCCGCCGCCAGGCCGCCCTTACCGGAAGCGATCCACATTTCCATCCTTCACCCGCCGGGCCGCGATAGAGGAGATAGGCGAAACAGTCGGGCGCACCCGGGACGATCGACCCGCGGATGCGCCCGCGTTCCGGTTCGTTCCAGTCCGGCCCCTCGGGCGTCGACCAGAAGCTGTTGACCAGGAACCACAGGCCGCGGTATTTCGCCCGCACGGAAATCCCTTCCATCGATTCGATCTCGGCGCCGGGCACGCGGAACTCCAGGCCGGTCGCGGGCGCGAAGAGCTTGACCGATGCATCGATCGGGAACGCGTCCTTGAACGCATGCGCGGACTCGTACCAGACGCCGTCGACGCGAGCGTACTGCTTGCTCGAGCGGAGCTCCGCGCGGCCCGGTAGCGCCGAGGTCACAGGACCTTTTCCCAGTTGCCCTTGATGCGCATTGACCCCACCCCCGCGGATACTCCAGCCCCAAGTGAGCGACCCGTCGAGGCTCAGCCGAAACGACCGGGCTGAGAGATCCGGGCCGGTCCGAGGGCGCGCGCCGACTCGATCGCGCTCATCAGTACATCATCGGGCGGGACGTCGCCGACAGGGGTGCCGTCGCGAACCTCCAGCACGACCTGCACCACAACTCCGGCGAGGTCACGGAGGCCATCCGCCGGAGTCAGGTAGGAACTCGGGAGGAGGACGACTTCCTGGCTCGCGGGGTCCATCGACAACGGCGCGATATCGCGTCCGGCCGAGCTGACGACCGCCCACACCGCCGGCGCCGAGAAGTTGGACGAGGCGATCCGCACGTCGCGACTCGTGGGCAAAGGTCCAGCCAGCGGCTGGCTTGCCACGAGGGCGCCCAGTGCCCCGCGCCAAGTCAGGCCCACATAGGGCGGCAGCTTCTCCAGTGACGCTACGAGCGCCGCGATGTCAGTCATGCGTCTCGCCGCTCAGCTTGAGGAACAGGCGATCCACCGCGGAGCTGCCCGCCGCGAGCGCCCGTGCAGCACGCTCCGCCCGCCCACGATCCATGAACCAGAGCAGGGACGCGAAGCCTGGCGGGCCATCAAGCATCCAACCCCGGGCGCCCAGCTCCGAAACGGGAACGGGACGTCGAGCGGGCGACTCGCCGGTGCGCGCGCACACCTCGTCCGCCCAGGTGGCCCCCCACCGCTCCCACCCGATGGCGTCGACCAGGACGACGACGAGGTCGGGCGTCATCGGCATGTGCCAGGTGTCGTCCGATGATTCTCCGCCACGGAGCTCGGAGATTCTCATCCTCACGATCACTCCGCCTGCGCACTTCAGCACCGGCCAGCCCGCTTCGACCCCCGCCCGCACGAAACTCCCCTGCGGCATCGCCGCGACGAATGCCGAGATCGCTGCGAACCACTTCTGCTGAGCCTCCTCGCGAGTGCGCGCATGGAGAAACTTGGCGATACTAACCTCGCCGAGCTCCTCCCGGAGTCGTGCCTCGGCGGCCGCGAACAACTGGCCCTGCTCCTCGAGCGGCACGGCCGCAGCCGTCATCACGGGGCGACCTCGCGGATGGTCACGCGCCAGATCCCGTCGACCAGCTTGGGATCGGTGACGACCTCGAATGGGGTCGAGCGTTGAAAGAGCATCTCAGCCTCGCCGCGGAACGCGGAGACCGGCCGCACGTCGACGCCGGTCCGCCCGATGACTTCGATGAGCCCCGGCATCTTCCCCTGCAGCACTCATGCGCGCCTCGCAGGACGAAAACGCCAGCGTCGATGAGCTCATCGAAGGGCCGGGACGGTCGCCCCATCGCCGGTGCGAAGGTCGAGCCAGAGGTCGATCAGGTCGAGAAGTTCGCGAAGCGACGTCTCGTCGGGGTGTCGAGCGATCAGGCGGCTCCCCAGCACCGAGACCACTGCCCGATCGCCGAGCAGCAGCGCCGCGGTGATCGCCCCGTACTGACCGTCGCGATAGATGCCGAACGGGAGCACTCCGTCGAGTTCCGCCCTCACGTGGTCACGCTGCGCCGCTCCGTCTTCGACGATTCGCACGCGGGCGCCGAAACGGTCCATCAGGATGCCGGGAACCTCGTCGAACGTGATCGTCGGCCCCGCGGGTCGAGGCGACGTGTTCGACACCGGAGCGCTCATCGCCCGTCGCTCCTGCGGAGACGGTCGCCGACCGGAGGTCGCAGCGTCGATCTCAGCTTCGCGTCGGGTGAGCGCGTCGAGCTCGGCGAGATACCCGCCGGGGAGGTTCGACCGCATCCAGTGATCCATCGACGCGAGAGTGGCTGCGAGCTGCCCGGGTGTCGTCGTGAAACGCTCGGCCGCGAGCGGACGCGGCTCGACTCCGACCACCTCGAGCGTCAGGCGGTCACCACTCAGCGTGGCGGTCACCTCGAAGGCGTCGTAGACGAGCAGCCGGTACCAGGAACCCGCACGGGCCAGCTCTTTCGACGCGGCCCGATGGCCCCAGTGACGGTCCACGGCGTCCGCAACCTGAACGATGTCCATCGTCACGCCCCCGCTCACCAGTTCGCCCCGGGAACCGCCGTCATGGTCTCGGGATCGTAGAGATAACGACGGTACTCCAGCCACGCGAGCTCCTGGCCGAGGAAGCTTCCGTCCATCTGCGGCGGGCGCGAGAAGTGGAACGTCTTCCCGGAGCGCCCGCATCGGTTCCGATCAGTCGCTGGAGGTAGGGGGGTGACGTCGGGCGTCACGAAATCATTCAGCTGCCGAGTTCCGTCCGCAGCGTCTGCAGCCCGGAGGGAGGGATGTCGAAGCCGTCCGGCAGTCCGGGGTTGACGACCAGACCGTCGGTCGGGCTCATCCGTCGCAAGAGCTCCTCACCCGTGAACGTCACGAGCCAGGGAGCCAGGTCGCCGAGCGTGCCGGCCCCGTCGGTCGTCGTGAACACGGCGAGCATCTGCTGCTCGTCTTTCGGGTAGTACACGGGACGCAGATTCTCGAGCCGGTCTCCGGGATCCGCGCCGCTCGGGACGTACACCGTCGACGCGGCCAGAGTCCAGAGCACGCTCTGCATCGTGAGGCGTCCGTCGCGTGCATGAGCGACGGCTCGTTCGACGAGCGAGACTTGTTTTGTCATCCTCTGACCTCCTCCGGGAAGGCGCGACGCCCGTGAGTTCCTTTCGCGCTCTCGGAGCCCCAGCGATCAAGGTACAGGCGGGGCCGCGTAAGAGTCGAGGTACTTGTCGGGGGTGCGCAGTCGAATCGGGAAAGCGCTCCGACATTCGTCCCGCCGTCGGCATGCACCCGGGTGGAGCTGTGCGCCTGCCGACACCCGCGTGGGCTCGAGCCAACACAGCGGCACGACGTGGTCGGCGACGGCGACGAAGCCGCTGCCTCTGAACCGGTCGCCGCGACCAGTCGCGTGAACGGCGTCGCCGGGAACTCTTCGCTCTGTCCCACCCCTCAGCACCGTGACGAGCCCTAGCCGAATCGGCCGGGCTGCCGGATCTCGACGTCGCCTTCGGCCCGGGCGGCGACCAGCAGATCGGCGAGGGTCCCGTCGGCGGGCACGTCCCCGACCGGCATGCCGTCGCGCACCTCGAGTACGACCTGCACCGGCACGCCGTCGACCGGGTGGAGGGCGCTCGCCGGCGTGAGCGTGGAACCCGGGAGGATGGCGATCTCCCGCGCCGCCGGGTCAGCCGAGAGCGGGGCGACATCGCGGCCCGCGACCGAGACGATCGCCCAGAGGGCGCCGGCGGTGAAGTTGCTCGAGGCGACGCGCGGGTCCCGACTGGTCGGGAGCGGTGCGGGCAGCGGGATGCTCCCGGAGAGTGCGCCCGGGGCACCCCGCCAGGTGATGCCGACGTAGGGCGGGAGCTTCTGGAGCGCCTCCAGAAGCCCAGCAGGGGCGTCGGTCATCGCGGTTGCTCCTTCTCGAGTCGTCGGTACCAGGCTCCCACTGTCTCCGTTCCGAGGACTAGTGCGGTCGCCGCGCGGCGCGCGCGCCCGGCGTCGGAGAACCACGGCCAGGGCGCGTCCGTCGGGCCCGCGGGCACGATCCAGCTGAGCGCGTCGTCCCGGCCGGACTCGGCGAGTTCGCGCTGGATCCCCGCCACCCACGACGAGAAGGAGTGCTCGCGGGAGGGGGTGACGATCGGATCGAGGAGAGCACCCTCGGTCGCGATGACGTCGCTCCACACCGCACCCCAGCGCGCATCCGCGACCGCGTCGATCAGGAGCGGCGCGAGACCCGGACGCGCGAGGATGCGCCAGGCATCCGTCGGAGCCGGTCGGTCGCGGAGTTCCCAGAGGTCGAGCCGGATGCGCACCTCCCCGTCGAACACGAACTCGGGCGCGTCGCCGGCGACATCGGGCCGCAGGAACATGCCGTCGGGCAGCACCGCGAGCAGGGCGTCGAGCGCGTCGCCCCAGCGCTCGCGCGCCCGGTCCCGGTCGCCGCCGCCGAGGAACTTGACGATGCTCACCTGCCCGACTTCGCGGCGCAGGGTGGCTTCGGCCGCGTCGAAGAGGGCGATCCGTTCGGCGGGCGTGATCAGGCGACTCACGAGGGAGGGATCTCCCGCAGGGTGATGCGCCACATCCCGCTCTCGTCCTGGAACTTCGCGATCACCTCGAACTGAGTGCCGCGCCGCCGGCGAGCACACGGCTTCGAATGCTCCAGGGCGAACACGAGCGACATACCGCGGCGGTGCTCGAACGGCACGATCGCCTCGGTCACGAAGCCGGTGCCGCCCGGAAGAATCGACCTCGAGCCGTATGCCCACTCGAGGTCGACGGTGGTCTCGATGAGGACCGAGGACATCGTCACGCGCGCGCCTCGTCGGATGGCCGAGCCTGCCTGCTCAGGCCGAGATCTCTGTGCGGAAAGCTGCCACGCCACGCGCCGGCACCTCGAACCCGAGTTGACTGCGCGGGTTGACAACGATCCCGACGCCGTCCGGCATCCGGCGGATGAGATCCTCCCCGGCAACGGCGACGAGGTAGGGCGCCTCGGCAGCGAGCAGATCGGAGTTGACCGTGTTGGTGAAGACCGTCAACAGCGATTCGCCGTCCCGTTCGAAGAGCACCGGCTGCAGGTCCGACAGGTCAGGCTGCGGTTCGGCCGTGCTGGCGACGAGCACGACACGGGACGCGAAGACCCAGAGGAGGGTCTGCATGCCGAGCTCGCCGTTCCGCGTGCGGACGATAGCGCGGTCGATGAGATCGACGCTCGAAGTAGTCATGTCAGCACGCTATCCGGAAACAACCGCTGCGCTTCGTCGAGCGACACCATCTTCGCGAGACGCTCCGTCTCAACCCACAGCGTGCCGCAGACGGCGCATCGATAGAGCAGATATGGAGTGCCGACGGGCGTGAGGAGCTCAGGAGTCCGCCCGACATACCATCCCTCGCGGCAGACGTCGCAGCCACCCCCCGACGGGCGTAGCTCCCCGGTCATGGCATCCTCCTGAGCACTTGTAGGCCTTCCGAGTCGATCCGGACGAGTACAGACCCGGGCCCGATCTGCCAGCCCGCGGGAGTCACGAGTTCGCGTGTTGGGTTCCGCAGGAAGAAATTGTCTCCGGCGACCGCGGTGTGGCCCCAAGGACCCGTCGCATTCGGCTCGTCGAGGAAATGCGCCCAGACGCCTTCCGGTGTTCCGAGACCCGCGTCGACAGGCGTCGGACGGGCGAGTGGAATCCCGTCAGTAGGGAACAGAATCCCATAGACGCCGTCGCCACCCGCGTACTTGCTGTTGTTTCCCATGTACGTCGCGAGAGTCGAGGGGGACATCCCGGTCTGGCGCGCCGCGGAGGCCGTGTCGGTGACCCGCAGGATGTCGTCGGCGGGCATCAGGAAGAAGCTCGCACCCGATCCCGGAACACCGAGCGTCGGCTGCGGGACGTAGTAGTGCTCAAGCAGGTTCGACCCGAAGACGGCCGCGCCGTAGTTGCCGTTGATGATGCGGTACATCTCATCAGGCTGAATGAACTCGCGCACGGCGAGCTCACTGCCACCGCCGGTCGCCGAGACGGGGAGCGGGTCGGGCACCGACCGGACGGAGTCGGCGACGTCGACGCGCGGCACGCCGCCGTCGGGCGCGTCGACCCGGAACAGGTCGCCGAGCTCGGCCGCCCCCGGCGGGATCTCGAGGTCGGCGAAGATCTCCTTCGTCTGCTCGGTCAGTCGCGCGACCTCGTCGGCAGGGAGGTCGGGGGTGCGCAGCTGGTCGTAGATGTCGTGACTCGCGGTCTTCGCCGCGAAACTCTCCGCCGTGTGGAACTGCACCTCGAAGACCCGGCCGGTCGACGGGTCGACCCAGCTGGAGTTGATGCCCTTGTAGCCCTCGTCGCCCCAGGTGTCCTTGAACTTGACGAGCTCGTAGCCCTCGGTGCGGAGGCGCTCCACGGTCTGGCTGACCGTGCCGGTGTAGTCGGTGACGTTCGACTCCACCGTGTACCGCACCGAGTCCTTCACCTGTGCGAGAGCGCCCTCGACCGTGAGCCCGGGGTTCTCGAGCATCTCATCGGCGACCTTGCCCTTGAGCGAGTCGGCGAACTTCACGGACTCGTCGAGACCCACGAGGCGCGAGTCGGGGGCGGCATCCGAGACGATCCGGTCCAGCTCGGGCCGGATGCGCTGCTCGATCTCGAAGCTCTCCTCCGCGTACCGCGAGACGATCGCGTTCTCGTCGGGGTCGAGGTGCAGGCCCGGCTTGCCGTCCCAGCTGCCGTCGGGGTTGTTGCCGAGCTCGGGGTCGGTGCGGTCGAGCGAGCGAGGATCGACCGGGTCGGTTCCTCCGGATGGAGGCGGTGTCGTGTCGTCGGTGGCAGGCGGCGGCGTGTCGTCGCCGCCCTCATGGATTCCTCCCGGGGTGTCGTCGCCCCCGCCGTGACCGCCCGTCGGGGTGTCGTCACCCCCGCTGTGACCGCCCGTCGGGCCGTCCGAGTCCCCGGCGCGCGTCGTCGGGCCACCGGTGTCGTCGGTGCGCGTCGTCGGAGTGCTGGGCTCGTCGGTGTGCGGCTTCGGGCCCGCGGGGCTGTCGTCGAAGAACGACGACGGGGTCGACGGGGTGTCGGTCTTGGTGCCGACGTGGAGGAGGTCGCTGTCGGGAAGGTCGATCTTCGTGCCGACGGTGACGAGATCGTCGACCTTGGTGCCGACGGTGGTGGCGTCGCCGACGAGGTTGTCGAGCGCGCCGGCGAGGTTGTCGACCTTATTGAGTCCGGCGAGCCCGGCCTCGCTCAGTCGGGCGGCGTCGCCGGCGAGATCGACGATGCGGGAGCCGGCGGAGAGAGCCTTCACGGCGGCTGCGACCTCACCCGCGCCGGGGATGAACATCGATCCGACGTTCACCAGCACCCGGCCGGCGGCCTCGGACGGGTTCTCGGCCCAGGTGTCCCAGGCGAGAAGGCCCTTGACCATCTCCTGGCCCATCGTGTTGGCCTCTTTGAGCACCGGCACCCCGGCCATCCCCAGCAGCTGCAGAGGCGGGGTGACCATGACCAACAGCGCGCCGATGCCCTGCACCGCACCCAGCCACGACTGCCCGGCCTGATCCCAGGACCAGTCGCCGCGCACCCCGTTGTAGCCGATCAGGCCGGCGGCACCCTCGAGCGCCTCCTTGCCGGCGTTGCCGGCCCCCCACCAGAACGACTCGCCGCAGTTGCGGTCCTCATCCACCCGGGAGCCCCACGGCAGCACGACCGTGTTCTCCCCGGACTGCTTCAGCTGCCACGCCTCGATCTTCTCCACGTCCGCGACGCACACCGTGCGCTGCCGGTTGATCGCGTTCGCGCAGTCCGCCTCGGCATTCTGCAGCTTCGTGTACGCGTCGGCCAGCCGATCCATCAGCGCGTTGTTCTTGTCGATGTGCTCGCTCGACTCCGTCCACGGCGCCAGGATCTGCGGACGCCCGTTCCGGGTGCGCACCGACTCGCCCCGACCCTTGAGATAGGCGATCACGTCGTCGAGCGACGACCCCGTCGAGTACGACGTCGAGTAGCTCGTCGACGACACCATCGCGAGACCGTTGCCCTCGTACTCCTTCGTCTCCGACGGAGACACCCACACCTTCTCGTCCCAGGTGATCGTGGCGCGGAACGCGACGGCATCCGTCTTGATGTCGGCGAAGGTCTGCTTGATCGGCCGCAACGCCGCGGCGAAATCGTCCAACGCATCCGACACCTTGTCGAACTTGTGCTCGATCGCCGCCGCCACCTCGCTCGGAGTGCCGAGCGCCGCATAGATCGTCGGACCCTGCGGCGACTCCAGCACCGCCGGCAACCCCGACCAACTCGTCTCCGCCGCCTGCGCCTGCGTCAACGCCGACGTGCCCGCCGCCCGCAACGTGCTCGCGACACCCTCCAGCTTGGCCGGATCCAGATCGGCACCGGGAATGTTCTCCGGGATGATCAGTCCCGACTGGCCGGTCGCGCCGTCATGCGGCGAGACGCTCACGAAGCACCCCCGGTTCCGGTCGCGCCGAGGTACTTCGCGGCTGGGTCGTCGGGGTGCTCGCGGAGCCAGGCCTGTCCGGCGTCGGTGAACGGGCCGCCTCGGGGTCGCACGCCCATCATGGCCCGCACCGCCTCGGCCTCGTCGGCGTCGATCTCGATCCGCCCGACGTCGTCGTTGCTGAAGTCTCCGAACTCCGGGCCGCGGAAGAACAGGGTGGTCTCCCATTGACCACGGGCCGTCCAGGCCTCGTCGGACGTCCTGCCCGCGTCGTCGATGACCGTGCGGCGGTAGAGACCGCTCGGCCATTCCCGGGTGAACCCGTCATGGACGATCGCGTAGTACTGCGTCGAGCCGATCACATCCCACCCC
>Ga0075012_10004813_pt1 | contig 12503 bp, 12 predicted proteins | sample All_14_2_FD_71474 | JGI IMG/M metagenome (GOLD analysis project Ga0075012, IMG submission 71474) | Freshwater microbial communities in response to fracking from Pennsylvania, USA - Allegheny Zone_MetaG_DW_15 | ecosystem: Environmental > Aquatic > Deep subsurface > Groundwater > Drilled...
GAATTGGGGGAAAAATTCCCAGATGTCAGATTCTAAAAATAATCCAAAATAAATATTCTGTGACCTGACACAAATGTCGGCCGATACATCCGACGAGACTATTTTATGGGAAGAGTTCACCATCGATCAGATCAGTCTGCTAATTCAGATAGAATCTTGTATCCGGACCGGTCTTATGGGTGATGATTTTACTCGAATCGCCGGTCGGTTAGACATAAGTTTCGACATCAGACAAAAAATCAAGAATAGCTACGATTTCCGCCAGGAAATCGCGAATAAAATAAAACAAACTTTAAGGAGATTACAAATCCTATTCGAAGACAAATACGCTATCTATGTCGCCCAGATAAACTTCGAGGAGATCTGGCAGGCGATGTTGGCCGATGGTATGCCCAGACTTCAAGATAAAGCTTTGATGGCAAGTCCTTTTGTCATCAGGGCGATAGAAAAACACTTCAAACTGGTTAGAACTGGCAGCTATGAACTCTTCTTCAAGCGCTGGAACACAGTCTATTACACACCCCAGTGTTGCCAACTATATAATAAGATAGAAATCTGCTTGTGTAAAACTATGTTATATAGAGATACAGAAAATTTCAAAAGATACTACCGGCAACTGAGTCCCGATCAACAAATGAAGGATTATGGATCTATGTCACTTGTAATCGAGTATGGAAATGTGGAAGTTCTTAAATGGCTAATATCTCTGCGAAATGGTGATATGAGCGCTCTCCTAAATCACAAGAATATGTTTGGTCGTAGTACAGTCATTCAAAAAGCTGTACAATCGACTTATGATACATCTGAGATGATTCGTTATCTATGGTCTATCCCGAAAATACGAGACAATACCACTGTTAACACGTATCTACTATCGGAAATTCCACATTGTAACGATGGTAATATGCAAGCCTTCCTAAGTGTAATACCTTTAGATAATATCGATGTCAACCCGATACTACATCAATTGGCCGGATCAGGCTTCATTAACTCTTTTACCACCCTGGTCGGAAAATCCGGCCGATTCAATGTCAACGCTATATCCCAACAAACATGGGATAATTCGTTTGTTGCCGCAGCCAGTGATGCTCATCAAGAGTTGGTCAGGTATATTCGACCGCATATCAGCCATGAAATTGACTTTCCTCACATGTTATTTCATACATTCCATAATTTTCAGGTGGAACCCTTCAAGTTGGTAGTCACGCTACCTGAGATCACCGGTGAACATATCCAAGCTTTCTTACTGCGTCTCAGACTGGGATCCTACCGGTATCGAGCATGTCGATTCAAGTACATCATAAAGCAGGGTAAGATCTCACAGGATGAGCTTAACACTATTTTGGACCAAAATTAAAATCAATGACGTCCGTCATTAAAGCCGCCTTAATCGGTCCCATTTCGGTGGGTAAGACTTCAATTCTGGAACGTCTTAAGAATGACCACTTCTCCATTATTTCCGAACCCACCATCGGGGTGTGTTATACCTCGATACAAGTTGATACCATCACATTCAATATTTGGGATACCGCTGGCGAGGAACGCTACAAAGCGATGGCTTCAATCTACTATCGTAACGCCCATATTCTGATTTTTGTTTTTGATGTGGGTAGTCCCGACACTATCGATCTGATGTGTGATTTTATTCAGGAGGCAATGCAAACCTCTCCGGCTGGACGCAGCCGAATGCATTTTATTATCGTAGGTAATAAGATCGACAATCTACACTTGGACGAGTCCATATTACTCCAGATGTTCCGTCACAACTCCATTGTTCGAGACTATGGCCTAGAAGGCTTAGATATTATATTTACCTCAGCCCGAACCGGGGTCGGTATCGGCAAAGTCAAAGAAAAAATGATCCAATTGGGTAACATCGGCCTGACCCAAGTCGACGAGAACATCATCCAGATTCGGACCGATTCAGCATCTACAACTGACGATAGAATCGGTTGTAAATGTTAAATCTTTTTTAGTCTAAACTAAAAATGACTCTGGTAGACGATCTACCCTTCAGAGAGGATTGGGATCAATTTTCTCTGGATCAAATATCTTTATTGATTCGACTTGATTATAACCTCCAAGATAAACAAATGTTCTCTCACCGCCCCGAGAATTACCAAATTATCTCACAGCTTGGTTTCGATGCAGTAATCTCCCACAATATCTACAATGATAGAATCTATAGAGCGCAAGTCAAACGAGTTCTAGAGATTCGCTTGACCCAATTGCGAGATCAATATGAAGCTAAATATCATATTTATGCTCATGAGCTAGATTTCGAATCAATAAGAAATCAACTCTTATCGGGTATACTCTCCCTCAAGAACATAGCCGCTCTGACCAACCCCTTTAATATCCAGGCGGTAGAGAAATATCTTGATCTAGATCAAACAGGTGACTACATGCTGTTGATAAAGAATTGGAATCATAAATATTATTCATCACAGGCGTGTGAGGTATATAACACTCCTGAACAATGTTTATTGAAAGCTATTCGATATAACGATCTGGAAAACTTCGAACGTCTCTACCCGGTCTGGACACCTCAATACATCACTGGTCTGGCCATCAAGGAAGCCATACGTTACGGTCGAGTTGAGATTCTTCAACGGATACTCGACAAGGGCAAGGGTCACGATATCATGGCGACTCTTCTTAGGCAGAAGCCGATGACACTTGCAGCCACGTCAGAATTTGACAATAGTCCAATGCTCAAATATCTCTGGTCGTTTCCCCAAATTCGGGAGAGCGGCGAAGTCAATGAATCATTTGTTAGATCTATAACCCATGGTCCAAAAACCGTTTCCAGCAATGTGGAAACTCTTCTCCAAATCTCACCACCCCACGATATTAATTTTATCATCGTCACGATAGCTCAGCGGGGTTGGACACGAATTTTCAAGGAATTGGTTCAGTATCAAGAACCAAGGCGAGATACTTGGAACGACTCATTTGTGTATGCTGCTATCGGGGGACATGATGAATTAGTTAATTTTATTCGACCCCATATCATCACTCCGGCATTGAACATATATCGCATGTTGTATGACGCCAGTCACAATGAAGACGCTTTACGATATGTGATAGCCTTACCTGAAGTCACCCCGGAAGAACTGGCACTAATCATATCTATGAGCGATGGATGGCATTATAGGGATAGCCTGATTAAACTGGCGCGGGAGAGCGGGAAATTTGTCGATGAAAATTAAAACTAATTTTAGAGTACTCTAAAAATGTCCGCTTCGAAATATCCCGACATCTGGAAAGGATTCTCTTTCGATCAAATTTCGTTGCTGATCCAGTTACGCTATGCACATAAGAACGATCATATGTCTGATAACCGCGACCATATAAGTCGACTCATATCAGATCTGGGGTTTAACAGTGAGATAATATCTAAGGAATTAAAGACCAATTTGGGTTATTACTGGCATCTCCGAAGACAGTTGGATGCCAATCTCCAAACCCTGCAAGTCGACTACGAGAACACATATGGGATACGTCTATCTGATCTAGATTTCAACTCCATAGAGCAGGAACTGGCGTCGGGCATACCCCAGCTCAAGATTCGGGCTGTGTTGAGCAACCCCTTTAATATTCTAGCGGTGGAAAGACATTTTAGGATGCCGGAGACCGGTAGCTGGACCCTATTTATGGAGAATTGGAATAAGACGTATTACACCCCTCAGGGATGCGGAATTTATAATTCACCCGAAGTCTGCCTCATCCGAGCAGCCCGGTATGGCGATCTGGAAAATTTCGCACGCCTCTATCCTAGTACTATGCGCGGTTATTTGATCGGTTCGATTACCAAGGCGGCAATACAAAACGGACAGGTAAATATATTAGAATACATACTCGAACATGACGACGACGGATCGATAATGAGACATATAATCACCCATCGATTATTCCTCGAAGCTGTAGAGTCCAAGTATGATAATCGTCAGATGATAAAATACTTATTGTCTCTACCGGGGGTTAGAGGTAGTGGGATTATGTCCGAACTTTCTTTGGGCTCAATTATGCAGAATCCACAAACTAACCAGAACAACGTAGAGTATCTTTTTGGATTATCGCCACCAAGCGACGTCGATCAAGCTTTGAGCTTAGCTGCCCGTCGGGGTTGGACCCGAGTTGTCCAAATGCTAATGTCGCATTTCAAGCCTACTCAGGGGGCCATTGACCGGGCCTTCGAATATGCAGCTGCCGCAGGTCACGATGAGACAGTTAAATTTCTCCGACCCTATATTGATGCCGATGTCGTAATCGATTATATATTTGCCGATGGTGCATTATCGTATGGAAGAAAACTCGATAATATTCGCTATATTGTGAATCTACCGGAAGTGAGCAAGGCCGATATAATAAAATTTCTCAAGAACAATAATAGCCGTTTTGGACTTCCATCAGATGAATTAAGACAGATCCTACTTCAGAGCGGCAAGATCACCTCGGAAGAGATAAATGAGATATAAAAACGGCTGCTACAAATCTGAAAAGAACTTTTCAGAAAATAATGTTTCCCGGTCAATCAGGTATACATTTAACCGGCCAGGAAGAAGTGGATGATATCATTAAATTTGCTCGAACTATCATTAACCAAGCGGTTAGTATTTCGGAACTACATGTAGCGTCCGAATACGCCACGTTTATGACCGCCTTACATCACATCAGAATTAGTGAAGAATCAAGTCATAAAGTTGAGTATCTAACATCCGAAGCTGATATTCAAGATCGGATATCAGAACTTAGGTATGCTCCAAATCTGAAAATATTCAGTCTCAGTGCTTGCCAATATAAGGATGGCGCCGGGAAGATATCCGGTCCGGATATCTTCCCGGCCGGAACCGAACCTAAGCCACGAAGTGGCGCCGGTATAGCTGACTTGCTTAGATGTCAGCCTAATCTCAGATCTTTAGCCTTAATCGATATCGGGTTGGAGAACATCGATGAGATAGTGGAAGCTCTGAGGGGAGATCACAATCTAGAATCCTTATTTCTGATCAAGAATGCTTTGACCAACGTCGATAGTCTAGCCGATTTGATGCGGGACAATGTCAGCCTGGTCAGCATCTCCCTGATCGGAAATCCCATCCAGGATAAGGAAAAGGTGAAATATATCAAGTCACGAGCAGCTGAGAATAAGATGGCTTCTAAGAATCGTAAAGCCACACTCTACGATCTGATATTGGAACAATACAAGGATGAAGTCTACCGGGAATAAGCATCAGCCTCAAAACAACCCAGTCGCATCTGACATTCCTTGAGTTCCAACTGGAGATCCTCGAGCTCTATCTTAAGGTTTCGGATTTCTTCTTCATATTTAAGGATAGTAGCTTGTTGCTCTTGCAACTTAACCTTAGTATCAATATCGGACATTTTATGAACATAAAATCTAGTTTTATACCAAATATTTCTTTTCCAGAGATGCTCTAGTTCTTGGTGTTGGTCAGCTCATGGTAGAGAACGGCGGCCGGGTGGTCGTAGTCGTCCTCATCACAGTCAGCCAGGATGATGTATCGCTTGGTTGGGTCGTAGAGCCCAGGGAAGCGGCAAGCGGCGACAATCCAGCCATTCTTACCGAAGTCACCAAAAGCGTACTGGACATCGTAGAAGATCGGCTTGGTATTAAGATCCGTCTCATCGTCATGACAATACCAGTGACCATCTTTTGTCTGCCTCAGAGAACGAAGATGAACGGTGGGGTCATCGATGATTTCATAGATACCCTCTTCATCCTTGCTGCGGCCGAAGGTGAAGGCCGACCGAGGCCCTGCCGGAGCAGGAGCGGCAACCGTCTTCTTCATCTCCAACTTCGTCTTCCTATATTCCGCAGCCTTTCTATGTGATTCGACACGAAGAAGAAGATCTTGATATATGCTGTCTTGACAATAGTAACCACATCTATCAGCCATATATCCGATAACCGGACCATCCAGATGATTGGGAAGACCATTCTCATCGATGAAGGCGTAATCGATACGCTTGAAGATGGTCTGGTCCGTTCTTCTAGAAACAACTACTCTCGCATATTCGAGGGTACCGTCGAGCACCAACTTGGCCACATTCATTGCTACCCCAGAACCATGACGCTTGATCAACTTGAGGACATTGGTTGCACTGAAAGGTAGGTTTGAGAATTCGAGTGTTGGCACATCTGATCCGAAATTGATAACTCCAGCATTGACGCAGATCCTGCTGCAGCTACTCAATGGCTCCTCGTACTTAACAATGTCCAACTCGCGGTAGATCTTCAACTGGCGGATATCATCCTCGGAGGCAAGGGCTTGCAGGGTCTCGGTCGGCTTCGCCTCTGTCGCAGCACCCATCCTGAGTAGCGCAACCGCGTTCAGGACATCTTGATAAAGCCCATCTGAGTAATAATTACCGCGCACATCAGCCACGAATCCAAGTTCTTTAGTCTTGAAATATTGGATATCACCGTTTTCAGCACGATAACCATACGCGATGTATTTGGAAGTCACAACATCCGATCTGGAAGAACAGACCACTTTCGCATATTTGAGGATACCATCAAAGACCAACTGAGCCACTTGGATCGCCGACTTGGTGGCATGGCGATCGATCATCTCGAGGATTTCAGCCGTGCTGCGGGGTTTCGAAATCTCAAGCACTGGCGTATCGAATCTGAAGTTGATACACCCATTATCGATGAAAATCCTACCGCATGCGTCCAGTGGTTCCTGGTACTGGACAACGCCCAATCCGCGATAGACCTCCAGTCGGAGAATGTCACCGACGGATGCAGGTTCCGGCGCGGGATCCGGCTCGGCCGACGCGGTCGCCTTGACCAGGTCCCGATAAAACGCAAACCATTCGGTGATATCACCGCGAGAGGGCGGGAATTGGAAGAATTGCTCTTTACCATCAAAGCTGTACTTTCCAGGTCCAGTAATCTGGATAATATCTCTCGTCGCCCGCTGGACCATAAGCAAGGCATCGGCTGGGGCATTGGCTTCGACTCTAGCCACCACTGCGGCCATCAGTTCTGCCATCGTCTTATGGTAGTGGATGCAGTTGTAATTTGCGACAGCTTCACCGTTGATATGTCTACCAAAAGTGGTAAAATCAAATCGAATGGAGGGTTGACCCTTTTCATCAGTAACATGACGCTCGTTCCAGTAATCGATGACTCGCAGGTTCTTGTAGGTTTGAAACTTGACTTGGTTGATATCACGTTCGGTGGCCATTGTAGATATAAGATTTTTCTGAAGTAAAAAACTTTTTACCTATAATTGTTTGTATATCTAGTTTGACCCTTAACCTGGGATAATGTAGGCCCATTTAATACGTTCGTATTAAACTTTGATGTCACATGATTACTCAGCGTGGGAGTCAGGGCGACTTGGATTAAAGCCCCAGATGTAGCTTTCTTCACCCTCCATTGGGCTCAAGGCGAAATCCACCGTTTCGGGATCCAAACTTTGGTCTTTGCGCAGATGATAGATAAAGAACCACATCTTGGCCGACTTGGGTTTCTTTGCGGGTGAGGTATTAAACCCGCCAGCTTTAACGGGTCGGCCGTACCTGGACCGACCCGGTGCGACAGCAACCGGCTCCGGCCCTTGTTCTCGACTGTAGCAGTAAAATTGACCCTTGACCATCTGAAACTGATTGTAATTAAAAACAGGGATGAAGAAGTCTTTATCTAATTGCTTACCGAAGTTACCTTCCCGGCCTTCGAAGAATTTTTTCTCGAGGGAGATCTTAGACCCCAGTCTATCGGAGACAGTGATGGAGACGATGATGTCTTTTTTCTTGGTCTTCTCTAAGCAATCCATCAAATCAGTCAGTGGGTAGATTTCGGGATTGCTGGGACTGGTACCCCTCCGCCCAAAAACCGATCCCATGTAGTCGAAATTAAAAACCGATATCTTGGCCATAATAGAGGCCGGAATACCTCCATCGTCGACATTGGCCACCGCCTGACTCAGGGTCATGGGAAAAACATTGCACATGTTACGGTTTTTCATTTTGATGGCATCTCTTTTGTTGAACTGAGGGGCATAAATCATGTGAGGCTTGCTGAGCTTGCGCTCCAATAATTCAGCAGAGGTTCGACACATGGGTCCGTCGAGTACCAGACAATGATGAGTACCCAACCCCAGTTTCATCGCCACCCAGCGGGCAATGGTCTCGTTATTCAACGATTTATGATAACTAACAATATCTTTGTACTCGGCGGGCATGGTTTTTTGTTTTGATGTACATCAAAGCACAGAAGCCATATTTTAAATAGGGATGCAACCAAAACGGGGATAAAACGCTCGTTCTCACTCTCATCCTTTATATCGTTAAATATCTTATCTAACATAGTTCAACTAAGGATCTGATGGTCGGTTCTTCATGCTTCAAACCCAGCACGTCTTGTAAATTTTTGAGCTCTGGATAACCCGGCAGTGACATGTAATTAGCTAAGGCTAACATATCTTCACAACTGAAATTGTTCCGTCTGACCCCAAAACCAAATATCTCGTTCCTAGGGCTGACGCCAAGATACTGATAGGGCCGAACCCACTCGACTCTATATTTATCATTTAGCGCAACACCATCGATTTTATTCAGCATTTGGATAACTTCTTCATCAGTTATTCTAATGTCAAGATCGTCATCATCTAGATCATCCGGGTCGGATTTCCCGGTTATGGTCATTCGTTTAATGTCTTGTAACCACTCGTATATATCGCCCCAGTCGACCAGCCAACCAAAGAAAGTGACAGATTCATATTCAACACCCATTTATATTTTTGAAACAAACGTTTATCCGACCCAATTTTAAATCCGATCCGGGATCTAGTCTAGGTCGAGAATTCGGATCCCAGGTTTCTTGGCCTCTTCAGCGTCCGGAAACAAGTCCTTGGCTACCGTATATACCAGGAAATTCTGGAGTAGTATCACTAACATTTTTTCCATCGGTGAAAGTAACTCGTATTCTTCTCTTCTTCTGATATCATCAAACAAGGCGATTAATTTATATGGCAAATTATCGGTCATTTATACTTGGTTCAAATAGAACTATTTGAAATCAATTGGGGAATAACTCTGTGTCATTTCTTAGGAAGAGAAGGTTCGATACAAGGTCAGGGCTGGGTGCTTAAGATCCTGTTGGCAACAATCAGCCAGGATAATATACTCCTTGGCCGGATCATACAATCGAGTGAATTTGATGGCAGCGGCAATCCAGGGATGAGGCTCGTTCTTATCTATTTCCACCAGACACTTAGTGGCTTTATGCTTGGTGGATGTCGAGCAGTGACCGGTACCATCTCCAGCCTCGGTTATGATGACCAAACCTGGATCGATGTCTAAGACCTGATAGATACCCATCCGTTCGGTGTCGTTGCATGTGGCCAAGGAGATAGGCGGGACAGGAGCAAGGGTGAGTGCTGGCAGGGTCTCAGTCGACTCATCCTGCCGCCCGGTCTTGGCCAATTCCAGCGCAGCTTCGTACAAATCGGAGCATACGTAGTGCCCGGTGGCGTCGGCTGTATATGTGAAATCCTTGGTATGAAGCAATTGACCCTGACGACGGAACTGGATTCTTTTGACCACTTTATCAGTGGTTGCCTCTACGATAAGCACCTTGGCATCAGAGATGTAGCCATCGAGTACCATGTTGGCAAGTGAGAGAGCTTGACGAAGGCATTCTCTTTGAACCTCTTCGACCAATAAAAATTTATTGGTCCTATCGCTGATATCACCAAGACGGAAGATATGAACAGGTCGATGTGGATGCATCTTTGTTGAATTGACAAGCAGACGATATCCATTTTCATCTCGATCCTCAACCAACATACCGAGATCGGCGTAGACTCGAAATTTGTATTCGACTTCATCATGTGTCCGGGTGAAAATGTCCAGATTGTGGTAAAATCTGGTCCATGCCTCAGAACCATGATAATCTTTGGGAAATGTCAATGAAGATCGCTTGGGACGATCTGCAAGCGACCAGGTCATAAGTTCCGCGTTGAGTTCAACGAAGCCGCCCAAGATTCTCCGGACGATAGCAAGGATACCCGATGGAGCATTATGTTCGACGATTTGAACTATTTGTCGATGGCATTCCGCCATCGACACAGGATCGGAGAAGCACCAACAAAAATTCATATTTTCATCGGTTCCATATGAGCGATAAGAATTGAACTCAACAGTCCACAATGTTTGGCCACATTGTTGGAACTTGAGATTTCGGACAATCTGTAAGGTCTGATAAATTCCGACCTTGCGCGCGTTGATATCAGATGCAGTGAGATCGGCGGACATTTTTTTATCCTTAAAATGTCTGGTTTAAGATTCTAAGTTTTATATATTGTGAGACCTAAAAACGGGTAATTTCTCCCCTGTTTGTGCTCGATACATATCTGAAAATAATTTCCATCAATCTATTGTTCAATATACAAAAATGTCTGGCGAAGATATCAAGATAATTCGAGAACGCTTATTCGGCTATCGCAAGCTAGGAATCCTCCGCGACAACGATTCCGAGATTTGCTATCCTGGCGGATCGCAGAAGATCGATGGTTCTGCCTGTCGCACTGCCTTTCTGGTTCTTCACATGGACACGGTGCGAAAAGTCTTGACCAAGTTGGCACCTGCCCAATTTGCCTATCAGGTACCACAGATCGCCGACCAGATCAAGGATTTTCCGTCCCCGACCCTGAGTCTGAATTTTCTTTCTGGTGCTTGGGAGACATCTTTGAATAATCTCCGCCATAAAATTAACCAACATCATCTGGTTACATATGAGAATTTCAAAAAGTTGAGATTCTTGCGACGTGGGAATCAGATCTGGTTTCCGGTCTACGGTTTACCCAAACCCATTACCGCCGGAGATCATGAGGGTGATCCCCGTGTTGTTAATGATTATATATGGATGCTGATCAAGACAAGATCGTCGCCTCAGTTCGCTGAGAAGGTTCGCGCCATCATTAAGCATGGGCAACCTCTGGACGCCGATCGCTGCAAGGCTCTGCGCAATCAACTTGGTCTGGTCTATGAATCGACCGATGAATGGTCTAAACTCTTGGATATAGTCTTGAAAGATCTTGGTGTCCGACCTGTTCCTTCCAAGAAATATCGACAGAATACCAAGCGAGATCTTTACGGGAGCCTGGGTATGTTACCCGAGGGCGACGAAACTACCCCCATCGACGACATTGAAACCAATGCATTGCTTGATTTACGACCTGAGATCTCGTCTCGACTCTTACAAGTCGTTGAGGATGCAGCCATCGACGGAATCTCCAGTTTCGCCGACATCTGCCCCAATTACCGGACTTATGATCCCGAATATTGGCCGCTTAATGGTTATCTGGATCACATTCTGAGTGATGTCTATTGCTCCGCTTACACTGGGCTGGATACACCTCTGAGTGATACCGACGCGGAAACTCGAATCTCTGCCTTTTGCCGGATCGGAGTGGTATCTCGCGTGTGTTGGCAACCCGGCGAAGTTAAAGGCAAAGCTACCTACGAGGTAAATTTTTCATCTCTGAGGGGAAGAATGAATGGTGAGACACGCATATGTGAATTCGTCAATCATCGGATCTACAATGAGCACGAAAATCAAGCAGGGGCCAGGCGGATCACCTGTCTCATGTTGTTGGACTATCTGTATAAGAGTACTTCTCACAACATCCATCGATTGGTTGATATGGTCGCCAAAGATCAACTGGAGGAATATTCCTTTGGTAGCGCCAAGACGCATGATGGAGCTCGCCGTTACACTTTCATCGTCAAGTACAAAGGTAGATCCCATCAACGCCAATGCCTTGGTGAGACTGACCTGCATCATCTCTATGATGGGATGTATCAAGCATTGACTGGTTACCGGGCCCTACTTGAGAAGATGGGATTGTCATCTGATGGTAGTGTCCATCCCGACGTCCTTACCTTAATCTGTCGAATTCTGGATGGTGATATCAGCAATTTCGAGATAGTCACACCCCTGGAGTTCAGGTTCACCTATCAGGGCGAAAACCGCGTCTATACCTGCAAAGATAAGAATGCTGACTCTCGCTACCTTAGACTTTATAATAAAATCTTTCCGACAGTGACTGAGATCAAAAAGACACCCAAGTTGCATCTAGCTCCGACCAGACCACCCGGCCTTTTCTATCAGGTTGACCCCGAATTGGAGGGAATTTTTGAAGTCTCTAAGTTTGACCCCAGTACCACCTTTATGGTCAAAGAGGGTGATTTCTGGCAGTTGCGCGGTACCAGTATTAAGTTGGAGCCGGCATGTGCTTTTCCTGAGCGACCCAACCCCTGGCTGATCGCTGGGTTGGAGTTCCAGCGATCGGGTCGCGATCCCGACAAACGATACGTTATCATCTCCAAGGATCAAGAAGAAACCAATCCGGCGGTGACTCTGTACCGGGAGCTGTCTTAGACAGATCCGGAACCCCCGCAAAATGATATATAGTACTATATATTAACGACGTTAGAAATCCTCTTTAAGATATCAAGATTACAAG
>Ga0075012_10004814_pt1 | contig 12502 bp, 7 predicted proteins | sample All_14_2_FD_71474 | JGI IMG/M metagenome (GOLD analysis project Ga0075012, IMG submission 71474) | Freshwater microbial communities in response to fracking from Pennsylvania, USA - Allegheny Zone_MetaG_DW_15 | ecosystem: Environmental > Aquatic > Deep subsurface > Groundwater > Drilled...
TATCTGAACCACTGTTTTTTCATCCATCGAGAGCGAATCATCGTCTTGCCGGAGCCGGTGCTGGAGTTGCAGGATCAGGCATTCCCGAAGGTCCCGCGCTCCTATGCCTGACGGGTCGAAGCGCTGAATTTTCTGAAGGATCTGTTTAATTTCCTTTTCGTGGGTACTGATATTCTGGCTAAAAAGCAGATCGTCCACCATGGCATTTGGATCCCGGCGCAGGTACCCGTCATCATCAATGGATCCAATGATCTGAAGTGCAATAGCATGCTCCCGCTCGTCATCGAGTTTGAGCATGCCCAATTGTTGTTCCAGATATTCGTGAAAAGTATTTTCGAAGGCGAGCGGCACTTGTTTGTCCTCCTGGTCGCCCCCCCGGCTGTCGTCGCGGGTTTTGTACGTAGAAGGATCGTCTTCGATGAAGTCAATGAGGTAATCGTCGAGATCCGGACCATCGTCGTCGCGAAGTCCTGCGGCTTCCTCTTCCGCATATTCATCGGCGGTTTCACGTTCAGTTTCGCGGTCAATTTCCCCCATTATCTCTTCGCCACCGTTATTATCGCCCACTCCCAGGTCGTCTTCTGCCTGGCCACTTTCTGCTTTTTGTTCGCGTTCGTAATAGCTCAGATCTGCATCGGAAAGATCCATGTCGCTCAGCCCTTCAGAGAGGTCAGCAGTTTCATCTCCTTCCTCAAGGGCCGGATTTACTTCCAATTCTTCCTGAATACGCTGCTCGAGGGTGGCCGTTGGGATCTGCAGCAGTTTCATCAACTGAATCTGCTGTGGGGAGAGCTTTTGCTGTAGTTTCTGAGAGAGCGACTGCCTCGGTCCGTATGAAGATGCCATGGATAGGTTTGGGATGTTTTCGGTGAACAGGCCCGGGGGCTTATCGGCTAAATCGGATTAGTGGAAAAACGGCCCATACAAATAAGAGGCCAAGTTTTAACTAATGAGTTATTCAAAGCATTCATTCAAAATTAAACCCTTGAAAAACGCTGGATAAACCTTTGAATATCAACGTAAAAGGCATTATTTTGTCTGTAATGTTGAAGGCAAAAATACTAAAATTATTTTGGCAAGGATACGACGATTTTAACTTTTGAGAAAGCATTTTAACTTTCAAAAGCATGAATTTGTCCAAGGGAAGCATTCTACGCTCCTTGAGATCCTGCCCGGGTAAAAGACCAGGACTAACTCCGGAACCAAAATTGGAATTCAGCGCTTCGATCGGCCGGCTGCTGTTCAAAACAATTCACCTTGCTCGGCAAATCGGACCGGATTTTCATGCCTTAACAACCTCATTTTTGTGTCCAGGCCATAGAAATACCCGCGTAACTCGCCCGCCTTTCCAATAACCCGGTGGCATGGCACCACAATAGCGATCGGATTGCTGCGATTGGCCATACCGACTGCCCGTACCGCTGCCGGATTGTCCAGCCTTTCTGCAATGGCGGAGTAGGACGTTGTGGTGCCGAATGGAATTTTCACCAATTCTGCCCATACCTGACGGTGAAAATCAGGAGCCCCTCCCCAGTCCAGTTTCAGGTCAAAAACCTGGCGGTCGCCGGCAAAATATTCCGTCAACTGGCGGGCACACGCTGCTACCGGGTGGAGGCCAAGTAACTCACTGATCTCCGGCGCAAGAATATCCGCGTTAAACTCCCGGCCTTCACAAAGTTGCAAACTGCGCACCCCCAGCTCACTGCCGGTTATTTCCATGTGACCAATGGGAGTGGGAATGATGTATTTGAGCAACATGAACCTGCGTAGTTTAGGGTGTTTGGAGATTCCTTCAAAGATACTAACCGGTTTGAAAGAATCTCCTGCAGAATTGGCTGAATCAACAAGTGGCGCCCTCTTCTACCGATCCCCAATCCATCGGCCCCTATCTGCCTGCGCTCCAAGTTGCTCCCAGGTCAACAGGACATCACTTGCACCGACCGCATAGGGGGCCACCTCATACGCATTGTAGAAAAAACGGATCCCCTCTGCGACTACACCGACACTGGATGGCATAGGCAATTGTACCAGATCAGGGTAGGTGACCTCGCTGAGCGGATCGGTTTCTTTCAAGCCTTTGGATCGTTTATAAGCTTTTTCAAGCACCGATCGTACGGCGTTGGTGTCCCGGAGCAAATCCGTGATCTCCAAAGGCTTCGCTTGATGGTTTAGATCGTAGGAAACCAAAAGGCCGAATGGATTGGGGTGGGCTCCGCCGGTAAAAGCATAGCCATCCATCTGAATTGTGACAATTTTTGAATTCATGAAGGGAATGGTATCCATGATCTCGGTAGAAAATCCCATTGCCATGTCCGGGGTTTCCTTGAGGGCTTCGGTGTATTGCTGAATGAACTGCCAGCCTGCAGAATCCAGGGCCTGAGCAAAAGGCAACTGACCATTTCCGGCCACTGCGCTGAGCACATACGCCTGGACTGACTTATTCAACATCATCACCGTTGCTGAATCTCCACCGGAAAAAATGGGATAGGAAATGGTGAACTCGGCACATTGACCCTTCGCCTCATGGACACAGTGTTTTTTGGAAAAAAGGCTGCTTTCTGCTTTCATTGGGTCTGCCTGCTTGGGGGCATTGTCATTGGATTTACAAAAAAGAAATGTGAAGGCACAAAAAACCGCGAGGGCAGGTATAAAACGTTGGTTCATATCTAGTTTTGAATGAAAACTGGTGGGTGGTCCGTGTGAATTGGCTGGAGATTTCCAGGATTAGGATGCACTTTGATTCACCCCCAATTACGAAAGCACAGGAGGGAAAGGCTGGTGTTACCCGGATCACCCGGGGGTATCCGCGAGTCATCTGGTTATTAATTGAATGGAAACAAGGCAAATAAGCCCGGCTACAATAAATACACGGTCTGGAAGTACAAACAGTGTCCGTTCCAGCTTTTACCACCCTGGGGGTGCTTGCGGGAATCATACATCAACACCAGAGAGCGATTCCAGCGCACGGTGAATCCAAAGTTGCGGGTAGCAAAAAAATTGACCCCCAAAACCAGGCTCAGATCATTTTTTTCCAGCCTGTCCGGCGCCACGCTGTTTAACCAGTTGAAATCATCGTCCACTTTTGAACTAATTAAACGAGCATAGGAAAGCCCTGCATTGAAGGAGAACTTGTGGTAGTTGAGCTTTTCATCATCGTATTCAACCAGCCAATCCTTATAATGCCATTGAATCGGCACTTCGACATAATTCAGGGTCAGAGCAAAAGGGTTGGGATCGAAATCACTTGGGATCAATTCATTCTGACATCCACGTTGAGAGAACAGGAATTCCATACTGGCTTCTGTTTTCCCCTTCAGTCGGGTGATGACGCGGAGCCCACCCTGAAAACCCAGTTTGTTGTAACCCGCCGAAAGGTCCCCATCGATCTGCGAAGCAGTAAGGCCTGCTACAGCTCCGGCACGGAAACGAGGTTGGGCAGCAAGCAGCAAGGGAAGAAATGTAAGTAGAAAGAGTGCTTTTTTCATGCTGTAGTAATTATGTTTAAGAATGTGGTCCAAAGGTGTTTCACCTTCATTCAAGCTAAGGCTGGTAAAATGGGGGCAATGTGTGTGTCATCCCCTATTTTTGCCGGACAAAATTGCTGTGAAAACCTGAGACAATATGCGCTACACACAAACTACCCTTAAAAAAATTGAAGACATCTTCGATCAGCTGGACTATACGGTCCGGTATGAAAAGGGTAGTTTCCAAAGTGGCTACTGCCTTGTGGAGAGTCGCCGGGTAGCGGTAGTGAATAAGTTTTTTGACCTGGAAGCCCGTATTAATACCCTTCTGGACATACTTTCCAGGCTCGATTATGATCCTGACTCTTTGTCTGACAGCGCCCGGGAGCAACTGGAAAAATGGAAAAAGAGCAGTGAGACTTAGGCGTTAAACTTCCATGCCCGGTTGTACCCGAACCGTTGATATTATCTGTAAAAACTTGGTGGGCAGAATAAAAGAGGTTGGAAACCTGACTTCTTTTACTTAATTTTGAAGGCTTACGTCCCCCGCCAATGAACCTTTCTGTCTGCTCTACACTCCCCTACCCTGCATCTTTTCATGGGGTTTATTTTGTCACCCTACGACTTCGGGATGCACTCCCGAGGAGTTTTGGGCAAAACCTCGGACTACAATTTTACCATCAACAGCTCGAACTGGCCGGGAAACCGGATGCGGAGTTCAGGATCCATCAGGTCCGAAAAAAGTTATTTGCCCGGTTTGACGAGGCCCTGGATTTGGAAAAATATGGCCCAGCTTATTTCAGAGCACCCAGCCTGGCCAAGCTACTTGGAAATGCGATTCAGGACTCCGCTGCGTTCGGTGTACACGCTTATTCAATTTTGCCGAACCACGTTCACCTCCTGCTGGAGTTTCAGGAGCCCGGTTCAGGCACCCTTGATATTGACTCTTTTGAACAAATCAACTTCGAACCGCTCCGTAAGGCCATTCGCAGCGTTCAAACAGCTACTGAATCCGCCTTGCAGGAAGCCCTTGAGCATTTGGATAAAACTGAGGAAACCAACACTTTTCAGGCACGTGCCTCCCCTGGAATGTCTGCTCCGAAACCTGAACTTTGGCATCCGCAAAGTTTCGATTTTCAGATTCAAGACACACGTTCTTTCGAAAAAGCCAAGCGTTATATCCTCCTGAATGCTGCAAAAGCACATTTGGTGGATGATTGGAAGGCCTGGCCATTTACATTTTGGAAAAACCAGACCTCTCTATGATTTATGATCTAATTTGCTGAAAATCACTCCCTTTAAAAAAACAGCGCCCGTCCGGATGTCCGGGCGGGCGCTTTCCACAGTTATTTTAAGCTCAATGACTACTTTTTACCTGTTTACCACCAGCTTTCGTACACCAAGCTCCTGGCCGGTGCGGAAACGGAGCAAATACACCCCACCAGGCAGGTTAGAGCAGTCAATGCTGACCACACTTTCCTGTTCACTGATATTGGTCAGGAGGATGCGTCCTGTTGCATCCATCAGGGTGATTTCCAGGGTGGATGCCACCGGAAGGCTGAAGATAACGTTGGTCAAACCGCTGGTTGGGTTTGGCTGTAGGCTGATGCCAGTAAGCCAGGTTGGCTCTTTGATGCCCACCGTATTTTCCAGCTTGATGTCTTCCTGAGCGTACACACAACCATTCGCATCGGTGATCTGGACGCTGTAAACGCCTGCGCCAAGACCCGTTACATCCTCAGTATTTGCAATAACACTGCCGGACTCATCGGTCCAAACGAATTGGAACGGACCAGTACCGCCGTCCACCGTAATATCAATGGAGCCCACCTGCTGACTATTGAGATCGTTGTTCACATTGACATTGGTAAATTCTACTGCGCTGGTAATGGTCACGTCGAACGCGCAAGAGCCCGCATTACCGCTGGCGTCTGTGTACGTGTAGATCACCGTAGTGGTGCCTTCCGGGAAGACCGAGCCACTGGCCGGGCCGTTCAACACCCATTGTCCGTTGCCGGCAAGGAGACAATTGTCTTCCGCAACCGGTGATCCGTACACCACTACATTATCATAGGAACATGCCACGATATTATTCGGACAAGTCAAAACCGGAACGATGTTGTCCACAACATTGACGGTCGCTGTAGTGGTTGCTGTATTGCCGGAAAGGTCCGTAACTGTCAGGGTCACGGTTTGCTGACCGATCTTGGAGCAATCGAAGCTTTGCGGACTGATGCTTGTGCTGGCTACTCCACAGTTATCGCCGAATTGTGCGTTTACACTGGCAAGGGTCACGGATACGGAGCCATTGTTGCCAAGTGTCAGGGAGGTGTTCTGCGCGGTGATGGTCGGCAACTCATTGTCTGTAGCTGTGAGGGACACTGAAGTGCCGGTTTGACAGCCATTTGCATCGGTTACCTGAACGGTATAAACGCCAACCGGAACATTGGAAAGCGTATTCCCGTTGGCGCCATTGCTCCAAAGGAATGTGTATGGCTCTGTACCGCCTGAAATAGAGGCTGTAGCGGATCCCGTTGCATCGTTTGGACACAGTGGATTCACGGTTTGAACTTCCAGGGCCGAGAATGGCGCTGGTTCGCTGATCGTTGCGCTGGTACTGAATGCACACCCGTTTGCGTCGAGGATCTCTACAGAATAGGTACCGCCCGACAAGTTGGAGATGGACGCAGTGCTGGCTCCATTGCTCCAAGTGTAGGTAAAGGGCGCTTCACCACCTATCAAGGAAACTGTGACCGAGCCATTTGCAGCTCCGGCGCAGGTTACATTCAGGATTGAATTCTGGGAAGAAATCGCACAGAGGAAGGAAGATACTTCAACGGTTTGTTCTGTCGTGCAGCCATTTTCGTCCGTAACTACCACGGTATAAAGACCCGGAGTCAGGTTGGAAATGGACTGGGTGGTTTCTCCATTATTCCAGGAATAGGTATAAACACCGGATCCTCCGGTTGGATTTGCGGTAGCGGTACCATCGTTGGCGCCGGTGGCAGATTCAGCAGTTGGAACCACGTTTGCAAGCAGCTGGGTTGGCTCTGTGATGTTTACACTCAGCACAGCCGGGCAGTTGTTTCCATCCGTGACATTGACGGTGTAGGTGCCTGCAGGGAGGTTGCTGAGGGACTGGGTGGTCTCCCCATTGCTCCATGCAAAGGAAAGCGGATCTACTCCGGCAGATATGGTCACCGCTGCGGTTCCATTGCTGGCGCCGTTGCAATTGACATTCGTGCCGGAGATATTGGCCGCAAGGATACAATCGAAGGAGTTGACGGTAACGGTTTGAACGGCAGTGCAACCATTGGCATCGGTCACAACTACATTGTAATTGCCCGGAGCCAGGTTGGTAATGGTTTGTGCAATGCTGCCGTTGTCCCAAACATAGGTGTATCCAGAGGTGCCGCCAGATGGATTTGCCGTAGCGGTTCCATCATTCTGTCCAAAAGCAGATTGTGCGGTTGCGCTGGCATTGGTTGCCAATACATTCGGTTGCGTAATGATTGCAGAGATGGTAGAAGAACAGTTTTCAGCATCTGTTACTACCACAACATAGGTGCCTACGGCCAGGCCTGTGATGCTGGCCGAGGTACCTCCATTGCTCCAGAGGTAGGAGTAAACTCCATTTCCGCCAGTGGCGGAAGCGGTGGCTGCACCGTTTGAGCCTCCATTACAGAGCACATTGGACTGACTTGCTATGGATGCAGCGACTGCCGTGCTTTGTACCAGATTGGTCGAAGCGGTTTGTGTACAACCGGATTCAGTATTGGTTACCAAAATAGTATAGGTCCCTACTGCATTTACCAGCGGAGTCTGTGAATCGTCGCCGGACACGATATTTCCGCCATCCGAAGCTGTCCAGGCATACGTAATGGTGGCGCCTTGTGAAGAACCTGTGCCATTGAGTTGCAGCTGGCTTGTGTTACAATTCAAATTGCCTGGTGTGACGGCAGATGCCGTTGGTGGCGTGTTATTCAGCGCAACGGTTGCAGATGCCGTGGAGGTACAGCCATTGAGGGTGTCGGTTACCACCAGGTTGTAAGTCCCCCCTTCGTTTACGGTCGGGTTTTGCAAAGACGACAGGAAGTTATTTGGGCCTGTCCAGGCAAAAGTGGCGTTGGTATCCGGAGTAGTCCCTGAGATGACCACGCTCGTTACCACGCAAGTAATGGTATTTCCGGTAGCAGAAGCTCCCGGGGCACTGGTGTTAGAGGTCACATTGGCGGTTGCTGTGCTGGTACAGGTAGTGATACTGTCGGTAACCACCACATTGTACGAGCCCGACACATTGACCGTTGGACTTTGTTCAGAAGAGGAATAGCCATTGGGGCCGGTCCAGCTAAAGGTTGGGCTGGCAGCATTGGTAGAGGTGGTCAGTTTGATGGAAGATACCAGGCAGTTCAGCGTGCCACTGGTGGTGGCCAGGGAGGGCGCCGGGGTTCCGGTTACGCTGGTCACAGCGGTTTGCGTGCAACCATTGATGCTGTTGGTTACTTTTAAGGTATAAGTACCCGCAGCATTTACCACCGGATTCAAGGTTGTACTGCCACTTACAATGTTTCCACCGTCTGCAGCCGTCCACAGGTAGCTGAAATTAGCACCGGTGGATCCAGTTCCCTGCAAAGTAGCCTCTGGGGCGGTACAAGAAATCGCTTGTGCTGGTCCGGCATCGGCACTTGGAACATCCTGATTGGCCGCGACAGTCTCCGATGCAAAGGAGGCGCAACTGGTGACAATATCGGTCACCTGTATCGTATAATTGCCCGCAGCATTTACGGTAGGCGTTGCGGTTGTTCCTCCGGACACAATGTTACCACCGGCAGCAGCATACCAGAGATACTCAATATCAGGTCCGGAGCTGGATCCTGTACCGTTCAACTGAATACTGGGCACGCTACAGGTTATGGTAGCCGGGTTCGCGATGGCGGCGGTGGGATACACGACTGGTGCGATATTTACCGAGATGCTTATTTTGCAATTGTTATCGTCGGTAACGCTGACCACGTGATTGCCGGCGGTAAGGTTAAAGGCGGTTTCTCCCAATTGGCCATTTTGCCAGTTGTAGGTATAATTTGCATTCCATCCTCCTTCAGCAAATACCGTTGCAGAGGCAAGAATACCATTACAGCCTACGGGTGTGGTACTTTCGACGGTCAGTGTAAGCGGTGCGTCCGGGCCAAGCACTTCAATAGGGTCAGAAATTCCCACCGTTCCAATCCTTCCGGTCACCGTTACAGTGTAGGTACCTGCCGGAATATTGATCAGGTCCTGAGTGGTCGCACCGTTACTCCAGGCATAGGTGTAAGGAGCTACCCCTCCGCTGGGAGTAATATCGATTGCCCCGGTATTCGTTCCGTAGCACTTGATAGAGGTAGTACTCGTCGCTTCTACGACCAGGGCCGGAGGAGCGCATTTGTCCACTTTAAAATCATATAAGGCAGAAGTGGGCAGTTGCCCTGCTTCGTACACTTTTCGGTCGTAGGGACAGATACAGAATATGGTGGGATAATAATTGATCTGATAGGAACTGGCAATGGAGGGCCCCTGGGCGTGAATGATCGGGTAAGGGGTACCTGCCACCCAGTTTCCCTGGGTACCTCCTACACAACCGGATGGGCCATACAGGCAGTTCTGGTTGGTAGAGGCGTCACCTTCAATAAAAAACACCCGAACTTCATTGGTGCCGTTCGGGCCATATTCTTCATACAGGTTTTCCAATGCTCCCGAGTTGTGATAGTTCCAACAAGGGCCACACCAGGTAGCCGAAACATCCAGAAATACCGTGTAACCAGAATCCAGCAGGCTGTACAGGTTGTAACTGGCGCCATTAAGATCCACGGCATTGAAGTCGGGCGCAGTACTCCCATCCGGGATTTGCGCATAGGCCGACGTCCAACTCATCATGGCAAACACGAAGAGTAAAAGTTGCTTTTTCATAAGCAGTGAGCAGGAAAGATGTTAGTGAAATAAATTTGAAGGGCGAAAAGTACAATTCCTCTGCGTATTTCAAATTTTGGAAACAACTATTTTGCAAAATTGAAATACGAACGACATAATGACCGATGTGTTACAAGGGCGCATCTTTTCGATAATCCTTCAGTTCTTCTGCCGTTAGCGGTGGAGCCACCTCATATTCACGGCGCCAATCGCGCACGGGCATTCGATCGAGCGGGTACCAGTTGCCCCACCAATCGAAGTATTCGAGGTTGTTAAAATTCAGTTTGTAATCAAACTCACTGGGTACATCGTACACAAAGCCGGGATAGTAATACGGGCGCTTATGTTCCATTGCGAACTCAATTTCCTTAAGCATGGTGAAAGTTCCAAGGCCACGTTTCCACTCATCCGGCTCGTGAATACAGTAATTGGCCGCCATACTTCTGCGCCCCACATGAAAGTAGCTGGTGGCAACCAGGCGATCCCCGCTAAATACATCGAACTGAATCCCGTAGCAGGGCATCAGACTGCTGAAAGCACTAAAAAATCCGTAGATACTTTCCGGACGATTGTGTCTGAACCGTTGAGCATGCCGTTCGAACAGCATCTCATGCATGGGTTCGATGCGGATCGGACGCCGCAGGATCACCAGATCATCGTTGCGGCGCAGGCATTTTCGCTGGCTTTTACTGAATTCAAAATTGCGCAGATCAATACGCAACAGGATCACCCGACATGGCTTGCCCCGCCATTCCCAGTAATTGCGCCGGAAGATCTGATCCGACCAATACGTCCAGCCATCCTCACAAAAGCGATCAAACACCATCGTATGCAGAGGCTGCATCGGGATATACTCCTCGATGTAGTTCGGGTTGAACGAGATGTCCTGAAAAATGGGCAGTGTTGGACGATTCACAGAAAAAATTTAGTCAATGGGTTGAAGTTGGCCGGACGATTCCACCTGATCCGAAACCGAATCAATACGGTCTGTCATATCCCGCTTTTTCTAAAGTTAAGACCGATAACAGAGGCCTTCTCCCGAGTCGTGTTTTAAAAAACGATCGCAAAAAATTGTCTCATACAATGCCACTACCAGACTACTGGACATTTTGACATTGGACACTAGAAACGATCCTGCAAGTGCATGATTTTCAATTTTTTAGAGTGCAGGTCCAACGTCTATTGTCAAAATGTCCAGTAGTCTGCGCCACTACAAATGCAATTTTAAAATTATATCCTTGCGGTGTGGTGTGAATAATTTTGATGCCGCGTTACCAACTTTACGTGTAGTACAGCTTCCCTTCCTGCTTACTTGCGCTTTTTCTTTTTCCCCTTCACCAGTTTCATTTCCTTCAACAGATAGCCGGCGCCGCCAAATTTATCCACGATAAACAGGACGTACCGGGCATCCACCATGATATTGCGACAAATGGCCGGGTCGTAGTTCAGATCGCTCATGGTTCCTTCCCAGACCCGGTCGAAATTAAGGCCCACGAGGTTGCCATTGGCATCCAGGGCCGGAGAACCGGAATTGCCGCCGGTAGTATGGTTGGTGCCAATGCAGGCCACGGGCAAACGTCCGTCAGCGGTCGCATATTGGCCGTAATCTTTTGATTTCCAAAGGTCAATGAGTTTCTGAGGCACATCAAACTCGTAATCTCCGGGGATATATTTTTCCATCACACCGTCCAGATCGGTCTGGTATTCGTATTGAATGGCATCCCGGGGAGAGAAGCCCCGGATCTTCCCGTAGGTAACGCGCAGGGTGCTGTTTGCGTCCGGGAAAAAGCGTTTTTCTTTAAAAATCTCCATTTGGGCAGCCATATACTGGCGCTGAAGAAGGTTGATCTGTGGCTGAAGTTCCTGGAGTTTAGGCTGTACCTGCGCAGCGTAGTAGCCTTGGAGGCGCTCCCAGAGTTTATAGGCCGGGTCGCTTTTCAGGGTTTCAGCGATCTCCATTGGCTTACCGGAGGACAAAAGCGTCCTGAATTTTTCCCGATTGGCGATGGTGCTATTGTCTATGATCTGTTTGGCCAAAGCCGGGTAACCACCGGCGGCTCCTGCCATGGTTTTTACATCCGCACCTCCCCATTCGGCACGGGTATTTTCAGCAAACATTTCAAGCATGGCAGCCAGCACTGCTTCATCTACCTGTGGGTGGTAGTTTTTATAAAAGCCCTCCATTCCGGACTTAATATTTTCAAGTTTTCCGGTAAAAACAGCCTCATTTTTAGCATCATAGGAGTTGATCCAGGTGTTTAATCCAGCGGCCGTGGCAAGGATCTCGTTGTTGCGGACCATGGTTTCAAAATAATAATCGCGGGCCAGGGCATACGGCTCAATGTCCTGATACAGTTGGCGCAGGCGGGGCAGCAGGTTTTTCCAGCGAATATTCCAATCGGGATTTGTTTGTATGCGTTGGGCGAATTCGGCTTCGTAGGCGCGTTTTTTATCCAGGGCTTTATAGGTTTTGAGGCCCTGCATTTCACCCAGCCATTTTTTCCAGGCATTGGCAATGCTGGCATAGCGGGCTACATAAGCGATCTTCACCGCCGGATCTTTGCGCATGAATCCGTCCATGACCTTAAGCGCCCGGTCGCGGATGGCCACCCGGGCAGGGTCGAGCACTTCACCGGTCTGCCTTACGGCTGCTTCGGTCAGATATTCGTCCGTCCGTCCCGGGAAACCGTACACCATGGTAAAGTCACCCTCCTCGGCCCCATCGAGCGAAATTGGCAGAAAGTGGCGTGGGCGGTAAGGAACGTTGTCTTTAGCATAAGCTGCAGGGTGGTTGTCTTTGTCGGCATAGACCCGGAACATGGAAAAATCGCCGGTATGCCGGGGCCACACCCAGTTGTCGGTATCTGCTCCGAATTTACCGATACTGCTTGGAGGAGCCCCTACGAAGCGGACATCTTTAAATGTTTGGGTAACAAACAGATAGTATTGATTTCCATTATAGAAGGAGCGCACCTCAATGTCTTCCCACTTTCCTTTTTTGGTGGAAGATTTCAGGCTGACGATGTTCCGGTCGATCTGCGACTGGCGGTCGCGCTCGCCCATATTTTCCGTAACTCCCTGGAGCACAACGG
>Ga0075012_10004816_pt1 | contig 12498 bp, 10 predicted proteins | sample All_14_2_FD_71474 | JGI IMG/M metagenome (GOLD analysis project Ga0075012, IMG submission 71474) | Freshwater microbial communities in response to fracking from Pennsylvania, USA - Allegheny Zone_MetaG_DW_15 | ecosystem: Environmental > Aquatic > Deep subsurface > Groundwater > Drilled...
ATCGGATTGCGCGACGAGACCTTGGGCGACACCAGACCGAAGTCGCACGGCAGGTCCTCGCGCTCCGGAACATAGGTGCCGAACAACCTGTCGAAGACGATCAGGACGCCGCCGAAATTGGCATCGAGATACTCCGGATTGCGGGCGTGGTGAACGCGATGCGCGGACGGCGTATTGAGAACATGCTCCAGCCAGCCGAGCTTCGGGATCCAGTCGGCATGGATCCAGAACTGGTAGAGCAGGTTCAGGAACAGCGCCGTCAGCACCGTCTCCGGCGCGAAGCCCAGCAGCACCAGCGGCGCGAAGAAGAGCGAGGTGCCGGTGAAGCGGCCGATCCACCCCAGCCGGTACGCCATCGCGAAGTTGAACTGGTTCGGCGAGTGATGGACCGAATGCGACGACCAGAACCAGCGCACCGTGTGGCTGGCGCGATGGAACCAGTAGTAGAAGAACTCGAGACCGACGAAGAGCAGCAGCACGGACCAGACGCTGTCGAGCGACTGGGTGAAGAGCCGATGCTCGTACACCCAGACCAGCCACGGCGCGGCGAGCGTGTAGGGAATGAATGCCAGCAGGCGGCGGCCGGCGAGATCGGCCAGCGAACAGGCCCAGGATTTCCAGTCGTAGGACTCGGCACGCGTGCGCGACTGCCAGATGCCTTCGGCCAGGGCTGCCAGGAGCACCAGAGGCAGGATGACGAGATAGAGAATGGCGAGGGACTGCACGAAAGCCTCCATATGACTTGCCGCGGTCCAATATATGAGCGATGCTCATGTTCCGTTACTCGCCTTCCCGCCTCCGGTGCCGCCATGGCCGCACGCCGCCAAGTCGCTGAAAAGAAACGGAGATCGCCGCGACAGGCGCGCGCGGCACAGACCGTCGCGTCGATCGTCGAAGCCGCGGCTCAGATTCTCGAAGAAGGCGGACTGGCCGCCTTCACCACCAACGCCGTGGCGGAACGGGCCGGCGTCAGCATCGGCACGCTCTATCAGTACTTTTCCGACAAGAACGCGCTGCTGGTGGCACTGGCCCGCGGCGAGATGGAGACTGCACTGCGCGAGGTCGCACGGGCGTTGCAGGGCGAGGGCGACCCCTCGCTCGAGGGCCGCGTGCGGGCCATGGTGCGGGCGATCGTCCATGCCTTCCGCGGCCGGCAGCGGGCGCGCAAGGCGGTGGTCCAGGCGCTGCTCGCGCAGGGGAGCGGGATCGAGCTGATGGCGCCCGTCGCCGCTTTCGTCGCCCGGGCGGGTGAGACCGTCGGGCGCGGCCCGAACCCGCTGGTCGGTCCGCTCACCCGCGAACAGGCATTCGTCGTGTCGCGGGCTCTCATGGGTGTCGTCCGCGCCGCGGTGCTGGAGGAGCAACCGTTTCTCGCCAGCCGCGCCTTCGAAGACGAGATCGTGCGGATGATCGTCGCCTATCTCGAAGCGATCTCCGCGACGGCCGGACGCCAACCCTGAGAGATCGCGCCTGCGAAGGCCGTGACCTCGTCCTGCCAGTCCCGGCGCTTCGAATCGGCCGAGCTTTCCGTCCTCAGTCCGGAGAAGTCGAGATGCACACCGGTCTCCTGCGGGAACAGGCGGCCGGTGAGCAACCGAGCATAGGTCGCGGCCGACCGGCGCGGCGTGCTCGCGCCGGGAATCGCCCGCGCCACCACCGGCAGGATCGTCGACCAGGCCCAGCGCTCCATGGCGGAGCGGTCGCGCGCCAGCCCCGTACCCGGCATCAGGCCGGGATCGTAGGCGAACCAGCGCGGACCGCCCGCCGGTATGCTGCGGGCGCGGGCATAGACGTGCAGGATGGCGACGAGCTTGGACGTGGCGTACCGATCCAGACCCAGCTGCTTCTCGGACGCGCGGGCGTCGAGGTCGCCCCGCGCCACCCGGTCGATCCCCGGATAGACGCCGCCCCTGAATCCGAACAGGCGCGCGGCCCCGTTTGCCGGATCGTGCGTGCCGCTCGCGGTGAAGACGACCGGCGCACCGGCCGCGAGGACCGGCAGCAGGCGTTCGATCAGCAGCGCATGCGCGAGCCAGTTCGCCTGCAGGGTCTCCTCGTACCCGTCGACCGTCATGCGCTTGCCCGCCACGCTCTGGATCCCGGCATTCGCGGCCAGCGAGGCGAGACGCTGGCCGGCAAGACGGGCCACGACCTCATCGGCGAAGGCGACCGTCGAGGCAAGCGAGGCGAGGTCGAGCGGCAGGATGTCGAGACGCTCGCCATCGGCGACGGCGCGCAGCGCGCCCGCAGCGGCGGGCCGGCGTGCACCGACGATGACCCGGTTCGCAGGGTCGGCGAGAAGCAGACGCACCAGTTCGAGGCCGATCCCCGAGGTGCCGCCCGTGACGAGATGGAGGACGGTCATTCTTTGACTCCGGCTGAGGTCCATTGAAAATGGAAACCAGGTCGCTGACCGTCCATTCGCATCGGAGGCACGCCATGCCGATCGCCCTGAAACCGCGCAAGAAGCCCCTGCAGGCCCGCTCCGCCGTGACGGTGGATGCCATCGTCGAGGCGACCATTCGCATTCTGAGGCGCGACGGATGGACGGCCTGCACCACGACCCGCATCGCGACGCTGGCCGGCGTCTCGGTCGGCTCCCTCTACCAGTACTTCCCGAACCGCAACGCGATCGCCGTCGAGATCGTGCGCCAACGCACCCGTACCTACCTGGAAGCCGTCATCGCCGCCGATCTGTCGCACGCGACAACGCCGGAGGAGGCCATCGAAGGAGCCATCTCAGCCTTCGTCATCGAGAAGCGCAGGGGACTCGATGTCTCACTGGCGTTACGCGATGCCCTGCCCGAGGTGCAGGGGCGCCAGGCCATCATCGAGGAGGCGCGGCGGTTCGTTCCGGCCCTTCAGGCCAAGCTCGCGGCAGCCGGTGCGGGAACGGCCGACGCGGCGCAGCTCGCCGTGGCACTCGCCGCCGTCGAAGGAGCTGTCTGGGAGATCATGGCCCAGGACGAGACCGCGATCGGGCGTCCCGAAGCCATCGCCGCCCTGTCGCGGGTCTTCCGGGCGGCCGCGGGCTTCAGCCCGGCGGCAGCGGCACGTTGAGCAGAACGCCGAACTCGCGCGCGAGGTCGCAGCTCACGCGCGCATGCACCTTGCCCTGCTTGTCGAAGAAGCGGCCGGTCTCGTTCACCGGGAACACGCCTTCGTGCCAGATGCCGGGGTGGATGTAGATCCCGACGCTGCCGTCGGACCAGAAGGCCTTGAAGGACTCGGGCTGGAGATCGTCGCCCGGCAGGGCGGCCGGCACGACGAACGGCTTGCCGTCGAGCGGCCAGAAGAGCTGGCCGCCGTCGGGGTGATAGTTGCAATGCCACAGGAGCACGCGCCCCTTGCTGAGCTGCACGCCGGGCCTCACCGTCTCGGGCAGGTCGCGGAAGCCGATGACATAGTGGCCGCCGACCGCCTCGTTGCGGCCGATCAGCTCGTTGCCCCGCCACTCGCAGGTGAAAATGCCCTCGGCCGTGCCGCCCTCGATGCCGGTACCGGCATCGAGCTTGCGCGAGCCGGTGAGCGGCCAGGGTACGATCTCGATCTTCTGCTTCTTCGGATCGCGCACGACTTCGCCATAGCCCTTGATGGTCTCGCGGTTGGCGCGGACCAGGGGAACGTCGAGCAGACGCAGGCCGGCGGGCACGTCGGGGTTGAGATAGTCGAAGACGACGCCGTCGTGCATGTCGCTGGCTCCTACGCTGCCTTGCCCAGATCCTCGCCGGCCAGCGCGCGCTCGATCAGCTTCACGACATTGTCGCGACCGTAGAGCTTGATGAAGGCGCCCATGCGCGGCCCCTGCTCGCTGCCGAGCAACACCTCGTAGAGCGTCTTGAACCACTGCCGCAGTTCTTCCTTGGCAAAGTGGCGCTTGCCCGCCTCGTACACCTCGTCCTGGATCACCTCGGCCGTCGCATCCTCGGGCAGCGTGCGCAGCGTATCGAGCAGGTCCTGCAGCGCCGGCCGTTCGCGCTCGCTGGGCAGCCGGAACTTCTTCGAGGACTTCACGAAGTCCTGGTAGTAGGCGACGGCGCCCGCGAGCAGCCGGTCGAGATAGGGCGCATTCTCCGGCGTGGCGCCGGGCACGTAGCGGCGCAGATACTGCCAGAGAACGTCCTTGTCCTCGGTGTTGGCGACGCCGGCGAGGTTCAGCAGCATGCCGAAGGTGACGCCCGCCGCCGAGTTGGCCGGAGCCTCACCGTCGTGAATGTGCCAGGCCGGATTCTCCAGCGCGCGCGCCGGCTCTTCCTTGGGCAGCTTCTCGACCAGCGAGAGATAGTCGTCGATGGCGCGCGGGATCACGTCGAAGTGCAGGCGCTTCGCGCGCCGCGGCTGCTGGTGCATGTAGAGCGCCAGCGATTCGGGCGAGGCGTAGCGCAGCCACTCCTCGACCGAGAGGCCATTGCCCTTCGACTTGGAGATCTTCTTTCCCTCCTCGTCGAGGAAGAGCTCGTAGTTGAACCCCTCCGGCGGCTTGCCGCCCAGGATGCGCACGATCTTGGCGGAGAGTTCGGCCGAGGGGATCAGGTCCTTGCCGTACATCTCGTAGTCGACGTCGAGCGCGAACCAGCGGCCGGCCCAGTCCGCCTTCCACTGCAGCTTGACGTTGCCGCCGGTGACCGGCGTCTCGACCATCGAGCCGTCCTCGTCGCGATAGACGATGGTGCCGGCATCGGCGTCGGTCTTGATCACCGGCGCCTGCAGCACGCGGCCGGTCCTGGGCGAGATCGGCAGGAAGATCGAATAGGTCGCGCGCCGCTCCTCGCCGAGCGTCGGCAGCATGACCGCCTGCACCTCGTCGTAGTGGCGCAGCATGGCGAGCAGCATCGCGTCGAAGCGGCCGGACTTGTACCACTCGGTCGCCGACTGGAACTCGTACTCGAAGCCGAACGAATCGAGGAAGGCGCGCAGGCGGGCATTGTTCGCCGCGCCAAAACTCGGATGCTCGTTGCTGAAGGGGTCGGGCACCGCCGTCAGCGGCTTGCCGAGATGGGCGGCCAGCATCTCCTTGTTCGGCACGTTGTCCGGCACCTTGCGCAGGCCGTCCATGTCGTCGGAGAAGCAGAACAGCCGCGCCGGCACGTCGGACAGGCGGCGGAAGGCCTGACGCACCATCGTCGTGCGCACCACCTCGCCGAAGGTTCCGATATGCGGCAGGCCCGACGGGCCGTAGCCGGTCTCGAACAGCACATAGCCTTTCGCCGGCGGTTTGCCGCCGATGCGGGCGACGAGCTTGCGGGCTTCTTCAAACGGCCACGCGCGCGCGGCCTCGGCAAGGGTACGATCGATCTGGGACATGGATCGGGCAAACTAGGTGCGGGGGCCATGGGCGTCAATTGCAGCAAGGGCCCAAAGTGCCGCGCGGCAGCACCCTGCCTCTCCGTGGCCACCGACGGTCGCTGCCTCGGGCATTTGCGCTGTGCTATTCACGCCCGGTGACGATCCCCGCGACCTCTTCCTGGCCGGCCCTGGTCGCGACCGCCCGCGGCGCGCTCTGGCGCGCGCCCGACGGGAGGGTGGAACGCCTGACCGGTGCGGCCGCCGGCGCCCGCGCCGCCGACCGTCCGCCGCTGGTCTGTCACGCGCCGGCCGCGGCCGCGCGGCTCGGGCTCGAGGAGATTGCGGCACACGACCTGCTCGAACTCTTCGCCTTCGTGAGGCCGGCGCGCTTCTGCCTGCCCACGGTGCGCGGCCTGTGCGAGGCGATCGGTCTGCAAGCGCCGACGACGCCAGAACACGAGCTGGCGGCCCTGCCCGCGATCGCCGAATCGCTGCTCGACGAACTCGACGACATGGCGGCGCTCGCCTCGTCCGAACTGAAGGAAACCGCGCTCGCGATGGCGCGCGGACATTGGAGCTGGGGCGAGGCGGTTCTGGCGGCGCTGGGCATCGACCAGGGAGGCAGGAAGCTGCGCCCGGGTGCCGGCCTCGACATCTGGAAGAGCCTGCCCGTCTGGGAAGAGCCCCCGCCTCCGCCGCCGCCGGGCAGCCAGCCGGTCGAGCCGCGCGAGGCACGGCTGCGGCTCGCGCACCTCGTCTCGGCGGGCGCCAACCTCGCCGAGGCCCGCCCGACCCAGAGCGAATATGCCTCGGCAGCGAGCGCGGCCTTCGCGCCTCGCGAGGAGGAAGACAAGCCCCACGTCGTGCTCGTCGAGGCCGGCACCGGCGTCGGCAAGACCCTGGGCTATGTCGCGCCCGCCAGCCTGTGGGCCGAGAAGAACGGAGCGCCGGTCTGGATCTCGACCTACACGCGCAACCTGCAGCGCCAGATCGACAACGAACTCGACCGGCTGCACCGCGACTCGGCCGAGAAGCGACGGCGCGTCGTGATCCGCAAGGGTCGCGAGAACTATCTCTGCCTGCTGAACTTCCAGGAGGCCGCGATGCGCACCGGCCTGGTGCCGGAGAACGCGGTCGGCCTCGGCCTGCTGGCGCGCTGGGCGCTGGCCAGCCGCGACGGCGACATGATCGGCGGCGACCTGCCGGCCTGGCTGCTCGATCTGGTGGGCCGCAGCCGCGTGCAGCGGCTGGCCGACCGGCGCGGCGAGTGCATCTATTCGGCCTGCGAGCACTACCGGAAGTGCTTCGTGGAACGCACGATCCGGCGCGCGCGTCAGGCCGACATCGTCATCGCCAACCACGCGCTGGTGATGATCCAGGCCGCGATGGGCGGCCTCGACGACGGCACGCGGCCCCTGCGCTACGTGTTCGACGAGGGTCATCACCTGTTCGATGCCGCCGACGGTGCGTTCGGCGCGCATCTGAGTGGCGTCGAAACGTCGGATCTGCGCCGCTGGCTGCTCGGCGCGGAGGGCCGCCGAGGCAGCCGCGCCCGCGGACTGGAGCGCAGGCTGAGCGACCTGCTGGGCGAGGACGTCGAGGCGCAGAACGCCCTGCGCCGCCTGCTCGATCTCGCCCAGCAGCTTCCCTCGACCAACTGGCAGACGCGTCTGGCCGACGGCACGGTGCTCGGCCCGGCGGAGGAATTTCTCGCGCTGGTACGCCAGCAGGTGCGCGCGCGCTCGGCCGGCGACGATCAGGGCTTCGGCCAGGAATGCGACGTGCGCCCGCTCAATCCCGGCCTGGTCGAGGCCGCCGACCGGCTGGCCGAGGCGCTGGACAAGATGCTGCAGCCGGTGCGCCGCCTGCGGCAGGCGCTGCGGGCCAAGCTCGAGGGCGAGGCCGACAAACTCGACTCGGGTCAGCGCGCCCGGATCGAGGGCGTGGCGCGCTCGCTCGCCAATCGCTGCGAGCTGACGCTCGAATCCTGGCGGGCCATGCTGCGCGGCCTGCACAACGATCCGGACGCGGCTTTCGTCGACTGGTTTGCCGTCGAACGCGTCCAGGGCCGCGAATACGACGTCGGCATGTACCGCCACTATCTCGACCCGGCCGAGCCGTTCGTGAACTCGGTGATCCGGCCGGCCCATGGCGCGGTCATCACCTCGGCCACCTTGCGCGATTCGCTGGGGGTGCCGCAGGCGGCCAACGACGAGGACGTGGCCGCGCAGGCCGACTGGGTCGTCGCGGAAGCACGCACCGGCACGCGGCACCTCGCGGCACCGGCCGTGCGCGCGGCGATGGCGTCGCCCTTCAACTATGCCAACGCCACCAAGGTGCTGATCGTCAAGGATGTGAAGCGCGACGATACCGAGCAGGTGGCGGCCGCCTATCGCGAACTCTTTCTCGCGGCGGGCGGTGGCGCCCTCGGGCTCTTCACGGCGATCGGCCGCCTGCGCGCCGTCCACCAGCGCATCGTGCCGGTGCTGGAGGAAGCGGGCCTGCCTCTCTACGCCCAGCATGTCGGCGGCATGGATGCGGCGACCCTGGTCGACATCTTCCGCGCCGAGGAGCATTCGTGCCTGCTGGGCACCGACGCCGTGCGTGACGGTGTCGACGTGCCGGGACGTTCCTTGCGCCTCATCGTGTTCGACCGCGTACCATGGCCGCGTCCGGACATCCTGCACCGCGCCCGCAAGGCGCATTGGAAGGCCGCGGGGGCGGGTGCCAACGGCTACGACGACATGCTGGCCCGTCTGCGCCTGAAGCAGGCCTATGGCCGATTGATTCGGCGCGCCGACGATCGGGGCGTCTTCGTGATGCTCGATTCGCGGCTGCCCAGTCGATTGCTCAGCGCCTTTCCGCAAGGCGTGACGGTGGACCGCGTCGGACTGGCCGATGCGGTGGCCGAAACGAGGCGGTTTCTGGATAGTTGAGATCGCGGCAACGATCGCCGCGACAGGCTGTTTCTCCTGCATCGAACAACAGCGTCAGGAGGAACTCATGAACACGAACAAGCTCATTGCCCTCACTGCGGCGGCCCTTCTCTTCGGTGGCAGCGCGATGGCCCAGAGTGGCGGCAGCGCGGGTGGCAGCGCCGGCACCGGCGGTGGCGCATCGGGTGGCGGCGCTTCGGTCGGCGGCGGCGCCTCGACGACGGCCCCGAGCGGGACGACCGGCATGGGTACCGGCACGACGGGCACCCCCACGACGACCCCGCGGAGCAGCACGTCGACGGGCGTCGGCGCGACCGGCAGCGGCACCGCCCCGGCACCAGGCGGCAGCACCAGCTCGATGGGCGTCGGCGCCGGCACCACCGGCGGCGGCTCGGTGAACCAGGGCATGGCGCCGTCCCCGTCCGGCTCCGGCGGCGTGTCGGGCGGCACCTCGGGCACCACCCGCTAACGGCCGGCAACGGCCGGCAACGGCCAGTTTTCCGGCAAATAAACGAAACAAACGCAATATTCGAAATATTCGAAGCCGGAGTCGCACCCCCGACGGCCCGCTCCCCGGTGGGGTGGGCCGTCCCTTCGTGCAGGGATCATGCGCATCAAGACGGTTTTTCTTGCGACGATCGCCGCCCTCGCTGCAAGCGGGGCCGGCTCTTCAGGATCGGCTCAGGACATTTCCCCCCGGAGCAGCGACCTTGCCGCAGCGGCGCCGCTCGCCGATCGGCCCACCCCACCCTCGCCCTCGGAGGCAGCTACGGGTCCCGCCTACGAGGTCTGTGTCCGCGGCCCTTGGCCCGCGGCCGGCGATGCCGGTGCCCGTTCGAGTGCGTGCCGGAGAGCCTTGAGCGCGAACCTGAACATCGAACAGGGGGCGTTGGTGAGGCTTACGAGAGGCATCGCCCTAGTCACGAGTGCGTTGAGCTTTCCTGCCGCCGCCCAGGAGCGGCAAGCCTATGCTGAGGCGCTGGAAGACTTCGACGCGGTGCTCACACGTCAACCGCAGAGCGTCGATGCGCTGATTGCGCGGGGACATACCCATGGGCTGATCGGCAATCGCGTGCAGGCCGACGCCGACCTGCAGCGCGCATTGTCGCTCGCGCCCGAGAGCCCCCAGGCGCTCGTCGTTCGCGGCCTGATACGCAACCGCCAAGGCGACAAGGCACTGGCCATGCGGGACTACGAAGCGGCTCTCCAGGGCGATCCCTCCTATCCTCAGGCGCTCGTCAATCGTGCGGCGTTGCTTTCGGAACAGGGAAGGCACGATGAAGCCCTTCGGAACCTCGATCGAGCGATCGCGGTTGCCCCGAAGAACCCTGTCGCCCACTACAATCGCGGCTTCGCCCACTTTGCCACACATGACTATGGCAGGGCGCTGGACGACTACGACACTGCGATCAGGCTCGATCCCGAGATGGGGGTCGCCTACAACAATCGGTGCCTCGTTCGGGCAATCGTCGGTAAGGACCTGCAAGCGGCTCGCGAGGATTGCCAGACGGCTCGCCTGCTGTTGCCCCACGATCCCGCCGTGAACGAAACGCGAGGCTTCCTGTTTCTCAAGATGGGCGACGCGCGTTCGGCGCTGAGCGAGTACGATCGGGCTCTGTCGGGCGATCCCAACCGACCGCTTGCCCTTTACGGCCGCGGGATTGCGCGTGCCCTGCTGGGGAACGCGACGGCAGGGGAACGCGACAGGATGGCGGCCCTGTCGCTTTCACCCCTCACCGCCGACCAGTTCACGAGGTACGGGATCAAATAGAGGCGCCTGCTCAGTAGCCGGCGGCTCGATCCACCACTTCCTTCAACGGCTCGCCGGCCACGAAACGCTTCAGGTTGTCGACGAACAGGCGGGCCACGAAGCGGTCACGCTGCGGATGCGGCCCGCCGATATGCGGCAGCACGACGATCCCCTCGGCCGTCCAGAACGGGTGATCGGCCGGGAGGGGCTCCTGCCGGAAGACGTCCAGCAGCGCCCCGGCGATCCTCTTCTCCTTCGTCGCGGCCATGAGGTCGGCGTCGTTGACGATCTGGCCGCGGCCGAAGTTCAGCAGCCACGCCGATTGCTTCATCTTCGCCAGACGCTTCGCGTCGATGAAGTTCTCCGTCTCCGGCGTCGCCGGCAACAGCAGCAGAACGAAGTCGGACTGCGACAGCACCTCGTCGGTCGCTTCCGCCGGCAGCACCTCGGCGACGTTCGGGACGCGCGTCGGCCGGCGCTTGGTGCCGATCACATGCATGCCGAGGGCCGCCGCGATGCGCGCCACTTCCTGGCCGATCACGCCGAGGCCGAGGATGCCGAGCGTCTTCCCCGTCAGCGGCTCGGCCACCGTATGGACCCAGCGGCTCTGCTTCTGGTTCTCGGCGGCGCGGGCATAGGGCTTGGCGACATGGAACAGCGCGCCGATGATGTTCTCCGGCATCGACTCGGTGTGGGTGCCGCGCGCACAAGTCAGCGTGAGGCCCGCCGGCAGGTCGGGCAGCGCCAGCCAGTTGTCGACGCCGGCGCTCATCGCCTGGGCCCAGCGCAGCCGGGGCATGGCGGGCAGCAGACCCGCCGGCACCGCCCCCGCCATCATCGCCTCGGTCCGCGCGAGCTGTTCGGCCGACGGCTTCTCCTTGCGCGGCAGGGTGTCCACCGCAACCCGGTCGGCGAGACCCGCCGCCTGGATCGCGTCGAGATAGGCGGTCGGCGAATCGGTCCAGAGGAGGACGTGGGGGCGGTCGGTCGGGGCCATTGGCGTTACAGCCCCTGTCCGCCGGCCACGGCGATCGTCTGGCCGGTGACCCAGGAGGCGAGTGGCGAGGCGAGGAACAGCGCCACGTTGGCAACTTCCTCGGCATGGCCCATGCGTCCGAACGGGATCGATGCCAGCGTGCCGTTGTAGAGCGCGGGATTGTCGGTCTTGCGCTTGTCCCACACGCCGCCGGGAAACTCGATCGAGCCGGGCGCGATGCAGTTCACGCGGATGCGGTCCTTGGCATACATCACCGCCTGGGTGACCGTGTAGTGGATCACCGCTGCCTTGATGGCGCCGTACGGCGGCTGGCGCGCCGCCGGATGAAGCGCGGAGATCGAGGAGATGTTGACCACGTTGCCCTGCGACTTCTTCAGCTCGGGCAGCGCCTCCTGCGTGGCATGCACGATCGAGAGCATGTCGACGGCGAGATTGCTGGTCCAACCCTTGTCGTCGTCGGACGAGCCGAAGGCCGAGGCGTTGTTCACCAGCAGGTCGACTCCGCCCAGCGCCGAAATGGCATCGCGCACGTAGCCGCGCACCGCGTCGCCCTGCGCCAGGTCGGCACTGGCGGCGTGGGTCTTGTGTCCATGTTTCGCGAGTTCGGCGCGAGTCTCCTCGAGCGTCCTGGGATCGCGCGCGCAGATCGACACGTCGCCGCCGCAGGCCGCGAAGCCCATCGCAATGGCCTTGCCGATGCCGCGGCTGCCGCCGCAGACGATTGCCTTCTTCCCCGTGAAATCAAGTTTCATCGCATGGTCTCCTGTTGGGGACGCCACCGTGAAGGGCAGCCCGCGTCGAATCAAGCAAAGGCACCGCGGGCCAGGCGACGTATTGAACAGCGGAACGACTCAGCTAGACTGCGCCGCAATAAAGAAAGCACAGGAGGCAACGTTCTAAATGACCAAAATCATGATTCCGCGACGACGCGCGCTCATTCTCTCCGCCGGTGCGCTCTCCGCACCGATGATCGCCTCGGGCGTCGCCCGCGCGCAGAACGACTGGCCCAACCGGCCGGTGAAGTACATCGTGGTGTTCCCGCCCGGTGGCCCGACCGACACGCTGTCGCGCATCGTCTGCCAGGAACTCACGGAACTTACGGGGCAGCAGTTCATCATCGAGAACCGAGCCGGATCCGGCGGCAACATCGGCGCCGACTTCATCGCAAAGTCGCCCCCCGACGGTTACACGATCGGCCTCTACACGATCGCCGCGCATGCCATCGCGCCTACCCTCTACACGAAGTTGCCGTTCGACGCGGGCAAGGACTTCACCGGCATCGCCATGCTGTGGTCGGTGCCCAACATGCTGATGACGCGGCTCGACTTCCCGGCCAACACGATCCCCGAACTGATCGCCCTGGCGAAGGCCAATCCCGGCAAGTTCTCGTTCGCCTCGTCGGGCGCCGGCACCAGCCCGCACCTGACCGGGGAAATGTTCAAGCAGATGGCCGGGGTCAACCTGCTGCACGTGCCCTACAAGGGCAGCGCGCCCGCCCATCAGGACATCCTCGCGGGCCAGGTCGACAT
>Ga0075012_10004821_pt1 | contig 12488 bp, 8 predicted proteins | sample All_14_2_FD_71474 | JGI IMG/M metagenome (GOLD analysis project Ga0075012, IMG submission 71474) | Freshwater microbial communities in response to fracking from Pennsylvania, USA - Allegheny Zone_MetaG_DW_15 | ecosystem: Environmental > Aquatic > Deep subsurface > Groundwater > Drilled...
CCCAAAAGGTAACCGCAATATCCTTACAACCTACTGTAAAATCCGACGAAGAAGAACATCATCATCACCATTAACAACGTGCTATTCAAACACGAAGTAAGAGAAGGCCAAATGGTCGGCGTAGCCTGGCAACATTACCCCGCTAACCGGATGGCTCAACACCGACTCGGGATAAGCAGGTTGTGTATTAAACGGAATACCGTAAACGGTTTCAATATAGCGCTCCATTAAATCCATCCGCCCTGCATCCGAAACAAAAACCACCTGTTCCTTATGCTCCAAAAGATAGTTGGCTAAATGCTTTACGGTATAGCCCCCACAACTTTTATTCATGGCCTCTTTAAATTGTGGATACATATACAGCTCCCCATTATCAATAGCCAAGAAATTGGTATTGTCGGCAAATTGATTGATGTCAAAAATATTGGCATGCAGCATTTGCCAAGCAAAACTATGGAAAACCACTATTCGGTTTTGGAAGCTGGGCTGAGCCAATTCGGCCTTAAATGCGCTGATGTTTTTACTGGCTATTTTAAAATTTTGAGAGTCCTTATTCAACTCGGTTAGTTTTATGCTGGCAGGCACTAAAAACAATAGGCCCGCAAGCACCAATATAACAGCATTACCCCTTACGTTTTGCCAGCCCACCGGCAACAAATAAGTACAAAAGGCAGTAAGCCCAATAAGCTCTAACAACACCAATGGCGCCAAAACCCGCATTTCCATTTTCATAAATACCGTTACCCCGAAAAGCAACAGCATAAACCAGCTGTTTACCAGCAACAATTTCCACCAATGCCTGCTGCGGTTGTATACCAGCAATAACATTGATACGCAAAATGCCATCGAATAAGCCATTAAAAATACCGGTTGTGCGGCATTAAGTTGCTGCAATATACCTATGGCCCTTGCTACCCTTAGGTCAAACCCCACTAAATACTGATTAAACGAGCCTAACGATTTTTCCAAAGGTAATACGCCAATGCTGTCATAAAACTCAGGGCTTAGCTCAACCTCATCCGATATAAAATATGCCAGGGCGGCTTCCAGTTTTACACTATCGGCTGGGGTGGCTAGCCTATAAAGCCGCTCGTCTTGTCCAAAATCCCAAAGGGTATGGGTGTATACTCTAGTGTCCCTAAACAAAACATCGCCTGGCAATGGTGCTGCCAGATAAAGCAAATATGCGCCAGCAAACACAGGCAAAACCACCAACGAAATCTTAAATAAGCCAAAACGAGCCGCCTTGTCGCCTACTACCCAAAGGCCGAAGGGCAACATAACTCCCGCACACATTAGCGCAGGTTCCATTCGGCAAAATATGGATAGCATCACTAAAACCGTAAAAAATATCCGTGAGCCTTTTAACCTTGGCATCACCTCCTTTACTTGAGGCAAGTGGGTAGCCACAAGCCCCAAAATACCTATGCCACAAGCCAATGAGCCAAGCTCGGTAGTATGGTAAAGCACAACATGAGTGCACCAGAACGGCAATAAGAAAACTATAAAACCCAAAGCTGCCCATTTGCTAACCTGTAAGCTGAGCCAAAAAGCCCGTAGCAACCAAACAAATCCGGTTGATGCCATTAATAAAATGCTTTGACCAACAATACCGTACCAGTTAAATTGTGGAAGCAGGCTGTAGCCAGTGGCCATAATACTGGATATGCCCGTAAGAATACCATAATTGTAATGCACCGGCTTAGCTATACCGCCACTAAAACTGCCATCAACATAAGCCATCAAAAACTTATCGGTGTACTCGCCAAAATACAGCCCCCAGATAATATAGCAACAAGTATGAAGCAGAATTGCCCATACAAAAGATAGTATCAACGGATTTTTCTTGCTTATGATTTGGAGCACGGGCTGCACATCTTTGGCCTATTTGGTAAAAATACCATTTATTACCGCAAGGTTTAACCATAGCGAAATACGGGTAAGGTTTTAGCGTATAAAATTACCTAACTTGCAACAGCTTGCCACATAGCCTTTGTTCAGTTAGTGAACCCATGAAACCAACAACTACCAAACATATTGCCGCATATTTGGCTGTGGTAGCTATACCCCTCGCTGTAATATGGTTTATTGGGGTATACGTAACCATTGGCGATGGCATTTTTGCGGGATTAATGTTGCAAGGGCTATTTTTTCCACCAATTGAGAAATTTTACCTGGTAACCAATGGCAGCAATCGTTTTTTGCTGGCACCCATGGTACATCTCTACAAGCATTTTCCGCAAATTAATTGGTTCGATGTTTCGCAGTTAGTGCCGGGCATTGTTACTTTATTGTTAATGCTGTACATAGTATTTACCAGCATTTTGAAGTCTTTTGGCGATAAATGGACACTTGTAGCAGCAACCATATTTAGTGCTTTGCTAGGCGTTGTATTTGCAGAAAGCACCATACTATACGACCCACTATCGTCGTCATTGATGCTGCCATTGCTGGTTTTGCTGCTACCCAGCTATTGCAACCATAAATGGGCTAAGGCAGGCGCTTATCTTTTGCTTACCTTATTGTTGCTGCTGTGTTGGCAAATACGCTACCAAGGTATATTTGTTGGTTTGGTGCCTGCCGTAGCATTGCTCGGCTTAATTGAGCTGCATCCCCTGAGATTTTTGAACAAATACAAAAATGCGCTCCTGCTTATTGTAGCCACCTTTGGCATATTTGCTTCAGCCAGTTATCTTCAAGACCAAAACATTACCCCCGAAGAGCAGAAAATAGCTGAACTGGATAGCTACATTTATACCTTTAGCGATGGCATGGTAGTAAAACCAGGCAGCTACGATATAACCGACCCCGTTGATTCCATAAAGCTTATAGCCTACTATACCTTTTACTTTGCAGAGCCTACCGATACGGCACTGGTGTACATGAAAAACATAACTTACCCGTCCGTTTTCGAGGGCGATGTATGGGCTGGCTTACCTATAAAGTGGGGCTTATTCTGGGAGCGGGCAAAAGTTGATGGACCCATGGCCTACCAAGGCTACAACCGCTTTATGTGGTATATGTTGGCAGCAAATCTGGCATTTTTGTTATGGGCTCTTTTATTGGCCCCAAGCAAAGCCTGGATTTGGAAAGCGCTGCTCTGGACACTATTCGTTTGGTGCTACTTTATATCATTGGGTGTTGCCGTTAAAATGATATACAAACTAGCAGTGCCATTGTCGTTTTTCTTCATTTTTAGTTTCGTTTACCTGGCGCTGCAAATTTGGCGCGATAGAAACAAAGCGCCAACCGCTGGAGCCGCTTTTGCTGTTTCAGCTAGTTTCGTTATACTGATTAGTATTGTAGTCTTGCAATTAAAAACCTACACCAGCATTAAGGCTGACCGCCAAGAAGGCTTAGCGTTGAAGCAGGAGATAGTAACGGAAATGAACCAACTGTTCCCTGACAAATTATTGGTGTTCGATTTTTTCTCGGAAGTAGTGTTGGAAGATGAAATTGGGGCTGACAATAGCACCCGAGAATTGCTGCCAAAGGCTACCATGTTCGGCGACTTTTACATGAGCCTCTTCCCTACCAATAAGCAACACTTAGAAGCGCTTACCGGCACAAGCGACTTTGTGGCGTTTTTTAAGTATTGCGCCAGCAACCCTGATAAAGTGGTATTGGTAATGTCGCAACACCGAATTGACCTAATAAAATCCTATCTTAAACTGGTTAAAGGGGTAGAACTTAACTTCGTACCGCTGGAAGGTGACTACAATATTGAAAAATTAGAACACAGTTTTTACGAAGTTCCTTTGTTGCTTAACTACTACCAAGTTACCTTTAGCGAAACCAAATGAAAGGATTGCTTAACTTTATACCATGAAGACGCAAATACTGGGTATACTTTTTTTAGCATTTTGCGCTAACCTTATTGCCCAAACGGATACCATATACCCGATTGACGCGAAGCAGATATTAACTGTAAGTCCAAACCACACCTCCGGTTGCGAATATTACATGATTGCCCCGCATGATGGGTTTAATTTGGTTGACCCCCAATTCCGGTCGGCGTTGATGATTTTTGACAAAAACGGTGAATCGCTGTTTTTTAAAGGCTTACCAGGCAACTCCAACCAATTTTTCAATTTCGTGTTCGACTTTAAGTTGCAACCCAATGGCCAATTGAGCTTCCATAACCAAGCATCACCAAATACCAAACACTATGTAATAGACAGCACCTTACGGATTGTTGATTCCGTTGAGGTTCAGTTTCCATACTTCTCCGATGCGCACGAACTACTACTGCTGCCCGACGGCTCAAAAATTGTAATGGGCTACGAATACCAAACCATGAACCTCGATACCTTGTTTACGGTTGATGGTTTCCAGATGAGCGATCAAACAACCGTTGAAGGGGGCGTGATATTCATTTATGACAGCAATAATAACATCGTTTTCCAATGGAGTGGTTTTGACTACTTCGACATTTCGGATATGGACTATACCAACTTAACCACTATCGATTTTGTTGACTTTATGCACGCCAACTCCATCGTTTTGGATAACGACGGAAACCTAATAGTATCGCTGCGCAACTTTAACGAAGTGGTAAAAATTAGCCGTCAAGACAGCAGCATTATTTGGCGCTTGGGTGGCAAGCACAGCGATTTTACCTTTGTTGATGACACTTTGTTCGGGTTTAAACTACATCACCACGCACAACTTATGCCCAACGGCAACATCACTATCCTAGATAATGGCACCTACCACAACCCGCCTGTAGCACGCGCCCTTGAGTATGAGCTAGACGAAACAAATGGTACCGCAACCTTGGTGTGGGAATATAAAAACAACATTGAAAGCATATCCATTGGTAGCCAACAAGTGCTGCCCAATGGTAATAGATTGATTAATTGGGGGGCCGATATTGATGCCTTTTTTAGCCCGATTGTTGAAGTAACCGATAATTTCGAAGAGGTACTTAGCATTAACTTGCCCCCTGGATATTTCAGCTACCGTGCTTTCTGTTTTGATTTGCCTTGGGAGGTAACCCGGCCCAAGATAAGCTGCAGTTTCAGTAATGGCAATGCCACCTTATCCGTTGACAGCGGGTTTGCGCAATACTTTTGGCTGCACGATGGCAATAGCAGCAGCACTATAAGCATTACCGATACAGGCAGTTATCAAGTATTTGGCCACAATGGCTATGGTTGGATAGGCTCGAAAACGATATATGTAACCGATCTGACCAACCCATGTGATACTACAGTGGGTATAAATGAAACGTTGGCAAGCTCAGTAAAAATATACCCCAACCCAACTAATGGCCTGCTAAACATTACGTTGCCATTGGGTATTGATTTCTCGCAAGCCAATATTACCATTACCAATAACTTAGGGCAAATGGTAAACGAATGGAAAGGATTAAACGATAACGTGTTAACCTTCAATACCAACTACCTACCAGCAGGCACCTATTTAGTGCAAATAAATGGTAACGAGATACACTGGCAAGGTAAGTTTATGGTGCTAGGGCAATAAAAGACTAGGCCTTTTTGCGTTTCAGATAAGCATACATTTCCTCCAGCACAAAAAGTATGGTGGATAGTTTGGCGGAAGTGGCTATGCCTGTCATACGTTGCTTTTGGTCAACGGGTATTTCGGCAATGCGGTAGCCATGCTTATGTGCTTCAACCAACACTTCGGCCATCATAAATATGCCTCGCGATTGGTAATGTACTTTATCAAAAATAACCCTGCGGTACAAGTGAATCCAGTTATAATCTTTTAGCTTGAGGCCAAACACCCATCCAATAAGCTTGTGGTATGCCCATGAGTTGAAACGCATACGATTGGTATAACCAACACGCTTTACCCTAAAGCTCGATATAACATCGGTAGTAGGGGCAGCGGCGATAAAAGGGGCCAATGTTTCGGTATCCATTGGGCTATCAACAGGCACACATAGCACATACTCCTTAGTTGCCGCCTGTAAGCCCGTCCACACTGCTGCGCCAAAGCCGCCATTCTGGGCATTGCACACCAAACGGGTGCTGGGCCATTTATTTATGTTAGCTTCAATTAGCGCTTTGGTGCTGTCTCGGCTGCAATCGTCAACAATTATAATCTCAAAATCGGCTACGGCAGCCTGCACGGCATCTAGGGTTTGCTGCACCGATGACAAAATGATTTCCTCCTCGTTGTAGGCCGGTATAACTATAGACAAGGAGAATGGCCCGCTCATTTTGCCACCTTTATTGACTGGCCTTGATGCCCAATGCTATCCTCAATAGCCTCCAGCACGCGCACTACATTGGCCGCATTTCGCCAGCCAGTTCGTGGTTGTTGTTGGCCATTGATGCAAGCCATAAAGTGTTCTAACTCCTCTCTTAATGGCTCTTTGTAATTAATATTGGGTATGCTCACATCGTTGTTGGATACCGACAATTGAAAATCGCCGAAATCGCCACGGGTTTGGGTGGTTGGTGCTATGGTATGATATAACCTTATCTTTTCGGAAGGTGCCACATCGTTGAACAGTAACATGCCTTTTGAGCCAATCACCTTCATTTCGCGTTGTTTTACCAGTTCCATCCACGATACACAGATGTTAACCGACAAACCTGTAGGGTATATCAAATCGATATTGGCTAGATCGTATTGGTTGGAGCCAAGCAATTTATATCCTGTGGCGTTAACTGCCTCGGGCACGCTGTTCAATAGCAAATTGGCTATGGATACATCGTGGGTGGCAAGGTCATATACCACATCGGCGTCATCGCGAATGGGTCCATTGCCGCAGCGCCTAAACGATAGGTATTTCAAATCGCCCAGGGCTCCCCTGTCAATTTCGTGTTTGGCATGCAACACGGCACTGTTGTACTCAAAGGTATGCCCAACCAACAAGGTTAGCCCATTGGCATCTGCCATTTGGCCCAGTGCCTCGCTTTCCTTAGCGGTTAGGGTCAAGGGCTTTTCGCAAAGCAAGTGTTTGCCTGCTTGCAACAAACTATGGCAAATGGCAAAATGAGAGCTCAAGCCGGTAGCAACTATTACAGCTGCCACATCGGCATCGGTGGCAATGCTATCAAGGCTCTGGTAAAAATGAACATCGGGGTATAGCTGCTGCAACTCACTTATACGGCTTTCCGATGAATCGAAAACCCCGGAAAGCTGAATTTGAGGATGTTGCATACATAGGCGTAGGAAATGTTTCCCCCAATAACCGCAACCCACCAATGCTATTTTTATCTTTTTAGCCCCCAAAATTTCGCAGCCTTGCATTTAGAATTGTAATAATCTATACCCAAAGGTAAAATATTTTCAAAAGTAATGGTTAAATACCTTGGGCTTTTTGCATAAACTGCAACACCGGCAATAGAATCATTTACTTTTAACTCCTTTTACCGTAAATTGCAAGATATGTTTCAGCCCGACATAGCGGATATACTGACCCAAACTAACCCAACTACGGCCAAAACTGCGGAGGGCAAAGGCTTGCGCACGCTGCTATTGAACCTGCCTTACCCTACCCGTATTATCAGGCGCTACATGTGCTCATACAATGCCCCGAACTTCCTGTTTCCGCCTCTAGAGCTTATTTCGTTGGGGGCCATATTAAAGGAATGGGAAAAAGATGAAGTAGCGCTTTACGATGCCATTGCGAAAGGTACCGATTTAAAGGAAACCAACGAATATATTGCCCAATACCAGCCCGATATTATTATTGCCATTACGGGTTTTGAGATATTTGAACACGACATGAACATGGTACGGGGTATTAAGGAGCACAACCCCAATTCAAAGATTGTGTTGTTTGGCCACTACGCAACCCAGTTTACCCAAGAGGTAATGGAGCGTGTACCTGTTGACATTATCATTCAAGGCGAGCCCGACCTGATATTTGCCGAAGCGTACAAGAAGATAAAAGCCGGTGAAAGCCTTGAGGGTGTAAAAGGCATAGCATACCGTAGCAAAAACGGTGAAATTGTGCTGCAGGAGGGCAATCTTCGGTTGCCCGACCCATCGGTGCTGCCTATGCCCGCCTACGATATGCTAGAGCAAGGCGCTTACTTTGAGCCCTTTTTACCGAAGCCATTTGGAATGATACAAACCGCAAGGGGTTGCCCCTACCAGTGCAACTATTGCGTAAAATCATTCGGCACCAAGCTTACCACCCGCACCCCTGAACAGATTGTAGAGGAGATTAAGGAGCTAAAACGCTTGTTCGGCATTAAATCGTTGCGATTTATTGACGATACTTTTACCGTTATCCCATCAAGGGTTATTGCCATCTGTAAATTGATGATCGAAGAAAAGGTAGAAGTTCAGTGGTCGTGCCTAAGCCGCGCCGATACCTTGAACGAGGAGATGCTGATATGGATGAAAAAAGCAGGTTGCAAGCGCGTTTATATTGGGGTGGAGTCGGGCAGCCAGCGTATTTTGGACTTTTACAAAAAGAAAGTAAACGTTGAGGAGGCCTTGGCCAATATTAAGCTCTGCAAAAAAGTAGGGATAGAAACGATGGGCTTTTTTATAGTAGGTATGCCCGAAGAAACCCGGGAAGATTTTGACCAAACTTTGAAATTTGCCATTAAATCGGACCTGACCTTTGCCATTGTTTTTGAGCTTATACCCTACCCAGGTACGCCCTTGTTTCCGTTGATGAAAGACAAAATCAATTTTTCGTTGATGCCTTACGTAAACGAGTACAAAGACCCCGAACTAAGAGAGCGTTTCCATAAATGGGAGAAGGAGTTCTACTACAAATTTTACTTCAGGCCCAAATACATTGCACGGAGCATGGCTAGGGCCATATCGAAGCCGATAGAAACCGTAACTAGTGCCTTAAAACTGTTGAAGTTTATTATTTTGCCTCAACACTCCAATCGAAAAGATTTTATCTAAACTTGGGCCAAAGCAAAACAACAACTAAAACTTCATCACTTTGGCGTTTCCTAACTTACGCCTTCATTTTTACTATAGCTGCTGTTAAGCTAGGCATTATGTTATGGTCGGCCAATAAAGGTTTCGATCTTGGCGACGAAGGCCTGTACATGCTGAGCCTAAGCGACCCCGAGCACTACAAAGTGCTGGCTCATGGCTATTTCCTGAATAAGATATTACCCATCAACGAGTTTACCATACCAGTTTCGCGCACCATCAGCATTTGTTTAGAGCTATTCGGTGGCCTGGTTTTTAGCTGGGGTGTTTATCGTTGGCTGGGCAATCGTTTACTGGGCGTCAGTTTTTGGGCTATATGGGCATTGGTACTGGTTGGTTCGTTTCAGAGTATCTTGGCCCGGTGCGTATCTTATAACGATTTAATCAATTTCTTTGGGCTTACCTCTGCTGGCGTGTTGTTAGCCTCACTGTCTTACGAAAGTGGTAAAAAACAAACCCTACTTTGGGTGCTTAGCGCCTTCTTGCTCACTTTTTGCACCATTTTTAAGGCTCCTGTTACCATTAGCCTTAGCGTACTTTTTTTTGCAGTAAATACCTTTTATGTTGAAGGCAGCAGATGGACAAACCTCGGCAAGGCCTTTGTTGCCTGGTTTGCCGGGGCTGCATTAACCGTTGTTGCATACTCCCTATTGTACAATGGTTTGGGCTGGACAGATATAATAGCCCAGGTAAAGCAAACCGCCGACCTGCTCAACTACCGCCCTATTGATTTGGTGCTGATGTATGTGATATATGATGGCACGCCCAATTTGGTATTTATTTGCTTAGGTATTGGGGTATACTGGCTGTGCTATACCATGATAAAATCAATAGCGCCCAATCGAACATTATTGGCATTTCTATTTTCAGGCGCCATTAGCACCGCAGTATGTTATGGAGCCATTATCGGCCTGAAACAATTGCTCATAACCGAGGAACAACCCGTTTACTTTTACTTATGGGTGGTAATAAATGTGCTGATAGTGTTGGTGTATAATGCGTACAAACAAATAGCCCCACAAGTCCGCAAAGAGGTTTTTATACTCATGCTATTCCTCTTAGCACTACCAATTGCTATGATTGGCGGCACCAATGGCTTCATTACCGAAACCCTGTTTGCTTTCTGGATACCGTGGTTTGGCCTTGCGGCCATTTGTTTACATTGGTTGGCATGTGTTGGTTTCTCGGCAGTAAGGTATTATGTTTTGCTAGGCGCAATGGTTTTGGCTACTAGTATACAATTCCATTACTCCAAGGCGCTTCACCCTTTTGGCATGCCCAACAACCAAAGCATTTGGGACCAAACAACACCATTGGCTGGCAAAGACAAATTAATGCTAAGCCCTGACGTGGTAGAGTATTTCCAATCATTTCAGGCTATACTCGATGCAAAGAACGTGAAACCCAATACCCCGATAGTTGCCTTTAATTACATGCCTGGTTTGGTTTACCTGGCTCAAGGTTATTCGCCTGGGGCACCATTCTATCTATATGGAAACGATTTTGTGCGCTACAACTGCCATTTTTTAATGACTGCTGGCGAAACCATAGAGCAACCTCCTATTATACTGTATCGCACCTCCACCTTTGCGTTCCCTAGGCACTTTACTTGTATCAGACAGGGTATATGGTCTGATATAAAAGGGTACCAAGAACAAACCATTTTTGACCCTTACGATGCCGTGTACGAGCACGAAGACTACAACAACGACTCGTTGTATGTTTGGATACCCAACCAAATTAATTGAAACTGGTTTGAGTATACGGGCGCTTGGGTATAAAAATCAACAAAGTATCCGAAGCCCCTTTGCTAAACCGCGCAATTTGGTTCCTAATAGTTGGGTTTATTACTTTATGGGGCAATTCGTAGTCTTCTTCTAAGTCAAAACCATGCTTCTTAATACAAGGAAGCGTGCTGTAGAAAGAAAGTTGATTGATCATAAAGACCGGCTGCCGCTCTTCAAATAGCTTTATCCTACCAATGTGTAAGCAATTGAATTCCTTCATCATACCATTAAGTTCGTTTTGCCGGGCATCTAACACACTGAAATACCAAGGAGTTGCTGGCGAATACCCCCCAACTAAATACACTAAACCTGGTATATCGTGTAGCGCAACTAAAGGGTAACCCGCTTCAATTTTGGCGTTATCCAATATCTCTTTTGTACTGTTTACAAACAAGGCAGTGGTTGTATCTAGCAAAATAGTCTCGTTGGGCCCTTGTACCTCAACACGAGGATAGTACATAGGTTTATTGGTCCAATAAGGCCGTTGTATATGATTTGCAGAAAACACAAAGCACGAAACAAAAGCAATAACAGCAATGCCATAATTGAACGTCGGAGTATAGTGCCTAACTATGAAATAGCATAAAAGGCCATACCACGGCACCAAAAACGAAGCCAATGATAATGCAGCCGGAGTAGAAGTGCCCACAAATACCATGGCAGGTAAAATAAAACAATTGATTGCAAGCAACCATTGCTGCTTACTCATTCCGTTAAATTGTATATAATGATTGCCTAAGAATATCAAGAAAGAAAGCAATGGGAAATACCAGTAGAAAAACAACTTGCTTACCGCTGGGTTATCCAAGTTCAAGTACCGGGTTGGGAAGGTATAATAGAATAATACCAAAATAAAAAGCAACGAACCTGCAAACAGTATTGAGGGTGCTATTGTCACACCTATAAACTTTGTTACTCTCCCAAATGATTTTTGCAGCACAATTGGCGTTAAAGCGATTAATGGCAGCGGCCACAAAATGAGTATATACATCCAAATGAGCCTCAGCGGATTATAGCCCAATGGTTCTATCAAATACTCATATCCGTCTAAATACTCTTGCCACCATCTTTCAGGAGTATAGCCTGTTATCCAAAAGAAAACTCCAACACCAATAAAAACGCCAGTAAAATATGCCAAATGGTTTTTCCATCCCTTTCGAACTAGCTGCACAATAACAAGTATGGCGACGAGCAGCAGAATGCAGGTAGAAAATTTATTAAAAAACTGGATGCCTGTAATTGCACCTGCCACTAAAAGAGCGGCCGTATATAAACCCTTTCGCTGCGTGTTTAGGGTACCAAAAACCAGCGATATAGATACGACCGTGAGCAGATAGGTCATATCGCTTTCATAAAAAATCCATGAAAACCAGGTAGAGAAATACGCTAGCCCAATAAAACTGAATATAAACAGAAAGGTTTTAGCGCCTTTAGCAGCAAAATTTTTAACATTTTGGTACACGGCGAACGACATGGCCAAAACAACTACTACTTCTGATGCCATTTTTAGCCACCGCAGCGATATAATATTCCAATCGATGAATGGTGTAATACCCAGTATTATCTTATGGAAATAATAGAAGGGATGTGGGTCCTTATCGGGATAGGCATACCATAGCATATAGCAACCGCCATCCGTAAAATCAAATGTCCTATCTGAAAAATAAACCGTTGCAATTACCTTCCCCACCAACAGTAACAGCAATAATAAAGTAAGCCAAATGGATGGCTCAAATGTTCGTTGAGTCTTTCTGGTATCATGCAATGGCGACTCAATTATAGCCATCGTGCCCTAATTTATAATTTTATAAA
>Ga0075012_10004822_pt1 | contig 12487 bp, 8 predicted proteins | sample All_14_2_FD_71474 | JGI IMG/M metagenome (GOLD analysis project Ga0075012, IMG submission 71474) | Freshwater microbial communities in response to fracking from Pennsylvania, USA - Allegheny Zone_MetaG_DW_15 | ecosystem: Environmental > Aquatic > Deep subsurface > Groundwater > Drilled...
TCGCCATGGAAATACTCGTGGAAGAGGATGAGCTGGTCAAAGCCTTTGCGGCTGTGCTGAGTGAAGGCCTGGTGACTGGGTCGGCGCCCGGCCTTGTCAGGCAGAAACAGCTTGCTGAGCCGGCGGCGTAGTTGCTGGGCCGCCTCGTTCAAAGTGATTTGCTTGGACCGGCCCTCCAGGCATGGGATCTTCAGGGAAGTCCCGTAGAACTTGTGATACTGCTCCAAGGCGCCGATCAGCAGGTAATTGACGGGGAACCACACCGGACCACGCCAGTTGCTGTTGCCGCCGTAAAGCGGAGTCACCGCCTCGCCCGGCTCGTAGCCGACCTCGTAGGTCTCGTCGTCGATCTCCAGTTCAAAGGGATTGTCTTCGTGAAACTTGGAGAGACTGCGAATTCCGTAGGGTGAGAGGAATTCGTCGGGGTCAAACATACGCTGCAAAATGCGCTTCAGGTGATCGCGGGTGGCTACCGCCAGCAGCACCGAACTGCCTTTGCGCTCGAAGTGGCGCACCAGATGCGGCCGATTGGCCACGAACCACTCCAGGCGGCGCCGAAAACCCGGTAGCTTCTCCAGCGTCTCGCCATCCAGAGCGTCCACCGCGATCAAGGAGATCAGCCCCACCATCGAGCGAATCTTGAGCGGCGTAATCTCTCCATCCCGCTTGAGAAAATCGTAGTAAAAGCCGTCTTCCTCGTCCCACAGGCCGCTGCCGCCCAGGGTATTCATGGAGTAAGTGACGGCCACAAAATGCTCAAAGAACTTGGAAGCGATGTCCTCGTAGACGGGATCCGTCTGAGCCAGTTCCAGAGCCATTTTGAGCATCTGCAGGCAATAGAAGGCCATCCAGGCGGTGGCGTCGGCCTGCTCCAGGTCGGCTCCCCGCGGCAAGTTAGAGCGATCGAAGGCGCCCACATTGTCCAGCCCCAAGAAGCCGCCGCTGAAGACATTGTTGCCCTCTTTGTCGGTCCGGTTGATCCACCAGGTGAAGTTGAGCAGCAACTTCTGAAAAATGCGCGCCAGAAACGCCCGGTCCCGCGAATGATCGCGGCGATAGAGATGCCAGGCCGCCCAGGCGTGCACGGGCGGATTGACGTCGTCGAAGTTCCACTCGTAAGCGGGAATTTGCCCGTTGGGGTGTTGATACCACTCGCGCAACAGCAGCAGTAATTGCTGCTTGGCCAGGTCCGAATCGATGCGGGCCAAGGGAATGACGTGGAAAGCCGAATCCCAGGCCGCATACCAGGGGTATTCCCAGGAGTCGGGCATGAGCAAGACGTCGCGGTTGTACAGGTTGGCCGCCCAGCGATGATTGCGTCCTTTGAGGCGGCGGGCGGGAGGCTTGGGATGGATAGGGTCGCCCTCCAGCCACTGATCGACCGCGTAGTAGTAGAACTTCTTGCTCCACAACAAGCCGGCCAGCGCCTGGCGCCAGACCTTCCGCTCCTCGCCTTTGACATGGGGAGCGTGCTCGGCGTAGTAGTCCTCGCATTCCTGGATGCGCCGTGCCATGGTCAGGTCGAATTCCTTGCCAAAGGGCTGACTGGGCCCCCCCTCGGCTTGACTCAGGCGAAAACGCAGTTCGACTTCCTCGCCCGCCCCCAACTCCAATTGCAGCCAGGCGGCCGCTTTGGTGCCCTGATGAGCGGGATTGCAAGCTTTGCCCTCGCCGTGGACCACTCGGCGATGAAAGGCATCCTTCACATACGGCTGTTTGTTCTTGCTTCCGTAGAGACGTTGCAAGTTGCTCTCGTTTTCGGTAAACAGAAACTCGCCTTTGCTCTCTACCCAGAAGCGCCATTTGCCCAGTTGCTCGTGCTCCAGCAGCAATCCGCCGTCCTGGTGCAGGGAAATGTTAGGGCGACCCGTGTAGCCTTCGCCCGTACGCCCCCAACCCCAGGTGTTGCGGAACCAGCAGGTCGGGAGCAGCGTCAACTTGCGCTTCTTTTTTCCCCGGTTGACCACCGTGTAGCGAATGAGTATGTCATCGGGGCCGGCCTTGGCATACTCCACAAAACAGTCGAAATAGGCGTCGTCATCAAAGGCATCGGTGTCCTGCAGCTCATACTCCAGGTCGTGACGGGTGCGCTCCCCGTTCACCTGGCGCAATTCCTCATAAGGGAAAGCACCCTGAGGATATTTGTAGACAGCTCGCATGTAGCTGTGGGTGGGACTGCTGTCCAGGTAATAGTAGAGTTCCTTGACGTCCTCGCCGTGATTGCCCTCAGGCCCGGTGAGTCCGAAGAGACGCTCCTTCAAGATCGGGTCTTCGTGGTTCCACAGAGCGACCGAGAAACACAGGCGGCATTGGCGATCGGTCAACCCCAGCAAGCCATCTTCACCCCAGCGATAGACGCGCGCGGGGGCGTCGTCGTGGCCGAAGTAGTTCCAGGCATCGCCGGTCTCGGAATAATCCTCGCGCACGGTGGACCACTGGCGTTCGGGTAGATAGGGACCCCACCGTTTCCAGTTGGACTGGCGGTCGAGGTCTTGTTGGAGGCGCTGGCTTTCTGACATGGCGGGGCCTTCTGGCTGGGCAAGACCGCCACCTACGAGAGCAACGAAAGCCATTAATTGTCCCCATCCTAAGCGGTCGCTCGCAGCAAGCTGCTTCGACTCCCGCAAAGACTTAGTGGGGCAATTTATGGCACAATCAGGTGAGCGCTATAGCGCTTCGCGCACTAGCTCAGCGAGCGCTCACGAAGCGTCCCTGAGTCTGGGCGGCAATTTGCTGCAAAATCGCCGCGCCACCCCACTCGCTCCCGATGTGGACGGTGGAGAAGGAAATCTCTCGCTCATTCCAGGCATGGGCGGCTTGCCAGATGGCCAGGTCAGCATCGCCCAAAATCCCGTCGCTCACCACCACCACCCGGCGAGCCTGGGTGGAATGCCCGAGAGTAGACGACGCCAATTGGATGGCCGGAGCCAGGAAGGTTCCACTTTGGGCCGGCCGGCTATTAGTGAGAGCGCGGCCGAGCTGCTCGCGACTGAGCACCCCGCCATGACCGTTGACCACGATCTCGGGCTGGGAGCCGAAGGCGATCACCCAGATGCGGTCGTTGGCCGACTGTCTGGCATAAACTTTGGCCGCGGCGTCCACGGCCACTTCCACTCCCTGCTGAAACACCGAACCACTCACATCCACCAACAAGACGACCGCGCAGCTGGTCGAAGAGCTCAGACTCAAGAACTTATCGATGTTGATGGTGGCAAAGTCGCTACCCGGCTGCGGTGCACTCGGCTGATTCACAGGAACAGGCGCCGCCATGGAGAGAGGGTCGGCCTGGCGGGGCTGATAGCGCGGATAATCTGAGCTCGGGTCCACCAGGGGCGCACTTACTTTCTTCTGGGCGGGAGATGGAGCCTGGCCAATGATCAGGGCGCGGCGTTCGCGAGGCGAAGGAGAGGGCGACGGCGGCAGGGGCAGACTGTGGGTCTCCGTCTCAGCCAGGTGCGAGCTGTTCTGCTGCCCGGGCAAGGTCTGAGCGCGGGGCGGAGTCCAATCCGGCACGGGTGTGGCCGTGCTACACCCCAGCAGCAAGAGGCCCAGCACACCCACCCAAAATTTCATTCTCTCAGGATAACCGAACGCGTGGAAGCTTGTCCAAGGCAGGGGAAGATCGGCTCTGCGGGAACCTCGGCCCTTGATGGCTACTGTAATCACCCCCAACACCGGAGACTGGGATCTCACCCCCTTCTACGCGGAGCGCCTGGGCGCCGACTACCAAAAAGACCGTCAGGCCTTCCGTGACCGACTGGCTCAGGCGCTGCAGGAAAACGACCTGGTCAAACTGCTGCCACTGTGGGAAGGCCTGGTCAGCGACAGCGAGCATATGGGCTCCTACCTGACCTGCCTGCGCAGCGCCGACGGCCGCGACCAATCGGTGGGCCAGGAATTGGCCAGTTTTCAGTCCGACGGCTCGCGCATGCGCCAATTGGAAGTCACGCTGGGCGAAAAACTGCGGGAGTTGAACGATTCGCAGCTGGAGGAACTGCTCCAGAACTCCGCCCTCAAGGACTTGGACTATTATTTGAAACGCCTACGCCAGCGCGCTCTCTGGCAGATGTCCGGCGAACTGGAGAACCTGAGCGCCGATCTGGACGTGGACGGTATGTCGGCCTGGGGCCGACTCTACGATCAGGTGGCCGGACGCCTGGAATTCCAATACCAAAACGCCGCCGGCGAGACCGTAACCCAGCCGATGTCCATGAAGACCAGCCTGCTGGAAGACCCCGATCCTTCGGTGCGCAAGAGTGTGCTGGAAGGCTCCAATCGCGCCTGGCAGTCTGTCGAGGACGTGGCCGCCGCCTGTCTTAACGCCATTTCCGGCACCCGCCTTACCCTTTACAAGCGCCGCGGCATTCCGCACTTTTTGGAGCCGGCCCTGTTTGACTCGGCCATCGAAGCGGCCACGCTGGACTCGATGCTGGGCGCCATCGCCCAACGTTACGAACTGCCGCGTAGCTATTTGCGCCTCAAAGCCAAAATTCTAGGGGTCTCCCGACTAGGCTTCCAGGACCTGAGCGCCCCTCTGCCGGAACTCGACCATACTCAGATCGCCTGGGAACAGGCCGGCAAGATGCTGGTCGAGGAAACCCGCGCCGCCTATCCGGCCTTTTCGCAGTTTTGCCAGGAGTCATTGGCCAAAAACTGGGTGGACTGGAGCCCCCGCGACGGCAAACGCCCCGGTGGCTATTGCACCGGCTCGACCCGGTTGCGCGAGTCGCGCATCTTTATGACCTACCACGGCGCTTTCGGCGATCTCATGACGTTGACTCACGAGTTCGGCCATGCCTGGCACACCCACGTCATGAACCAGGAACGCCCGCTCAACACTCTCTATCCCATGACGCTGGCGGAAACGGCCTCGACCTTCGCCGAGAACCTCTTGATCGACGCCCTGTTGCGCTCGCCGGCCACCACCCGCGAGCAGCGCCTCAAGTTGTTGGACACCCGCATGGAACGGGCCAGCGCCTTTCTGCTCAACATTCCCTCGCGCTTTCTCTTCGAGAAACGCTTCTACGAAGAGCGCGCCCAGGGCGAGGTCTCGGTGGACCGTCTCAAGCAACTGATGCGGGAAGCCCAGATCGAGGCCTACGGCGACAGCCTGGACCCGGACCAACTGGACAGCTATTTCTGGGCTTCCAAGCTGCACTTCTACATCACCGAAGTGAGCTTCTACAACTTCCCCTACTCCTTCGGCTATCTCTTCAGTCTGGGCGTCTACGCTCAGGCTCAGAAGCGCGGGGAGGCCTTTCTACCCACCTACGAAAAGCTATTGCAGGCCACCGGACGGCGCACCGCCGAGCAAGTGGCCCGAGAAAACCTGCAGGTCGAACTCAATCAGCCCCAATTCTGGTTAGACTCGCTGGCGCTGGTGGAAAAGGACATGCAACAGTTCGAAGCGTTGGCCCGGGAAGTTTACAAAATCAGCTGACGTGATAGACTGAACAATCTTCATTTTTTCCTAGCGAGGCTTTTTTTCCATGAGCAAACAAGATCGCACCAACGACGGCTTCTATTCCAAGATCATCATCGCCGCCGTGGTGGTTATCTGGGTCTCCCTGGTGGGCGGCAATTGGCTGGGCCACTGGGTGGTGGAAAAAGGTCTGCTGCAAAAGGATAAAAAAGGCCGCAGCGCCAGCGATCAATACCGACCGGCCACGCTCCAAAAACCGAAGCCCTGGATCAGCGTCGATCCCGCTCAGCAGCAAGAACTGGAGCGACTGCAAGGCACCACCCACGAAGAGAGCGAGGTTCCGGTGGTGGCCTCGGCCACTCCAGCCGCCGCAGAAGAGCCGGTGGTGACCGCTTCTCCCGCCGAGATGGAAACCTCAGCTCCCGCCCCGGAAATCACCCCCATTGCCGAACCCTCGGCCACTCCCGGAGCTCCCACTCCTACTCCCGCCGACGTCTCCGGTGGTTCAACCTTCCATCTCCAGTTCGGCAGTTTCGAGAGCCGGGAGAACGCTCAGGCCCTGGTGGACAACCTGCAGGCGGTGGGCCAGGAGGCCCAAGTAGAGGAATTCCAGGGCGCGGGCGGTAAGGAACTCTTCCGAGTCCGTGGTGGAGCCTATACCGAGGAGCAAGCTCGTCAACAGCGCGACAAGCTGAGCGAGCAACAATTCAAGGCCTTCATCGTGAATTCGCAATAACAGCAAGGCCTGGCCTGTTTGAACCGAGATACCAAAGAACTGCTTAGTGTAGGGGGCTATTCGGGCAATCTGCACCGTTTGAAGGTGCTGGTTATCGACGATGATCCTATGATCCTGAAAATGGTCAAGACGGTTCTCGAAAATTCCAGCCTCGGTTTCGAAGTGACCTCCACCGATCAGGGCCGCCAGGGCATCGAAATGGCCAAAAGCCAGATCCCCGACCTGATCCTGCTCGACCTGATGATGCCCGAAATGGATGGCATCGAGGTTTGCGAGCATCTGCGCGCCAGTCGCCTGACCTATCTGATTCCGGTCATCATGCTGACCGCCTCGGCCTCTTCCATCCACCGCCTGGACGCGTTGCGCACCGGCGTGGATGAGTATCTCTCCAAACCCTTCGATCCCGAGGAACTGGAAGCGCGTATCGTCGGACTCATCCGACGCTTTCGCCTGACCCGCGCCAGCAATCCGTTGACCGGACTGCCCGGCAACCTGGCTATCGAGCAAGAAGTGCACCGCCGCCTCACCCGCGAGGAGCCTTTTGCCTGCTGCTACTTTGATCTGGACAATTTCAAGGCCTACAACGACTACTACGGCTTCGAAAAGGGCGACGAGTGCCTGCGCTGGGTGGCCGAATTACTCATCGACGCCTGCGAGAAGCTGGGCCAGGAAGAAGACTTCGTAGGCCATATCGGCGGCGACGACTTCATCTACATCACCCGCCCGGAGCACTTCGAACCGATCGTCCAGCACATGTGCCAGACCTTCGATTCCCAAGTGGAGAAGCTCTACAACGAGGTGGACCGGAAACAAGGCTACATCGAAGTCACCAACCGGCGCGAGGAAATGCAACGTTTTCCTTTGATGAGCGTGTCCATCGGAGTAGCCACCAACGAGCGGCGCGTGCTTTCCAGCCCGCTGCAGGTGGCCGAAATCGCCTCGGAGCTGAAGCGGGCGGCCAAACAACGCAATGTGGTGGGGAGTCAGTACATCATCGATCGGAGAACATCGTAAGTGTCCCTGCTGCAAGACTTTGCTGCCCCGGCCGGCAGCACGTCGGTGGCGCTCGGTTTTTTTGACGGATTCCATCGCGGCCATCAGGCTATCCTGGCCGCCACCTCGGAGAAATTTCGCCCCGTTACCTTTACCTTTCGCAATCACCCCGCCAGCGTCATCAGTTCGGGACGGATGCCCGGCCTCTTGACGGTGGCCGCCGAGCGTCAGGCCTTACTGCTGGCAGCCGGCAGCGAGGTGGTCTGGTGCGATTTCGACCGGCCCTTTTCGCAACTAACTCCGGAGGAATTCTTTGACAACATCCTGCTTGGCAAGTTGGGAGCGGGCCGGGTCGTCTCGGGCTCCAACTATCGCTTCGGTCACAAGGCCAGCGGCGACGTGGCCCTGCTGCGGGCCATGGCCGCTCCTCACGGCATCGAAGTGGTTACCGTACCGGGCGTGGAGGACGGCGGCGAGCTGATTTCCTCGACGCGCATCCGCAACTGTTTGAGCCAGGGCCAACCGGAAGACGCGGCCCGCATGCTGGGCCGGCCCTTCTCGTTGTCAGCCCGGGTGGTGCGCGGAGACCAACGGGGCCGCACCATCGGATTTCCCACCGCCAACCTGCAGCTCCCGGCCGGTAAGATCGTGCCCGCTTACGGGGTCTATGCCTGTTGGGTACAGCGTCAGGGCGAGCGCCTCCCGGCCGTGGCCAACCTGGGAATTCGCCCCACCGTCTCTAACAATCAGGCAGAACCGTTGCTGGAGGCTCATCTGCTGGATTTCCAGGGCGACCTCTACGGCGAGCCGCTGGTGGTGGAATTGGGTCACTTTTTGCGTCCCGAGCAGCGTTTTCCGGGGCTGGATGCGTTGCAGGCGCAGTTGCAGCAGGATGTGGTCCATGCCCGAGAACGCCTGCTGCGACCCGCTTGAAAAGCCCTGTGCCGGCGCTCCCCTGATCTTGGTCGAGGAAGGGGAACTGCCGCCGTTGTGCGCCGGCGCGCTGGTCTCGTGGCCGCAGCATCGCCCCCCGCCGGAACTGCCGGATGGCGTCGATCTGGAGATTCGCAGCCTCGGCTCGGCTCGTTTTGAGAACCCGGGGCGGGTTTGGAGCCTCTACCTGGACTGCCTGGACCCATTTGACCTGGGCGCGGTCGAGGAGATTTTGGAGGCAGCCGCGGTCGCCGGTTGCAACTGGGTGGTGGCCGCTCCCTTGAGGGAGTCGCAAGACTTTCGATATCGCCTTTACGCACTGCTCCGGCTGTTGTGCGACCGCTTTAAGCTCAAGTTCAGCATCTACGAGAACCAGCCCCGGGAAGCGGCCGAACGCCTCAACCACTACCTGGCCAATCAGCGCGGCTGCTGCCGCTTCCGCAGCTTGATCGGCCAGCGCGTCTAAGGAAATTTCTCCAGCCAGTGAACTTTCCGCCCGCCTCGATCATCCAACCGCCGTGATGTTGAAAATCCAAGGGAGGCAAAGTTGGTGAGCGAAGCCCTGGCCATGTCCCTGACGGGGGCGCACTTCTTTGAGCCAAGCCGGGATCGGGGGACCAGTAGCTCGATGAATCCCACCGAAGATCTGGTGCGGCGGCTGAAGTCCGGCGAATTTGCCGCCCTCGACCCGTTTATCCAATCCACTCAGGCCATGGCCTACCGCGTGGCCTTCTCCCTGCTGCAAGACCCGCACCAGTGCCAGGACGTGCTTCAGGAAACCTACCTGACCGTCTTTGAAAAGATCGGCCAGCTGCGCGAGGCGGCCTCGCTGAAAAGCTGGTTCTCGCAAATTCTGGTCAACCGCTGCCGCCAGCAGCTGCGGCTGCGTCCCGGCCAAAGCTGGGAGGAAGTGCCGGACACGGCCGCTCCCCCCTGCAACCTGGACGAAAAGGTGGATGTACAGACGGCCCTGGCCGAACTGACGGCGGCCGATCAACTGGTGCTCAACCTGCGCGAGGTAATGGATCTGTCCTACCAGGAGATCGCGCAAGTTCTTTCCATCCCCCTGGGCACGGTGCGCTCCCGCCTGGCCAACGCCCGCGCCCGCCTGCTCCACAAACTCAGCCCCAACGGGAGGACTCCCCAATGAACTGCCCGGATTTTGAACTGCTCTCGGCCTACGCCGACGGCGAAACCACGCCCGAGGAATGCATCCAGGTGGAATCCCACCGGAAAAGCTGCGATGCCTGTCAGGCCTTGCTCGCCAACCTGAGCCATCTAGCCAGGGGAATTCAGCAGCCGCAGCCACTTCCGCTAACCATTCGGGTCCAGCCTCCGCGCAAAGACGGCTGGTGGCAGCGGCTGCGGGCGCTCTCCGATAGCCCGGTGGTCCACCTGGTCAGTCTGCAGCGCCGCCGCCGCGCCCGCTTCGGAACTCCGGAAATGCTCAAAATGATGGCGCTCTTTGCTTTACCCGTTTTCTTCATGTGGCTCTCCCCCGACCGCTCCCCGCTCACCGCCTTCATGCTGGTGAGCGCGCTGGGACTGATGGTGGGCCTGCCGCTCCGCCAGTTCAGCGAAGAAGTGGCCTTGCTGGCCTCGCTGCGGCGCGGTCGCTGCCTGGAAGAGATCGTGGGCACCGGCACCAGCGCCCAGGGCCTGCTGGACGGGCTGGCCGTGCAGGGGCTGATGCAAATCCTGCGGGCCGCTGTGACGGTGTGGCCGGTGCTGTTGGTGGGCACCTTGGGACTCCCCTTCGAGTGGCAGCCAGCTGCCTGGGGGGTGGAGTTGCTCTGGCTGCCCGGCCTGGTCGGGCTCTTTCTGGTCGGCTACTACCTGGCCCAATTCCTGCAGATGCGCTCCAGCAACTGGCTGCGCACACTGCTGGTAGCCTTTCCCTGGACTTTGGCTCTTCTGGGACTGCCCGGCTGCCTGCTGGCCGGTCTGTTGAGCGGCGTAATGGCACGCCGTTTCGCCATCGAGGCCCTGGAAAACCCGGAACGGATCAAAGCTGTGCCGGTGCACCGCCGCAATCCGCTGGTGCGCAGCTGGAGTCAAAACCCCATCGCCCGACGCGAGATGAGTCGGCTGGCCGCGGGCATGGGCGGCAACTGGAAGCGCCTGGTCCTTTGGCGCGCCTCCATGTTCCTGCTGCCGGTGGCCTGGGCCGCCTGGGCCTTGCTGGCAGGACTGGCTCAGTGGCCGGATGTGTTTGCCTCGGGGGTACTGCTCTTCAGCGGACTCTTCTTCGTGCGATCGGCTGCGCGCACTTTGCCATCGGTGGTACGGGAGCGCGAGCTGCAGAGCTGGGAAATCCTGATGCAGACGCCCTTGGGCACGCGCACTTTCGTGAGCGGTTGGCTGCAAGTTTGCCTCTACACGGTCTTCACCGAGGGCGCTCTGGCCTTGCTGATGTTGGGCGGCTATGTATGCTCGGCCGTCTCCATTGGACACCAGGCGCAACCGCTGGCCTGCCTGCTGGTCCTGCCGGCCGCCTCGTTGCTGGGAGCCTATGTGGGCCTGGCCCTGTCGGCCGCCAGTCGCACCCACCGCCAGGCCAGCCAGAGCCTGCTGTTGTGGTGCCTGGGCGGCGGGCTGGGTTGGCTGCTACTTTGGGGCCTGGGGCAGGGGGTCATGTCCACCGTCTGGGAAACCCCAGGGGGATTTGACGACCCGCTGGCCATTCAGCCGGTGCTGGGAGAACTCTCGCTGCTGGCCTTGCTGCCGGTGGGCCTCTTGCTGGCGTTGCGCGCCCGCGTACTCTTAAAGAAGCTGCCCTACAGCGATCCCCAGGAAGGTCAGACGGAAAGCACCTGTCGCTACAGTCCGGTGGTAACCTGCCTGGACCTGGCCTCGCTGCTCTTTCTCCTCTATGGCCTGATCACTTGGGAGGCCTGGCAGCGCGAGACCGATGTCTCGGCCATGAAGGGAGCACTGCTGCTCCTCGTCAGCATGCTGGGCTGGATATTTGCGATTCGCTTTCCGCTGGCAACTCTGGCCGAGTGGGGCCTGGGTCAACGCCTCAGCCTGTTGCTGGGCACCCTTTTTGGCCTGCTCTTGAGCTGGGCCGCCAACCTGGCGGCGCTGGCCGTCAGCTTCAAACTGGGTGAGCCCTGGTTGCGCAGCCTGGAATGCAGCTACGCCACCCTCTTTGCCTGCCTGGTGGCCGGTGTGGGCTGCGGCGGGCTGGCCGCGACCAGGCGTCCTGGCGCCTGGCCGCGCCACGAAACTCTACGCAAGCGTTTACTCTGGTCCCTGGTCTGGGTCCTGGCCTTGCCCTTCGCTCGCCTGTCGGCCGTGCCGGAAGCGCCCCGCAAGGCCGGCTACAACCCGAAGCTGGTCGGTTCACTCTACACTCATCAGTTGCTGGCGCTGCAGGAGTTGGGGATGCGTGGAGAGATCGTGTCCGGTGCCAAAGACTACGAATATCAATCTCGCCGCCGCAAGAAAACCATCCCCTTGCGTGACAATCTGCCTCCCTTTGGAAAAGCCGCTGACGTCGTCGACTGGAGCGAACTGTCTAAGGTTCGCATCAGCAGCTGGTTCACTCGCCGCTTGCTGGGCCCCCTCAAAGAGCAGGCCGAATGCTATGTTCAGGAAGGCAACTACCGCGAGGCGTTCAACTGCTGTCGCTGGGCGCTGCTGCTTCAGGACGCCGCTCCCGCTCGCCAGATCGATTCCGCTTACAACCGGGAAAGCGAGTGGGAGGAGGGCGAGTTGTTGGACGTCTTGCAAAAGGCCACGACCGGCTTTCAATTGTCTCGCACTCAAGTGCGCGAACTGGCTCAGCAGCTGCAGGCCTACGAATGGGAGCAGGATCGACTGGTCGCCAGCTATGAGAACTGCAACTATCAAAGTCTCTACCGCGGCAACCACCCCAACCAGCTACTGGACGCTCTGCTGCCTCAGTTCTACCTGAAGAGGGAACGGGAAGCGCGTCAGTTGGGGCTGGCTCGGGGAGCCCAGCTCAGCAGTCAGTTCGCACTTTGGGAGCTCAGTCGCCAGGCAGGCATGGACCTGATCCACGACGTGCCGCTGGCGCCGTTGGCCCGTCAACGAGTGGGCGACCTCGGCGTCGACCTGGGCCTGGCCGCCCTGGCCCGCCAGTGGTCCCGGCGCGAAGGGTTGGCCCTGCTGCTGGGGCTGCAACTCTACCGCCAGGAACATCAGGGCAATTGGCCCGCCACCCTGGAGGAGGCTAACCAATACCTACCCCGGCCGGCGCGCTGCTACCTCAACCACGACGGTCACTTCGATTATGAGCCGGGACGGCTCAGTTGTGCCAAGGACAACAACGAGGAACGGATTTGGATCTATGAAACCCGCTTCGAAGGCGACCACTACTCCGGATCCACAATCACGCCGTGATTGAGATCGTGCAACGGCTCCGGGCTTCCCAAGGC
>Ga0075012_10004823_pt1 | contig 12484 bp, 8 predicted proteins | sample All_14_2_FD_71474 | JGI IMG/M metagenome (GOLD analysis project Ga0075012, IMG submission 71474) | Freshwater microbial communities in response to fracking from Pennsylvania, USA - Allegheny Zone_MetaG_DW_15 | ecosystem: Environmental > Aquatic > Deep subsurface > Groundwater > Drilled...
ACCTATTGGTGGCTCGACCCCCAGCCCCCTCGCACCGTCACCCTGGCCACGGGCCCTGAAGGCAGCGCCTATGCCGAGTTCGGGCAACGCTACGCCCGGGCGCTCGCGCGTGATGGCATCGGCGTGCAGCTGCTCAGCACCGACGGCCCCGTGGGCAGCCTGCAAGCCCTGCGCGAAGGCCGTGCCGACGTGGCTTTCGTGCGCGGCGGCAGCGACGACATGCAGGATGACGCCAATGCCGGCGTCATGTCGCTGGGCGCACTGTTCTACGAACCCCTGTGGATTTTTTACCGGCCTGCCGCACTCAAAGGGCCCGCCGCCAGCAAGGGCAGCCTGGTCCCCTTGACCTCGCTGACGCAGCTGCAAGGCCTGCGCGTCAACCTGGACCAGGCCGGCAGCGGCGTGCCCGAGTTGATGCTGCGCCTGCTGCAAGCCAACGGCCTGGGCCTGGAGTCGCTGAAGGCCCACAACCTGGCCCCTGAAGACGCGGCCCAAGCCCTGCAAGCCGGCCAGCTCGACGCCCTGGTGCTGGTGACCGCGCCCGAATCACCCGTGGTGCAGCGCCTTTTGCAAGAGCCTGGGATCGCCCTGGCCGACCTGCCTCAGGCAGATGCCTTGTCCCGCCGCTTCCCCTTCCTGCAAACGGTGACGCTGCCGCGCGGCATGGTCGACCTGGCGCGCGACCTGCCCCCTGACAGCATCGGCCTGCTGGCCGCCACCACCGCCTTGCTCACCAGCGAAAACACCCACCCAGCCCTGCGCCAGTTGTTCGCACAAGCCGCCCAGAAGCTGCACGGCGGCTCGGGCTGGTTCAATGGCGCACGCGACTTCCCCAACACCCGCACCAGCGAGCTGCCCGTGAGCCCCGAGGGCGACCGCGCCATCAACGGCACGCCGCCCATCTGGGAGCGCTACCTGCCGTACTGGGCCAGCAACCTGCTGGAGCGCATGTGGCTGGTCATCGGCGGCTTGATCGTGCTGCTGCTGCCCCTGTCACGCGTGGTGCCACCGCTCTACACCTACCGTGTGCGCCAGCGCGTGTTCCGCTGGTATGCGCGGCTGCGTCAGGTAGAGACGCGCATGGAAGAGGGTGATGCCGACACCACCGAGTTGCTCGATGAGCTGGACGAGCTCGACCGCGTGGCCAGCCAGATCGCCGTGCCACTGGCGCATGCCGATGAGCTGTATGCCTTGCGCAATAACATTGATGGCGCGCGCAGGCGCTTGCTGGGCAAAAAGGCGCCCACCACTCAGGCGCCAGACACCAGGTGCCAGACCAGGTAGGCGATGGACAGCGTGGGGATCACGCATTGCACCAGCAGGCAGATGACAGCCCACAGCCCATCAAACAACACCTCTTGCGCGGTGGGTTGACGGTCGCCACGGCGCCAGGCATTGGGGCGGCCCAGCAAGGTCGCCAGACTGCGCATGAGGCTGCGCCAGGCGCGGCGCGCCGGGTCGCCCATTTTCTTGCGCCAGGCATCGCGCGCGCTGTTGTACAGGTCGGGCTCGACGCGGCCCAGGTTCCAGTTCACCACCGCATACAGGATGACGGATGCGCAGGTGGGCGCCGCAGCGATCCAGTACCCGGTACGGGCATGCCACCACGCCAGCGCATGCACCAAACCCATCAGCGTGAGCGCCACCACCCCGGTGAACACCATGGCCCGCCCTCGCTGCATGAAGTACTGGTGGCCGAACATGTCAGAGCGCGGCGCCTGGCCCAATCGGTTGAGCAGGCGCACCATGCCCACCAGCACCACGCTCAGGGCGCCGATCACGAGCAGCGTCACAGTCACCTCTACCCCGTGTGAGGCCAGCCGCTCACCCTGCGCCTGGCCCACCAGGGCTGCGGCATGCAGGTGCACCCCATAACGGGCGCCCAAAGGGGTTTCGAACACGTCGGTCTGCCCCCACGTGCCGCCAATCACCACGGCACGCGGCTGCAAGGCGTCCAGCATGGCGGCCAGGCTGGCCAGATCGCCCTGATAGGGCAGCACCGTGCCCGTGTGCACGTAGGCGGCTGACATGGGCATGGCCCGCTGCGTGGCTGGCGCATCAGGGTCCACGCAAGGGGCGGTGTCTCGACTCAGTGCATCGGCCAGGCCGCCCACGTATTGGTGTGTGAGCTTGGGGTAGCCAAACTCCAGCGGCACATAGGGCAGGGCAAATCGCACACCCTGGCGGCACAGGCCCTGGCGCCAGGCTGCCGTGCGGGCAGGATGGGGCGTCGCTGCCGCCTGCACGGCGGGCACGATCCATTGGCCCCGATGGGCCAGCAAAAAAGCATCCAGCTGGGCTTGGGCCTGAGCGTCATCTTCGGCTGGCGACAGGTCAATGTCCAGCGCCACCGGCGTCGTCTTGGGCACATGTGCCTGCACCGTCTGCATCAAAGCCAGCATGGGCGCGCGCGGCAACGGCGAGCGGGCCTGGAATGCCTGCGCAAACCCCACGTCATCAATGGCGATCACCACCACCGGCGCAAGGGGCGCCACAGGCGCTTCCTCGGCGCGCGCAATGGCGCTCTGGGCCGACACCACAAAGTCGTGCGCCATCAGGGTGCTGGCAAAGTACTTCCACCCGCCCGAGTTGGCCAGCAGCAGCATCACCAGGCCTGACAGGGCGTTGCTCCAGAACAGCGCCCACAGGCCCTCGGCCATGATCACCAGCCCCACGTCATGCAGACGGCGGCGCCAGCCCAGACGCAAGGGCGTCATGGGCGAGGCAGGGTGTGGCCTTTGACGGCGGCCATGTCGGTGAGGGTGGCCAGGCTTTGACGCAGGTTCACGCTCAGCTGGCGTTGCTCGAACAGCATGCTGTCCAGCGTCGTTTGCTGCAGCGGGTCACGAACCTGCTGGCGAATGTGTTGGCGGGCCGCGTCCAGCTCGGCCTGCTCGGCTTGAGGCAAGGTCTGCAGCCACAGCAGGCCGTTGTCAGCTGTGTCATCGTCTGGCGAAGCGCTCCGGGCCCCGGCAGGCAGGGTCCAGGCAACCAGCACCCGCGTGTTGACGGGCAATTGCTGACGGGTCAGCGTGACACGGCCATCGGGCCCCACACGCAAGGCAGGCAAAGTGGTTTGCTCAGGCCCGCCCTGCAACGTCACCTTGACCTCGGCCCCCGCCGGGATGGCCATGGTCAGGCCGTCTTGCGGCACGTAGGCCCGATCGGGCTGCCTGGCTAATGCGCCGCGCATGACGGCGGGGCTTTGCACCTCGCGGCGCGAACTCAGCTCGGCCCACACGGCGCGAGTTGACCGTTCTTCAGCGCCCGGGCTGGGCGTGGCAGCCGGCCCTTTAGCCGTGATGGGCTGCAGGTGCGGCTTGCCATCCTGGCTCACCCAACTGGCCATGGCACGGCCCGACACCAGCCTCAGGCTCTCGCAAGACTTTGCCAGGAACATCGGCGAGCGCAGACCCTCGGAGGTCTTGACCACGGCCCGGGTGTCACCCATGACCATGCAGCTTGTGGCCGATGCACTGCCCGCCGAAAGCCCCGCCAGCAAAAGCCCGACGGCAACACAGCTCAAGCGGGCCCGGCAGACAGGCAGGTAGGTGGACATGGGCAGGCGCGCTCTGAAGAATGGAACCAATCATTCTAGGTGGGGGGGCCCTTTCAGCTGAGGCTTGCGCTGCTCAACCCCCTGTTCGCGCTGAGCCATTCAGCTCATGCCAGGATCAGGCTTGTGTGCGCGCCTTGCGGCCCATCCGGCCCGACAGGCCCGAAAAGCCCAAAAGGCCCAGACCTGCCAGCGTCAACGCCAGTGAAGCGGGTTCTGGCACGGCCGACACGCTCAGCGAAAACTGCTGCCCGGTCGACAGCCCTTGCAAGCCAATGCGCCAGTCCTGCATCAGCGTGCCAAACGGGTTGCCCACAAACACCGCCGACTCAGGTACCGACAGGCTTATCAGCGCGGTCTGGTTGCCGTTGCTCAGCGACACCGAAGGGGTGCCCAGTGCATTGAGTGTTTCAGTCTGGCCAATGGCGGTGAACGTGGCCCCGCCCGACAAGGTCAGCCAGATCTGGTTGAAGGCCGCGCCTGCTTGCAGCTGGTCCAGCACGGCATTGAAGGCCACTTGCGACAGCAGCTCGGTGCCGTCCACCGTCATGTTCAAGGTGACATCGGTATCGGCGTTGAAGCCGATGTCAGCGGCAATCAAGTCGGCCGCGAAAAAGTCGGTGCTCACCGTGTTGCCATGAGCCTGGACGCTGTCAAGCGTGACGGCCTGTGCAACAGGCAACACCGCAGCAGACAGCACAAAGACAGCAGCGGCCATCCGCAGGGACGTCAAGTTCATGGCAAGCACCTCAAGGCGATTCAGACAACGATGTGCGAATGCTAGGCAGATGCCATGACAGGCCCATGTCATCGGTGCGCAAGGGCCATGGCCCAAAGGGGTACACGCCGGCACCACACGGCTGTCATGCGCCGCACCTACCGTACTGACTCGCATCATTTCGCAGGAGTCCAACATGTCCACGTCACCTTCCTTCAATCGCCGCGACTTCATCATCGGCCTGGGTGCCGGTGCGGCCGCCTTGCCCGGCCTGGTCCGCGCACAAGGGGCCCCCTCTGGCGTCTTCGGCCACGGCGTGGCCTCGGGCGACCCCGAAGTCAATGCCGTGGTGATCTGGACCCGTGTCTCGCCCTCGCTTGGCAGCTCGGTCGCGGTCAACTGGGATGTGGCCCTGGACGTGGGCTTCACGCAGATGGTGCGCCGTGGCCGGGCACTGGCCCTGGCTGCCAACGACCACACCGTCAAGATCGACGTGCGCAGCCTGCCTGCGGGCGCACAGCTGTTCTACCGCTTCTCGGCGGGCGGCCAGACATCGCCTGTCGGCAAGACACGCACCTTGCCCACCGGCGCGCTCAACGAAGTCAAGCTGGCGGTGTTCTCGTGTGCCAACTACCCGGCTGGCTACTTCCACGCCTACGCTGAAGCGGCCGGCATGAGCGATGTGTTTGCCGCCGTGCATGTGGGCGACTACATCTACGAATACCCACGCGGTGGTTATGCGTCAGAGTCTGCCGCGTCGATGGGCCGCGAGGTGCTGCCCGCCACCGAACTGCTGGCCCTGAACGACTACCGCCAGCGCTACGCCCAGTACCGCACAGACGCCGACCTGCAGGCCCTGCACGCCGCCATGCCCTGGATCTGCGTGTGGGACGACCACGAGATCACCAACGACACCTGGAAGGCCGGCGCCGAGAACCACACCCCCGCCACCGAAGGTGACTTCTTTGTGCGCCGCTCGGCTGCCATCAAGGCCTACTACGAATGGCTGCCTGTGCGCGCACCAGAAGCCAGCCGCCTGGAGCGCATCTACCGCAGCTTCACCTTCGGCAACCTGATCGACCTGCACATGCTGGACACCCGCGTGATCGCTCGTGACAAGCAACTCGACTATGCCAACTACTTTGGCGCCGGCGGCTTCAACAGCAACGCCTTTGCGGCCGACATGGCCAACCCTGCCCGCCAGTTGATCGGCGCCGAGCAAACCCAATGGTTGGGCGCCCGCATGGCCAACAGCAACTCCACCTGGACCATCCTGGGCCAGCAGGTGCTGATGGGCCGCATGAACATCCCTGCACCGCTGGTGCTGGGCCAGATCAGCTTCAGCAACTACTCAGGCCTGATCTACAAAGCACAGACGGCACCCGCCACGCTCACCCCGCAAGAGCAGGCCATCCTGGCCCAGCCCGCCATCCCCTACAACCTGGACGCCTGGGACGGCTACGCCGTGGCCCGCGAGACCGTGCTGGGCATGGCCCGCGCCTACAACAAGAACCTGGTGGTGCTGTCGGGCGACACGCACAACGCCTGGGCCAGCGACCTGGCCGACCGCCTGGGCAACCAGGTCGGCATCGAGTTCGCCACACCGGGCGTGACCTCGCCGGGCTTCGAAGCCTACTTCCCGACAGAGAACCCCTTGGCCGTGGCCGGCGGCCTGGAGCAGCTCATCGGGCCTTTGGTCTACGCCGAAACCGCCAGCCGCGGCTTCATGGTGGTGACCGCCACCCAGGCCGAATGCCGCTGCGACTGGGTCTACGTCAGCAACGTCAAGAACAGCCAATACACAGCCCATGTGGGCAAGCGCTTGCGCACCTTGCCGGGGTCGGGGAACCGGAAGTTGATTGCGGTTTGAGGGTGGCGCGGACCTTGCGCATGAAAGACCTGCCTTCATCATTTTGGACAGCAGATCTCAGCATAGCCAGGATGGGTTGGGGTACAAGTCCCTAGACTGAGGCCCTCCAGTTCGCCTCCCATGCCGACATGCCCACCCCCACTGCAACGCCAGATGGCATCCCTGACGAAGCACTGCGTGCCCGCGTGCGCCACGCCGCCGAGATCATCGACCAGGCCGATGGCCTGATCATCGCGGCGGGTGCCGGCATGGGGGTGGACTCCGGCCTGCCGGACTTCCGGGGGCCAGAGGGCTTCTGGCGGGCCTACCCTGCACTGTGCCGCGCCGGCCTGGGCTTCATGGACGTGGCCAACCCACGCGCCTTTGGCCGCACGCCCGAGCTGGCCTGGGGCTTTTACGGCCACCGCCTGGCCCTCTACCGCGCCACCCAGCCTCATGCCGGCTTAGGCATCCTGCAACGCTGGGCCAAGGGCATGAACGCCGGCGCCACCGTGTTCACCAGCAATGTGGACGGCCAGTTCCAGAAAGCCGGCTTCGACCCCGAGCGGGTGTATGAATGCCATGGCGCCATCCACCACCTGCAGTGCCTGAGCACCTGCACCGACGCCATCTGGCCGGCCGATGACTTCGTGCCCGATGTGGACGAAGCCCGAGGCGTGCTGCGCAACGCAGCGCCCACCTGCCCGCATTGCGGCGGCCTGGCGCGGCCCAACATCCTCATGTTTGGCGACCCGCTGTGGTTGCCCGCGCGCAGCGAGGCGCAATCGATCAGGCTGGAGGCCCGGCTGGCCACGGCGCGCAAGCCTGTGGTGATCGAGATCGGGGCGGGCACGGCTGTGCCTTCAGTGCGCCACTTCAGCCGGCAGATGTTGATCCATGCGGGTGCGAGGCTGGTGCGGATCAATGTGGATGAGGCGCAGGTGCCGAGTCGGGAGGATGTGGGGTTGGCGTTGGGGGGAATGCGGGCGTTGCAGATGATTGATGAGGCACTCAGTAGTACTGCTTGATGTAGTTGAACGCCTTCTCAAATAGCTCCTCATCCGCATGGAGCTTGTATTTGAACAAGGCCTTGCGCAGCGCCTTCTGCACCTCGCGCTCCCCAGCCTTCGTGCCCTGCCACCCAGGGAAGCGCACCAGCCGCACGATCTCGTCGATGTCCGCGACGACCCGCTCCACCATGATGGGCGTCTCGGTGGTCTTGACCTCATTGAACAGTTCAGTCAATGCGGCCTTGCCACGGTCTTCATCCTCTTCAGGCGGCGTCTCTTTCTCGGCCTGCAGCGTTTCCTTCGCGATCTGCAGCAACTGCTTCAAAAACTCCACGCTGTTGACCTGGCCCGACTCGAACCGATCCTTCAAGGCATCCAAACGTTCCGACAGCTTCTTGAACTTCGGATTGCCGCCATGCCCACGCAATCGGCGCAGCAGCTTAATCTCGATCTCCTTGGCCTTCTTGGGGTCCGGGTTTGAGAGCACGGCTTCTAACAAGTCGGCGTCCAGCACAAGGGTGTCGAGGTCATCGCGCACGGCGTCCACATGCACGTTCTGGTGGATCAGCTCAATGGTCTTGGCGCCCAGTGAATGCCAGATCAGCTTGCCGTGGCCGCTCGATGGCTGCACCGATTGGTACACCTGCGACAACCACTTGTAGTCTTTCTCAAAGGGCCCCAGCACGGTGTCGGGAGACAGCGCCTCCCAGATCTTATTGAGCACACTGAACTCGGCCGCGAAGTTGTCGCGCACATCGTTGTTGGGCAAACACTGCTGCGCGGCGATCAGGCCTTCATAACCTTGCACCGAGCGGTCGACGCCTGCAAAAAAGGCCAGGCATTTCTGCATGGCCTCGGGCAGCTTGTCTTTGAGCTCCTGGATGTTGCTCACCACCTGCTTGACGCTCTGGTCATCAAACTCCAGCGCCGCCGCCACATCATCAAAGATGCCCAGGTAGTCCGCGATCAGGCCGTGCGTCTTCTGCTCCGAGTAGGTGCGGTTCACGCGGCAGATGGCTTGCAGCAGCGTGTGGTCGCGCAGCGGCTTGTCCAGGTACATGGCCTGCAAGATGGGGGCATCAAAGCCCGTCAGCAGCTTGGCCGTGACGATGATCAGCTTGAGCGGGTCCGCCGGATCACGGAAGCGCTCCAGCAAGCGCTCTTCTTCATCGCGCGTGCGGTCATAGGCGGCGTACTCGGGGTGCTCTTTCTTGTCCGCCGCTTGCACGGAGATGACGATGTCGGTGGCCTCTGGCGGCAGCAGCTTGTCCAGCTCGGCCTTGAACAGCAGGCACGATGCGCGGTCAAAGGTGACGATCTGGCCCTTGAAGCCATTGGGCTCCACCTTGGCCTGAAAGTGCCCGACGATGTCTTCGCACACGCGCCGGATGCGCTCGGGCGTTTTCACCAGCACGGCCATCTTGGCGGCGGTCTTGGCCAGGTTGTCCTTGTCCAGGTCCGACAGGCCGCCGGTCAGGTCTTTGAAGGCGGCGTCAATGGCGGCCTTGTCGATGTGCAGGTCCACCAGGCGCGGTTCGAAGTGCAGCTTGAGCGTGGCCCCGTCACGGATGGACTCTTCAAAGCCGTAGCGGCTCATGTAGCCCTTCTCATCCTCATCGGCACCGAAGGCATAGAAGGTGTTGCGGTCAGCCCGGTTGATGGGCGTGCCCGTCAGGCCGAACAAGAAGGCGTTGGGCAGGGCCTCGCGCATCTTGCGGCCCAGGTCGCCTTCTTGCGTGCGGTGGGCTTCGTCCACCAGGGCGATGATGTTGCTGCGCTCGTTCAGGGCACCGCTGGCCTCGCCAAACTTGAAGACCGTGGTGATGATGATCTTGCGCACGTCCTGCGCCAGCAGTTGCTGAAGCTTGTCGCGCGTGTCGGCCTTTTCCAGGTTGGGGATGTCGGCGCCGGTGAAGGTGCCGGTGATCTGGGTGTCCAGGTCGATGCGGTCGACCACGATGAGCACCGTGGGGTTCTTGAGCCCCGGGTGCATGCGCAGCTTCTGCGCGGCAAACACCATCAGCAATGATTTGCCCGAGCCCTGGAAGTGCCAGATCAGGCCCTTCTTGGGATAGCCCGCCAGCACACGGGCCACCAGCTTGTTGGCCGCCTCGTATTGCTGATAACGGCAGATGACCTTGATGCGGCGCTTCTTGCGGTCGGTGGCAAACAGGGTGAAGCTGCTGAGGATGTCGAGCACCACGTGGGGCCGCAGCATGCTTTCTGCCGACAGCTTGAGCGATTGCAATGGGTGGTGCTGCCCATCGCCAGCGCTCAGGTGCCAGGGGCCCCAGTCTTTGACCGGCAGGCCGATGGAGCCATAGTGATAGGCCTTGCCCTCGGTGGCCACCGAGAACACATTGCACACGAAGAGCTCGGGCACGAACTTCTCGTAATCGTCATGCACCTGGATGGCGGCATCGACCCAGCTGATGCACTTCTTGACCGGCGTCTTGGCCTCGATCAGCACCAGCGGCAGGCCATTGACCAGCATGACCAGATCGGCACGGCGCTCGGTGGGCCCGGCGCGGTATGTGAACTGCTGGGTGACGGTGTACTGGTTCTGCGTGAGGTCATCCAGATCGATCAGCCAAATAGGCACATGCGCGTTGTTGGGGCCAAAGGGCATGGAGCGCTCGCCGCGCATCCAGGCGGTCATCTCTTCGTTGGCGCGGATCAGGCCATCAGAGCGCACCGACAGCACGATGGCGCGCAGCTTGTAGAGCACCTCGTCGGCCAAATCGGGCTGGGCGGCGATCTCGGGGTTCAGGCGGATCAGGGCGTTGCGCAGCCAGGGTTCGACCAGCACTTCCTGGATCTGGCGGGGCACCTCGGCGGGGGCGGCGTATCGCCAGCCGATGCCTTTGGGGCTGGGGCCGTAGCTCGCTGGCGGCTCTTGGGCCGTGTGGACCGATGTGGCCTTGACCGGGCCGGTGAGCAGGTCGCGGACGTAGGCTTCGACGGTGTTGGCTTCATTGAAGCTCATTAGATCCCCCCTAGTTTGGCGCCAAGAACTTTTGCGGCTTTGAGGCGTACCTGAAGCTCGATTGCAGCCTGGTTGAGGGTCTCGACCACGCTAGCGATCTGTCGTTGCTCATCCAGCGGAGGGACCGGCATCTGCATGGCCGAGAACCTGACAGCGGTCAAGTGCGCCATCGACGTGGTTTGCACGCACATCGCTGCAAACTGTCCCGTGTAGAGCCGATGCTGAAAGTACGCCTGCGCAAACTCAGGCAGCAAACGCTCACCGCAGCGAAATCGAATCAGCGTCTTTTGACAGCATAGACCGGGGATCCCACCACGATAGATGGCGCTCCGTCCGACCAGATCGAAGCTCTGCCCCTCGTTGAGCAAAATGTCGCCTGGCAGCACCTCGAATTTCTGCACATCCCTCTCCGGAAAGTTCATCTGATTGACATCCGACAAATCAATCCAGCCATCCAGGACATTGGCAACGCGCAGATAGGGCCGCATGTTGCTTCCAGTTTCGTATTTGGGGTGACGCTGCTGACCAAGTTGGACATCACCCAGCTCGCCGACAGGCCCAACGGCCCAGTGATTTGGAAACACATCAGCTGAGCCGCGATCAGGCCTGAACGCATCGAGCAATGCCGCACGGCGCGCCCGGTCAGCCAATGCAGCGGCGCTCCCCAAGCAGCCTGCTAGCTCTTGATGGCGTCCGAGCAACTCAACGCGCTGCATCTGCGCCTCAGTTGGCGGCAGAACAAACTCAAAATCCGCCAAACTCGTCCAGTTAGTGCGGGGGCTCAACGACCCTGCCGATGTACCCACCGCATGATCGAAAAACGCATCGTTCTGGCAGATGAAGGGCAACAAGTCTGGCAGCAAAACTTGGGCATCCTTGGTCTCCATCACATAGATGTCACCCGAGCACACACCTGCAAAATCCGCCACCGCCAGCACCGCAACCAGGTCCTTTATCTCGGTGCGCTCGAAAAGGCTGCCCAGGAACAGTACGGGCACGCCGGCACGCTCAAGCTCCTGGCCGGTGTCGGACAGCCTGTCATTGCCTCTGCAGAGAACCGCCTGGTCGCGATAGCGGAAGCCAGCTGTTCGGAAGCGTTCGATGCTGTCGACGAGCGCTGGCGTCACCAGTGCACCACCACCGACCGTGGTGATTTCTGGCTTTGCGCCACCGGCGCCGCGATCGGCTTTGAGCGACGTAGGCCCGTCCGCTGCACTCATGGTGGCCGCGAAGGTCGAGAAGGCGCCGACGATTTCCGAGGTGGAGCGGTAGTTGATGTCCAGGCTGTCTCGGACCCCTCCTGGGAAGTCCTCGTGGCCGAACCGCGCCATGTTGAACGACGAGGCCCCCCGGAAGCGATAGATGGACTGCTTGGCATCCCCAACCACCCACAGGTTCTCTCCGGTGGGTTTGAGGGCCGTGAGCAGCCGCACGCTGCTTCGATTCACGTCCTGGTACTCGTCGACCAAGATGTGGTCATAGTCGCCCTGCAGCTGGGTCCTGACCTCCTCGTCGCGCTCTAGCAGGAGCACTGGCTGCATGACCAAGTCGCCGAAATCGACGCTCCCCGCCGTGGCCTTGAGCTCCTCGTAGAGCGCGTAGACCGTGGCAACCTCTTCTGCCTTTTCAGCGGCTTCGAGGGCGGTTGGGTCGGTCGCCGCTGCGCGCATTTCGTGAGCCAGGGCAAGGTAAGCATGAGGGCCAGTGACTTCGTCCTTGGCACGGGAGGCGCGCGGCAATGTCGGAGCAGGTTTGGCTTTGGGCCACATGCTGATCGACAACTACGTGCCGAGGAAGAAGAAGCTCCCGCGCAAAGAGGTCCATCTGGACCTCCCTTCGCTGGCGCCGGCTGTAGTCGACGACGCGGTCCATACCGACAGGTGCCGCTTCTGACGTACGCGCCGGGTCGATGTTCGCCGCGGGCTCAGCTTCTTCTTCGCCGTCACCCAGTTGTGCGTGTCCGATTTCGTGCGCTACTAGGAACGCCTGTTCGAAGGGCGACCCCTTTTTCTCATGGACGATGAGGGGGACGTCGGGGTCAAAGTTGGCTCGCCCTCCATCGAGGAGCGCGGCACCTGGAACGCAGCTTTCGACCTTGATGCCAAGGTCCTTGGCTATGCCGACGGCAAATTCATACGGTGACCACGGATTGCGTCCACTCTGAACGGCCGCGTCGTGAAGTCGCCGAGCGTGCTGCCTCCCAAGCTCTATGGGGTCCATGGCTACTCCTCGCGGAGCAGGTTCGAAATCTGATGTTCGTCGAGACCAGCGTCTCGCAAGACCGTCTCGAATGAAACCTTCTCAGGGGCTGTTGGCTTGACGGTCGACTTCTTAGCGCGGACTGCTGAGACCATCGGAGGAAGCA
>Ga0075012_10004824_pt1 | contig 12480 bp, 8 predicted proteins | sample All_14_2_FD_71474 | JGI IMG/M metagenome (GOLD analysis project Ga0075012, IMG submission 71474) | Freshwater microbial communities in response to fracking from Pennsylvania, USA - Allegheny Zone_MetaG_DW_15 | ecosystem: Environmental > Aquatic > Deep subsurface > Groundwater > Drilled...
CGCCGCGCGCACCGCCTGTTCGCCCGCCAGTTTGCTGCGGCCATAGGCGCCCAGCGGCGCCACCGGATCTTCGGGCTTCCACGGCGCGGTGCCGCTGCCATCAAAGACATAATCGGTGGACACATGCAGGAAGGGGATGCCCAGATCGGCACAGGCCTGTGCCATGGCGCCCGGCGCCGCGCCATTCACCTGCAGGGCGGCGGCCTCGTCGGTTTCCGCCCGGTCCACCGCCGTATAGGCGGCGGCATTGATCACCACATCCGGGGCATGGGCGCGGATCGCTGCGACGCAGGCAGCAGGATCTGACAGATCCGCCTGCGCCCGGCCGAGATGCACCGCATTGGGGGCCCGGCGTGCCAGTTCCTGCGCCACCTGGCCGGTCTGGCCGAAGACCAGCGCCGTCATGCCTTCACCCCCAGCCTTTGGCCGACACCCTGCCGGTCCAGCAGCGGCTGCCACCAGTCGGCATTGTCTAGGTACCATTGCACCGTGCGTTCCAGCCCCTCTTCCACCGTCACCGAGGGGCGCCAGCCCAGCTCGTTGCGGATGCGGGCCGGTTCGATCGCATAGCGCGCATCATGGCCCGGGCGGTCGGTGACGAAGGTGATCTGATCGGCATAAGAGCCGTCGTTCTTCGGCCGTTTCGCATCGAGAATGGCGCAGAGCGTGCGCACCAGCTCCAGATTGGTCCGCTCGTTCTCGCCGCCGATATTGTAGCTTTGGCCCAGCTTGCCCTTTTCCACCACCAGCAGCAGGGCATCGGCGTGATCTTCGACATACAGCCAGTCGCGGATGTTCGACCCGTCGCCATAGATCGGCAGCGGCTTGCCCGCCAGCGCGTTCAGGATCACCACCGGGATCAGCTTTTCGGGGAAGTGGTAGGGGCCGTAATTGTTGGAACAATTGGTCAGCACCACCGGCAGGCCATAGGTCTCGTGCCAGGCGCGCACCAGATGATCCGAGGCCGCCTTCGATGCCGAATAGGGCGAGCGCGGATCATAGGGCGTGGTTTCGGAAAACTTTTGTGAAGTATCGTTCGGTAACGATCCGAACACCTCGTCGGTGCTGATATGGTGAAAGCGGAACCCCGCAGGCCTGCCCTTGCGCGTCCAATGGGCGCGGGCGGCCTCCAGCATGTGATAGGTGCCGGTGATATTGGTTTCGATGAAATCGCCCGGCCCGTCGATGCTCCGGTCGACATGGCTTTCCGCAGCCAGATGCATCACCGCATCCGGGTCATGGGTGGCAAAGATCCGGTCCAGCGCCGCGCGGTCGCGGATATCGGCCTGTTCAAAGGCGTAAAGCGGGCTATCCGCCACCGGCGCCACATTCTCCAGACAGGCGGCATAGGTCAGCGCATCAAGGTTGACGACGTGATGGCCGCGCGACACCGCCAGCCGCACCACGGCCGATCCGATGAAGCCGGCGCCGCCGGTGACAAGAAGTTTCATGGGATCAGGCCTCGAAGCTGAAAGGGGTCTGGAAATCGGCCAGCAGGGGCGCCTTGGCATCCTTGTCCGACAGGATCGGGGTCAGCCCGTTCAGGTCCCAGTCGATGCCGATCGTGGGGTCATCCCAGCGGATGCCACCATCGCAGTCGGGCGCATAGACATCGGTGCATTTGTAGATCACCTCGGTGCCATCCTCGCGGGTGACGAAGCCATGCAGGAAACCGGCCGGGATCAGCAGCTGGCGGCCGTTTTCCGCCGAAAGCTCCACCCCCACCCATTTGCCGTAAGTCGGCGATCCGGCGCGGATATCCACCGCCACATCGTAAAGCCGCCCCTGACCGCAGCGCACCAGCTTCGCCTGGGCATGGGGGGGCGCCTGGAAATGCAGCCCGCGGATGGTGCCGGCCTTCGCCGAAAGCGAATGGTTGTCCTGCACGAAATCCAGATCGAACCCCGCTGCCGCCATCCGCGCCCGGTTCCAGCTTTCGCTGAAGAAGCCGCGGGAATCCCCGAAACGGGCGGGGGTCAGGATTACCACGCCGGGCAAGTCTGTCAGTTCGATCTGCATTGCTGTTCAATCTCTGAAGGCTGGTTCTGAAACGCTGACCCCGAACAACCCCGGGGCCTCTGGGTGGCATAAGGGCCAAGCGGGGCACCGCTGTAAACCCCAGCCTTGAATCAGGTGCTCAGAATATCCTTGTGGTAGCGCCGCAGCAGCAAAAGCCCCAGCGCGATCATTGGCAGCGAGATGCTCATCACATAGACCGGGCTGGCGTAATCGGCTTGATACATCGGATAGAAGCCGGAGCGCATCAGCCCGATGATATGAACCAAGGGATTGTACCACAGGATCTCCTGCGCGGCGCGCGGCAGGTCAGTGTAGAGAAAGATCACCCCGGAGGCGATGATCAGCGGGCGTGTCGCAATCCCCCAGACCATCAGCCAGGTCGGATACAGCCCACCGATCGTGGCATTCATGCAACCGATCCCCAATCCCAGCATGGCTGCCAGCCCGGCGCTTTCGAGGACGGGCCAGAGATTCAGCACGCTGACCCCGCCCGACCAAATGATGATTGCGGTCATGAGTATGACGGAGACCGCGATCTCGGTCAGGCTGTTGAGCAGAAAGCGCGCAATGATCGCATCTGCCCAGGTCACCGCCGGATAGGACAGCAGGGGGCGCGAGAAAACAAGCGCGCGCGCCGTCGTGCTGCTGATCGCATTGTACAGGCCGAAGGGCATGGTGCCCGTCGCATAGAACAGCAGAAAGCTGGTGCCCAGCGGCGGTTCGCGGATGATGAGCGAAAACCCGAGCGACATCATGACGATGGACCCGAGCGGTTCCAGCAATGCCCAGACATAGCCGCCCGGGTTGCGGCCATATTGCGTCGACATTTCGCGCAGCATCAGGGCGGCCACCGAACGGAAGGTGGCAAAGCTGCGTCTGGGCCGACCGAAGTGCGGACGGATCTGGGGCAGGGCGGGAAGGCTGTTCTGGGACATGCGGGCGCGGCACCGGACTGGCGTTGACCGGCGGCATTATGTAGAAGCAGGGGCAAGAGATCAAACAGGCAATGCCAGGGTGGCGAAGTGACGGCAGAAAACGGTCCCGGCCCGGATCCGGCAAAGGGCAGGCCCGCCGCGCAGGCGGATCAGCCCCAGGCCCGCGCGGGCGGCCTGAAACCCCGGCTGGCGCAGGGCGCCATGCAGGGCGTCGTCAAGCGGATCGGCCCCAAGGGGCCGGGCGCCCTGCGTCCCGGCATGGGCAAGCCCGGGGCCGGTGGCCCGCGGGTCGGGCACGGCGGCGGCCAGGGCCCCCGGCGGCCCGGCGGCCCCGGCCCGACGGCCAATCCCGCCACCGACAGCGAGGACAGCACACCAGCCACCCGTCCGCTGGCCGAGCCGGCCAGGATGAAACCGCGCCATCGCGGGCTGATCTACAGCTTCCTGGTTCTGGTCTGCCTGCCGGTCCTTCTGTCAACCTTCTATCTGTTCGTCTTCGCCGAGGATCAATATGCCTCGACCGTCGGCTTCACCGTGCGGCGCGAGGAAAACACCAGCGCCAGCAGCCTGCTGGGCGGGCTGTCGCAGCTGGCGGGGTCCGGCGGCTCGATGGAAACCGATATTCTCTATGAATATATCCAGAGCCAGGAGATCGTGACCGCGATCGACGAACGCATTGGCCTCGCCGCGATCTATTCCACCTACTGGCCGCGCGATCCGGTCTTTTCGCTCTGGACCGATCCCAGCACCGAGGATCTGCGCGATCACTGGTCGCGCATGGTGCGGATTTCCTATGACAGCGCCTCGCAGCTGATCGAACTGCGGGTGATGGCCTTCACCGCCGATGATGCGCAGCGCATCGCGCAGGAAATCCTGGCCGAAAGCCAGAAGATGATCAACACGCTGAACCAGCGCGCGCGCGAAGACATCATGCGCTATGCGACAGAGGATGTCGAAAAGACCGTCATCCGTCTGAAAGCCGCCCGCGAGGCGCTGAGCCGGTTCCGCACCTCGACCCAGATCGTCGATCCGGCGGCGGATATCCAGGGCCGCATGGGTGTGCTGAACAACCTGCAGCAGCAGCTGGCCGAGGCGCTGATCGAATATGACATCGTGATCGGCACCACCCAGGACAGCGACCCCCGCCGCGAACAGGCCGCCCGCCGCATCAGCGTGATCCGCGACCGCATCGCCGCCGAACGCCAGACCTTCGCCACCGAAGAAGGCGGCGCCGCAGGGGAAAACTACCCCGAGATCATCGCCGAATTCGAAAACCTGACGGTCGATCTGCAATTCGCCGAGGAAACCTATCGCGCCGCTTTGGCCGCGCAGGATGCCGCCCGCGATCAGGCGGTGCGCCAGACCGTCTATCTGGCCGCCTATATCAACCCGACCTGGCCGCAGACCGCCGAATATCCGCAGCGCTTCGTGCTGACCTTCTTCATCGGCCTGTTCCTGACCCTGGGCTGGACCATCGGCGCGCTGATCTTCTATGCCGTGCGCGACCGCCAGTAGACCACTGCCATGATCCGCTTCGAGAACCTGACCAAAAGCTTCCAGACCCCGCATGGCCGCAAGGTGGTGATCGACAATCTGTCGATGACGCTGCCCACCGGAAAATCGCTGGGGCTGATGGGGCGCAACGGGGCGGGCAAATCGACGCTGATGGAAATCGTGTCGGGCGTGATGGCCCCCGACAGCGGGCGGGTGGTGTCGGATGGCACGATCTCCTGGCCCGTCGGTCTGGGCGGCGCCCTGCATCCCGAACTGACCGGCGCGCAGAATGTGCGCTTCATCGCCCGGATCTATGGGGTGGACAGCGACAGCCTGTGCGATTTCGTCGAGGATTTCGCCGAACTGGGCGATCACTTCCACCTGAGGCTGCGCACCTATTCCTCGGGGATGCGGGCGCGGCTGGGGTTCGGTGCTTCGATGGGCATCCCCTTCGATACCTATCTGATCGACGAAACCACCGCCGTGGGCGATGCCAGCTTCCGCGCCAAAAGCCAGATCGTCTTCCGCGAGCGGATGAAACAGGCAGGCGCGCTGATGGTGAACCACAATCTGGGCGAACTGCGTGAATTCTGCGATGCGGGCATCGTTCTGGAACATGGCAAGGCGTATTATTTCGACGATATCGAAGAAGCGATCGCCGTCCACCGCCGGATGATGCAGGGCAGCTGAGCGGGGACGCCGCAGACGACCTTCTGAAAATTTAACGTGTTTGACCGTGGGGCAGAATGCCAAAAGAAAATATCCTCCTTGTCACTGATGCGCTGGTTCTTCCTGTCCGTGGGATAGACGGCGGTTTCAGCTGCGGGGTTTTTGACGCAAGTGACAGTGCTGTTCCCGGCTCCATCCATCGGTCATCTACCCGACCTGTCACACCAACACCGGCAAAGGCACCGGCGCAGGAGGTTGGCGAGGAGATTGGTGAGGCGCTTTTCGGCGGGATCATGCTGAACCACTTCGGTCACTTTCTGATGGAAAGCCTCGGCCGTCTCTGGGGGGCAAATGATGAAGATGTGCGGCATCTGCCGATTATCGTTCAGATGCCCTGGGGCGGGATGCCCTTAACGGATCTGGACCACTTTTCTCGGATCATTCTTGATCTTCTCGAGATTGATCCGGCGCGCTTGAAAGTCGTGACAGCTCCGCTGCGGGTTGGAAAACTGCATGTGCCAGCGCAGCTTTATGGCTTTCACTGCTTTGAAAACCCCTCTCCCATCTTCATTGATTTCCTGCGCGTGGCACAACGCAACATCCTGAAAATGGCAGAGGGCTTCACCCTGCCGTCATCGCGGGTCTACATGTCGCGTTCCGAATGGCAGGACAAGGCACCCAAACGGGGTATCGTTGCTGGATCTCATGCCTTTGACGACTTCTTGCGCCAGCAGGGATGGCATGTGGTTCAGCCCGAGACTCTTACCTTCCGCGACCAGCTCAAGATCTATGCCATGGCCGAGCATGTCCTGATTTCTGAAGGTAGCGCGCAGCATAGTTACATCCTGCTGCCGGATACACCCACGCAAGTGACCGTCCTGCTGCGCAGACCCGATCCCTGGGATATCACCCGTGTGACCAAACAGTTCGGTGGGGTCGGCTCACATGCCGCGACCATTCAGGAAATCGAGAAGACGTACTCTTACGGGCAACCTTCCTGGAGTGGTATGACCGTAGTGGATTACACCAAAGTTGCACAGGCATTGTACGCCACAGGCACAGTGGCAGAACCTTTCGCGGCTTGGGAGAGCCAGAAGGATGAGCAAGTGCGTCAGAGTCTCCGTACCTATATCGAGGCGATCCGCGAGGAACCGTCCTTCCTGGATTTCATGCGCAAGCTCTGACCGGGGTGTGGCCCGGTCAGCGGCCCAATCTGCGGCTTGACGCGGGCCGCGCGGGCCGATGGTGTTCTGACGGCCCGCCGCCTGCAGGGCGCTGACCCGGCATTTCGGCCGGGACAGGGAAGGGACCGGGGGACGGAAAGCATTTTGGCCCTGTCGGGCGAAAGGAATTCGATGTCGGGATGCAAGACCGCAGCGGCACGCATCGGCAGCCGCCGTACCCCCTTCCGTGACAGGCCGCGCAGGACCGGCCATTTCCTGCAGGCGCTGCAGCAACAGGTGGCGGTTGCCGCCGAAGCCGGCCCAAGCGGGCCGACTCAAGCGGGATTGTCGCAGAAGCGCACAGCGGGTAGGTCAGGGCCATGACCCGAATTTCCGCGCCCCCGCCTGTCTCTGATGCCCTGGCCGATCCGGATGACCGCATCCGCCAGGCCCCCCGCAACCACTGGCTGCGGCTGGATCTGCTGTTGCAGGCCCTGGCGGCGGGCCGGGTGGAAGAGGCCTGGCGCCGGTTCGAGGCGCTCACCCAGTCCGGCCAGCTGGGCCCCGATGTGCTGGGGCCGGTGCGCGGGATGATTGCCCAGGCGCTGGCAGGCGCGCCCCCGCTGCGGCTCGATCTGCCCGCCGATTATCACCGGCTGCTGCCCGGCAAGCCCTTCCAGACCCGGCTGGCCGCGCTGGCGGGGCCGGGGGGGCGCCCGGCGGTCTTTCCGCCGGATATGGTGCTGCCGCCGCTGACCGGCGATGGCAATGATTTCACCTTCATCGCCGATGCGGCCCGCAGCTGGGCCTTTACCGCAGCCCTGCCCGATCTGCGGCTGCATCTGGTGCTGCAGGTGGCCGATGCCGCCGATCTGCAGGCGCTGGCCGCCGGTCTGGCGGTGCAGACCTGGCCCGCCGACCGCTGCCGCATCACCGTCTTTGCCCCCGCCGGGCTGCATGGCCGGGCGCTGCCCCCGGGCACCCAGTGGCGCGAGGGCCGGGTGCAGGCCGCCGATGCCGCCAGCCTGGCCGAAGGGGCAGAGGGGCTGGTGTTCCTGTCGGGCGGCACCCGCCCCGATCCGCTGCTGCTGGAACGGGTGGCGCGGCATCTGGCGCTGTCGTCGCGGCTGTGGCTGGCCTTCGTGCCGGTGGGCAATTTCCAGGGGGCGGAACCGCAATACCGCCCCACCATCCTGTCCGACGGGGTGATCCATGGTGCCTGGAGCGGTGACCGCTTTCCGCACCGCCGCTGCCGCAGCCTGAATTTCGCAGCCCCCGCTGCGCTGTTCCGCCGTCTGGGCGGGTTCGATCCGCGCTTTCAGGGGGCCGAACGGGGCGTGGCCGAACTGGCCTTCCGCGCCACCCAGGCCGGCGCCTGGATCATGCCCATGGCCGTCAACGGCCCGGTGGCCCAGCCCGGCCCCGACGACAGCCCCGCCGCCGACCAGCTGCTGTTTGCGGGCCTCTGCCCGGCCGACCGCCGCGGCGGCGAGCTGCGCCACGAGGTGCCCAAGGTTTCGATCTATATCCCGGCCTACAAGGCCGAACGCTATCTGCGCGATGCCATCGACAGCGTGCTGGGCCAGAATTACGCCGATCTGGAGGTCTGCGTGGCCGATGACGGCTCGCCCGATGCCACGCGGGCGGTGCTGGAAAGCTATGGCGCCGAGCCGCGGCTGCGCTGGGTGTCGAACCGCAATGGCGGCATCGGCTTTGCCTCGAACAGCGCGATCCGGCTGGCGCGCGGGCAATATATCGGCCAGCTCGATTCCGACGACCGGCTGAAGCCCGGCGCGGTGCGCCGTCTGGCCGATTATCTGGACGAACATCCGAAGATCGGCTGCGTCTATTCCTCCTGCGAGCGGATCGACGCGGCGGGCAACTATCTGCACGACGAATACAGCTTCCCCGAGTTCAGCCGCGAAAAGATGATGCTGACCTCGATCGCGCATCACTTCCGCATGTTCCGCAGGCAGGTCTGGGAACGCACCGAAACCTTCCGCGAAGACATCGTGAATGCCGTCGATTACGACATGTTCCTGAAGATGTCGGAAGTGGCGCGGTTCCACCATATCGAGGAAATGCTGTATCAGCGCCGCTGGCATGGCGAAAATACCTCCAGCGTGAACGAGGCCTTCCAGAGCACCAATACCCATGTGGTGCAGCGCAAGGCGCTGGATCGGCTGGGGCTGGATACCGCCTGGGACGTGCATGTGCCCGATCCGGAAAAACCGCGCGAGGTGACCTATCGCCGCCGCGCCCCCGGGGACCGGGTGTTCTTCTGGCCCGATTACAGCCGGGCCAACCCCTATCAGCGGCTGCTTTACGCCAAGGCCCGCGCCCGGGAAGACGGGCCGGAATTCATCGGCGCCCCGATCGACGCCGCGCTGGCCGCCGCCGAGGCGGTGGAACCGGGCGCGCCGGGGCAGATCGTCTTTCACCTGCACTGGCTGAACAAGGTGATGGAAAAGGCCCGCACGGCGGGCGATGCGGCGGCGGCGGCTGAAGAGTTTCTGGCCAAGCTGCGCCGTTTCCGCTTTCTGGGCGGGCGGCTGGTCTGGACGATCCACAATATCGTCTCGCATGATCTGCCCTTCCCCTGGATCGAAACCGCCATGGCGCGCGAGATCGTGGCGCTGGCCGATGCGGTGCATATCCACAGCCTGGCCTCGCTGCCCGAGATCGAGGCGCAGTTCGCCATCCCGCGCTACAAGCTGCATGTGGCGCCGCACGGGTCCTATCTGGGGGCCTATCCCGATTTCATCGGCCGGGCGGTGGCGCGCGATCTGCTGGGGATCGCGGCCTCGGACGAGGTGATCCTGTTCCTAGGGCAGGTGCGGCCCTACAAGGGGCTGGAACCGCTGCTGGGTGCCTTCCGCGGCCTGCTGGCCGAACGGCCGCGGGCGCGGCTGGTGCTGGCGGGGCAGGGGCGGCGCGAGGCGCTGCTGCAGGCGGTGGATCTGGAACCCGAAGTGCAGGCGCGCGTCACCCATGTGAACCGCTTCATCGACGAGATGGAACTGCAGCTGTTCTTCCGCGCCGCCGATGTTGCAGCCTTTCCCTATCGCAGTATCCTGACCTCGGGCTCGCTGCTCATGGCGCTCAGCTTCGGGGTGCCGGTGGTGATCCCCGAATTCGGCATGACGCGCGAGGTTCTGGCGGGCAGCGGCGCGGGCGTGCTTTATGGGGCGGCCGGCGGGGCCGATGCGCTGGCCGGTGCGCTGCAGCAGATCTTGGCGCGGGGCGATGCCGGGCAGTTTCCGGCCATGGCGGCGGCGGCCCGGCGGCGGGCGTCGGATTATGACTGGGCGGATCTGAGTGCCGTCCTGCTGGGCGGCGGCTCTGGTGGCGGTTTCGGGCGCTGATCGGGCCGGATAGAACGGGATATGTCCCGGCCCCCCGGGGCGCGGGCGAGACAAGGCAGACGAGCATGAGCAATCATTCCCCCCTTTCGGATGTACGGACCACGGCCCTGGCGGCCCCCACCCTGGATATCGTGACGCCACAGGCGATCCGCACGCTGTTCTGGCGGCCGCGCTTTCTGGCCGATGAACCGGCGCTGGATCACCTGCCGCTGCTGTTCTGGCTGACCGAGGCAGTGGCCCCGGCCTGTATCGTCGATCTGGGCTGCCGGCAGGGCACCGCGCATCTGGCCTTCTGCCAGGCGGTGGACAAGCTGGGGCTGGAGGCGCGTTGCCTGGCCCTGGGGGCCTGGCCGCAGGGCCTGCCCGAGATGCTGCGGCGGCAGAGCGCGGAATTCTACGAAGACATCTCGCATCTGCTGCGCGGCCCGGCCTCTGCCGCGCTGTCGCTGGCGGGCGGCGTGCAGGTGGATATCCTGCATGCCGATCTGGAGGCGCTGGCCGAAGACCAGGCCGCCGACCCCGAGGCGCTGGTGGCGGCCTGGGCCCCGCGCATGACCGACCGCGGCGTGATCGTGCTGCAGGGCACGGCCAGCCTGGGCACCGCCGGGCTGGATGCGCTGCGCAGGCTGGCGGGGCGCCATGCTTCGGCCAGTTTCGATCATGGCCGGGGGCTCATGCTGCTGCTGGTCGGCACTGCCCCGGCGGATCGCGTGGCCCGGCTGGCCGCCCTGCAGACCGGGATGCTGGGGCACAGCACCGTGCAGCAGATCTTCCGCCGTCTGGGCCGCGCGCTGCGGCTGGAATGTGCGGTGGGCGGATCGGCGGCCGCCGAGACGGTGGCGGTTCATGCGCCAGTTCAGGCCGCTGTCTGGGCCTCCCCCTCCGCTGCGGCCGCCGATCCGGCCGAGCTGGAGGCGCTGCGTCAGGCGCTGGAGGCCGAGCGGGCCGCCACGCGGTCGCTGCGCGAAGATCAGGCCCGGGCGCTGTCGGGGCTGACCATGGCCCAGGCCCAGGCCCAGGACGAGATTGCCCGCCTGCAGGCCGAGGCCGCCGATCTGCGCCGCGCCGCGCAAAGCGCCAGTGAGGCCAGCAACCCCTCGGAAGAGGCCGATCGCCTGCGCGCCGAAATCGCCCGGCTGCAGGCCGAGGTGGATCAGCAGCGCGCGCGCGCCGATGCCTTTGAACAGCACAGCCATGCGCTGCAGGCCAGCACCTCGTGGAAGGTCACCGCGCCGATGCGGCGGCTGGTGATGATGGCGCGGCGCGGCGGCTGATCCGGTGGCCCCGCAGCTGAGGGCCGAACCCGGCGGCTGGCTGCGGCTGGCCGGATGGGGCAGCGGGGCGCCGCCGCTCTGCCGGGTGCAGGCCGGCGGCGTGGCCGTCGATCTGCCGTTCCGCGGCTTTGTGGGGCCCGAAGGCCCTGCGGCGCTGCTGCGGCTGCCTGCCTTCCTGTTCACCCGTCTGCCTAAAGGGCCGGTGGATGGGACGGGCGGGCTGGTCTGCACGGTGGCCGGTCTGTCCTGCCGGATCACCCGCGCCGATCTGCGGGCCGGGCTGGAACGGCTGGCGCGGGCCGAGGATCCGGCCGATCTGCTGCGCGCGCTGGAACTTGCGGCAGCGGCAGATCTGTTCGCAGAGCTCAGCCCCGCCGCCCAGGCCCGGCTGGTGGATCTGGCCGAACGCGAACAGCTGGCGGCGCTGCTGCCCGATCTGCCCGATCTGGCCGAAGCCGCCGCCCCCCTGGCCGAACCCGCCGCGCTGGACCGGCTGCGCGATGGCTATGCCGCCGCCCGCGCCGTCGATCCGGCGCGCGATCCGGGCGATGTGCTGGCCGAGGTGCTGGGGCCCGAAGTGCCGCCCGCCGGTCTGGTGCTGACCCTGGCCGAGGATTTCTGCCGCGCGGGCCGCATGGCCGCGCTGGCCGCTCTGGTGCAGGCGCGCGGCGTGGGTCTGCCCGCCCCCACCCCCGGCGATGGCTGGAAGAATTCGGCGCTGCTGCCCTTCCTGATCCTGTCGGGCGATCTGGCGGGGGTGCAGGTGGCGCTGGATCATCTGGCGGCGGATCGTCAGGGCTGGCTGGTGACACCGGCGCTGGCCTTCGTGGTGGATCACCTGCTGGCCCCGCCACTGCGGCCCGAAACCCTGCCCCCTGAAACCCCGGCGCTGCTGCGCGCGGTTCTGGCGGTGATCGCGGCCCAGGCGCAGGATGGTTGGGGCCGCGCGCCCTGCCGGGTGCTGATCGCCACCAGCCTGCGGCTGCTGGCCGCTGATCTGCCTGCCGATCTGGCCGCCGATGTCGCAGGCGCGGTGCTGCGCTGTCATGGGCTGTCGCCCGCCTTCTGGGCCGGGGCGGCGGCACTGGATCTGCCGCCCGCGCTGCGGCAGGCGCAGGGGGATTTCGCGCTGGTGTCGGCCCTTGTGCGGCACGGCAGCCCGACGGGGGGCCAGACGGATGCGGCCCGCGCGGCGCTGGCCCGGCTGGCGGCGGCGGGGGTGCAGGGTGTGGCGGCCTTCCGCGCCGAATGTCCGGTGCTGGCCCTGCCCGATGACCCCGAGGCGCTGCTGCGCCGCCATGCCGCCCCCGCGGCACCGGATGTGACGCCCGACCGGCTGGAGGCATTGCACGCCGCCGTGGCCGCCCGGCTGGAACCGGCGCTGCCCGAAGGGGCGGCGGCGCTGCGCGCAGGCTTTGCCCTGGCCCGGCGCCTGCAGCAGGCCGAGGCCGAACCGGCGCAGGCGCAGGCGCAGGCCGCCGAACTGGCGGCGCTGCTGCCGGCCTTGGGCTGGCGGCAGGGCGGGCTGGCGCTGGCTCTGGCCACGCTGCCCGGCCTGATC
>Ga0075012_10004826_pt1 | contig 12476 bp, 11 predicted proteins | sample All_14_2_FD_71474 | JGI IMG/M metagenome (GOLD analysis project Ga0075012, IMG submission 71474) | Freshwater microbial communities in response to fracking from Pennsylvania, USA - Allegheny Zone_MetaG_DW_15 | ecosystem: Environmental > Aquatic > Deep subsurface > Groundwater > Drilled...
GTTAAAAATTTTAAAGAAAAATAGTTATGGCAAATATAAAAATTAGTGAGCAGAAGGTTTTACAAATTGAAGCCATCTGCAAGGATTTCAACAACGAGAAAGGGGAGCTTATAAATGTGCTGCACAAAACGCAAAGCCTCATTGGATACTTACCAGCTGAAGTTCAGGAAATTATAGCTAAAAATCTGAATTGCTCTGTAGCACATGTTTACGGTGTTGTTACCTTTTACTCTTTTTTCACGATGATACCTAAAGGCGAATTCCCAATCAGCATTTGTATGGGAACAGCTTGTTATGTTCGTGGTGCCGAAAAAGTACTGGATGAATTTAAGCGCATTCTTGAAATACCTGTTGGGAAAACCACCCCTGATGGTAAATTTTCGTTGAGCTGCCTGCGTTGTGTTGGTGCCTGCGGACTTGCACCTGTTGTGATGGTTGGCGAAAAAGTTTACGGACGCGTTTCACCCGACGGCGTCAAGGATATTATTAAGGAGTACAAACAAGCATAATCGTGTAGCAAAATTCTGCAAAAGCACTCTTAAATTTACCCTTAAAAAACTGCTTCTTTCACAGGAAGCAGTTTTTTTTGTATCCCAAACAGGCATTAAAAATACTTAACTGCACACATAATATTATTAACATAAACTCACAATCGACAATATTATCATTATATTTGCTTGATTTATCAACACTCTTTACCAGTATGAATTTGGATTCGAACGATATTAACTCACTGCGACAGGAGATAGAGCAATTAAAATCAGAGAATGACAGGATAAAGACAGATCTCCTGAAACAGAAAGATTTTGAAAAACTTGAGCAGGAAGCAGAAGAAATAAAACAGCAGGCGGAAAAAGCGAACCGAATCAAGTCCGACTTCCTTTCGATGATGAGTCATGAAATACGCACCCCGATGAACGGGATTGTGGGTATGACCAGCCTTCTGCTCGATACAAAAATTACTCCCGAACAGCATAATTACCTTGAAACCCTTCGCATCAGTGCCGATAACCTGATGGCCATTATCAACGATATTCTTGATTTTTCAAAAATCGAGGCCGATAAACTCATCCTTGATGAAAATTCGTTTGAGTTGCGCAGATGCATTGAAGAATCACTCGATATATACGCCATGAAAGCAATCGAAAAAGGAATCGATCTGCTTTATATGTTGCAGCCCGAAGCTCCGCCTTTCCTGATTGGCGACATGAAAAGAATAAGGCAAATACTTGGGAACCTGATCAATAACGCCATTAAGTTTACTGACGAAGGCGAAATATTTATTTCGGTTGAGAAAAAGTCGCAAACCAACGAATATTGCGAATTGCTCTTTTCGGTAAAAGATAGTGGCATTGGAATACAAAAAGAAAAATTATCGCTGATTTTTGAAGCATTTACACAAGGAGAATCTTTTGTATCGCGCCGTTACGGAGGAACCGGCTTAGGTTTAGCCATTGCCCGCCACCTTGTCGGATTAATGGGCGGACAAATATGGGCCGAAAGTTCACCCGGGAAAGGAGCTACTTTTTACTTTACAGTAAAACTCCGGATTGCAGATACACCAACTACAAAACTCTACATCAGAGGCCAGATTCCTGAATTAAAAGGCAGTAAAGTTCTGATTGTTGACAGCGATCCGACTTCGAGGCAAATATTTACTGTTCAGTTCGAAGCCTGGGGTATGAGAGCCTATACCGCATCCACAGCTAAAGAAGCTATGCGGATAATTGAAACCGAAGACTCGTACTTTGACCTTGGGATACTTGATATGCAGCCTTCGGGTTTAAACGGAATTGAACTTGCCGAAACCATCCGCGAAATACCTTTTAAAGGCGATATGCCTTTCATTTTGGTATCTTCTGTCGGTAAAGTTAACGACCTTCCAAAAGGATTGTTCGATGCACAGCTTTCGAAACCTGTTAAGCTCACCGATCTTTTCGAACTTGTGCTAAGCGTAATGTCAGAAAACAGGAACCGCAAAAAGAATATTGCTGATCATAATGTTGACAAAAAACTCTCCGATAAACTTCCATTGCGAATTCTGTTAGCCGAGGACAATTTCACCAATCAGGAACTTGTTGTTACGCTTATGCGAAAAATGGGCTATACCATCGATGCCGTTGAAAATGGCCGTAAAGCACTGGAAATTATGGAGCAAAAGCCTTATGATATCATCCTCATGGATGTTCAGATGCCGGTAATGAACGGACTTGAGGCTACGCAAGCCATTATAGAGAAATACCCTGAACCCGAACGTCCGTTTATCATTGCAATAACTGCTAATGCAATGCCCGGTGACCGCGAGAGATTCCTCGAAGCCGGAATGGTTGATTACCTTTCAAAGCCAATACGTTTCAAAGATGTGCAGGATGTTTTGGTACGCTGGGGACGAAAAAAGCATAGTAACCTATAAAGCTTACTCCTACAAAACAAAAAAACCGGTTTGAAACCGGTTTTTTTGTTTTGTAGGATTGACTGCGCTCAGTCATGATCATTTTTAACAACAAACTACTGCTAACTTTATTTTTCTTTAGGGCTAATTTATTCAATTTCGCATCAGTAGGCTCTTATTATCAGTCATATGCAACATCCAAGTTCGTTTGAATTGAATTTCCTTTTCTCACTGAAGTAAAATCATACGAAAATGATTTGCAACATAAAGAATTTGTTTTAATTTTGCACCCCTCAAACATGGCGAGGTAGCTCAGTTGGTTAGAGCGTCGGATTCATAACCCGAAGGTCACGAGTTCAAATCTCGTCCTCGCTACATCTCAAAATCACATAATTAGCACAAAATCAAGGCTTCCGGAACGGAGGCCTTTTTTTATTTCAGCATATTCAGCATAAATAAAGGGTATTTGTTGTATATTTGTTTTACAATTGTTTTACAAAGGTTTTACGAAAACTACTTCAATATGCCTTCTTTCAAAGCTATAGCGCTAAAACACCAGATTAAGTCTGACAAGACGGTTAACATCAAAATTCGTGTTATACAAAACCGGAAAATCAAATACATTGGAACAGGTCTGACTGCGACAACTGCAGACCTTACAAAAACTATGAAAATCAAAACACAAGCTTTTATTGATGACACCAATGAAACAATTAGAGCATACCGGGACAAGTGTAACAAATCACCTGAGAAAGTTGAGCAGATGACAATTGATCAGCTAATTGATTTTCTTACCGCTGTAGAAAAGGAAATCAATCTGGATTTTATAGCATTCGGCAAAAGTCATATAGAAAAACTACAATTAGATAATAGAATAAGGACTGCGCAGGACTATCAAACTGCCATCAACGCGCTTAAAAGATATATTGAAAGGGATTATCTCATGGTTTCAGAAATTACAGTAAAGTTTCTAACCAATTTTGCCACCTGGATAGTGCAGAATCCAGTAAACGCTAAGCAGAAAACGACAATGTCCCGTGCTCCCTCTCATTACCTCAGTAGTTTAAGGGCATTACACAATGAAATGAAATCTCAATACAATGATGAGGATCGAGGAATAATTAACATTCCTTTCAGCCCATTTGTAAAGTTCAAAATGCCTGCTGTTCCGATTACCAAGAAAAGAGCAATTGATGCAGAACTAGTAAAAGAGATATTTGATTTACCTGCTGAAGATATAAAGAACTCAAAGGGAACCAATAGGTATGACTTGGGCAAGGATTGTTTTATCCTATCCTTCTGCTTATTAGGAATGAACTCCGCTGATTTGTATGACTGCACTGATATTAATAAAACCCGGATTGTTTACAAGCGTAAAAAGACACGCACCCGAAGACGCGATGAAGCTGAAATAAGCGTGCAGCTGCAGCCTGAGATTACTTCGTTAATTGAAAAATACAGAGATAAGTCTGGCAACCGTGTGTTCAATTTCTATCAGACATATTCGAACGAAAGCAATTTTAATAAGGCTATCAATAAGGGGTTAAAAACAGTTGGTACAAAAATTAAAGTAGATGATCTTGAATTTTATGCAGCGCGTCATTCCTGGGCTACTATTGCACTCAATAAAGTTGGGATTGACAAGTACACTGTTCATTCAGCATTGAATCATGTGGATGATGCCATGAAGGTAACAGATATATATCTGGATAAGGATTGGAGCTTGATAAACAATGCAAACCGTAAGGTATTGGATTTTGTGTTTAAGAAAAAAGAAAACCCGGCACCTATTAATGAAGCCGGGGTGAAACCTAAGCGTAAACCGAAGAAATTAACTGAACCAATTTCGGAAAGTTAGAAACCTTCTTACTCTAAATAAGGCAAAGGCGATTGCAAGTACCCAAGCAAGCCCACCTGACCATAAAAGAAGCTTTTCAAAAATGTTTAACGAATGTTTTACAAGTTTTTCAACCGGGTAAGGAACCAGTATTGTTTTTTGCTTTAGTGTAACTGTTTCTTTATTAATACCTTGTATTACCTGTTGAATATCCGATTTCACCTGTTCCAGAGTATGCTTTAATTGACTGTTTTCAATCCACGCCCTGGATATGGCATATTTTGTTCTCAAAATTGAGACAGGTGTTTTAATGCTATCAGCAACGGCAACCAAAACACTGTCGTGTACAATTTCTCCGGGAATGTGTACATAAATAGTTGTATCGCGTACAATTTTCTTTGTTTCCCGTACAATTATGCTGTCCAAGATCTGCCATGGGCAACCATACTTGTAAGCAGCAAGCTCATAGTTTCGCTGAGCTTTCGCACATTTACGATCCAGGAACTTCTCAGAAGTTTGACAAGAAGCAAATAACAGAACTATTATATACAGTAAAAAAAAGCGTGTCTTCATGGTTTGTAAATGTTTTTCGGATTAACTCCCAGCATTTTCAGCCATGATGGTACATCAAAAGATGGGCATGCTTTAGCTGCAAATTGATTGTGGCCTGCTATTAAAATATCAGGATGCACTTTAATATAGGATTTCACATAATTTTCCAGGGCTTTTTTCTGACCAACAGTTCTGGTGTCTTTTGGCGTTTCACAGTCAGCAGATAATCCACCTGCATAAACGATGTGACGACTAACAGAGTTGATGCCAACTACCCCGTTGGTTATTTCCCATGGATCCACATTTGCATCCTCGTTATTTGCAACAAGGCGTTCTATTACACCGTTAAGGTGAAACAAATCTGTGTAGCCAACCTGGCGCCATCCTCTTCCCGCCGGAGGAGGATCGAGATGCCAATGATGGATTTGCTCTGAAGATACATCATAGAATTCTGGCGTAGCAGTGCAATGAATTACTAAATATTTAAGCTTTTGCATCGGGTTGTTGGTTTGTTTCGTCCATATCGATTCCGGTATTATCCTGAACCTTTTTACGAATAAGTGATTTGATTGTCAGAAATAGTTTCCCGCCGGTTACTTCGTATCCATTTTCTGCCGCACTGTAGGCCAGAAATCCGGTAACTAACCATGCGGAAATATTAGCCAGGCTAAAAGTATCCTGCTTCATTTCCCTATCCATGGCATACAGCAACATTACAAGTGCGTATGCTATCACCATACGTTCAAAGGCAATGAATAGCTTCCGCATGGAGAACCTTTCTTTTCTGGTTGTTTTTGAAGCCAGTATGCCCAGGCACAAATCGAGCAAAAAAGCGACAAACATGACATGGAAAGCCCCTTTCAGCTCGGCAAAGTAGCTGATAAAAGCAAAAAATATTCCAGTAACAAAATTCCAGTAATGGTCGGAGGACCAATTCATGAGTGTGATCAGACGTTGAGGCATTTGACTCTTTTTCTGCAAATCAATGCCGTTATCCTGGTTTAGTAAAGGACAAAAGTTAGCACGTGTAAACATCCATTTCAGCCACACTCAGCCCATCAAAAAGGATATTTATTCTGATTTCCTTAATCAGGAACATAAAGTCATTGCCTGAATAAATCTGATCGAATTTTAGCTTCTTGAGTTGACCAGCTTTTAGAATAACTTTGAAGGTAACCGGTTTGGTATCGTAGGCCAGCCACCTAAGGAATCCCTTGTAGCGATTAGTAAACAGTGATTCAGCATTGATATCCGGGAAGATAAGCGAATTGCCACTGTAATCATCATGCCGGCAAGATCCAAGTGGATATGGCTGCCCCTGGCTATCTAGAGACATGCCTTTGTAATACAATACCTGAAAGCCAGACTCAGCTGCAAAACCATCCTGAAATCCTTCAAATGTTCCTGGCTGTTCCGTGCGAGGTATTCTCCATAAACGTGCGAAGGGAGCGCATGGTGATTCATCAAGCATTCGCTTTGTGAGTATTGGGCAAAGCTCTGTTGTTATGGACAAATAAGGCTCAACGCCTTCAGAATAGATCAGTGGGAATTTCTCTGTATAGAAGTAATAGGTTAAGGTATATGTCTCCGGATTGTACTGAAAAACGTAATATGCATTATTTAGCTTCACATAATACATATCATTCACGTTGCCGGTTAACGGTAAATCCCGTGGATCGTCAACTTCACCTATGTAATTAAACTTATCTGAAAGTTCCTTAATTCTTCCGAGGTAATTGTCATTGTTTGCTCTCTTAAGTTCAAACTTGATACCAGCATATTCTGGATCAACCTGTACTTTAGGGTTAGGGAGAATGATTCCTGGGAAAGTGACTGCAGGATTGCTTGTACTTAAGCTATGCTTGTCCCTGAGATCAATAAAAGTTATGGTAAAGACATTGTTATCAATTACCGGCATGTATCCGGTAAGGATTGAAATCCATTTCAGGAAATCATTCTGGGCCATTTCAGGAACGTGATCAGAAAGGTTGAATGAAGGTTTAACCGGTACTAAGGACGGTGTAGTTCCGGAGTAGGTATTTTCAGCAAATCCATTATATAGTACTGCACTGTTAAATTTCCCATCAAATGGATTGTTTATGATGCTATACCCTGCTTCACTAGCTATTTTACATAACAATGTCCTCATGTAAACAAAGGGAGTGAACAGGTTTGCCGCATAGATGGTTTCGCCATCCTTTTCACCAATTAGCATCATTGGGAAATGGCCATCCAGAAAGTAGTTCAGCGTGGTGTAATATTCGCTGTAAAGGGTTTTCAGGCTTAGGTTATCCAATTGAAAAGCATCATCCGGAAAATTGTCAAGCAAGCTTTTATTGCTGATAGGGAAAATTGCAAAATCTGATTCATACTGAGATTTTGAAATAGCCTCGTCAAAAATAGTAGTAGCTATAAAAAACTGATGATTCAATTCGCTTACCACCATGTCAGCCTGAAAAGGGCTGGCGGTAGTTGAACAAATCCACATCCAGACCTTAATGGTGTCACCAGCCTGAAGATCATAGGCGAAGGTGTTTGAATATGTACCAGTTACGGACATTGTGATTGTATTTACAACAACATTGTTTTTGTATATTTTTATTTTTACAGAACCCAGGTTTATGGTACATTTTGAAATGATAGTATGAGATACCGATACATCCTCGGGTGCTGTAAAAATGGAACCAGCTTCTGTACCCGAGTTGAATGAACTGGTAAAATCAATATCCGTTTTTCCAAACATGGCAAACCTTAATTCATTAGCACTTATAAAATTAAATAGTGGAAAATTGAATGTTTCACTATGTGCTGTTGAATAAATTGAAGTAATTATCTGATCAGCTCCCAAATTCAAATCTTTTAGAGTTTTACCAGATAATTTACCTGCCAGATCACCATTGTCAATTTTGAAAGCAATATCGTATTGCGTGGCATCAGCCTGAGAAACTATGCAATTGCCCTGGTACCTGAGAGATCCAGAGGAAATGAGGTAAGGCAATTCCGCTGTTGCACGGCCATGGCGCTGCACCCGGTGAGCCTGACCAAACTCATGTCGCAATGCTTCTGTGGCCGGGAATGAAGAGTTGAAAATATAACTCCCAGGGATTTTACTCTCTGAAGTGGTGAACAGCGGTGACCTGAGCACCAGTGGAAGGCTGATGCCCGGATCAACCGGGATGCTCGAATTACCAATCTTAATAAGCATTGCAGGGGATGTTTTTATTCGGTTTCTTTGATAAACCAATATATCGCATCCACCTGTTCCTGATTGAGCCCGGATGCATCTGTTATATTTACAGTATGAACTGGAGGCAATTCGTCAGCGGGAACTACATCGTCCATAAAATCAGTATATGCTTTTATATCATCTTCTCTTTCTTTTATAGCTGATTGGTATTTTACTTTCAGTTCATTTTGCTTACTGATCAGGGTGCAATTAGCCACATCAACCAAGGGAACGCTTTCTTTTTCGTTATGCTGCATAACAGTTTTACCTTCGTTATCAGTAAGCAGAAAGCTGCCTCGTAATTCTGAAAGTTCACGCTGGTAGGCTTCAAAATCAGGATTTACGGGGATGCGCGATGTTGCAGAATTAGCTTTTTCAAATTTCCGCAAATGCAAAAGGTTCTTACGCCGGGCAAAGCAAAGTTTATCTCCAGGCAGATATTTTATAGTATCGAGTAAAATGAAACGATCGAGAATTTCGCCGTAAGTCAAACCTTCTTTAGGTTTATCAATTGCTTTTTTGAATGCCATGATTTTATTTAGGATTAAATTAGTTTAGGTGTAATAGGGTATCCACCTTGTTGTTCCGGCAACTACAACCCGTATCATCCCTGCGTAAGTAAAACTCCCTATTGCCATTGTGGAAATATTCTTTGTTTTATCAGCTGCAGATGTACCGGAAAATGAGATGAAGTCATAATAGGTTGCTGTATCCAATGATCTTGACAAGTATAAAGCGGAAGCGCTTGTGTTAGCAGGGGCGTATGCATTTATCCTCCCGGAAGTTACCATTGAGCTAAAGTTTGCTACGGTGCTGTATAATGTTTGAGTAGCAGAAGTGTAATACAAGTAAGAATTGTATGTAGCAGTTGTCGCACTGGCCCAGATCATCAATTTTGTTGCTGATCCTCCGGATAGGCTACCACTTACATTTGAAACCTGGTATTGAAGCTTCGAGAAAGCCACATTGATTGTATCTGTAGCAGTGACAGTACCAGTTGATCCTGAAGTATAGCCGGTTAAGGTGCAATTCGGTATTCCTGAAACTGAAATATCATATCTATATGCTGCCGGAATAGCTGTAAGCGTTACAACCGGATCACCCGCTGCGTTATTGGGCATCACATTTATATATCCTCCGGATCCTATAGTAAATTGTGATACGCCATTGATATAAACAGTATGTCCGGTGAAGTAAGTGGCGTTAGTATTTCCAGTGTATCCGAGATTTGCCAGTGTTAATGTTCGTGTAGTAGTATCTGTTACATGCCCGGTTGCATCAGTAACCAGCGTGGCGAGAACGATAGCTCCGGAAAGCGTATCGTTTTGAGCTGTGTATGCCGGATGTGTATAATAATTTGCATTTGTCGCTCCGGTGTACCCAAGGTTAGCTAAGGTGAGTGTTCGGGTAGTTATAGCTGTAACAGAGCCAATGGTATTGGTTGTAAGTGATGCTAAAACAAGTGCGCCACTAAGTGTTGGATTATAGGCTGTATAAACAGGATGTGTATAGCCTGATTCGGGCGCAGTAATAACAACATTCAGAAATCCGTTAATATTCGAACTTCCTGCAATTGTTAATCCTCCCTGTCCAATAAAATTTACACCTTTATAAGAAGATACATTTCCGGTTTTATAAATTTGGCTTGCTGAACCACCTTCGAAAGAAACATCCCACGACACATAATTATCGTAAGAATGTGTGTGGTCGAAGGCAGCCACTGTTACTCCAATATCGGTATGAACCAGAATCTTCAGATCGCCCCAGCCTGGTCTCTTCATATACAAACCATCAGATTTCGCACTTAAACCAACATAGCCGGCTGGCACTGTGTCAAGTGCGCTAACCATCGCTATATTGATCTGAGCTAAATAGTTCTTCGATGCCATGATTATCCGATTATAATAGCCATATACTGATTGGAAGTAGGGGCGATGTTAAAACCGAAGGTTGCGACATTGACGGAAGTGGCATAAATTTCGCATTCTACCAGATCGCCGGTGGCTACATTTCTTACAAATGCGGTGATGTCCAGTGTGTTCATGTTATGCGTAACAGGCAAGGATGTCAAGGTTCCATTTCCAATTGTTTGCGAAAACTTTTTGGTTACAGCACCTAAATTGGTTTTCAATTTTAGGGGGGTAATAAACCTTGCATCATCTGTTCCGGCTGTAACTTCAGCCTGGGTAGCAATTTCAGCAATTCCCTGTGCGGTTTCAGAAGCAGCAACTATATCGGGAATATTCTTGTTTACCAGGGTCCAATGTGTCAGCAAGGTTGGAGAATCCTGTTTAGCAATAACCATGTCGCCGATCTGAACATCTTCAGAGAAAAAAGTACCGGCAGCTGTAATTACATACGCCCAGCCATTCTTAATACCTCCTATTGGAGTTGCATCCAGCATAGGAGTATTCGTTGCAGCATCATAACCTCCTTTGTTGACCAATCCGCCAGCGATGGAAGAATTTATTCCGGCAATAAGTCCACTGATCTTACTGGCAGACCACAACTCGGTTAAAGATGTTCCTGCATCATTGATAATACGGTGGATAGTAGCATCAGCAATATGGCTGTCAATAAGAGTGTGCGCATTTGTACCAATGCCTGAAAGTTCAGAGTGAGCCATTTGCTCAAACTGGGCCGTGGTAGCACTTTTTGCTTTTAGCACCTGCCCGGCTGTCAGGCCGCTTACGGTATGCTCCGCTCCAAGTCCTGAAGTTGTTGCAATTACGTGAGGCGTAGGAGTGCGGGCATTGGTTAAACGCGTATCCTGATCGTCAATAATTGTTAGCCAGATTGTGCCATTATAGTACCTTGCTTTATTCAAGGTAGTGTCATAATACACAATACCTGCAACCGGACTGGATGGTGCAGCAGCAAGGTTTTCCAACCTTGCTTGCAGGAGCTGATTTTTGTTTAAGTCGATATCGACTAAGAATGATTTTTTTGCCATGGTGGTTTTAGTTTAAATCAGCATATCCGGCAAAGGCAGCTGAAAAGGTTATTGTTAAATTGTTCTGATCGAGATGCTGGACTTCACCTTCATGCTCCGTTCCTGAAGTATCAATTACGGTTACAGACGGGTATTTATCCAAATTGTGTGAAACATTCCAAAGTGTATCCGGCAGGTTCTGCGTGTGGCGGTAATACTTATCAGGTAGAACTGTTCCCGGTGAAATGGATTCGCCCAGGCAAATCACTTTCTTAACATTACCGTTCACTTTCAAACCATAATACAATCCATCTGCCCGGTTGTATCCCATATTTGCGGCTGCCAGTTCCAATTGATTCACAGTTGGAACTTTGCCCTCCTGGTTCGACAACCAAATCTCTCTCATCCCTGCTCGATAACTTCATTATACGCATATTCATATTCCAGATCAGCACTATACTGGAATTCTCCATCGTGCACCACCGGCAATGTAATATCCCGGAAAATGATAGGATGTAGATTGTCATGGATTAGCTCATACGCTTCAGTAGAATCCAGCAGGTCCGAAAGCCATAGCATTTGAGCCGCTGTGAGAAAGCCGGTGTTTACTTTTACTACATCACTTTTTACGGTTTTCCAGGTTATTTTATCCGGCAAGGATAGCCCATTAGTAGCAACGGATTCAGGTTTTATAGCATTTTCCTGTTGACTGATGCCGATGCAAAGCAATACTTCTAATAATCCAAAAGGGTTTTTAATATACAGATACCGGGGATTTTGATGCCAGGAAGTATCTAGTGTGTAACTGTATATTTTACTTATTAGTGAAGAACCTGTTTTAACACAAATTGAATATCCTGCTATGGTTTTATCCGGATAAGCCTGAGCCATTATGAGAGAAATACCTAACTGGGTATATCCGGTTGGAAAGTACGCCAATTTCATGTAAGCAGCATTTACAGTGCAAATAGCTCCGCAATCAACACTCGTTCCATCCGTAAATGAAAGACTCAGGTTCTGTTTCAAAGGAATGGCAGACTGACTATGTACCTGCAAGAAATTGATAAACTCTTTTTGATCCGGAAGTACTTTTTTCGGCTCATTATCCGGCCACCAGCTGAGGCATGATTTACTACTTTTCAGGAAAGCAAGTAAATGATTGTATAAAGCATAAAAGGCTTTGCGCCGCGATTTAGGTATGCAACCATCAAGCAGAAAATATAAATCAGTTTCAAGTTCAGGCATAGCGACAACAGGATCGCCAACCTGCTCCTGGAAAATAAACGTAACGATTTTTGGTACTTCATCATACAACATTGGTGTTGCTGCTGTTTTTCCGCGCTCCGTTATCAACCCCTGAAGGTAATCGCTAAATTCAAAAGTTGCTTTTTTTGATACACCTGCCTGCATACTGTCGCCACCTATTCCGTAAACTCCTCCTGCAATCCGCAAGGGAGTTCCGGTAGCAGAGCTTTGCAAGCTAAAGACTACCGGTTGATATGCCATAATCAGTTCCGCAGGTTGTTTGAGCAAAGAG
>Ga0075012_10004830_pt1 | contig 12469 bp, 8 predicted proteins | sample All_14_2_FD_71474 | JGI IMG/M metagenome (GOLD analysis project Ga0075012, IMG submission 71474) | Freshwater microbial communities in response to fracking from Pennsylvania, USA - Allegheny Zone_MetaG_DW_15 | ecosystem: Environmental > Aquatic > Deep subsurface > Groundwater > Drilled...
CCCAACCGGGATTGGTTCAATTTTTTCTGGAACGGCACCTACCTGGCCTGCGCAGGGCAGAACATGAACGGCTTCTCGCTTTACCAAAACGATGCGGGCGTGGTCACCAATCTCTTCGGCAAACAGGACCAGCGGGATGACCCCCGCTGGATCTACCTCCGCGACAACGCAACCGGGGAATTCTGGAGCGCCGGCTATTTCCCCTGCTGGACAAAACAGGACGAATTCGAATGCCGCAATGGACTGGGTTATTCCATCCTCCGGACCCTGAAAAACGGCATCCGCATCGAGTTCCGGATTTTTGTCCCGCGCCGCGAATCGGGCGAAATCTGGACCGTCCGCGTCATCAATGAGTCGGGCCGGGAACGCGACCTCTCCCTTTTTGTGGCCTCCAACATCATGCTCGACGGCGCACACATGCCCTACGGTTACTTCGGCGGGGTAAGCGGCAAATACGAACCCAAGGACGGATTCCTTTTTTTCAAGAACACCACCCACACCGTAGTGGATGAAAAATACCGGGCCTTCATGTATGCCGATGTCGAACCGGACCGCTGGGATGCCAGCCGGGAACATTTCCTCGGCAAAGACCGCAGCTTCGCCCGCCCCGAGCGGGTGGCGCAGGGAAGTCTCGGCAACAGTTATGCCAGCGTCGAATACCTCATCGGCGCCATGCAGCACAACCTGAAGCTGGCCGCCGGCGCATCCTCCGCCATCAACTATGTCCTCGGCGTGGTCATGAACATCAAGGACGCCCGCCGCATGGCCGGGGTTTTTGCAAACGGCGAGAAAATCGAAAAAGAATTCCTGGCGATGAAGCAGGAAAAACTCCAGCGCCTGGGCAGCCTGCGCATGCAGACCCCCGACGCCGACTTCGACAACCTCTTCAACGTCTGGCTCAAACACCAGCTCTATCTCATGGCCGACTGGGCGCGGTTCTACTTCAAGGGCTACCGCGACACCTGTCAGGATTCCGCCGGCATGAGCGCCATCAATCCCAAGCGGGCCGCGGAAATGCTCAAGAAGGCCCTCCGAAACCAGCGCAGCGACGGCTTCTGCCCCCGCGCCTTCCGCGTGGCCAGCATGGACATCGCGGCGGCCGACAAGCACTACGCCGATTCCTCGTCATGGATCAGCCATGCCACCGATATCCTCATCCGCGAAACCGGCAACCTCGGCCTGCTCGATGAAGTCGTCGAGTACTCCGACAAGGGCAAGGGCTCCATCTGGCAGCACAACCTGCGCGCCATGGAATTCCTCTGGAAAGACCGCGGCCGCCACGGCCTGAGCCTGATCCACTATGGCGACTGGAACGATCTGATCGACAAGGCGGGAGTGAAAGGCAAGGGCGAAGGCGTCTGGATGAGCTTCGCCCTCGCACGGGTCCTCAAGCTTGTGGGCCAGCTCGCCGCATGGCGGGGTGACCGCGCGGTGGAAAAGCGCTGCGCCGCCCGCCACAAAATCTTGTCCAAGGCGATCCTGAAGCATGGCTGGGATGGCCGCCATTTCATCTATGCCATCAGCGACAACGGGAGCCGCATCGGTTCCCAAAGCAAACCCGAAGGAAAAGTCTTCATCAACCCGCAGTCGTGGGCCCTGCTCTCCGGTGTCATTGACGCGAAGACCTATGAAAAAATCGCCCAGAATATCGAACCCATGGTCGACACGCCTGTCGGTCCCGCACACAACTGGCCTCCGTTCACCCGTTACGACTACGGCATCGGGCAGTTGAGCGGCACACCCCCCGGTTACTTCACCAACGGCAATGTCTATTGCCATGCCGCCAGCTTCAAGATCGCCGCCGACTTCGAGGCCGGACGCAACGACAAAGCCTTCAACACCTTCAAGCGGATCCTTCCCTCGGCGGAAAAATCGGAGCCCTACGCCCAGGCCAATGGATACGTCGGGCCGACCGCCCAGCGCCTGGTCCACCACATCTCGGACGATCCCTGGAGAACGGGCACGGTCGCCTGGAATTTCCTCAACGCGGTGGACCGCCTGCTCGGCTTCGGACGAACCCTCGAAGGATTCAACCTGCGGCCCCAGTTGCCCTCGGGATGGAATGAAGTGCGCTTCACCCGTCCCTTCCGCGGCACAAACTACGAGATCCATCTCCGGCGCGGCCCCGATCCCCGGATCGAGGTCGAAGGCAAACGCACCCAGGGCGACCTGATTGTCCAGCCGCGGGGCAAAACTCCGAAAACCGTCCGCGTCTATTGCGAATTGCCGGAGACCTGCTGAGCTTCACATAGGAAGTTAACCAACTCATCTTGGATGTCGCCTATCGTAGCACGGGCATCCTGCCCGTGGTCATGGGCGGAGGCCCATGCTACAGCTAGCTTCACCATCACTTATTCCACTCCAGTCGCATACTTACGGCAGGCTGGAGCATTTCCGGTTCAAATGGATGTTTTCCACTGTCTTGGGGTGGAGCGGGACCTCCGGGCACGCTTGCCTTGCATCAGCCGGACAAACCCAGCGTGCCCGGAGGTCCCGCTCCACCTTGGGAACGCTGGGCTGCTCAAGCTGATGGATGCCCCGGCGGCATCCCAGTGCTGTAGTCCACCCCGAAAGTCTCCAAATCCGGGTTGATGCCCCAATATTCATCCCATACGATTCAGACATTGCCCCATCCAGCGCAATTCCCAGCAGTTCCCAACCGGATCCCACCCCATGAATGCACTCCGTTACTACACCCCCCCGGCAACCCGGCTGGACAAAACAATCTCCTGTGACCTCTGCATCTACGGCGGAACGTCCGGCGGCATCGCAGCTGCCGTCGCCGCCAGGCGGCAGGGCCTGAGCGTGGTCGTTCTCGAGCAATCCCTCCATGTGGGCGGTATGACCTCGGGCGGCTTGAGCCTCACCGATATCGGGAACAAACAGGCCATCGGCGGTGTTTCGCGCGAATTTTACCGGCGCGTCGGGGCCTGCTACGGTGTTCCCGAACACTGGCGCTTCGAACCCAGCGTCGCGGACCGCGTTTTCCAGGATTGGATCCGGGAGGAAAAAATCGAGGTCCACACAGCCAGCTTCCTGGCCCGCGTCGAATTGAAAGGAAACCGGATCGCGCGCCTCTGGACCGAGAACGGCATCGAAGTTTCCGCGAAAATGTTCATGGATTGTTCCTACGAGGGCGACCTGATGGCGGCGGCCAAAGTCAGCTTCACCGTCGGGCGCGAATCGAACTCCCAATATGGTGAAACCCTCAACGGCGCGCAGGTGCGCAACAAGCACCAGTTCCACTTCAAGGTTGATCCCTATGTGAAAGAGGGGGATCCCGCGAGCGGTCTGCTGCCCGGCATTGAACCCCATGAACCCGTGACCGGGCAGGGCGACCACCGGTTGCAGGCCTACAACTTCCGGCTCTGCCTGTGCAACAATCCCGCCAATCAGATCCCCTTCACCAAGCCGGAAGGCTACGACCGTTCACGCTACGAAATCCTCGTCCGTTACTGCCGTGCCGGCTACGTGCCGGAATTCAACAAATTCGACCCGCTCGTCCATCACAAGGTGGACATGAACAACCACGGGGCGTTCTCCACCGATTACATCGGCTACAATCACGAGTTCGCCGGGGCCGCCTACCCCATGCGCGAGTTGCTCTTCCAGGCCCATGTGGAACACGTCAAGGGACTGCTTTGGTTCTGGAAGCAGGATCCGGCGGTGGACCGCCAGTTCCAGGAACCCTTCCAAAAGTGGGGTTGGGCGGCGGACGAGTTTGTCGATTGCGGGGGATTTTCCCGCGCCCTTTATGTCCGCGAAGCCCGTCGCCTGGTGGGCGATGTCGTCATGACCGAACACCACTGCACCGGGGCGAAAACCGAGAAGGATGCCGTGGGGCTGGCCGCCTACACGATGGATTCCCACAATTGCCAGCGTTTCGCCAAGGATGGCCGCATCTGGAATGAAGGGGATGTGCAGGTTCACTCGGGCCCGCCCTACCCGGTTTCCTACCGTGCACTGGTCCCCCAAAAGGGCGAATGCGAAAACCTGTTCATCCCCTTCTGCCTCTCGGCCACCCACATCGCCTTCGGGTCGATCCGAATGGAACCGGTTTTCATGATCCTCGCCGAGTCCTGTGTGCATGCGGCGAAGCTTGCCATCCAGAAGGATCAATCCGTCCAGGCCGTGGACTATGCGCTTCTGCGGGAAGAATTGCTGAAGGCCGAGCAAGTGCTCGGGAATATCGCCCCGGTGAAGGACATCCAGTCGGGGGAGTAAGTTCCAACCGCCCAAGCGATTCGGTCTGACCACACCCGGGCGGATTTGCTTGCCCCGATGCCCAGGCTGCACATAGTAGTCCTCCGGTGGTAGGCCCAGGCAAAAACTTCAGCCAACCATCGTATTTTCCGGAGCGTAGCGCAGTTTGGTAGCGCGCTTGGTTTGGGACCAAGAGGCCCCGGGTTCAAATCCCGGCGCTCCGAAGGAGCTCTTCGCGCAAGCGAACGTATATATTCGATTTGAACCCTTGGGTTCCGCACCATTCACGAAGTGAACGTTATTCAACGCCCATAGGGCCATTCCGTACCATCCCGCCCAAGCGGGATAAATCCCGGCGCTCCGATAGGAGCAACCCGCAAAGCGGGAATATTAAATAGATTTGAACCCTTGGGTTCCGCGTTGTGTCCGTAAGGACAAGTCCACAATTCGTCCAAAGGGCCACTCCACACCATCCCGCCCAAGGCGGAATAAATCCCGGCGCTCCGAAGGAGCACCTCGCGACAGCGAGTGTCCTTACACCACTTTGTAGCCACGAACGTGAGTTCGTGGATGCCTTTGCCTCCTCCAAGGAGCGGCGGTTTTCCAACCGCCGTGCCTCCCCCCACCCCAGAATCATGTTCCGCCTTCGTCTGACTACGGCGAGACAGGTCCGTGTTCCTCTACACCCTCCCCCGTAGCGGAACTTGGACCAAGTTTCGTGCCTTCTCCCCCTGCAACACCTTCCGCCTTCGTTTGACGACGGCGCGACGGGTCCGTGTTCCTTTAAAAAGAAGGTCCCATGAAGCAGAAAATGCTCGAATTGATTTTTTAAACCCCTGGGTTCCGCGTGATTCGCACAAGCACATAATGCGCCGATTAGCACTCCTGTTCATGTCCAATCACCATCTGGAAACCGCAGCCTTTACAGGAAAATATTGCATCCCGGCTTTTCCTCTCTCTAATTCTTTGTGCCGGAACAAACCCGGTCTCCCACCCCCACACCCACCCCATCCATGAACCACCTGCCCAACCTCCGATCCTTCCTCAGTCTGGCCGCCTCAATCTGCCTTTTCCAAGCCATGATCAATCCACCCCCCACACAAGCACAGGAACAAACGGACGACCAACTGATCCAAAATATTCCCCCGAGGCAAAAGCCACCGGTCATCATCCTCAAACTTGATGACGTATCGCAAAAGGAAGGCACCATCCTGCCCAGCTTCCGCAAAATGGCGGCCATCCTCGAAGAGCGGAAAATCAAGGGAAGTTTCGGCCTGATCTGCGCGGTCACCTGGCCCGGGGCACAGCCCCTGCAGGAATCGGGGCAGGAATACATCGACTGGGTCAAAAAATTGCACGCCGGGGGACTCATCGAGATCTGGTTCCATGGCTGGGACCACGCCGCACACACGGAAAACGGGGAACTTTATTGCGAATTCAACGGCCGCACCCTTGAAGAGCAAAAGGCCCGCATCGACCGGGCGCAAAAACTCGCCGCGGAAAAACTCGGTTTTGCCTTCAAAACCTTCGGCCCCGGGGGCAGTTCCAGCAAGCTCCCCTCCATGACCAACGACACCCTCCGGGCGCTGTCCGAGGATTCTTCCATCCGGACTGTTTTCTACCCCAAACCCCTGGATGACGACGCGAAGAAAATGAATGCGGAAGGCAAGTTGGTGATCCTGGACCGCGTGCCCGGCGTCAGCATCGAGCGGAAGGTGGGCGAACCCGATTTCCAAGCCATGCTCAAGGCTTACGCCAAGTATCCCGACCGTGATTACTATGTCCTCCAGGGCCATCCCAACACCTGGGACGACGCCAAGTTTGCCGAGGTCCTCAAGATCATCGATTTTTTCATCGGACAAAAGGCCGTCTTCATGACCCCGACGGAATTTGCCGCGACCCTGAGGAAATAATCATGACCCGTCTTATGTGCCTCATCCGGACAGCGATGGCGTTTCTGCTGCTGTCCGCCGGACCCCATCTGTATTCCCAGGATGCGGCGGCCAAACTCAAACTGCCCTCCGTCCTCAGTGATCACATGGTGGTCCAGCGCGATGTCCCCTTCCGCGTCTGGGGTTGGGCCAAGCCGGGCGACACCATCAAGGTCACCCTGGGCAAGGCCACCGGCAGCACCCAATCGGGCACCGATGGCAAATGGCTCGTCAAATTGGAAAAACTCCCCGCGTCAGCCACTCCGGCGGACATGACCGTCACTGCGGGAACTGACACAATCACCATCAAGGACATCCTCGTCGGCGATGTGTGGGTCTGCTCGGGACAGTCCAACATGGCGCTCAACCTCGGCGGTTGCAAAAACATCGATGCGGAATTGGCCCAGGCCAACCGCCCGGAAATGCGGTTCTTCCAGGTCAAAGGCGAATTCGCGGAAAAACCCAAGGAGGATTGCAGCGGACAATGGGCGCTTTGCACACCGGCCACGGCAAAGGCCTTTTCCGCCGTGGGTTATTATTTCGGACGCGACATCCTGCTATCGCAGAAAGTTCCCGTGGGACTGATCGGGTCCAACCAGGGAGCCTCGTTCGCCCAGGTATGGCTCAGCCTCGATGCCCTCAACGCCGATCCCGAGTTGAAGAAAAGCTACATCGATCCGGTATCCTCCGTGTTCAGTGATCCGGAGGGGGCCAAGGCCATCCACGACAAATGGCTTGCGGAGGGTGGTGCGCAGTACGACAAGGACAGGGCCCAATGGTACATGGACAGGTATGCGGCCGTGCAAAAAAAGGAACCCTTCGACCGGCCGATGCCGAAGCCGCCCCAGCCCGAACCCCTCTACTTCAACAGCATGACCCGGTTTCCCACGGTGCTGTTCAATGCGAGGATCCACCCACTGGTCAATTTCCCCATCCGCGGCGCGCTGTGGTACCAGGGGGAATCGAACGCCGGCGACCCGCTTTATCAGCAACTCATGACGGCCTTGATCAAGGACTGGAGAACGCGCTGGCAGGTGGGCGATTTTCCCTTCCTGATCGTACAGCTGCCCAACAAAAGCAAGCAGCAGAAAGACCCCCAGGATCCCAATGCCGGATGGGCCGCCGTGCGCGAAAAACAGCAGAAGGTCGCCCAAACCGTGCCCAATACCGGCCTGGCGGTGGCCATCGATGTGGGAAGTACGGAAGATCCCGACGAAAACAACAACCTGCACCCCTCGGAGAAAGAAAACCTCGGCAGCCGGCTTGCCCTGGCGGCCCGCCATCTGGCCTACGGTGAAAATCTCATCTACAGCGGTCCCCTCGTTGCCGGATCGAAAATAGTGGGAAACAAAATCCAGGTCACCTTCACCCACACGGGAAGCGGCTTGAAAATCGGCACCCCCCCGAAAACCTCCCTGACACCCCGGCCGCCCACCGACGAACTGAAGGGTTTTGCCATTGCCGGAATGGACAAAAAGTTTGTCGCGGCCAAGGCCACCCTTGAAGGCCCCGACAGCATCCTGGTTTGGAGCGACTCCGTCGCCGAACCGGCCTTTGTCCGCTATGGCTGGCAAATGAGCCCCGTGGTAAACCTCTACAACAGCGCCGATTTGCCGGCCTCCCCCTTCCGCACGGACACCGATTAACCCCTCCCCAGAAACACGTTCCGCCTTCGTCTGACTACGGCGCGACAGGTCCGTGTTCCTCTACATCCCCCCGTAGCGGAACTTGAACCAAGTTTCGTGCCTTCCCTCCCCAGAAACACGTTCCGCCTTGTCTGGAGGCTGTTTTGCCCACAAATGCGGCCAAAATAAACACTTGCCCGCCCCCTTGAATGCGGGCATTCTATCCGGCTATTTAGTTTTCTTATGAAGCAACAACTGGTCCAAGACGCCCTCGCCAAAATCGAAAACCCGCAGATCCTGATCAACATGGTCTCCAAGCGGGTCCGCCAGTTGGGTCAGGGCTTTCGTCCCCTCATCCCGGTCAACCCGAAAATGACGTTCATGGACGTGGCACTGAAAGAAATTGCCGACGGCAAGCTCAGCTACCGTCATCTGGACCCGGAACCGGCTGCCGCGGAATAACCCCCGCAGCGGACCCATTCCCCCAGCCAATTTAGGCCTGCCATCATGAGCGGCCTGGAAGTCCAAAACCGGAAAGCAGGACGCGATTACAGCGTCCTGGAAACCATTGAAGCCGGCATCGAGCTCCAAGGTACCGAAGTCAAATCCCTCCGCACCAGCCAGGCCAGTCTCGACGAGGCTTTCGCCCGGATCGAAAACGGCCAGATGTGGATCCACCAGTTCCACATCGCCCCCTACGAAAAAGGCAACCGGGAAAACCATGAGCCCAAGCGCCTGAGACGGCTCCTCGTCCACAAGGAGGAAATCCGCCGCCTGCATGAGGAAGTGGCCACCGCCGGCAAGACCCTCATTCCCCTCAAGGGCTATTTCAACGACAAGCAGCGTTTCAAGATCCTCATCGGCCTCTGCAAGGGCAAAAATGCCCGCGACAAACGCCAGGACGTGAAGAAGCGCGACACCGACCGGGAAATCCGGCAAACGATGCAGCGGCGCCGTTGAGTTCGCCCTGCTTCCTCCTCTTCCTCCCACTCATCCTCATGTAGGCCGCCTCCGCCTGAGGCAGAAGTTTGCAGTTGGAGCCTTTTTTGTAGAGGAACACGGACCTGTCTCGCCGTTCGGTGATCTTCAGAGTGCCTGTGCTCCTTTTGAGAAAAGGCCATTCAACTGCATACCCACGGAACCTCCCGTCTATGGCAGGAAAAACCGGAGGAAGAATTAGACTTTTGCCCGGGGCGGGTCCTGCCCCATGATGCTTCCCTTGAAATCTTCCTGGATCCCCCAACTCCAACGAAAACTCGGCAGCCGTGTCATCCGGACCGATGAGGCCACCCTGGCCGCCCATGCGGGCGACGCCTGGCACGCGACCCACCTGCCCGGGGCGGTGGCGCTTCCCCGGACTACCGCCGAAGTTCAAAAAATCCTCGCGTTCTGCCACCGGAACAAAATTCCCGTCACCCCGCGTGGGGCCGGACGGGGTTATGTCGGCGGCTGCGTGCCCGTTCGCGGTGGAGTGGCCCTCTCGCTTGTCCGGATGAACCGCATCCGCGAAATCTCCGCGGCCGATTTTGTCGCGGTGGTGGAACCCGGCGTGATCACCGGCGATTTGCAGCGTGCGGTGGAATCCAAGGGTCTGTTTTATCCCCCCGACCCGGCCAGCCTCAACGAGAGCTCGATCGGGGGCAATATCGCCACGAACGCCGGCGGCCCGCGCTGCCTCAAATACGGGGTCACCCGCAATTATGTCATGGGCCTCGAGGTCGTTCTTGCCGATGGCACGCTCGTGTCAACCGGCGGGCGCACCCACAAAAACAAGCTGGGGTTCAACCTGACCGACCTCTTCACCGGATCGGAGGGCATGCTGGGTGTCGTCACCCGGGCCACCCTGCGGCTCATCCCCCTCCCCCCGGCACGGGCGGTGGTGGTGGGCACCTTCGCCACGGCCCCGGCAGCCGCCGCCGCGGTCCAGGCCGTTTTCCAAAAGGGTTTCCTGCCCTCGGCCATGGAGGTGGCGGACTCCTTCACCCTGGCCGCGGCACGCAAATACACCACCGGAACCCCGCCGGGAAATGCCTTCCTCCTCATGGAAGTCGACGGCCAGCCTTCCTCGGTCAGGGGCGAATCCCAATCCCTGGCAAAGCTCCTCAAATCCACCGGCGCCCTGCAGGTGTTGCGCGCCACCTCGGCCTCCGCCCAGGACAAACTCTGGGACATGCGGCGGGCTTTCTCCTACAGCCTCCGCGCCACCGGCCTCTTGAAAATGAACCAGGATGTGGTCGTTCCCCGCGGGAAATTGCTCGAGCTCTTCTCGCTCGCGGAAAAACTCAAAAAGAAATACCGCATCGAAACAGCCGCCTTCGGCCATGCGGGCGACGGGAACATCCATGTGAACCTGATGTTCCGCCAGGACGAGGAATCATCCCCGCGGGTCAAGCGGGCGGTCGACGATCTTTTCCGTTCCGTCCTCCGCATGGGGGGAACGATCACCGGCGAGCATGGAACCGGCCTGGCGCGCAAGCCCTGGTGGATCCAGGCCACGACCCCCGGAAACCGCCATCTGCACCTTCTCGTGAAAAAGGCCCTCGATCCCGGAAACCTGCTCAACCCGGGCAAGTTTCTCGGCTGATGTTCACCTGGGCGCAACGTTGCAGTTGACTGCCCGCGAAACACGCGAAAAACCCGAAATATCGGGGGTAATACCAAATCATTTTGAACAGGCCGGGTAGGGCCGGGTATCCTTACCCGGGCCCTGCCTTTGGATTTATCCCCGGCCTCCGCGTGAGCCGGGAAAATGCAGTTAACCGCAAAGGGCGCAAAAATCTCAAAGGGAAAACAGTTGGTGCCGAAAGCATTACGAGGCAATCCAACTGCATTTTTCCGCCTCAGGCGGACATTCCCTTGGTAAAACGGGAACCGAGGAGCGGTTCCCCTACAAATTAATGCGGCCAATTAAACAGAAATGGCTCAAATTTCGTGTGTTTCGCGGATAATCTTCCGGATTGCTACAGCTTGCCGGCGGACACCTTCGCCACGTGGGCGGGGGTCTTCCGCCAGAAAAGCCGGACCAGCGACCATCCCAACAGCCCGGTCACAAGCCCCACAATCAGACAGCCCAGAAAAAGGGGCGTTCCAATTTGCCCCATCATATCAATCCAGTCCCGCCAGTCGCCTTCGCGCAGGACCTCCATCAAACGTCCACGGTAAAGCACGGGATGGCCAAGCAGCTTGGCCCCCAGCGCATAGGCCGCGGGATAGTAGAAAATAACCGTGGCCGGATTGGTGATGAACTGGATAAGCAGGGTCACCGGAATGTTGGCCCGGAACAACATCGCCGCGGCAACCCCCAGGAAAATATGCAGGCCAAAAAACGGGCTGAAGCAAATCAGGCATCCCCAGAACAACGCCCGGGAAATCCCCTCGGGCTCCAGAACCCACAGATGGCGGTTGAACAGGTGGTCGCCAAACCAGCCATGCATCAGCCCCCCACGGAGGTGCCGGCGGGACAATTTTCTCCGGTGGAGCCAGCGGAATAATTTTCGCGACATGGGGAAGAGTCGAAGGCCGGTTTGCCCCTCAAACCCCCATGGCCAGGCGGGCAGCCAGGGGTTCGGGCAGACCCAGATCCATGATTTTGCTCTGACAGGTTTCCAGGTCGTAGGCCACACGACGGAATTCCAGGAGCTTCGCTTCCGGCTGGTAAATCACGTAACTCGATCGCCAATCCCGGTCCCGCGGCTGGCCCACCGCCCCCACGTTCACGAGGTAGCGGCAGTTCTTTTTCAATTCGACGCGCTGCGATTTGGGAATTTCCCGCACTTCCCGCTCGCGGATGAAGATCTTGGCGATGTGGGTGTGGCCGCAGAAGCACAGCTGGGTGTGCTGGTAGGTGAAACTGCTCTCCGCTTCCAGGCCGGTGTTGACGTAGTTCCAATCCTCCGGATCGTCCAACGAAGCGTGGACCACGGTAAAATCGGCGATCCTGGCCTGCATGGGCAGGGTCCGTAAAAAGGCTTTTTCCTCATCGAGGAGTGATTTCTTGGAGTGGGTGATTCCTTCACCGGCCAGGGCGTTGAAATGGCGGGCTTCCTGGTTGCTGGCCACGATGTCGTCGTGGTTCCCCTTGATCACCGGGCATCCCATGGTGCGGACCACTTTGAGACACTCGCGCGGATTGGCATTGTAGCCCACGACATCGCCCAGGCATACCGTGTGGGTGACACCTTGCTCCTTCATATCCCTCAGTACTGCCACCAAGGCTTCCAGATTACTGTGGATGTCGCTGAATATGCCGTATTTGACTGTCTTCATCTCAGGAAAGCGGGAAATTCTGTCAGAACAGCGGGATGAAGCAAGGTCAGATGACGGGGCCTTGTAAAATCATCGGGGGGAAGCGCTTATCATGCAATAGACCCCCGTATTCTACGACCTCCCGCCTGGATCCGTAGCACAGGGATGGCAGCCTTTCCGGTGGAGTAGTTGGCTGCCTGTCTCGCGGACTCGGCTCCTGCCCGGGGACCTTCATCCACCACGGGTATGGCCCGCCGAATGGGTCTATTTCTCCGATTTTTAAAAAAAGCGTCATCCAGAAATTCACCCTGTCTCATAAGTTGTTTAATAACAATAGGTTGAATTCCAACGCTGGCGCAGTTTCTGCTTCAAACTTAGATGATGAAGAACCCAGGTGGGTCCGCGTTCGTCCGGCTCGGGTAGAACGCCTACTCCCCGTTTGACTTCCCAGAGTAATTTCACCAT
>Ga0075012_10004831_pt1 | contig 12464 bp, 8 predicted proteins | sample All_14_2_FD_71474 | JGI IMG/M metagenome (GOLD analysis project Ga0075012, IMG submission 71474) | Freshwater microbial communities in response to fracking from Pennsylvania, USA - Allegheny Zone_MetaG_DW_15 | ecosystem: Environmental > Aquatic > Deep subsurface > Groundwater > Drilled...
TTCATCGGCTCCGCGCTCACGCGCGGCCCGATAGTTTCGCGGAATCGTGCAGCTTCGCGGACTTCGTCCGCTGCGCCTCGCACGATTCCGCTTCAATTCGCTAAAACGCGTCCTCGCACCAATCGAGCTCGAGACGATCGCCGCGTGCCACGATGCCGACCGCATCGAAGCGCACCCGGACACCCCTCAGGTCGGGGCGTGCGGCGAGCCATGTCGCGGTAGCACGTCGGATGCGGGCGACCTTCTTGGCGTCGATCGTCTCGAGGGGATCACCGAACGCGTCGGTCGAACGAGCGCGCACTTCGACGACCACGAGCAGATCGCGCTTACGGGCGATCACGTCGAGCTCGAGTCGTCCGACTCGAACGTTGGAGCCCAAAACGACGAAGCCGCGCCCCGTGAGGAGCGCGGCCACTTCTGCCTCGGCTCGACGCGCGAGCGTCTGGCGTGCTTCGGTCACTCCGCGGGCGCGGTGGTGTCGCGGACGCAGTAGCCGCCGCGGATGCCATCGCCGCCGAGCACGAGGAGATCCTCGACGCAGGTGAAGCCCGAGCCGCAGTCGCAGGTCGGGGTGTCGGAGCCCGCGGGAGCCTGGCAGCGGCACGTGCAGTACACGCGCTCTTCGATCTGCTCCTCCGAGGGGAAGCGACCGCAGTCGGTGCCCATGGCGGCCTCGCACTGCTCGCGCGAGGTGGACGGGTCGAGGGTCGCCGGAGCGCCTTCACCGGCCATGTACACCATGCAGACGCGCGTGCGGCATTGGACCGAGCTCGTCTCGAGGTAGGCCTCGCCCTGGAGGAAGCCGCCCGTCGGCGTCGCCTCGGGGATGCACGGATCGCCCACCGGCGCGTCCGCGCACCCGGTCACGACGAGAGAAGAGAAGGCGAGAACGCAGAACAGTCGCCGAAATGTCTTCATTGGCTCCTCACGTGGGACCCCACTTCAGCCCCAGGATCGAGCCCGCCCAATTCGCGGCGGGGTGGTGGGTCCATCGGCTACGTCGGAACGGGCCGGCGGCTTTTCCACGGGCGGGGACCCTACTCAGCGCGCCGATGCCATGTCAAGCGTGCAGAATCGCGAAGTTGGCTCTCCAAAGACCCCCTTGACAATCGAAACGGGCGGTTTCTATCATCGCCGCCCGACTGAGGTGCAAGGCTTCGACTTCGTTGAACTTTTTGGTTTCTCTCGCGATTTGGGCTCCGGTGTCCGGGGCGCGAGGGGTTCCAGAGCGGGGCGAGCGCCGATGCATCACGAGGAGCGAACGATGAGGCGTAGCGGACGATGGACGTGGACGGCCGTGACGGTGGCCCTGCTCGCAGGAGCCGTCACCTCGACCACGGCTGCGCAAGACATGCAGTTTTCGCTGGACGAGACCGGTCAACCGCCGGCGCCTCCGGCGGAGGGACCGCCGAGCGAGGCTTTGGCCAACGCGCTCCGGCTCTATCAACAAGAGCGCTATCAGGAAGCTGCCGTGCAGTTCCAGCGCGTGGTCGAGGGTGAGTCCCAAGACGCGCCGGCGAACGTGCAGAAGGCGCAGTTCTTCCTCGGGAAGTGCCTCTATCACCTGCGCTACTACCAGTCCGCGCTCGCGATCTTCGACGAGATCGGTCAGCAGGGGCAGGGCCACCTCTACTTCGGTCAAACGCTGCAGTGGCTCGCGCAGCTCGCGTCTCAGTTGCCGGAGCCCGCGGGCATCATCGAGAAGGTCGGCCGCTACGGCGTCGATCAGCTCGAGCAGTTCAACACGGCGGAGAGCCAAGAGCTGTACAACGAGCTGCTCTACATCATGGGCCGCTACAAGTACGGCCAGGGTGAGTTCGAAGAGGCGATCGCCCTGTTCCAGCGGGTCGCGGCCGAGTCGCCCTTCTACGTGAAGGCGCGCTTCTTCGACGGCATCGCGCACATCCGCATGCGCCGCGCACGTCCGGCGATCGCCGCCTTCCGCGCCATCATCGACGCGATCGACGAGGGCAACGTCGAGGGAGTCGAAGACGAAGACCGCATGCGGAACCTCGCTTGGATCTCGCTCGGACGCGTTTACTACACCGCCGGAAATCGGACTGACGCGGAGACGGGCGACCGCACGATCGACGGTCGACTCCTCGGTCAGGCCGTCGAGGCGTGGAACACCGTCGACCAGGGCAGCGAGTACTGGCTCGACGCGCTCTTCGAGACGAGCTGGGCCTTCTTCCTCGCCGACGAGTACAGCCGCGCGCTCGGCAACATCCACACGATCTTCTCGCCGTACTTCGCGGACTCGTACTACCCCGAGGCGCTCGTGTTGAAGGCCGTGACCTTCTTCGTGAACTGCCAGCTCGAGAACGCCGAGGCGATGATCGGCCAGTTCCACGAGCGCTACGATCCCGTGCGCACGGAGCTCGAGACGATCCTCGGTCAGTTCCAGGACAACACGCAGTTCTTCGGCTTCCTCCAGCAGGTGCGCGCGGGCGAAGCGAACCTCTCGCCCACCGTGCGCGGCATCGTCTCGTCGGCGCTCGCCGATCGCGACGTGCTCCGCAACATCGAGTACGTCCGCGTGCTCGAGGGCGAGGAGCAGCGCCTCTCGTCGTCGCCGCAGGAGTTCCAGAACAGCTCGCTCGGCGGCCGCATCCTCCAGGACGTCGCCGTGGCGAAGTCGTTCGCCGTCGATCAGACGGGTGACATCGCCCGCGGTCGCTACACGCGCCTCATCGACGAGCTCGCCGATCTCAGCAACCAGATCGACACCGTCGAGCTCGAGATCGCGACCGCGATGCGCGGCGAGCTCGATCAAGAGATGCAGGACCAGATGACGGACCCCACCCGCGCCGGCGGTGGTGACGTCGAGGTCGACGAGGAGCACCAGCTCTGGCCGTTCCGCGGCGAGTACTGGCGCGACGAGCTCGGCTTCTACCGTCAGCAGGTCACGAACCGGTGCGGGAGGTGATCTCGATGCGTCCGATGCTAGGAAAGACCCTCACGATCGCGGCCCTCGCCCTGGGGACGACGCTCGCGTTGGGCACCACCGCGTTCGCGCAGGAGGCTTCGCGGAACGCGTCGAGCGGCGGTGTCTGCATCGCCGCCACCGTGTCGACCGAGATCAACGCGTGTCCCTCGGGTGCTCCGAGCGGACGCGCGGCGGGACCGGGCGCGTCCGAAGCGCCGCGAAGCCGTCTGCGTACGGCGTCGCCCGAGAAGCAGGCCGAGACGAAGCAGGGGCCGACCGGTCCGGGCTTCGAGATCGACCCCTCGACGCGCCGCAACCGCCAGGCGGTCCAAGCGCGTCAGCAGGAGCTCCTGCAGCGCGAGGTCCGCATCCTCAACCGCCTCGTGCAGAACACGCGGCAGAACAACCCGCAGCGCCCGGACATCCTCCTGCGTCTCGCGGAGACCTACTTCGAGATGCAGACGGCGCTCAACGCGCGCGTGCGCAGCTTCGACGAGCCGATCTTCAACGCGTGTCAGCGTCAGAAGAACGCCGCCCAGTGCCGTGAGCAGCGGCAGGGGCAGCGGACGGCGACCGAGCAGCTCGCCGAGGCGCGTCAGCAGGCGATCCGCACCTACGCGATCCTGGTGAACGATCACCCGGACTACGCGCGCATGGACGAGGTGCTCTTCTCGCTCGCCTTCGGTCTCGAAGAGCTCCGCGAGCACGAGCGCGCTCGGCAGGTCTACCACCGGCTCATCAAGGGCTACCCGCAGAGCCGATTCATCCCGCACGCCTACCTGAGCTTCGCGGAGTTCTTCTTCGCCGAGGGCGACATGACCCCGGCGCTGCAGTTCTACGGCAAGGTCACGGAGTTCCCGCCCGATCGGAATCCGATCTACGGCTACGCGCTCTACAAGTCCGCCTGGGCTCACTACAACCAGGAGAACTTCCGCGGCGCGCTCCAGTCGTTCGTCGAGACGATCGAGTTCGCCACCGCGAACCCGAACGCGACGGACGCGGGGAACCTCGCCCGCCAGGCGCGGCGTGAGCTCGTGCTCCCGTACGCGATGGTCGGCACGCCGTCGCGCGCGCTCGAGTTCTTCCGCCGGTACGCGACGAGCGACGAGCAGGCCCTCGAGATGCTCGAGAGCCTCGCCGAGCTCTACTTCGACACCGGTCAATGGCAGAACACGATCGCCGTCTACCACAACCTCATGTCGACGGCGCCGAACAGCGACAAGCTCTGCTACTGGCAGTCGCGTGTCACCAACGCCGTGATCTCGAGCAAGCCGAAGGACGATCAGGTGACGGAGCTCCGTCGCATGGTCGACCTCTACGACAGCTTCGTCGCGGGCACCCACCCGGCGGAGTCGGTCAACGAGTGCAAGGCGGCGACCGCGCAGATCCTCGCGTGGCTCGCGACGAGCTGGCACCGCGAGGCGATCGGCACCGAGCAGCAGCCCGGTACGAACGACCGCTCCACGATGCAGCTCGCGACGCGGCTGTACGAGCTCCTCATTCAGCGCTTCCCCGACCTCGAGTCCCTCGAGTTCCCGGAGATCGCGCGCGAGGATTGGCCGACTCAGTACAAGGTCGCCTACTACTACGCCGAGCTCCTCTGGAAGATGGAGGACTGGGCGCGTTGTGGTCCGGCGTTCGACAAGGTCGTCGAGCTGAACCCCTCGGGCGAGTACACGAGCGATGCCGCGTACGCTGCCGTGCTCTGTTACAACAACTTGTACCAGCAGCAGTACGAAGGTCGCGAGCGTCAGACGCGTGAGGAAGCTGCCGCAGCATCGTCGCGGGGCAACCGTCGCGGTCGACGCGGTCGGCAGGCGGAGGAAGAAGCACCGCCGACGAACCAGTTCGCTCAGCGCGAGTTCACGGACCTCGAGCGCGGCATGCTCAACGCCTTCCAGCGCTACGTCTGCTTCGTGAACAACAGCGAAGATCTACCGCAGATCAAGTATCGCCGCGCGCGCATCTACTACGAGGCGAACCACTACCAAGAGGCGGCGGTCTTGTTCAAGGACATCGCCTGGAACCACCGCGACAGTGAGCTCGCGGAGTACGCCGCGAACCTCTACCTCGACTCGCTCAACGTGATGGGATCTCAGATCGAGCCCAACCGCGTCGAGTGTCTGAACGAGCTCGAGGCGTCGATCGATCCGCTCAACGGGTTCTACTGCGCAACGGAGGCGGACCGTGCGTCGCACCCCGACCTCTGCGGCGTGCTCACGACGCTGAAGTGCAACGTCTTGCGTAAGCAGGCCGAGGCCTACGGCAACAACAACCAGCACAAGCGCGCGGCCGGGCAGTACGTCCGCATCTTCCGTCGGCACCAGGAGTGCTCGGAGGAAGAGGGCTTCGCGATGGACGAGGTGCTCTACAACGCGGCGATCCACTTCGAGGCGGCGCGCCTCCTCGGCCGTGCGATCCAGGTCCGCAACGTGCTCATCGAGCGCTTCCCCGAGAGCCAGTGGGCCAAGCGCGCGCTCTACCTCGTGGGCGCGAACTTCCACGCACTCGCGTTCTACGAGCAGGCGGCGAGCTACTACGAGCGCTTCGCGACGCGTTTCCCGGGTGAGGACGGATCGTCCTGCACGGAGGCGCAGATCGCGAGCAACGCGTGTCCGAAGGCTCACGAGGCCCTCGAAGCGGCGGTGTTGTTCCGCATCGGCCTCGGCCAGACGGAGCAGGCGGTCGACGACGCGCGTCTCTTCGAGCGCAACTACAAGCGCAACTTCCCCGCCGAGACCGCGCGCGTGAACTACGCGATCGGGACCATCTACGAGCGAGAGGCGAACTGGCAGGCGGTCGCGCGCCACTACCGCGACTTCCTCCGGAACTACCGGCGCCAGGCGCTCCCGAACCAGGTCGTTCGCGCGAACGTCCTGCTCGGCCGCGCGCACTGGGAGACCAACGACAAGAACACCGCAGCTCGGCACTTCCGCGACGCGATCGCGGCGTTCCGAGACGCGGCGGGCGAGATCAGCCGGCTCGAGGTCGATGACGCGACCAAGGTCCAGTACCTGAAGGAAGCGCTCGATGCGGCGGCGGAAGCCACGTTCTATCTCGCGGACCTGAAGTACGACGAGTTCCGAGCGATTCGGTTCCCGCGTTACTCCGGTGGTCGCAGTCTCGATCGCGTGAACCGCTGGGCACAGACCGAGTTCATGGCCTGGATCCAGCAGAAGCAGACGTCGCTCCAGGCGACCGAAGCGGAGTTCAACAAGATCGCCGAGCTTCAGGTGACCGTGCGCGAGGGGCTCCCGCCGCTCACGTCGCCGCCGTGGCTCATCGCGGCCGCGGCCCGCATCGGTCAGATGTACATCTCGATCATCGACGCGGTGCAGGAAGCCCCGATCCCCGAAGAGATCGAGAACGACCCCGAGCTCTTCGACATCTACGTCGGCGCGTTCGACGAGCCGCTCGAGCCCGTCCGCGCGCAAGCGGTCGACAAGTTCGAGTTCTGCTTGAGCACGGCGACCAACGTCCGCTGGTTCAACGAATACTCGCGCATCTGCGAGACCGAGCTGAACCGACTCGACCCGCGCCGCTACCCGGTGGCCGCGGAGCTTCGTGGCGGCGCGACCTTCGTCTACGGCGGCGTCGGCCGTCCGGGCGTGGTCGAGCTCGTGACGACGGAAGACGACGCCGACCTCGGCGGAGACTCGGGCGGGGACACCGCTGCGGGAGGTGCGCAATGAGCGTTTGGATTCGTAGCGCGCTCGTGCTCGCGCTCGGTGGCGCCGTCGCGTGTGGTGGCGGCGGAGAGAACGGAACCGGATCCGGCAGTGACGGCCCGGCCGCGACGACGGAGGGTGGTGACACCATCCGCTCGGCGACGGGCGACGCGGTCAACGTCCAGGCGCACAACCACTGGACGGAGGCGGTCGCCCTCGTCCAGGCCGGTCGTACGCAGGGCTGGAACGCGGAGCGTTGCGATGCGGCGCTCGAGAAGCTCGACGACGCGATCGACGCGCAGGGCAACTTCGCCGAGGCGCTCTACATGAGCGGCATGGTGACGGAGGACTGCGGTCGCGATGGCGCGCGCGGCTTCTACGAGCGCGCGCTCGCAGCGGCCGAGGCGGCCCGGACGCGCAACCAGAACCGCACCGTGGGCAACGGCCCGCTCTGCAAGTCTCGCGTCGCGCTCGGTCTGATGGACCTCGCGGGTGGGAACCAGGCGGCGGCGATGGCGGCGTTCCAGCGGGCGGTGCGTGAAGACGCGCAGTGCACGTCGGGCTACACCAACCTCGCGATCATCCAGCGCCAGCAGGGTGGGCAGCAGGAAGAGGAAGCGCTCCGCAACCTCCGTCGTGCGCTCGCCATCGAGTCGGACTACCTCCCGGCGTTCAACCAGATGGCGCTCCTCTACTACACGCGCGGTCGCGCACGTGGTGGCAAGGCGTCTCTGGATCTCGCCGAGGTCGTGTGCCGTCAGGCGCAGCTCATCGATCGGAACTACGCCCCCATCTACAACACGTGGGGTCTGGTGAAGATCGAGAAGGGCGACGTCATCGAGGCGCTCCGCTACTTCCAGCGCGCGATCGAGCTCGATTCGAGCATCTTCGAGGCGCAGATGAACTTCGGCGCGATCACGCTCTCGTTCCGTGGTTACCAAGACGCTCAGCGCGCGTTCGCTCGCGCGGTCGAGCTTCAGCCGCGGAGCTACGAGGCGCACATCGGTCTCGGTGCGGCGCTTCGTGGGCTCAACCAGTTCCCCGAGGCGAAGGCGGAGTACGAGCGCGCCCAGGCGATCGACGGCAACCGCCCGGAGGCGATCTTCAACCTCGCGCTGCTCCACAACGACTATCTGACCGGCAGCTCGATGGACGAGACGATCGGGAACCTCAATCGCGCGAAGGAGCTGTTCCAGCAGTTCCTCGCGAAGGCGGGCAGCGCGCCCCAGTGGGCGGAGACGGTCGAGACCGTGAGCCGTCGCTGCCGGTACGAGCGTGACCGTCGGGGTCGCGAGAGCGTGCGTCCGGCGGGCTGCCGTCCGGGTCGCGTGCAGAACATCGAGCGCACGATCGAGGCTCTCCGCGAGGCGGCCTCGATGCAGGCGGAGGCGGAGCGCATGCAACGCGAGGCGGCGCAGCAGCAACAGCAGCCCGCGCCCGCGCCGCAGTGAATCGGCGAACGATTCGATGAAGAGAGCCCGCTTCGGCGGGCTCTTTTTTTTCGTGCAGACGAGGACCGAAGCGGAGACCGAGACCGGACCGCTAGAGCGTCGACTGCGATACGGCTCGAACGGTGTCGGGGAACGGGCGATCTCGAACCGCGCGGCTCGGCCGGTTCGCGTGCTTCGCCAAGTGCATCACGAAGCGTCGCGGTTGGCCCGCTGACCCAGCCGACCGAGAAGCTTCGCGGGCGACCCATCGAGCCTGCCGGGGGCCGAAGCCCGAGAAATGGGTCGTCGAGCTTGCTCTCGGTGCGCGTGATGGGGGCTCACCCGTGTGGTTTCTCAACGAGCGCGGAACCTCCGCGGAATCCGAGTGTCGGAGCCCGTGAGAACTGTGCAGCTCACGGCCGGTGGTCGTTGACCGAATCGAACGGGCGAGGGTAGGATGCGTCGGCTTCCGACCCTGAATGCAAGCGCAGGGCTCGAGCCCGTGAGAGCGGGCGGTGCTGGAGGTAGTCGTGGTGAAAATGCTCCGAATGATGGCGATGATGGCGGTCCTCGGCCTCGGCCTCGTAGCTCCGGCGAGCGCGCAGGAACCCGCGGCGGGCGGTGGCGATGCCACCACCTACGACTTCGACGACGATCTCGTCGCCGGCGACCTCGTTCGCCCCGACGGCGAGCTCCTCAACGTTCGTCGTCGCGGTCGCCGCTCGTCGCTGATCCGCGTTCGCGAGCACTTCATTCCCGAGATGCTCAAGTCCGTCGAGGACCTCTGAGCCCTACCTCCGAAACACGGAGCTGAACGCAGCCGCAAGACGGCCCACCGGAGGCGATGGTGAGCAACAACATTCCGATGACGTTCCGGATCTACTCGGGAGACGAGTTGGTTCGGACGGAGACGCTGACCCAGGACATCATCAAGGTCGGCAAGCTGCCCTCGAGCCACCTGCGCATCGACGACGACAACGTGTCGCGCATGCACGCGGTGATCGAGGTGACGGGGCCCGACGAGATCTTCATCATCGATCTCGGCTCGGCCTCCGGCACCGTCGTGAACGGCAAGAAGGTCAACAAGTGCAAACTGCAGCATGGCGACGAGGTCATGCTGGGTGACACGCGCGTCGTGGTGGAGATCGGCGCGGCTGGGGCCGAGGACGACCCGACGATGGTCGCGGCCGATGCACCCGCTGCGGCCAAGCCGCCTCCGGCGCCCGCCGCGGCTCCGAAGCCGGCCGTTCCGAACCCGTTCGCGGCGAAGGCGCCCGCGCCTCCCTCCGTGCCGAACCCGTTCGCGGCGGCGGCGGCCGTGATGAACCCGCCGGCGGCGTCGTCGGGCGGTCACGGTGGACACGGCGACGAGGACGAGGATCCGGAGAGCGTCGCGTACGGCATCGTCGCCTCGGGCCCGCCGGTGCATCCGGACGAGGTCGAGGTCGGCGAGCAGGCGGTCGAGGTCGTGGTGATGTGGGGTGACCGGCAGGTCCTGCACGTCGAGCACCTCGCGCCCTTCCGACCCTTCTACGTCGGTGAGCCCGGCACGGGACCCATCGACTACCTGATGGGCTCGGAGGTCCTCGGCACCTCGCGCATGCCGCTCGTCGTCTCGTCGGGCATGGGCGCAGCGGCCGTCATCCCCAGCGGCGCGACGGGCAGCGTCACGGTCGGCGATCAGACGATGTCGATCGCGGACCTCCGCTCGGGCGGCAAGCTCCAGCCGTGCATGGAGGTGCCGGGCGCGGAGCAGTACCCGATCCCACCGGGAGCGACGGTCAAGGTCGCGCACAACGGCTTCACGTTCGTCAGCAAGCAGGTCAACGCCGGCAAGAAGATCGCTGGTGGCACCTCGATCGACTGGCAGCCGCTCATCTACGTGTTCGGCTCGATGGCGGTCTTCGGGACGCTGCTGACGCTGATGTACTTCATTCCGCCCGCAGGAGGCGGTCTGAATCTCGATCTCCTCAACACGGACTCGCGTCTCGTGAAGTACCTCATGGAGCCGCCGGCGACCGAGGAAGAGGAGACGCCCGAGTGGCTCGAAGAGACCCAGGCCGCGGACGACGCCGGCGGCAAGGGCAAGCGCCACAAGGGTGAAGAAGGCGCGATGGGTAAGAAGGAAGCCAACAAGACGAACAACCGGTACGGCATCGAGGGCCCCGCGGACAACGAAGACCCGCACATGGCCCGCGAGCAGGCGCGTGAGATGGCGCGCAACGCCGGTGTCCTCGGCACCCTTCGCGCGATGACGGGTGCGTGGAACTCGCCCACCTCGCCCTTTGGTCGCGACACTGCGCTCGGCAACGACCCGATGAGCGCGCTCGGTGCGCTCATGGGCGACCAGATCGGTGAGAACTTCGGCTACGGCGGTCTCGGTCTCCGCGGCACGGGCCGGGGAGGCGGAGGAACGGGCGAGGGCACGATCGGCCTCGGCAACCTCGGCACCATCGGCCATGGCGGTGGTGGCGGCAGCGGCAGCGGCTACGGCCGTGGCGCCGGTGGGTTCCGTGGTCGTGACGCGCGCGTCCCGCAGATTCGCTCCGGTGCGGCCGACGTCCGCGGCAGCCTCTCCAAGGAGGTCATCCGCCGCGTGATCCGTCGCCACATCAACGAGGTGAAGTTCTGCTACGAGCAGGAGCTGAACTCGCGCCCCGACCTCGAGGGCCGCGTCGAGGTCCGCTTCATCATCTCGCCCACGGGCTCGGTGCAGACCGCGATGATCCAGTCTTCCTCGCTCGGCAACAACCGCGTGGAGAGCTGCATCACCTCGGCCGTCCAGCGCTGGACCTTCCCGTCGCCGGACGGGGGTGGCATCGTGATCGTCACGTACCCGTTCGTGCTCGCGCAAGGCGGCGGAGCGGAGTGAGCTGAGCTTCGGCTCTGCCGGAACGAGGGGCTGCGACTTCGGTCGTGGCCCTTCGTCGTTCCGTCGTTCCGTCGTTCTGTCGTTGCTTCGTGGGACGACGTGGACGACGTGGACGTGGACGTGGACGTGACATGGACATGGACATGGACATGGACATGGACATGGACATGGACATGGACATGGGACATGGACATGGACATGGACATGGACGTGGACATGGACGTGGACGTGGACGTGGGCGTGGACGTCGACGGTTCACCGACATGAAGCACGCGAGCGACGCTCGTGGTCGGGCGGCGAGCGTCGCGCCCAGCAGCCGATCGAGCTGCGCGCCGTGACGCCCCTCGGCCACGTGTTTCGGGTGGCGGAATCCCGCGCGATTTCCGGCACGAAAGTCGATTTCGCGGTTGAGCGCGCGGGTCGATCTTTCGTACCATCGCGCGGCCGAGGCGCGCGTCCCGTGTGCCTCTTTCCACCGTTCGGAGACGGAACGCGATGAAGCGCGCTTTGATTGGCCTCGTGGCTATGGGGATGCTCACCGGCGGCAACTGCTCGCGGGAGCGTGTCGAGTCGGTCACGCACATGAACGAGGGCGTCGTCTACGCTCAGCAGAAGCGTTTCGTGGATGCGGTGAGCAGCCTCGAGCGCGCCACTGCCATCGACGCGACGAACGACCAAGCGTTCTACAACCTCGCGCTCGTCCACATCGAGCTGCGCTCGTTCGAGCGCGCGAAGGACGACTTGAACCAAGCGATCGCGGTGAACGGCGAGGTCGCCGGGTATCACGAGAAGCTCGGCACCGTGATGATGCAGCTTCAGGATTGGAACGGCGCGAAGGAGGCCTTCGAGCGCTCCATCGCGACGGATCCGAACCTCTTCAAGGCGTACTTCAAGCTCGCGCAGGTGCTCGAGCAGCTCGAGGACTACCAGGGCGCGCTCCAGAAGTTCACCGAAGCGATCCAGCACGGGCCGCGCTTCATCGAGGCGTACACGGAGCTCGGTCGCCTCTACGCGAACCTCTCGCGCATGTACACCGAGCCGCAGTACCTGCAGAACGCGGCGCAGGTGCTCGAGAGCGGTCTGCAGGTCGCGATGCAGGGCACCGAGGAAGAAGCCCAGCTCCACTACCTGCTCGGTACCGTGTATCAGGAGCAGGAGAACTACGATCAAGCGATCGAGCACTTCCGTGCGGCGCTCCAGATCGTGCCGGGCATGCGCGACGCGCTCTTCTCGCTCGGATGGACGTACTCGCTCGTCGACAACCGCGACGAAGCGCAGCGCTTCCTCAAGAAGTTCGTCGACGTCGCGGGGCAAGACGCGCCCGCGAACTACGTCAAGGCCGCGCAGGATCGCCTTGGCGAGCTCTCGGTCAACTGAGGTGGGGTCGTGGACGGCACGGCACGGAGGTCGAATGCTCCACGTGCCGACACGACACCGCGAATCTCGGGCGCGCGTGAGCACTGCGCGAGAGCACTGGGCGGTACATGCACCGTGTCAGTCCCCGCCCGACGAAACAGAGCCTCTTCTCGCTTTCACTTTTTCTTGGTTCCTGAGATGCGGTTCGTAGC
>Ga0075012_10004832_pt1 | contig 12462 bp, 12 predicted proteins | sample All_14_2_FD_71474 | JGI IMG/M metagenome (GOLD analysis project Ga0075012, IMG submission 71474) | Freshwater microbial communities in response to fracking from Pennsylvania, USA - Allegheny Zone_MetaG_DW_15 | ecosystem: Environmental > Aquatic > Deep subsurface > Groundwater > Drilled...
CTTTGACGCGTCGGTTGATAGGAGCGCCGAACCTCAGTCGTACGACGGTGACGGGCTGCTGGTACTACAAAGTGGCGGTAAGGATTCACTCCTGACGAGTGTCATGCTTGATAAAACGGAGCGCGACTATACACCGTGGTATCTGGGAAGTGGTGCAGAGTATCCGACGCTTCTTGACGGTCTGGGTCATCCACTTGTCCGTGCGCAGCGATACATTGATATGGATGCGCTGACAACCGCCAAAGAGAGTGGGGCACGAAACGGGCATGTCCCTGTGACGTACATCGTACAATCGATTGCTCTTATTCAGGCGATACTGCTGCAAAAAAGCACGGTTGTCGTATCAATAGCTCATGAGGGTGAAGAGCCTCATGCTTATATCGATGATTTGCCCGTGACTCATCAGTGGTCAAAAACCTGGGCGGCCGAAGAGTTATTTTCCGACTACGTTCACCGCTATATTTCGACAGACTTGAATATCGGGTCGCCGCTTCGTTCGATGACCGAACTGAAAGTCGCCGATTTGTTCACCCAGCACGCGTGGGAGAAGTTTGGACACTCGTTTAGTTCGTGTAACCAGGCAAACTACCGACAGGGCGCAGATAATCAACAGCTTCGTTGGTGTGGCGAATGTCCAAAGTGCGCCAATAGCTTTTTGCTATTCGCACCGTTTGTTGATTCGCAGGAACTAAAATCCTTGTTTGGTGACCAGGACTTATTCGCGAAACCACTTCTGGTCGATACATTTAAAGGCCTGCTGGGGATTGATGATGTCATGAAACCATTTGAATGTGTCGGTGAAATAAGCGAGCTTCGGTACGCGTATCATCAAGCACAGCAGCGCGGTGGGTACGCAACGTTGCCGTTTGAGGTGCCGCAGGCAGACTTTGACCCGAATAAGGTATACGACCAACAAGCCAGCCTGCACCTCTTTTAAACAGATGATACAATAGATTCTATGCAACCCCTGAATAAACGCATCCACGAGCTGCAAGCCGAAATCGATGCCGCTTACACCCGACTGAATATTGACGAGAAACTGACTCATGTTGCTGCATATGAACAAGAACTTGCGACTCCCGAAATATGGAATAACCCTGCGTATGCACAGGACCTGAGCAAAAAACACGCTGCGCTTCAGGCGATGGTTGATCCGTGGACCACACTTCGTTCACAAGTGAACGACATCGGTGATTTTATGGAACTGGGCGACGAAAGCCTGTTGCCTGAATTTCAGACCCAAGTTACTGCACTTGAAGGAGAGCTAAAAGGCCTTAAAAAGGCACTGCTGTTTGACGGCGAATATGACGATCATAACGTTATTTTGCGCCTCAGCGCCGGTGTTGGCGGAACCGATGCGCAAGATTGGACCGAAATGCTCGAACGTATGTATTTGCGATGGGCAGAAAAAGCCGGCATGAGCACATCAATCGTCGAGCGATCAACCGGTGAAGAAGCAGGCATCAAATCAAGCGTGATTGAACTAACTGGTCCGTACGCATACGGCAAATTACGCGGCGAACATGGCGTGCATCGGCTCGTTCGGCTTAGTCCGTTTAATAGTGATAATTTGCGCCAGACAAGCTTTGCTCTTGTAGAAGTGTTGCCGCAAATCGATGCTCCTGACGAAGTAGTGGTTGATGACAAGGATCTAAAAATTGACGTCTATAGAGCCGGTGGTCATGGTGGTCAGTCGGTGAATACAACCGACAGTGCAGTGCGCATTACTCATATACCGACGGGCATCGTCGTTGCGATCCAGAACGAACGGTCACAGTTGCAAAACAAAGAGACGGCAATGAAGCTCCTTCGTTCTAAATTGGCACAAATGCGCCTTGAGCAGCACGCCGCAGATATCACCGATCTTCAGGCAGGCGAATCAGCAAACTGGGGAAGTCAGATTCGAAACTATGTCCTTCATCCGTATACGCTTGTCAAAGATACACGAACCAAATACGAAGACCGAGACGCGTCAGGTGTGCTGGACGGTAAAATCGATGACTTTATTACGGCATATTTAGAGATGCCAGTCGCCTAAACCCACCGTTTTTTTTTGTTGGTACTTATGCTATAATACTTCTAGTAATGATACTACTGGATAGGGTAACCAAATCGTATGGTAAAGACACAGTTCCGGCGGTCAACCGCCTGAGTCTTTTCATTGAACCACGCGAATTTGTGATTATCGTCGGTGCATCAGGTGCGGGTAAATCAACACTCCTTAAACTATTGACCCGTGAAGAAAAGCCAACGAGTGGCAAAATCGTCGTTGGCGGTATCGACTACGACACACTAAAAGACAGCCAGGTGCCAATGCTGAGACGCAAAATCGGCGTGGTATTTCAGGACTTTAAGCTATTGCCTCAGCGTACCGTGTTTGAAAATATTGCGTTTGCCCTTGAGATTGCCGGTATGACAGGTCGAGAAATCAAAAACACCGTGCCAAAGGTGATTGAACTTGTCGGGTTAGTTGGCAAAGAAAAGAACTTCCCGCATCAGCTATCTGGTGGTGAACGCCAACGTGTTGCGATTGCGCGTGCAGTGGTACGCCAACCAAAAATCCTTATTGCCGACGAGCCAACAGGTAACCTTGACCCAAAGCACAGCTGGGATATCGTTCGATTGCTTGAAAAGATTAACAAATACGGTACGACCGTCCTCCTGACGACCCATAACGTTGAAATCGTAAACAAGCTTAAACGACGCGTGATCACGATCGAAGGCGGTAAAGTAACAGGCGACCAAGCGCAGGGAAGCTACAGGCAATAATATGGCAAAAGGTAAGAAAAAACTCGACTCAAAGGCATTTGCCCAGCAAAAGCGCCACCGACGTAAGTGGATTACGTTTATTCGTATGTGTCGCTACGGCGTTAATAACTTTACGCGTAACGCCTGGTTGACGATTGCCGCAACGGCCGTTATGACAATCACATTATTTGTTATCTTTGCGAGTGTTGCGGCGCGAAATGTCCTTGCCGATACCGTCGTGCAGGTTCGCGATCAAGTCAGCATGTCTATCTATCTCAAGACGGACGCTGTCGAAGAAGACGTTCGCGCGGTTGTCGAAGAAGTCGAAAAACTCGATTCTGTCATTAGCGTCGAAACAGTGTCTCCGACACAGGCTCGAGAATCGTTCGTTAACGACAACAAAGACAACCCTGAAACACTCGAAGCAGTGACCGCAGCAACAAACCGATTCTTCTGGACGCTTAAAATAAAGGTTGTCGATATTAATGACACAAGTGAACTTGCTGATATTGTCGCTAATAACGAAATCGTTACCGAACAGCTCGACGCGACGCGACCTCCGTCATTTGCTGGTGAACGCCGCGAGATTATCCAAAACATCGGCCGTGCCGTCGACTTTGCCCAGAACGTTGGAATTGTCGCAAGTTCGATATTCATCTTTATGTCAATGTTAATCATCTTTAATACGATTCGTATGGCTATCTTTAACCGCCGCGAGGAAATCCAGATGATGAAGCTGATTGGGGCAGAGAAGACGTTCATTCGTGGTCCGTTTGTTGTCGAAGCAATGGTGTATGGGTTCATCGCAGCACTTATCGCTACCGGCTTAGGGTTCGCAGCGCTCTACTTTATCGCGCCGTCGTTGACCGGAAGTGGCGTTAATGTTCAGCCAACGCTCGATATCATGACGATGTATGGTGCATTTGTCCTGCTCGCAATGATTATTATCGGTGCAATTATCGGTATTATTTCGTCGCTTCTTGCCACTCGTCGATACCTCAAACTGTAGGCTACTTCACAGATTGACGATTCATTGTGCTTATGCTATGCTGAGGATATATGAAGCAGCAAACCGCCACCGCCAATTCACTCTCTCGCACAAAGCAATATATTATTGCCATCAGTATTGTCGTTATGGCCTTCGCCGTGCCAATTCAGCTTGCGACAAAAGTAGATGCTAATCAGTACCAACAGCGGATTAACGCACTCCAGCAGGACCTCGACCAATACCAGGCAAACGCTGTCGCCCTGAGCCAACAGGCGCAAACATTGCAGGTTGAACTCGACAAACTCACTAACGAAAAGAACGCAATCCAAGCACAGGTTGACTTAAGCCAAGCAAAATACGACAAGCTCGTTGCCGATATTGCAGCGACCGAAAAGAAGATTATCGAAAACCAAGACGCACTCGGTGAAACGATTGCGGATATTTATGTTAACGACGATATTACTCCAATCGAAATGCTTGCAAGTAGTAACAACATTAGTGAATACCTTGATAAGCAAGAATATCGTTCGTCAATTCAAAAACAGATGACAGCGACGATCAAAGAAATCCGTTCACTCAAAGACCAGCTTGATCAGCAGAAAAAGGACGTCGAGCGCGTGCTTGCTGACCAAAAAACACAGCGTGATGCACTTGCTGCAAAAGAATCAGAACAACAGACATTGGTTAACCAAACCCGCGGCGAAGAAGCAGCCTACCAAGGACTCGTCGCACAGCGACAGGCCGAAATAAAATCTGTTCAGGCTGAACAGGTGGCATATTTTGCAAGTCTTGGTGGCGGTGGCGGAGTTCAGGTTGTTGCTGGTGACCCAGGCAAGGGTGGGTATCCATCATACCTCGCCAATAACCCGCTTGACTCACTGGTAGACCCATGGGGAATGTACAACCGCGAATGTGTAAGTTACGTCGCATGGCGAGTTCACAACGCATACGGTAACATGCCATATTGGGGTGGCATTGGTAACGCATGGCAGTGGGCCTTTAGTGGCTACAGCGGCGGCCGATGGCAAACGGCAAACAGTGAACGATTTGGTATTCCATCAGGCACCGAACCACGCGTTGGATCGGCAGCGGTTTTGAACAAGACTGGATCAAACCCATACGGACACATTGCATGGGTTGAACAGGTGATGGGCGACCAGATTCGTGTTAGCCAATACAACTGGCCAAACCTTGGTGGATCTGGATGGGGTCACTATAGCGAAATGGTTGTACACAAGTCATTCTTCCCTCGGTACATCTACTTTAGCGACTGGTAAGATCAGCGCCAAACCGTAAGCTTTTATCTACCCGCGAGGCCTGTTTTGAGCTATACTAGTTCTAGCAAGTTATTTCAAGAGAGGGTACTATAAGTGTCAAAAAAACGTCTGTTCTCGCTGTTTCAACGGAGAAAAAAAGAAGAAATTTCTAAACCATTTGTGACGGTTCTGTTTATCGGTGTACTCGCGCTAGGGTACCTGGTTGGAACGTATCAATCCAACATTATCGGCGCTATCGGCCCGCTTATTGGACTCAAGGTGTACACTGGCACGCTCGACCTCGAATCAGTCCAAAAGACCTACCAGTCGCTCAAGGCAAACTTTGACGGTGAGCTTGATGACCAAAAGCTCATTGACGGTGCGAACAAAGGCCTCGTTGAAGCTGCAGGGGATGAATACACCGTCTATCTACCAAAGGTTGAAGCCCAAGAACTAGACAATAGCCTCACGGGCAGCATCGGTGGTGGTATCGGTGCTGAAATTGGCCTCCGCAACGATCAGCCAACGGTTATTCGCGTGCTCGAAGATAATCCCGCTATCGAAGCAGGATTAATGGGTGGAGATGTGATTACAAAGATCAATGACGAATCATCTGTTGGTTGGACAGTTGATCAGGCCGTTGGTAAAATTCGCGGCGAACCCGGGACGACGGTCAAAATCACCGTGACACGTGGTGCTGATACGAAAGAATTCAACATTACTCGTGCCATTATCAACAATCCAAGCGTCACCAAGACGATTGACGGCAAGCTAGGTATTCTGACAATCAGTCGCTTTGATGAAAACACCGGCGGAAACAGCACCGCAGAACTTGCTCGCAGCGCTGCACAAGAGTTTAAAGCAGCCGGTGTGACAAGTGTCATCATTGACCTTCGTTATAACGGTGGTGGGTATCTGACGTCCGCGCAAGCGATTGCAAGTTTGTGGTTGGACAATAAAACCGTCGTGACCGAAAAGGCAAATGGTCGTGTTATCAAAGACCTCAAATCTGGTTCAAACGCGCCGCTTGCCGGCATGAAGACGGTCGTATTGGTTAATGGTGGAAGCGCCAGCGCCAGCGAAATCGTTGCCGGAGCCTTGAAGGATTACGGCGTCGCAACAGTGGTTGGCGAAAAGACCTACGGTAAGGGAAGTGTTCAGCTGCTCGTTGACCTCGCTGACGGGGCGCAGCTTAAGGTAACGACTGCTCGCTGGTATACGCCAAACGGCACCAACGTGACGAATAGCGGCATCGTTCCTGACCAGGTCGTAACAATGTCTGCTGACGACGCCAATGCGGGCCGAGATCCGCAGCTCGACGCGGCAAAAAAAGTACTAGGATTTTAACTTGCTTGTGCTTTTGCCTAGAGGTGTAGTACAATAATCGCATATGGACACAAAGAAAAAAATCTTACTTGTCGAAGACGATGAGGCCCTGGCTTCCGTTTACAAATCAAGGCTAGAACTTGAAGGGTTCGAAACCAAAGAGGTCAATAATGGCGAGGACGCACTGTCTGCAGCGATGGCCTTTAAACCTGATCTGATACTACTCGACGCAATGATGCCAAAGATTAGTGGGTTTGATGTGCTTGATATTCTTCGTAACACTAAAGAAACCGCTGATATCCGCGTGATTATGCTCACCGCTCTTAGTCAACCAAAGGACAAAGAGCGTGCCGAAAACCTTGGCGTAAATGATTACCTGGTAAAGTCGCAAGTCGTCATCGGCGATGTTGTTGAACGTGTCAAATTCCATCTCGGACTACTCGACGAAAAACCTGCGGAATAACTTGTTATGACTGAAGGCGAAGAACGACCACACCTAAGGCCGGTTCCGCCGTTGTCTACTGCAGAATCTACCGACAAAGAACCATTTGCAACAGAAACTGACGGTGTTATCACGAGCGTTAACTATCAGCCAAAGCCCACGCTTCGACCGGTCGCGAAACCTATCGAGGTGCCTACATTTACTGCTCAGTCCACCGAGGCTGACAAAGGTCCTTCATTTGAGTATGATCCAGAAAAAGCAAAAGAAGCCGCTCGTCGCAAAGTGATGGATAACGTTGTCCGTATGGATGACTTTCGCCGAACGCGCCGATAATACGAACCCCTTACGACAGGGGTTGATTTTTTATAGTGCTTATGCTATAATGAACTTATAACGTTTTAAAACAAATATGACAGAAAAAATCCCATTTACCACCTCAGAGAATGATCCACATGTTTTGGTGAATCGTAATCTTCGTGACGAAAAGGGCGAGATTACGGGTAAGGTCATTCGTGCTAACCGTGTTGCAACAGCCGAGGACGGAAGCCTGTGGTCGTACGAAGAAAAGGGCGGCATCATTGAGTACAAGCCACTTAAACCGGGCGTACTTAACCCCGAAATTCAAGAACAAATGGCGCGCGATGCTGTAGAGCGCGGCGATATGACGCCAGAAGAACTTGCCGTTCATCTCGACCGCGTCAAAGATATGGCCGAAAAGACGCTAGAGGTAACCGGTGTAGACGAACCGATGCCCGAAGCAGAGCCACCAACCGATAGCGCACCTACTGACTACGAATCAATGGTTGAAGTTGCGAGAGAAGTCGCCCTGACCGAAGCAGAGGAAGTAGCCCACGAACACGAAGTACTCGACGCTTTTGAACATCAACCCGCCCAAGAATTCTCTAGCGAGATGCCTGTTCAAGAAGTTGAACCAACCCCCGAAGATAGCATACCCGCACAAGAGTTCGTCCAGGACGAAGAGCCTGCCACACCCGAAAATGATCAAGCCGAAGACCCAGAGCAATCTGATAATCCAGAGTCCGAAGCAGAGGCTCAACATCTCAAACGAGAACTAGCGACATTAATAGAACATGGCGGCAACGAAGTTGTCGAAGCAGCCATGCGTTACGAGCAAGCGATTGCTGATGCCGACACCGATTACCGCCATGCTGGCCGCGAAGTAATGGAAACGGTTGCTCAGTTACGGCTTCTCGTTGGCGGTAACGTTAGTTCACCGATACGCCTTCTTGATGATGCGCGGATGATGATTACCAACGCTTATCGTGCAATGCGCAAGATGGAAGGGTCTCAGTCTGAGGCTGGAACCGCAAAGGCCATTGCGATTGACAGACACGCAGCGTTTAAGGGCGCAATCGATGCGTTCCGTGCTGGTGCCGATGAATTAGAAATGAGTAAAGAAGTCGGAAGTGACGAACGGCGTCAAATAAAACACACCGTCGAAGATGCAAATGAGATTTCAAGTCGCGCAAATGGAGTTGCCGGTCACATCGATGATGCCGAACGTCCATTTGCAGATCTTGATAGCGTACGTACCGAGGCTACGCTTAAATTAGAGGAATTTATGCGTCGACTTGATAGCATTAATCCCGCTGCTACCAGCCGTGAAGAAGTGATTGAACTCATGAATAGTATCAAAAGCTACCACGATGACGGATTATTTAGTACGCTTGGTGCGTCGCTTAACAAGACGAAGCATTCTGTGAAGGATGTTGTGATAGCCGCGCGCAAACTGCAAAGTATATAATTAAAAACTCCCGGTTTCCCGGGAGTTTTTGTTAGGCGACGCTGACTTCAGTACGAGGGACTGTTTTGCCAGTAAAGTGGGTCTTGCGGACCTTTTTAAAGCTGACAACACCATCAACTGCGGCGTGAATAGTGAAATCACGGCTGATGAAGGTACCAGGACCAGCAACTTTGGTTGATCCAGTTTGGCGCACCAAAACTTCACCAGTGGAAACTTTTTGGCCACCAAAGCGTTTAACACCGAGGCGTTGACCGGCGTTATTGTGGATGTTCTTACTTGAACCACCTGCTTTGACGTGTGACATTAATTAATTCTCCTTTAGAACTGTTTTAGTTCTTTCAATCTGTACCAGTGTATAGCAAAATGCCTTATACGTCAAGGGGTTGGCTGGTCTTTTTGCACTGATGGATGCTTGTGCTTGCAATCTGTTAGCGCCGGCATTAATCTTAATAGTAATGCAGTACGTGTCACCAGAACGGCGCGCCTTTGAACAGGCGTCTGCGGAGAAGTTTATCCAGAAGTTCGGCCAGGATATTAGTATCGCCGAATTATTTTTGCGGGACGCGTATGTCAACAGGCCCAAAGAAGAATATACGCAGCTTATGAACGAAGTGGTTGCGGATCTTGACCAGCGCTGGCCGTATTATCATCACCAGTTCTTGGTTGCTGGGCAGTGGGTGAGGGGTCACCAAGAAGAGGTAGATCGTGACCAAGCAAGTGTCACAATGAAGTTCTACGAGGAAAAAGAAGACGTCTTGCAGCAGGCGGTGAGCGAAGGGTTCTTCGTGGAGATCATCGATGGCGAACCGCGAGTCGTTTTTGCGTTTGTCACTAATAGCAGCGAGATTTCGGTGAGGAAGTCCAGAATGAACGGGTTCATGCTTGCATCTGCGCTACCGACAGAGGTGTCACTGACGTATCTGGGGGTTCAGCCTGATAGTTTGCATCGCGCGGATGGCCCGGTAGATATCCTTGAACGGGCTGAGGTGAATGACGGGTTACATAAACTATATCTTAGTAAATCAAACTTCTATGACCTATCTCATAACAGACAAAAGCGATTGATGGAAGGGCTGGTCGAGAACCTTAATGACGCAATTTTACAAGAAACGATGCCAATTCAGCTGGAACTATCCGCCAAAGCGGCGTATGTGACGAGTGAATCTCGGCGACCTGAATTTCGCATGATTAATCCACGAAACCGACGACTTCATAGAATTACGGGTCGGCTTGCGAGCGTGGGCCTATTTAACCAGCCTGCATATGACAGAGGGCCGGTGCGAAGCGAGAGCGAATTGGTTGATCCAGCGATTGGGCTGTACTACGATATTGTTGAACTAGGTGGTAAAACACCAAAAGCATTCGTCGATCGCGGGATTGCACATGTGGCCGTCAGGGATGTGCGGGTTGTTAACGTGGACCTGGAGGCAGAATAGTATGCAAGTTCCTGAAAAAGTAACTGAATTTATGAAGGTTGACCGATCGGTCGAAGCAGATATCCGTACGGGACGCCGCCTTAACGATACTGCACAGGCTTTTGTGAACGAAATCTATCTCGAGATGTTAGGCGACCCGAACGACCCCAGTGATAACGAATATCACCACGTACTCCATTTTTTTAATCGGATAGCGCATATCGTGTACGAGTCCGAGGAAGATCCAGCTCATCGATTAGGTCATCACCGAGGGTTTATGATGGGCCAGGTACTGGGTCTGCATGCGCGCGAGCTGATCGTTGGAAAAGGTGCGATCAAGGACGTGTACGAGGCGTTAAGGGCGATGCATCACGACGCCCAGGGGTTTGCGAACGGAATGGTGCCGTTAGGGCAGCGTGAGCGCGCCGACTTAATAGATCGTCCGCAGCAGCTGAGCCGAAGTTTGCTCCAACGGGTAAGAGGCGACAAAGCGCGCAAGATTCAGTTTGAGGACGAATCGCTCGCCATTGCTGATTTGGCCGCTGAACTTGCACCAAACGACCCACGACAGCAGCTAGAAATACAGGAAGGCTATCGGTTTATTCGTCACGCTCGCAAGGTTCAGTATGATATCGATCGAATGGCCGAGCCGGAAGTGCTGAGTGAAAGTGCGGAGGTGCGGCTTCAATTTGATGAATTGTTCGACGAAGATGCTAAAGATAGGTTTGCTGACAAGATTCTTGAATCACGCGAACCAACGCGATCGGTGTTAGTCGACCGGTTTAACGAGACGGCCGATACGTTTATGGATGTTGATTTGTCCAATAGGGATGAGGTCGAGGCGACCTGTGAAATTTTGACCGATGCAATGAAAACAGAGTTTGAGCGCATGCCTGACCTGAACTTTTTTGACGATATCGTTATCGACAGTCCGCAGCTAATCTACTTACAGTACACTGGCGGCACGGGGATTGATAATATGATGACATTTGGGGACAAAGGGCAGCTACGAGGTGTGCTGGTTGATATGAGCGTGCAACGAATTCTTAACAAAAAGGGCCACGACCGCATCACCCAGCCAGATGGCAAGGATGAGTCTGAAAACTTTTATGCCAAATCAAAATTCCGTAAACTCGGACTGGTGCTGCACATCGCCGATGCATCATTTGTTGTACCGGGTCACTCCGAGGTGCTGTATTATCCAAAAGAATGTACGATGATGGTCGCGGTGGAATATCCAGGGACAACGTTATTTAGGGCGGTGGATTAATCCTATGACGTATCCTGATTATTCGGCTGGATTTCGTGAGATTGTTGGTGGGTTAGAGTTTACCTCTGACGGCAGGTTGGCAGAACTCGAATCTTGCGATGAATCGCTTGGGCTGTTGCTCGAGTCGTTTGCTAACCACCTGGAATCGGTGCAGCATATTGATCTGAACGCGCTTCCAGAGGAGTTGATGGTTGCGTTTTATCACAGACTGACGGCTCGGATGAACACGGCGCTCGATAGCTTAGAGGGCTTGTCGCGTGGTGATACGGTGCGGCTTTCGGGCAATACGATGGCACTGATTAGCGAATCGAATGGCAACGCGTTTTATCCGCAGGTGTTGTCGCGGGACAAGCATATTCGGGGTATCCTGGACAAGATGATGGTGCTACGACTGCCAAATCAGTCGGGGATGGATTTGGTTCGTATCGAAGCGAACTCGCCCGATGCTGAAGAAACAATTTCAAAATATATGACGCATGATATTGCAGGCTTAGCGATGGTGCTCCGTGGTACGGAACTGATAACGATTGATCCCAATGTCGAGACAATCCCAGCTGCCGCTATGGTGCTTGTTCCGATCCACTATCGAAATGTGTCGTTATCGCGCGAAACAGCCCAGCCAGTGATCGACCCTGAACCATTTGAATAAGGTTGCGATCACCGTGATGGTCATGCTATAGTACGCAGGTACATCACAAAATTAAACGTATCCAGAGTGCAGCGAGAGAACTAGCTCGACGACCTGCCGGCAACCCATCAAGTTGGGTGCCAATTCTAGCCCTAGCGGAAAGATAAATACTGACACTCCTTTATCTTTTTAGCGCGGGCTCAAAAGATGCGAAAGGAGTTATTTTTATGTCAAAACAAAACGGGTCAATCTATCGAACGGCAGAGTTCGTGTCACCAAAACATCCGGATAAAATTTGTGATCAAATATCCGACGCGGTGTTGGACGCACATTTACAGCAGGATCCCGATGCGCGCGTTGCGGTTGATGTGGCTGGTGGTCATGGGGCCGTGTTTGTGGTGGGCGAGGTAACGTCAAAGGCGACGGATATTGACGTTCCGGCGATTGTAAAACGAATCGCTGGTGACGTTGAAGTGATTACCCGGATTGTGCAGCAAAGCCCCGAGATTGCCGCCGGTGTTGATACGGGCGGTGCAGGTGATCAAGGAATTATGGTCGGCTACGCGACGAATGAGACACCTGAATTATTGCCGCTTGAATTTGTACTGGCGCGTCGATTGAATC
>Ga0075012_10004833_pt1 | contig 12461 bp, 12 predicted proteins | sample All_14_2_FD_71474 | JGI IMG/M metagenome (GOLD analysis project Ga0075012, IMG submission 71474) | Freshwater microbial communities in response to fracking from Pennsylvania, USA - Allegheny Zone_MetaG_DW_15 | ecosystem: Environmental > Aquatic > Deep subsurface > Groundwater > Drilled...
AAACCTGTTCAGACGAAATCGACGCTTATTTATCAATCACACTTCGTATATGCGTACTTAATGTTCTACTATTTATCAAATGTATCGATAAAAGTAATCCAATAATATACATCGTGGAATTAACCTTTAGTAGTCGTGAGTGTTGCTTTATTCAGATGTCAAACGCAACGGCACTCTTCAAAATCTGTACAGCGCTCTGTTGTTTTAGGCGTCTCGCTTGCAACTGTGGAGTGCTTGGACCGCATGGCACCTAGAATGCAGGCCCGTAGTCTTCGCGAGTAGGTTCTGAACGTGGCAGAGTGCTGCCCATACAATTGGTTGCACCCCGCAACGCATTTTTGGGAGGCCTTGTGAGCGAACAAATCTCTTTTGGTACTGATAGCTTTGCGGACAACCCGGAGCCACGCTGCCCTTGCGTCCTACTCCTGGACGTCTCCGGTTCGATGAACGGGAGACCGTTGGATGAGCTGAATGCCGGCCTTCAAACCTTCCGCGAAGAACTGGCTTCTGATGCCCTAGCGATGAAGCGTGTCGAAGTGGGCATCGTGACCTTCGGCCCCGTCAAGGTCGAAATGCCGTTCACCGGGGCCTCGATGTTTTATCCCCCTTCCTTGCAGTCGCAGGGGGACACACCAATGGGCGCAGCTATCACGCAGGCCCTAAACATGGTGGAAGACCGCAAGCGCGACTACCGGGCAAACGGCATCTCGTACTACAGGCCTTGGGTGTTCCTCATCACGGATGGAGCCCCCACTGATGCTTGGCAAACGGCCGCAGAGGCAGTCCGCGAGGGCGAGGCCTCCAAGAAGTTCGCCTTCTTTGCCGTTGGGGTCAAGGGCGCGGACATGAGCACCCTGAAGCAAATCAGTTCACGAGAGCCGCTGACGCTTGACGGGCTGAAGTTTCGAGAACTGTTCAGCTGGCTTTCAAGTTCACTGCGGTCAGTGTCTCGTTCGACGCCCAATACCGAAGTGCCTCTGGAACCGCCAAAGGGCTGGGCGGCGGTGTGACCTGGCGCCTGGTGTACGCATCCGAGGTCGGAACCTCTCACGCGCACTCTGGCACCCCGTGTGAAGACAGCTGTCTGGCTCAAGTCGACGTACTTCCAAATCACCAACCTCTGCTTTCAATCTTTGTCGCTGATGGCGCGGGAAGTGCCGACAGGGGCGGAGACGGCGCGGAGCTGGCCATAGAAGCAGCGGCCAGTTTTGTGGCTAAGAAGGTTGCGCAGGGCGAGTTTGGGCTCAGCGACTCTCTAGCGGCGGACTTGGTCAGCGCAGTTCGAAAACACATTTTTTCAAGAGCCGAGGCGGAGAACCTTGCGGCCCGGGACTTCGCTTGCACGTTCCTGGGCGTACTGTCCACCGAAGGGGGAACGCTGGTTCTCCAAGTAGGCGACGGGGGCGTTGTGCTCGATGTCGGCCAGGGGTTGGAAGTCGCGGTCGTGCCGATGACGGGCGAGTACGCAAACATGACGCACTTTGTGACTGATGAAGACGCGGTGACCGTGCTTGAAACGAAGCAGTACCCCGACCGAGCGCTGAAGGTTGCAGCGTTTTCTGATGGGGTACAGCGCCTCGCACTGAACATGGCCACGTCAACTCCACACGAGCCCTTTTTTGCCCCCTTCTTTGGCGGAATGGCACAGGCCACAGCTGAGCAAGAAGAGCTGCTCCATGGGCTCTTGGTGAAGTTTTTGGGGAGTTCGCCTGTCAATGAGCGAACTGACGACGACAAGACGCTGGCACTGGCAGTCTGGACTCTCTGAATGAGCCGATGAGCAAGACGCTGTACACCTCCAAGGGCAATCCGGTAGGTATCGGCCGCGAGATTGGCAAGGGTGGTGAAGGCTCGGTCTTTGAGGTTCCCTCATTGGCGAACCAAGTCGCCAAGATTTATCACAAGGCCCCCGACTCGAAAAAGCAGGCCAAGCTCTCGTTCATGTCGTCGACGGCGGACGCAGCTCTGCTCAAGTACGTGGCCTGGCCGCAAGAGACGCTTCATCTTGTACCCGGGGGGCCGGTGCTTGGGTTCCTCATGCCAAAGGTTTCTAGCAGGGACCCAGTGCACATGGTCTACAGCCCCGCCCACCGTAGGCAGGGTTATCCGAAGGCTGCTTGGGACTTCTTGCTCCACGTGGCGCGCAACATAGCCTCGTCCTTCGAAACAGTGCACGGCCACGGCCACATCATTGGGGACGTCAACCAGAACAGCTTCATGGTGGGCCGGGACAGCACGGTCGTGTTGATTGACAGCGATTCGTTCCAGGTCAACGCGAAGGGAACCCTCCACCTGTGCGAAGTTGGGGTTCCGCACTTCACGCCCCCAGAACTGCAATCCTTGTCGTCATTCAATGGGTTTACCCGAACCACGAATCACGACAACTTCGGCCTGGCGCTCCTTCTTTTCCACGTGTTGTTCGGCGGGCGCCACCCCTATTCTGGAGTGCCCCTGCGCAGCGGAGTGGGTGACGCGCTCGAGAACGACATCAAGAACTTCCGATACGCCTACGCCAGGGACAACCAGGCGCGGGGGTTCAGCCCCCCTCCTCGCTCCATTCCGATTTCATCCCTGCCTGCATCGCTGGAATCTATGTTTCACCAGGCGTTCACCGAGAAGGGGGCCACGGGGGCTAGACCGAGCGCTCAGCAATGGGTTGCGTCGCTGGATGCCCTGCGCGCTCATTTGAGGAAATGCAGCGCATCGAGCATGCACGTCTACCCCGACCACCTGAGTGGGTGCCCCTGGTGTGCCCTTGAGCGCCAGGGTGTCGTTTATTTCGTCGACCTGGGTGCAACGTACATCCCAACGCCCTCTGGGTTCGTCCTCACACGGGCGTGGGCGCTGATAGAGGCAGTTCCTGCGCCCCCGCTGTACAACATTCCCCAACCAGTCGGCATCTCGGTTACTCCAAAGCGCTTGCCCAATGACATGCCCGGCGACGGCACCGTCGTGGTTTACCGAATAATTGTGGTCGCAATTGCTTTGGCGGTTCTCGCGACTGTGCCGGCCCTTGCGTTATTTGTGCTTATCGGAGGCCTTTTTGGATGGGCCATGGCCGGTAACGCTGGCTCTGCGGCACGGAATGTTGAACGTGTGAATCGACGCAAAACACTTGAGACGGCCCGACAGAACTACGAGAGCCTAGTTGCCACCGCCAGACGAGATGCTGGCCCCGATGGGTTCCAGGCACGGAAGGCTCAGCTTGTGAAGCTGAAAGAAGAGTATGAGCGGCTTCCCGTCGAGGAGAAGAAAGAAATCGAAAAGCTTCAATTGACTGCCCATCAGCGACAGATGCAGAGCTTTTTGGAAAAAGTCTTCATTGACAGCGCAAATATCTCTGGAATTGGGCCCACTAGAAAGGCAGCTCTTACTTCATTTGGTATCGAAACCGCAGCGGACGTAAATAGAAAACGTGTGATGCAGGTGCGCGGGTTCGGGGAGGCGCTGACCTCCACGTTGCTAGATTGGAGAGCTAGCTGTGAGAGACGCTTTCAGTTCAACCCGGCTGCAGCGGCTTCACCGCTCGATAAAAACGCAATCCAAATTAAATTCGCTGCGAAGCGGGCAGCGCTAGAGAGTTCGCTTTCAGCCGGTCCTGTGGAATTGCAAAAGTTCTGCCAAAGTGCGATGGCGCAGCAGACAGCGCTTAAGCCCCTGCTTGAGGCCGCAGCGCGAGAAGTCGCTCAAGCGGAAGCAGATTTCCAGTTGGTGTAGGCGTTGACAGTGCGACCCTCAGTATGATGGCCGTATCCAGGAGGACGGTTTATGCAGAAGAATGTATTTCGCGCCATGGGGCTTTTTGCGGTGTCGCTTTGTGGGGTTGCGACTGCTGCGCAGCTGAGCCCAGATGAGTTGGCCAAGCAGTCTTTCGACCAGTTGCTATTGAGGTGCACTGATGCCTTCAAGGCAGAAGACAGGGAAAAGGTTAACAACCCGCCGCAAGGTGGGTATGTGAAAGTCCGTCAGACGGACCTCAAAACCAACTACGACATTACCCGCACACAGTCGCTAGTTTCGCCTTTTATGGGGTCGCTATCTGTGTCCAGGACCGGCCTCATGACTGAGCGCTATCCGACACGAGAGGAGGCCGAGGCTTCTACCAATCTGATTCCCAAGATTCTCATAGTGAACCGGTTCACATTCGCTTTCCAAAGCGGGGTCTGGGTGCTCAAGGACCATGCTGCTCAATCAGCACTGTACAAAGATGGGGTGCCAGAACGACTATCTGCGCCAGTGACTTACACCCCGTCAAAGAAGGGAGAAGCTCCGGTTTCGCCTGAGTTTGTTTGCGCCTTCGGATAGAGACTACGAAGCTAGTGTGCGCGCCGTCTCGTCCCGACAGAGGCTTCGAGACAGTTCCCCAGTGCCCTCAAGGCCAGCGTGAAAGCGTGCTTCGATACCTGCGACGTCGAACGCTGCGAAGTAGCCGGCGGTGGGCTCAAAGGTCAGAAGTTCAAGTCCGCGCGGTCGCCCGTGGCTATGCGCACTCTTTTGGTCCGCTCGCGTTCCCGCAGCGCCAGTTCGGCCGGCCCTTCGTTCGCAAGCAGTTGCGCAAGCGGGAGTCCTGGGGACACCGCGTTCAAGTACCGCAGCAGCTGGCCGACTGCAACGCCTGGGTCACCGCTTTCAAGCCGCCCAGCTGTGCTGCGAGAGATGCCCGCACGAGCCGGCGCGTCGCTCTGCCCCATCTCATGCGCAGCGCGCAGCGCGCAGCCGAGCTAGTCGAGCGCCGAGGTCCTGAGCTTGCGCGTGCAGCCCTTCCGGAAAGGGTGTGGCGTCCGTCGGGCGAAGCAAAGAGGTCAGGCCGCGCCAGGCGACCTGAAGGTGGTGTTCACATGATGACCCGACCACGGTCACCAAAGCCCTGAGGCTGCACATCAAGTCCTGCGAGAGATTCAAGCAGCGCCTTGCGGCAGCGGAATGACGTAGTGGCAGACTGCAGCCACGCACCGCGCTGGCGCTCTACCCAGGCCCCTCCGACCGCGTCTCCGCAGTCAAACCCTGCCCCCACGCCGATGTGACGCCCTTTGGGGTTCACTGCTGCGTGAATGCTGACCTCATCCCACCCAGCATCAGAAATCACGGCTCTCGCAGGAAGCCCGCCGGGTAGCTCAAAGTCAATCGTGCACGAGGTCCCGGAGTACCGGTTATCGCCGGGCCTCAAGGTGAGGACGCGCTGGTCCAAGGCGGCATTCACCGCTGAGACCATCAAGTTCCGCCACGCCTTTTCGCGACTGGACTTGTATTCAATGCCCCAGGCGTGGCTGTCCATGGTCGAAATGACGCCCGCCTTCTCAAGGCCTACAACGGTTGTTTCGAACTCAAACTCGGGGTCGTCGACATAGCCAAGCTCGACCAGGCGCTGGCGCATGCGGGCAGTGTCCAGCAAAGCGAATGGCCGGTCCTGCTCCGGGCCCGTCATCGCAGCCTGCAGTGCGGCATGCGTGCGGAAACCGAGGCTGTGAGCCAGCGCTTCTGTGAGGTGGGAGGACTTGACGTCCGGGAATTCGTCGCGAAGGGCCTTTTTCAAGGCGTTCAAAGGTGCTTCGCAAAGGGGTGTAGCTGCCATACGGCACTCCAATCATCAGTGGTCGAAGTTTCCCGATTACGCATCGACCCGGATTGAAGTCCGTTCGGTGGCAAGTGCTGATGTCTGCTTTAACCCGGGAACAGGTTCGGCCCAGACGCCTTACCTTGAATAGTACCGGGCGTTTATCCCGCCTGCAAGCAGCTGGCGAGCCGCTGCTCCTGTGGTGCCCTTCAGGCCGGCTACCTCCGGCGGCGCGCTGTGAGTGGGCGTTGCTTCCAGCCAGCGGCAGCGGCACTGCGCCGCTTGCCCGCGCTTACTGGCGAGAAAACCGCGCCACTTTCAGCCAGTGTCGAGCTTCTTGGTCTGTCAAAGCGAAGCGCGCGGGCACCCATTCAATCGCAGTGCCGCCCGGCCCCATCCTGGCGACCTCCACTTCCTGCGAGCCGCGGCGCCGAACGCCGACCAAACGAGCGCCATCGCCAAGGCGCAAGGCAAAGGAGGCCCACAGCACAAGGGGTGGTGTTGAAGCTTGCGCTTCGTATTTTTGACGAGGGGTGGGGGCTGGCTGACCAGCAGCGCCGACGGCGACAGCGGCGCGGGGATAGCGAACGTGATGCATGAATACTCTCCAAAAAATGCCAAAACGTGGGCGCACCTCGGGTGCGTGTTTGGCTTCAATCGGGAGAGGTCACTTCGCTAGGACATGCGTGTATTGTGCCTTGACATCAGGGTGTCGTCAGCTGGCAAGCCAGCTCGACAAAAATGCGCCGTCTGGAGTTGGACGAGTTGCAGACAGGCCGGGCTTTCGGGCACCAAGCACCCAGGTAGCTCAATAAATCCGAAATACAGGCCGGTAGTTACAAAATTTCAGACATTCGAGCGGGTCTGACTTCACGTCCTACAAAAAATCAGACAACGGCGGAGGGGCACGTCGTCGCCCTTGCCCAAGCGGGACCCCCGCACGGCCCAAGTCTCCCGCCCCTCCTAGCCCGGGCGGCCTCGGCAGATGCGCTCGAGGTGGGCGCGGGCCAGGGTCTCAACTCCCGGGGCGCTGATGTCCAGGACGGGGTCAGTCAGGACCAGCTTGTCCCAGCAGCTGGGGCTTTCAGCTACCACTCCCTAGGAGGCTGAGGCCGCTTCGTTCAAGGCCCGGGCACCGGGGCACCGGCCTTTCGGACGAGGATGCAGGAGCTCAACGCACCGCTCAATTAGGGGCAAGGGCTATTTTCGTTTGTCGGCCTGAGATTTAAAGGCCAAGCACTCTGCTTCAGTGCCAAAGTGAAAATAAGTAGCAAAGTCCCCCTCGGCAGAATAGGTGGTTCGGGACACCCAACTCATATTATCCGGATGAGACCAGCTGGAGTGTGTCTCCGCAACTCGGTTTCCCCAAGGAGACATAATCGTTCCGAACTCTGAGAGATAGCACCCTAACGGGTCATCGCCGTAGATGTACAAATTCTTCAGGTTTGACCAGGGTTCCGCCTCCTTGTGTCGGCGGTCCGCCAGCTTTTTGAACGTGGCCCGAGGAATATCAACTGATGCCCCCGAGGTGCAGTCAGTTATCTCTGTGACGGTGACCAGCTCGTCGTCCAGGGACAGAAACACGTTTCTTAGCGCTCCTCCATTTTTCAATAGTCGATTAGCTAGGGGCACCCTCCCACAGATATCGCCCTTTGAACGAGTCAAGCTGCTTTGCTCCCAATCAGAAAAGTATGCCCCTTTGGTTCTCTTGTCCAAGTAAAGCATCTCTTCGAGCAGCAGAGGCATTCTTGCGGTGACCTCTAGCGTTGCACCCTTTGCACGGACACTCAGGTAGGTGAGGCTGGCGGTGTGGGGGCGCACTGAGTTGGCGGGGGGCGAATTCCCCATGGCGGCAGCGAGTTCCTCCGCAGCACGGCATGCGATTTCTTTCCCTGGAGGGCAGCTTGCTTGTGCATAGGACGGCGCGCCAAGCAGGCCGGCTAGGACTAGCAAGGGAAATCGAAGTTTTTTCAACATACAGGACAGGGGTAAACGGGCTCTCTTCGCATTATGTGGTGAGGCCCTGACCAGCGAGCCCTGAAATGATGAAGTAGCTGGGCTTGGCGGCGATACATCTTCGTTCAAGGCCCGGACACAGGGGTGACGTGCCAGGTCTGGGCATGGTCGGCGTAGGAAGTCCCCCGCTCTTCTCGCTCAAACCCGGTCAGAGAGAGCCAGGTGCTGCTCGTCCCGAGCAGCACGACGTCGAACAGCCGAAGCCCTACCCCCTGGGAGTCGGCGGGCACCAGGTCGGCGACGCGAGAGTTGCGCCCAAGGTCCTTCTGGTATTCATCCCTGACGACAAGGTTGCCCTTGTGGGACGGCAGTGAGCCCAGCTGCCACCGGGGCACCGGAGCACCTGACTTTCGGACGAGGATGACGCTGCAAAACACTGGGTGAATGTACAGTATTGAGGCGTCGATGGGGGTGGGAGGCCCTAGTGCTGCGAGCCCATGCCGGCCTTTGGAGGGGCTGACTATGTCTTAAGCGGCCCGTGCCGCCGGTACTGACCCACCACCAACCCCTCCACGCGCCAGCCCGACCGAGGCTCGTTCGCCAACGTGCGCGCTGCCGCGGCGCAGCAACATGAGCGCGTCAGCGGTGGGCGGCGACTCGGCGAACGCCAGGATGAGCAGGTCCCCCTCCCAGATGGAGGAGGCCAGAGTCCAAGACTCGTCGACGCACCCGACACGAAGGTCGGGGCCCGATGGCAACACTGCCAACAGTTCTACCGGAATCGAGGGGGAGCCGGGAGCCTTGAGGAACAGCGGCCCCGGCGTCAGCTTGCCGTGCACGGTTGACCCCAGGTATCCCTCAGCGCGTAGCCGCGTGACCACGTAGTGCGCCGACGACGTGGAGGACACCCCCAGGAGCTCAGCCAGGCGCTGCACACTGGGCAGAATGCCGTGCTCCACGTAGTACGCCGCCAAGACTTCTTTGGCATGTAGGAGAGGCAAGCGTGGGCGTTCCATGCCGGAAGAATAGCGCCCTTGGGGCTGGAGAATTCGTTTTTCAGGGTGGTCTGGAACAGGCAGGCGGGCTTCCTCTTTGCCGGCTGCGAGCCGCCACTCGAGAACTGCGGTTGCCCTGCCCTGAGGTTTGCGTGCCCAGGTGTCCGGAACAACCTCGGCTGAAATGACCCAGCACAGCGACCGCACGAAACTCTCATAGTGAGCTGAGTGCCCCACTTCGACAATTCCTCGCACCGGGTCCGACCACACAGGAGCCCAGACCTCCAAGATGAGCGTGGTCGCTCCGTGTTGCCTGTGCTGCTGCATGCGTCCTGCGGCCGCGGGGTACCCCGGCCACGCCCAATGGGAAGCGTGCTCCGCTTCAAGCCACCTGCCGTGCTTGGTTGAAAACGTTCGCGCGACCAACCCCAGGTAAACCTGAACCCATCCCTCGGGAGAGCTACGGCGCCGGCGCAGGCGCGCAGCGGCTTCCCCCTTGAAGCTGAACAAGGGGCGTATCCGTGCGGCCACCTCGGGAGCAACCTCCCGGGCGGGCGCCGGCCGGACAAAACGGAGGGGCCTCGGGCCCGAATGACTGAGCACCGCGTAAACAGGGGATACCTGGAACAGCGCGGCTTACGCAAGAAATGCCTGAGCGGCACGCGATACGCGTGCAATACCTGCAGGCTACTGTTTAAAGGGAAGCCGGATGCATGAAGACAGTTCAGGCATTGTGCAACATGACTCGAATGGATGTTCGAGTAATCAAGGACTTGGCGAATATTCTAGGACGTGATTTACGGCACCGAACACTTAACCATCACACAAAAGTTGGAAAAACGCCAAGCAGCTCCGTGTAAATAGAGCACGAAGTTTAGACAACCTAGCGGTCAAAAAATGCACTACCGGTCAATTAAAGAGCACTGCCAGAACAACGTAAGTCTTTGATTTAAAATGTCTTTTTGACTTATGATGGCCACGCCACATTTTTTTTCACGAGTGACGAGGTGCAGCATTGCTCAGAAAACTCAAGCCATCGACCCGGGCCATTTCGAGCGCCAACGAGCTCCTGTGCTTTATTGGCCTGAGCCCCGCTCCGATGGCCGGGAGCAGCGCAGCGCCGGCGGGCAATTGGGGAATTCCAGATTACAGCAACCTCAGCGCCAAGGCTTCCGCCTTGCTCCTCTCCGCATGCCCAATTTCTTAAGGATGTGGCAACCGCAGCTTTCCGAGACGTCGAAGGCAATTGCATGCTCTTAGCAACTTCTTCACATGGTCCAGCACTGGTTGATGAGCTCCGACTTCCTCGTTTCTGGGCTGCAGTCTGGACAATCTTTCATGGTGGAGCCCTGCAGGAGAGTACCTTGATTCGCAAGCTCGGACACATTGAAGCACTCTATGTACATACCGAATCGTTGGGAGGCAGCCTGGACGACGCTCTGGCTGAGTTGGACATGGAGCGACTCGGAAACGTCCTGGAAGCGTTCTTTTCAAAACTTCGCAACATGCCGAAGCCGACTCAGACGGCTAAAGCGCGCTGGACAACAGCATTTCATTTCGTCCGAGATACTTGCATGCGACTGGAAAAGAATCCATGCGTTGGTAGGGACATGGCCGACATTTACTCCCACATTTCAAGGCTGGATAATCTGTACCTAGGGTTGCGTCCATTCGAAATACGATATGGAAAAAAGCCACGAGCAATCCCGCGGGCGGTAGTCGCCGAAATTCTGGAAGCCGTACAGCCTGGTCACCCTAATAACCCGTTTGCAACGCCGGAAACCCAATGGCGAGTATACGTATTGGTCGGCTTGTTGTTGCTCCAAGGCCTGAGGCTCGGGGAAGCATTAAACTTGATGTCCGATTTTCTGAAGTCGGAGCGCTGCCACCGCTCCGGCGTACTGAAATATCGATTGAGCGTCAAGACAAACGAATACGAAGACGACCCTAGAGCTCAAAAGCCCTCGCACAAGAACGAATATTCAATTCGGACCATCCCGGTTGCTGCACCGACGGCACAAGGCTTTCAGGCTTATTCCGAAAATTACCGAGGCAGGGTCAATCACAGCTTCTTCCTGAGCAGCGCTAGGGCCATGCCACTTTCTCTATCCGGAGCGAGCAAGGCTCTCGAACGTCTTACTCAGGCATTAACACCAGCGGCAAGAACTCAACTGCTTGACGTCACAGGAGCCACCTACATACGCGCCCATGCATTGCGCCATACCTGCGCCGTGGTTCGCATGAAGCAGCTACTGGACACTGGCAATACTACTGACCAAGCAATGATGCACCTGCGAAGTTTTTTCGGTTGGTCCAAGGAGTCGGTAATGCCACTTCATTACGCCAAGATGGCATTGGACGAGCGGCTAAACGAGACTTGGAATGACAGGTTTGATGAGCGTGCCTCAATTCTCCGGAGCCTGCCCGAATGAGCAAACTTAAGAAACATGTTGAAGATGTACCTTATTCCACCCTCCTCTTCGAAGCCATTGTTGGCCTTCCTCCGCTTCCAAGATTGGTTAGTTATGAGGATGACTACGACGAAGTCATTCGCTCCGTCACTGTGGACTCGGCAGAGGACGGATTCGAACTGGTGGTTTCTGGCGAATCCAGAAACCTTAACTTACTCGTTTTTGAACAGCCAACGCGTGCGCTCGTGCGTCATTTCCTGCTTACTTGGTTATTGGATTCTGCTCCTGCATCAGTGGTTTCCTACTTCTATGGGCTTCGGAGCCTATCAGCAAGCAAGCTGACGGAACTCGTTTTGGCAGACCCAATAGCACTGAGGTCTAAATGGGCGCAAATCGCAAATGGCCATTCCCGTGAGACGCTCTTAGCAATTAAGGTTTTCCTGGGCTACATGTGTGACCTAGAGTTGGGGGCGTGGGCCTCTCGATTTCGAGGCCTTGTCAGGGGACTCCAAGTTCCTCGTCGAGACCTGTACGCAGTTGTGCGGTCAGGCGACTGCTTCCTTGAAATTGAGGAAGAGGCGGCACTCGTGCGGTGGATAGACCAGGAAGCAGCCAAGTTAGGCAGACTGTCTCAGGACGAGCTTCGCGTCGCATCACTGGTCGTGTGCTCCTATCAGTTTGGTATGCGTCCAAAACAATTGGGCATTCTGCGCAAGCGCGACTGTGAAGTTAGGGTGAACAAAGAAGATGGTCTGCGTTCGGTCTACCTGACATTCCGGACCTTGAAACAGCAAGATTTGCAGGCATCGCGTCTTCCACTGCTGAGAAGAGTGAAGCGGGAATGGGCGCCGTTGGTGGCTGCAACCTTCGACCTTCTGGGCCACGAACCTTCTTCTGCTTTCTTCTTCGGATTTGAAACCCGCAGCGCTCTAAGTGGCGCGCTCATCAAGCAACTGGACCAGATTCTGCCGGGTAACGGGCGTGATGCATATTCACTTCGGCACTCAATGGTTCAACGCATGGTGGACGCGGGCGCAAGTCAAGAAGAAGTGGCAGCTGCGCTAGGCCATACGCATCTGAAAACCGGGCTGGTGTACTTTCGTGCATCCGCGAACCAGGCCGAGTTGGTCAACAAGGCATTGGGCTTGTCCGACACATACCAGATGGTGGCGAAAATTGCTGCTGACCAGTTCATCTCCGAGGAGGACCTGTCTCGACTCAAAGGAGAGCAGCAGATTGCAGGCGTGCCCCATGGAATTCCGATTGCTGGCATCGGTGGCTGCATGACCGGTCAGCCATCTTGCCCCTACAACCCTGTGACGGCTTGCTACGGCTGTCCGAAGTTTATGCCCGTTCGTGATGTCGCCCTCCACGAACAGGTTCTCAAGGACTTCCGTAGTGTCGTAAATGACTTCAAGGTCGCTGGCGCTGGAGACCAGGAGTCACCCGCCTACCTGCAGTTGCGCCGCACCATCGCGGAAGTTAAAGGCGTCATCAACCAGCTCGAGGGTCAAGATGACCAATAACGTCTACGCTCTTAGTAGC